>WBZM01000519.1_pt1 | contig 53043 bp, 46 predicted proteins | sample 5204271 | NCBI WGS metagenome assembly WBZM01 (sample SAMN12344346, study PRJNA552823) | activated sludge metagenome | biome: Activated sludge suspended growth; feature: Nitrification reactor; material: Wastewater; isolation source: activated sludge from nitrification reactor of wastewater... | reverse complement strand
TTAGCGTGGTTAGCGGACTGTTCACCTTTCCCAGTTTCACTACCGAAGTACCGGTCCCGATCACCGAGTCCGGGCAAAGGCTGACGATCGCCGCGATCCCGGCCGCGAGGTTGGTCTGCTGGTTCAGAACGCTGTCAGGACAGGCCGGTGTCTTCTTCGGGTCGGGGAAAAATTCCATGTCCGAAGGGAAGGTCACGTTTGCGACCTTGATCGGAGTGACCTTGGGGCTTTCGGACGGCACCGTAACCGTGACAGTCAGGCTGGCACCGATCGGCCGGGGAACCTCCCTGTAGAGCCCTCCCGGCCCTGGCGTGGCCTCCATCGAAAGACCAATGCTTTCGTTTGCTGCATCAGCGGCCGTCGTGACACCCAGCCAGGCTGCCGCTACCAGCAGAGGAACGATCAGGCTTCTCTTCTTCATTCCGGGTGCGTGAGGCGAAAGCAAAAGGGCGGCCCCGGAGGGCCGCCCTTCTTGCGAACTTCTGCCAGTAGGGAATTCCTACTTGACGGTGACCTTGATCTTGGCCTTGGCGGTCGACTTGCCGCTCTTGGCGGTGAAGGTCAGCGTCTTCTTGCTGCCCTTGCGACCGGTGACCTTCGCCTTGACCGTGACGGTCTTGGCGGTGTCCGGGTTGATGTTCTTGGTCGAGCCCTTGGCGCCGCCGGTGCCGGTCACGCTGACCGACTTGGCAACACCAGTGCCCTTGTTGGTGACCTTGACCTTGAACGTGCCCTTGGCTCCACTCTTGACCGACTTCGGACCAGTGACCGAAGCGGAGAGCTTCGGAGCGCCGACCTGACCGGTGCAGTTCTGCGTGGTCTCAGGTGAGTCGACGGTGGTCTCGGGAGTGGTGTCGGTGCCGCTCGGGTACGAGCGCTCGCCGAGGATGAACTCGGAGTTCGTCTTCAGGACACCCGACGCCGGGCAGAGGCCGTGGACGTAGTTCGGATCCTTGCCCTCGGTGTGGACGTTGATGTCATCGCGGTCCAGGCCCGGGCCCGGGAGGTCGAACTGGTAGTACTTGACGGCCGAGTCCTCCGAGAGAACGGGGACGGCAACGTCGAGAACACCCTTGACCAGCGTGCCGTGCATCAGGATGCCGACGTTGGTGGTCTTCGAGTAGGCATAGATCTTCATCTTGGCGTGCCCGCCCTTGTCCGTGCCGGCATTGAAGATGACCAGGATCGGGTCGCTGATCAGCGTCTGCGGCAGGTTGACCTTTGCGAGGAAGATCGCCGAGGTACCGGTACCGACGACGGAGTCCTTGCAGGATGCGACAACACCCGACGGATCGGCCAGGTTCGACGTGACGCTGAGCATGTTGTCGGTGCAGGCCGGGGTCTTGCTGTTGTTCGGGTTGAAGCTCACGCCCGCGGGGAAGGTGATCTTCGAGTTCTTCAGCGGGTTCACCTTGGGCGACTCGGCCGGAGTGGTGACTTCGGCACGGATCGTCAGGTTCACCGGCACTGCCTTGGTCTGGTACAGCGGACCATTGATCGCGCTGATGTTGGTGGTGCCTTCGACGGTCTCGTTCGCCGCCTGGGCGGAGGCCGCCATCGAAAGTGACGCAATAAGCGCCACGACTATGGCTACAAGCTTCTTCATCTGGGTCTCTCTTCTCTCCTGTGGATTACACGTGGTTGCGACAAGTCAGCCGCTCCCACTCCCTAACCGGTCGCAGCTTACATGAACGAGAACCCGAATATGACGCCTGAGTTGCGGTGCTTTTGGAGATCGGTCGCAACGATGATGCAACGGATCACCAATTTGTCGCTTAGGGAGCCAAATCCGGACCAAGAGCGGAATCCGGCCAATTGCCTGACCTGAAGTAAAACCCTGCCCGGATTTACGGCTCGCGGAAAACGTGCAGGTACTGGGTCGGCGGCTGGGACTCGTCGCCGATCGGCGTGAACGGAGCCTGCTGGTTACAGGCGGATGCCGGCACGTTGTTGGTCTGGTTCTGGCCGGCCATCAGATAGGTGATGGCCCGCGTGTACCAGTCCTCCTGCTGGGCGGCACTGAAGCCGTACCTCAGGTTGGCCCCGAACTGGGCCTGCTGAACCGGCGTCAGGCCGCTCCAGGGCGCGATCGTCGCGTTTACCGAACCGGTGCAGTTGGCCGAAGAGAAGACCTTCATGCCGCCGTTGGCGAAATCGATATTGCCGCCCGGCGCCGTGTACGGGTTGACGCGGCCGTTCGAGGGCCCGGTTCCGGGGAAGGCGGTGTAGGTCTCCGGACCGAGGCGGACCCCGGCGCGGACGTAGTGCGCGCCACCGGAAATGCTCGGCTGGGTGGCCGAGGAAGCGTTACCGATCAGGCCCGCAATCTCCTTGCGGTAGAGGCGGCCGGTCTCGAGGAAGGGGTTGAACTCGGCCAGGTAGTCGGGCAATCTCCCGAGCAGGGTCGGGGCGTCCTCATCGAGGAACGCCCGGAGTGACGGGAATGCCCTCGGGGCCTTGCGGATGACCGGCTTCAGGTTGGTGTAGAGACGCTCGCTGACCGGCGCCAGCCTGGCCGAGGCCTTGAAGGTCGGCGAAAGCTGCCGGGCGACCGGAACCAGCTTGCGGACGATCGGCGTGGCAAAGTCGGAAAAGTCGCCGAGCCGCTCCTGGGTTGCCCTTGATTCGCGCAGGAAGGTCGGGAAGACCCTGAAGAAGTCCTTCAGTTCCTGGTCCCGGTCGGCAAGGGTCTTGAAGACGGTGTCCGTGTTGCGGATCATCCCGCTGAGCTCGCCCTGCCTCTTGCTCAGCGCATCAAAGACCACACCCGTGTTCCTGATCAGTTTCGAGACGTCCTGGTCCTGTTCGTTGAGGACCTGGAGCACGTCGGTCAGTGAGGTGACCGTGCCGGGCAGGATGCCGAGCGTCTGGTTCAGGGTCGCCCCGCGGCCGCTGATCGCGATCGAGTTGTCGATCGCTCCCTGCATGAAGGCCTGCCTGGTCTTCTCGTCAAAGGTCCGGAAGATCTCGTCGAGCTGGACCGACTTCGCAACCTGGGCGGGCGGCAACTCACCGCCGTCGTCCAGCATGCCATTCCGCTTGTCACCCGGGGTGAGTTCGATGTAGGCCTCGCCGAGCAGGCTCTTCGCCCTCAGGATTGCCCTCGTGTCCGCCGGGATCGGCGCGTACTCCGGTTCCAGGTTCAGGGTCACGATGGCCGAGCCTTCTTCGCCCCCTTCTCCGAGGTCGATCGACTTGACCCGGCCGATCTCGACGCCGGAGATGTCAACCTCGGACTGTTCGGCCAGCTGGCCGATCTGGGTCAGCGGCAGCTTGACTTCATAACCGCGGGCTGCCAGCGGGGTCGGGCCGCCGAAGGCAACCCAGACGAAAAGCAGCAGGGCGAAGCACGAGAGCGCGAAGCCCGCAATGGCGATCATCTGTCCGACTGAAGGTGCCTGTTTGTTCATGGCGCGCAGATATTCGTCGGGGGTGGCAGCTGGTTCAGCCGGTAGGCGGTCTCAAGCTGGACGTTCGCACCGAAGACGGCCGCGGCCGATTGCGAAGTCGAGCAGGTCAGCATGTTCACGCTGCGCCGGACCAGGCCGAGCCCGTCCTGGAAGGCAACCGAGGCATTGAAGTTGTGGCTTGCCCACGGCGCGTAGAAGAGGAAGCCCTCGGAGTCACCGGGCGGGTTGTAGGCCAGCGTGTTGAGCAGCGTATTGAGGTGAGTGAATGCGGCCTGCAGGTTCGGGGTCGTCTTCTCGCCGGCCCGGCTGGTCCTGGCCAGTTCCTTGAAGACCGGCTGCACTTCACGGGTGAAGGGCCGGATGTCATCCCGCACCAGCGGCGTCGTGTCGGTCGCCAGTCGCTGTACCGACTGGAGTGACGACTTGAGGTTCCTGGCGCCGGGGATCAAGCCGAGCAGGGTCGGCCTGGTCAGCTGCGAAAGCCGGTCGGACTTGGCCAGGTTGACCCGGCCCGCGTCGAGGGTCGAGGGGAACTCGCGAAGCGCCTCGCGCAGGGCCGCTTCCTGGGCCGCGTAGTTGCCCAGGTTCTCCTTCGACGCGGAGATGAAGTCGGCGACCACGTCGGCGTTGTCACCGAGCGCCCCCGCCACCTGGCTGAAGGAGTGGACGCCCTTGGCGATGTACTTGCGGCGCTTTTCGAGTTCGCCGTTGAGCCGGGCGGTGTAGGTCGCGAAGGGGCCGAAGCGACGCAGGGCCTGGGAAAGCTCGGGGCCCTTGTCATGGAGGCCCTCGCCCGCTCCGTTCAGGAGCAGCACCAGGTAATCCTGGGTGTCGCGGTCAAGCGAGGCGAGGATCTGGTCCATCTGGACGTTGGACATGCTCTGGGCGACCGGGAAAGTGGTTCCCTCCGGCGGGGTCGGGCCCTTGGTGCCGGGGTCGATCTCCACCACCATGTCGCTCAGACCGGTCTTCGGCCTGAGCAGGAACTGGGCGTCCGGATGGATCAGGTCCTTGTACTCCGGCTCGATGTCCAGCCGGATCTTCGCCATACCGTTGTCGAGGGTCGAGGCGCCGACCTTGCCGACGTTGATGCCGGCGATCACAGCCGCCTGGCCCTGGCCCGGGGTCACCGCCTGGGCGGTCTCCATCTCGACGTTGATCGAGTAGAAGTCCTGACCCAGCCAGGGGATCCAGGACGGCAGCGCCGCCTTCTGGTTGGAGAGGATGAAGAGCAGAACCGCGAGGGCCAGCACGATCAGCCCGGTGATCGCGAGGAAATCCTTGAAATGTGTCTTTATCGCGCGCTTCACGGGTAAGCCACCGGACTTGGTGCTCCCGGGCCGGCCATCGGCCCGTTGAGGTCGGGGAGTTCCTGCTCGCTGCAGAGCTGGTCGCTGACGATCGGCGGCACGCCCGGCGCCAGCGGCGTCGTGCCCAGCGGAGCCGACTGCAGGCGACCGTAGAGCATGTTGACGTTGGCAGCCGATTCCTGCGGGTTGGACATCTTGACCGAGATCGGTCCGCCACCGCCCTGAATCCGGGCGAAGGAGCCGTTGCCGTCGAGGCCGTTCGAGCTGCCGGTCGTGCTGACCGCCGCGTAGAAGAGTTCACGCGCGGCCTTCTGTCCGTTGCTGAAGGCACCGTCGTTGATGACCTGCTCACCGGTCGGGCTGATCGTGTCCGCGATGCAGAGACCGAAGTTGCGGAGTTGCGGCAACAGCTTCAGGGTCGCCGCCGCAGACCTGGCCGCCGACGGAGTCGAGCGCTGGATCACCTGCGCGAGGCCGGCCAGCTCGGGTTCGGTCAGAAGCTTCTGCAGCTGGCGGAGGAACGGCCTGGTCACGCGGATCGTCCGCGGCAGCTCATTCAGGCCCGGACGGGAGGCGATCGCGAAGCCGCGCAGGGCCGGCAGGCTGGCGTTGAGACTGGTCAGGGCGCGCCGGGCCACGACCAGGGTCGGGCCGAGCTTCTGAATCGTCAAACCGAGATTCTCCGACTCGGCCGCCAGGGCGCCGGTGAAGGTCGCGAAGTTGGTCACGAAGCCCTTGAGGTCATCGCCCCTCTCGTTGACCGCACCGGTGACCCGGGCCAGCCCGCGCAGCAGGTTGCCGAGATCATTCGGGCCGGTGCCCAGCGTGGCCGCATTGACGATTGCCGTGCCCCGGGCGGCCACCTCACCCTCGCGATAGGCGAGGTTCAGTGCTTCGCCGCCACTCAGACCCTGGACGAAGGGCTCGAAGGTCAGGTCCTGCTCGGCGGTCGGCTTCGAGTTGAGGCCGGTGCCGAGGCTCTCCAGCAGGCGCTGGATGTTGGCGCGCTCGGGAGTCTGGAGGGTCCGCAACAGGTCGCCGACCTGGACGCTGGTGCCCGTGTGGCTGACCGGGATCATGCCCTCGTCCGGCATTTCCGATGAATCCGGGGTGCCGGGATCAAGGTCGATGAACCAGTTGCCCTCGAGGAAGAGCCGGGGACGGATCTGGGCCGAGGCATCCTCGCGAACCGGCCGGCCTTCGTCATCGACGGTGAAGGTGACCACGGTGTTGTCACCCTTCTGTTCCATGTCGGTCACCTTGCCGACGTTCACCCCGGCGATGCGGACCGGGGACTTGATCGCGATGTTCACCGCGTTGTGGAAGGTCGCCTTGACCTGGTAGCCGGGGCTTGTGAACGGAATCGACTTGGTGAAGGCGAGATACAGGCCGAGCAGCACGATGATCAGCGCGAGCAGGCCGAAGAAAAGCGGGCCGGGACCACCCCACTGGCGGAAGAACTGCTGGTTGTAGCGGCTTGGCTTGCGGTGGTCGCGACTCATTTGGTCCGCCAGTTCAGCTGAGCCTGGGTCTGGTCCTGAGTGACCAGACCTTGATCGCCGTCGAGGTTTCCGACCTGAAGCGCGTTGACCCAGGTCGTGCCGCCGCCCGGGATGAACCAGCCCTCGGGGATGTTGCCCGGCTCACATTCGCGCGGTGACTGGCCCGGGGCTGCGGTGTTCGGGTACGGGTTCGAGTGCAGGTAGTTCTTGTTGGTCGGGTCGTCGGGCGGGGGAACGATCGTGCCACCATTTGCCATGCCGGATGCGGGATTGCCTTCGGCATTGACGCCGATCTGGGGCAGCACGCTGACCGCCCGCACCGCGTTGCCCTCGCTGTTGTGGCCGCCGGTCGCCGAGGCCACGTTGGCGAGCAGAAGGTTGAGGTAGTTACAGGTGTTCTGCGAGGGCGTCACCTGACGCAGCAGCGGGGTGAGGATCTCGTTGGTGCTGATCAGCATGTCGAGGCCCTCGTTGTTCGAGGTGCTCTCGCCGAATCGCCTCAGCGAACGGGCGGTCGGGGCCAGCTCGTCATAGAGCTGCGGTGAGGAGCGCAGCACCGGGATGCCGATGTCAAACGACCTGGAAACGATCGGGGCACTCTCGCCGAGTGCCTTCGCCCCCGGCTTCAACGCCTTCATGAAGTCGGCCGAGGTATAGAGGAAGGGACGGATCCGGGGCCCGTTGCGGATCACCGCGAGCTCGGTCTGGACGCCTTCGCTGATCGAGTCCTGGATGTAGGGCCGGGCCACCTCGGCCAGCGCGGTGAAGGTGCGGTCGAGCTGGACGAACATGTCGGCCTGGGTCTCGGCCACCGGCGCCACTTCCGCCGCGGCCTGCGAGAGACCGCGAACGAAGCCGCGCAGGTCGGTCTGCTTCGAGGAGAGGTTCTTCGCTACCGGCTCGGCCAGCCTGAGCAGCGGCGGCAGATCGGCGATCAGCTGGTTGATGTCCGAGCCACGGGCGGCGAAACCGCCACCGTACTCGGCCAGGTTCTTCTGGATTGCCTTGCGGACCGGTTCCTGGAACATGTTGAACCACTGGTCCATGTCAACCGGTTCATCCGCCTGGGATTCGGGAATCGTGCCACCCGGCTCAAGACCCTGACTGGACTTGCCCGGCGTGAGCAGCAGGTACTTCAGGCCCATGGCCGAGCGCTGGCGGACCAGTACGGTTGAATCCTCGGGGATCGGCTCGACGCTCTTGTCCAGTTTCATCGTCGCAACTGCGATCGATCGGCCATCGTCGAGCTGTTTGGCCTTGACCTCGCTGATGATGCCGACCCGGACACCGGCGATCCGCACCTCGTTGCCCGCCACCAGCGAAGCGGCCGAAGGTAGATCGGCCTTCACTTCATAGGTCGGGACGAAGGGCAGGCCCTTGTTCGCGTTGTACGAGAAGAAGACCGCGACGACCGCGATCACAGCGGTGATCGCCCCGACCAGAACCGGGCTCGCGGAGATTCTTGAGCGGCGGCGGCGCTTCATGGTCCGAGCAGGTAGTCGAGGATTTTCATGCGGCCTGTGGTCCCTGTGGAACCGGTCGCACCGGAAACTTCACGGCTGCGGCCCTCCACCGACTCCGGCGCGACGAAACCGTCATCACCGGTCGGGCCGATCGGATTGCCGAACTCGTCGACTGCGGTCTCGCCGGTCTCCCCGGTGGCCCCGGTCGGGCCGGTCGGCATGGTCACGCCGGTTACGCCGGTCTCCCCGGTCGGGGTGAGGGTCTCACCGGTCACGCCGGTCGGCCCGGTGGTACCCAGCTCATCGAGCCCACCGAGGTCGCCGAGGCCGGCGCGAAGATCCGCCGACGAAGCCGAAGAGGGCTGCCACTTGCCGGCGCAGGTACCCACCGCGGTATTCGCGTAGGTCGAGCAGCCGGTCACGATCAGGTTGGTGCGCTGGTAATGGCCGTACTGGTCATACCCGTTGAGCAGCGAGGAAGTGTTGTAGATGACTTCCATCAGGTTGTCGAAGCCGCCACCCTGATCGAGGGTCTTGAGGAAAAAGCTGAGGTTTGCCGAAGGCGAGTAGGCCTTGCGGGAGAGATCGCCGAGCTTGTTGATGATCGGCTTCGAAGCAACCAGATCGGGACCGGCCGTCCGGGTGGCGCGACCAAGGCTGGTGATCGAAATGCGGCCGGCATCGGCGAAGGCGCCAAGCTTGGTCTGGACCTCGCTGATGTCCGCTGCGGCCGGCTTGAGGTACTGGAAGACCGGGGTCGCCCGGTCAGCGAAGGCGCCGACCGCGTTGAAGTCGGCCCGCAACTGGCGCAGGGTTTCGGGCAGGTTCTTGAGGTTCTGCTGCAGGTCCTCCCCGCGCTCGGCGCTGGCCGCCGCCGTGTAGCCCGCGTTCTTGAAGAAGTTGATCATGTTTTCCTTCTTCGCGGCCAGGGCGGTCATGTTCTTCTCGCCGTCCTGGGCCAGCTGGGCCAGACGCTTGTTCTCCGAGGCAAGGATGGCCAGGACCTTGTTGACCTGGAGCAGCGCCGGATTTGCCCGCTCGACCGTTTCCCGCAGATCCTCGCCGCGGGTGGCCAGGCCGGCCCCGAGTTCATTGAGGATGATCCGGAACCGCTGCGCGTAGGGCAGCCGGTAGATGTTGTTGATCAGGTCGAGGTCGACCGACTGGGCGTTGTTCTGGATCGGCAGCAGGTACTGGCCGGCTCCGGGCTCGCCGTCGGGCACCTGCTCGAGCGAGGGTGGCGGCTCGCTGCCGGCGGGACGGGGCTGGGTGACCTGGCAGTCGAGGAACTTCTCGCCGATCAGTGACTGCGGCCTGATGATGCAGGAGGCGTCGTCCTTCCAGTCATGGAAGCCCTTGTCGGTGATGTTCATTACGACGATCGCCTTGCCCGGGACGTCGGTGCCGGTTTCCTCACCGGGCCGCGAAACGTCAACCGAGCTGACGCTGCCGACGTTGGCTCCGGCCACGCGAACGTCGATCCCCGGCACCACGAAGGCGCCGTTGTCGAAGACCGCCCGGACCTCGTAGGCATCGCTGTCGTCATTGCAGCTGCGGACCAGCAGCACGACGGCGACGATCGCCAGGATCACAAGGAGAATTGTGATGATCCGCTTCAGCATCACGGCACCTGTGAGGGGTCGCATTTGCCGGTCAGGTTGCCGTTGTCGAGGAAGGGGTTCGAGCCGGCGATGGCCTGGACGCCGCCACCCGGGCAGCGGTTGATGCCGGTGATTACGTCGAGGCCGCCGTAGATCGCGGTGTCGGCCGGCTGGATCGCGGTGCCGTTGAGCTGGAACACGCCGGTCGCGGTCGGGGTGACCTTGGCGTAGGGACCGTTGGCGTCATAGCTGCCAAGCAGGCCGGCGATCTTGCTGAAGGAGCCGAAGATGTCCGGCGCGTAGGCCCGCATCTCCGAGACGTCCTCCTGGTTCGCGTTCAGGGCGCGGACCACGGCATTCACGGCCGGCTCGGCCCTGCCGTGCAGCGGGATCAGCTGCGAGAGCAGGTCGGATGTGTCGTTGTCCGGCCCGGGGCGCCCGGCCGCAAGCGCGAGATCGTTGAAGACGGGACGGGCCCGGATCAGGACCGGCCGCAGGTCGTTCTTCAGGTAGTTGGCCAGCCCCGCGTCGGCGGCACGACCGGAGGCCGCGATCATCGGCTGGACGTCGTCGAGCGCAGCCCGCAGGTTGGCGAAGGTGGTGTTGCCCTGGCGCAGGGTCGGCGGCAGTTCCTGAAGCGCCAGTGAGAGCGACTCGTTGTTCTCGGCGATCTTGCCGAGCGCGATGTTCGAGTTGGTCACCAGCTCGGTCAGCTGCGGGGATACCTCGGCCAGCTGCGTCACGAACTTCGAGGTGTTGCCCACGAACTGGTTGAGCCTCGTGTCCTGGTCGGCCAGCTCGGCCATCAGCCGCTGGGTGCTGGAGAAGGCGGCGCCGCTGTACTTGAAGGTCTTGTTCGCGCCCTCCGCCCCTTCGCCGGCGTAGATCGCGGCGATGCCCTGGATCCAGTTCGACCAGCCCTTGCGGGTGGTTTCGTCAAAGGTGTCGAAGAACTGATCCAGTTCGACCGCGGTCTGGGTCACGCCCTCGCCGAAGTCATGGCCTTCGGGCAGCACCGGTTCGCTGTCCGGGCCGGGTTGCAGGGAGATGTAGTGGTTATGCAGCGAGGAAAGCGAGCTCTTCCTGATCACCGCCGAGGTGCCTTCGTGGAGTTCGCGATCGATCTCCACCTCCATCTTCACCCGGTTGTCTTCGGTCAGTTCGACCTTGGTGACCTTGCCGACCGGCGAGCCGCCGACCATCACGAAGTTGCCGGAGACCATGCCGCTGGCGCTCTGGAAATCGAAGCTGTACTTGTAGCCCGAATCCCCCTTGAAAATCAGGGAAGCGACGAAAACGATCGCAACTACAAGCGCGCCCAGAGTCACAACTCTGAGCACGGTCGAGCTACGTCCGCGATTGACGCGACTTGGATTTGCTTGATTGGCAGTCGTCAATCTGAGCTACCCGGTGATTCTCCCCACCAAAGAAGCCTCCTTCCTGCGCGCATGCTACCTGAGCGCCCGGCGTTACAGCCTGACGTCAAGAGCCGGTCCAGCCGCCGGAGAGGCAGGGACCCGGCGCACAGGGATTGGTGACCCTTCCACCTTCCCGCAGGAACCCGTCGATCATCTCGACCGCGGTTTCGGAAACCCGCGGCAATTCATGTGGATCTTCACCCGAAACCGGGGCCGTATTCGTGATCGGCGGCGGGTCGGTTCCAATCGTTGATTCGGGGTCCGGGCCCGGTCGCAGCGGCCCGCTGTCCCAGTAGGCGATTGCCGAACCGTCATACGGGTAGGCGGCGATCAGTTCGATACCCCAGTCACCGTCCACCCCGGGCCAGCGGTCGTCCGCGACCAGCGGGGCGACCGCCTTCGCTCCGATCGTGCGGGCTTCGACGTTCGACTGCCAGTTGGTCACCAGGTGATCACCGAAGGCGAGGTCGAAAAGGATCTTGTGAGGCGGGGTGTCTGGCAGGGGATTGGCAGTGATGCGGTGTGCATACCCATTCGGCTCGCCTCTGTCCCAGAGCATCTGGATCAGGCTCAGGGCCAGCGGCCGTTCGACTTCATTCGGGTAGGCCGGGTTGAAGATCGAACCGTAGGTGTTCCAGGAACCGGACCTGGTCAGCAGGACCGAGTAGTTCATCGCGCCGACGCCGAGCGAGCCCTTGTCAAAGTCGGGGGCGAGCGCCATCAGGGCGCCGCCCATGATCCCGCCCTGACTGATGCCGCGGTACCAGGCCCGGACTTCCGGGCCGCTCACGATCGCCTGGCCGAGGGTGCTGCTTGCCGGAACCGTTGCGTTCCCGTTGCCGCCCGGCACCGGGACCGGGTCCGCCGCATCCTGGTCAATCCGGAAAGCGGCCCGGGAAACCAGGCCTTCCGGATGAATCATCAGGCGGGCGAGGAAGAGTTCATTGAGAAGCCCCTGCTGGAGGCGGTCGGCGACCTGGGGGAACTTCGACAGGTTCCCGAGCGCTCCGCCCACGGTCACGATGTCGTTGGTTGACATGCCGATCTCGTCGGTTCCGCAGATGGTGAAGCCGCGGGCCGCCATCCTGCGCTGGGCCTCCGCGTTGATCTCGCCCCCGATGCTGCCCATCAGCCCGTGCCCGTAGACGATGGCGCGGCCCCGGAGTGACGGGTCGGGCAGATCCCCGGGGTCAATCGAATCGGGATCGGCGACCACCCGGGGGATCACGCATTCAAAGTTGGCCTGGTAGGTGCCGTTCTGTTCCGGGAGGCCGTCCTCGTCCAGATTCATCGTGGCGCCGGAAGCGCACTCGTTCGCCTGGGTCGGGTGGTTGAGGAAGCAGGGGACCTCGAAGGTGCCGGAGATCCGGCGGGCGATCTCGGCGTTGACGTTGACCACGACCGAGTTGACGGTGAAGTCCGGGGCATCGCCTTCGATCACCCGGTCCGACAGGTCCATGTCTCCCAGTCCGGCGAAGGCCTGATCCCTCATCGAAAGGGCGCGGGCCGTGTTGTTCTGGTCGCTCGCCGTCGTGAAGTCCCAGGCCAGATAAAGGTTGGAGCGGCGGATGCCGGCGGCCCTGAGCCGCTTGAAGATGTCTTCGTAGAAGGAGCGCCGCCCGTTGATCCGCGGTTTGTTCGAGCGCAGAAAGTCCCGGTAGTAGCGGAAGCCCGCCGGTGCGCCGATCACGCTTCCTGCTGCGTCCTTCAGGTTCCGCAGCACCACGATGTAGCGGCTGGCGGCATCGAAGTTGACCATCGGGTGGATCAACAGGTTGGTCGCCTGCGGTGTGCCTGCCTGGGAGTCGATCTCGACCCAGATCGGCTGCCGCTCCCTGGTCCGGGCGTTCAGCACGATCACCGGTGCGCTCTGCGACAGGTACTGCGCCGGGTCGGCCAGGCCGACCGGATTGGTCATCGCCAGCGCCGCAGGATTGTCGAGGCCCGGGACCCGCACCGAGATGGTCTGGCCCTGGCTGAAGCCGTCGCTCGCCAGGTACGGGGCGGGGTCGATTTCCTCGCCGCCGGAGTTGACGGGCATCGCCGCCGGGGTGAAGTTGATCCGCCGTCCGGTCGCTGTCGCCCCGTCGGCCAGCGTGTAGTAGTTGTCGGGGAAGGGCGACATGCAGATGTCCGGGACCCTGGCGGCGATGAAGTTACAGTCGGCCGCCCGGGTCAGATCGACCGGTTCCGGCCGGCAATCGGCGGTCTCGCGGACCATTGACTTGCGGTGGCTGTTCACCTTGCCGGCCTTGGCCTGGATCTCCCGGTATTGGCAGGAAGCGACCTGGGTCAACCCGGCGGCGGTCAGCGGCAGGTCGATCGTCCGCCACTGGCCGGCCCGTTTGAACTTCGGCCAGGCGACCCGGGTCAGCGGCTTCATCACACCGTTCCCGTCGAAGGTCGAGGAAAGCCCCCTCAGCCGGATGGTGCCCCGCCGGTCCGACCTCACTTTGACCTTCAGCACACCACGGACGAACATCGAGTTCTGGCCGGCGTCGACGATGCTCACCGCCAGCTTCGGTTTCGGCCCGGGCTTTGCTTCGGCCACGGGCGAAGGCCCGGACAGGAAGAGGATCGCGGGAAGCACGAGCGTTGATATCCCGACCGTGGCCCTTTTCCCGAAAGTGTTTCGAAAGGTGTTCAGCATCTTCCCCGACCGGCCGTCCCTGCAGGCCGGCTCAACCTACCAACCCGGGGTCCCCATCGAAGGTGCGGCAACCAGGACCGGTCCCGGTCCCACTACTTAAGCAGTGACTTGAGGAAGGCCAGGGGGTCGATCGGGCTGCCGCCGGTCTGCCAGGGACCGATCCAGTACTCGAAGTGAAGGTGGCAGCCGGATGAGCTGCCGGTGTTTCCGACCCGGCCGACCTGGGTGCCGGCACCGATCACCTGACCCACCTTGAGCGGGGAGCGGCGGATCATGTGCATGTAGACGAAGTTCGTCCTGGTGCCGATGTTGTGCAGCACCACGTAGTTCCCGCCTCCCCCGTCCCACTGGTTGTAGAGAACCCGGGAGCGCCTCACGGCGACCAGTTTCGTGCCGCAGGAGGCCGAGACGTCCTGCCCCTGGTGGATGTGCCCGGGCCGGCCGGCCCCGAAGCGGGAGCCGGAACTGCCGAAGCTGACCGGGCCGCGAACCGGGAAGACTTCGATCGGAATCGCGGAGATCGGGAAGATCCTCAATTCATTCGGCGAGCGGCTGCGGTGGCCTCCCGAGTCAACCACGGCGAGGTAGCCCCGGATCGCCTGCCTGGGAACGGTCACTCGAACCGCGGCCTTGCTTCGGGTCCGATACTTCGCACGCAGCCAGCCCCGCTTGCCACGGAAGATCACGCGGATTACCCGGTCTAGGTTCTCGCCCCGAATCGCGATGATCGCGCCCCGGGTGGCCCTGCTGCTTGAAACGCATTGGCGCAGGCAGATCACCCGGCTGATCTCCGGGAGTCCGGGAACGCCCAGGCCGCCGCCCGATGAAACGGCCGAACCCGACGCGCCGGAATCAGGGGCCGGTGCCTCCGGCTCAACCGGCGAATTCTGAAGAGATGCGGTCCCGGCTCCGTCCAGGTAGGCGGCCCCGGCTTTGGCCGGCAGCAGAACAATGAAAGTGAGTGCCATGAACCCGAAGACGACCAGCATCAGACCGCTGGGGGTGATGTTCTGTCTCCTTGCCCTGCGCGTTGGAGCTCCTCGCATCGTCGACACCATAACATGAGTTCTAGACGATGATTCCGTGAGCTGCTGCACACAAACTTGCAAATCGGGCTTTCGTGTACCTCGGTTTCATCAGTCGGCGAGCCAAGCCTGTCCCACGGGAGGGCGACCCTGAACTAACCTTGTCCTGAGGTACAAGCGACCGCATGGCCGCCCGGGGATAGCCTGACATTCGCTTTTCCCTCGAAATCAATCTTGCCACCAGGAGGAAGTCTCCAAGATGACCGCGATTCGCCAGAAGAACGTGACCGCTGCCCAGTGGAACGCCAACGGTTCGGCCGTTGAGTCCACGGACCTGACCAAGGAAGAAAACGTCGTATTCGGCAGCAACGTCTTCTCGATCAAGACCCAGAAGGAGCGGCTCCCCGCCGATGTCTTCGACCGGCTTCAGGGCACGCTCGAAAGGGGCGAGGCCCTTGACGTCGATCTGGCCGACGCGGTCGCCGACGCGATGAAGGACTGGGCGCTCGAAAACGGCGCCACCCACTACACGCATGTCTTCCAGCCGCTGACAGGTCTGACCGCGGAAAAGCACGATTCGTTCTTCCGCCCGACCGATGAAGGCGGCTCGATAGCCAAGTTCAAGGGTTCGGAACTGATCCAGGGCGAACCGGACGCCTCCTCCTTCCCCACCGGCGGCATCCGCGCCACCTTCGAAGCCCGCGGCTACACCGCCTGGGATCCGACCAGCCCGGCCTTCCTGCTCGACAACCCGAACGGAACGCTGCTCTGCATCCCGACCGCTTTCGCTTCCTGGACCGGCGAAGCCCTGGACGCGAAGATCCCGCTGCTTCGTTCGATGGATGCCCTTTCGCGTTCGGCGGTCAAGGCGCTGAAGCTGCTCGGTGATGAAGAGACTTCGCGCGTGGTCACGACGGTAGGCCCCGAGCAGGAGTACTTCCTGATCGACGAGCAGTACTTCTACGCCCGCCCCGACCTCGTCCTGACCGGCCGCACCCTGTTCGGCGCCCAGCCGGCCAAGGGCCACGAGCTCGACGACCACTACTTCGGCGCGATCCCGGAGCGGGTGCTCGCCTACATGATGGACTGCGAGGCCGAACTGGCCAAGCTCGGCGTGCCGATTACCACCCGCCACAACGAGGTCGCCCCGGCCCAGTACGAAGTGGCGCCGATGTTCGAGAACTCGAATGTCGGTTCGGACCACCAGCAGCTGCTGATGCAGGTGCTTCAGAACAAGGCCCGCAAGTACGGCCTGGTCTGCCTGCTTCATGAAAAGCCCTTCGCCGGCGTGAACGGCTCCGGCAAGCACAACAACTGGTCGATGGGCACCGACACCGGCCACAACCTGCTCGACCCCGGAGACACCCCGGCCGAGAACCTCAGTTTCCTGTTCTTCTGCGCCGCGGTGATCCAGGCGGTCAACAAGCATCAGGGTCTGATGCGGGCGACGGTCGCGAACATCGGCCAGGACCACCGGCTCGGCGCCAACGAGGCACCGCCGGCGATCATCTCGATCTTCCTCGGCGGCGAGCTGGAGAAGGTCTTCGAGACGATGGCCGCCGGCGAAGGTGATCCGAACACCCCGGATGAGGTTCTCGACCTCGGCGCCGAGGTGCTCCCGGATCTGCCGATGGACGGTGGCGACCGCAACCGGACCTCGCCCTTCGCCTTCACCGGCAACAAGTTCGAGTTCCGCGCGCTCGGTTCCAGCATGTCGCTGGCCTTCACCAACACCGTGCTGAACACGATCGTCGCCGAGGCGATCGACGACCTCGCCGGCAAGATGGAAACCGCCGAGGGTGACGACCTTGCCGCCAAGGTGATCAAGGTCGTGACCGATTCCTATGTCGAGAACCGCCGCATCATCTTCGGTGGCGACGGCTACTCGGAGGAATGGCAGCAGGAGGCCGAGAAGCGTGGCCTGAAGAACCTGCGCACCACCCCGGATGCCCTGCCCGAGGTCATCGCGCCTTCGACCGTCGAGGTCTTCGGCGCGTACAACGTGCTCTCCGAGCGTGAACTCGAAGCCCGTTTCGAGGTCTGGGTCGAGCAGTACGCGATGAACGCGAACATCGAGGCGGAGACCGCCGCGACGATCGCCCGGACGCAGATCATCCCGGCCGTCGCCAGGCACCTGATCCTGCTCGACGACGCGGACGCCGACCTGCTCGAGAAGGAGAGCCGCGGGCTCTTCGACCAGCTGGTCGACAAGACCCTGGCCCTCGAAGACGCCAACGGTTACCCGGACGGCCTCGAGGAAGAGGGCATGGACCTCGCGATCTACGCCCGCGACAGGCAGCTCGCCGCGATGCATGAGGTTCGGGTCGTGGCCGACCGCCTCGAGCGAATCGTCTCGGACAACTACTGGCCGCTGCCGAAGTACAGCGAGATGATGTTCATCAAGTGAGTTCGCTCGCTTGATGACCATCATCTGAACACAATCGTTCTGATGTTCATCAAGTGAGTTCGCTCGCTTGATGACCATCATCTGAACACAATCGTTCTGATGTTCATCAAGTGAGTTCGCTCACCTGACGCACCGCTTCACCTCGGGGGAAACGAGGAAGCAAAGGAAGGGCCCCAAAAGGGGCCCTTCCCGGTTAAGCCCCGGCCCCACCCAACCCCCACCCAACCCGCCCCACCCCAAAAATCCCTTCCGGGGGCGATCACTCACCGATTCGGGTGTTGATCTCCCCCGGAAACCCCGGCCCGCAACCAACCCCTCCTTCGCCCCCCTTTCCGGGGGCGAACGACCACGAATCCGGTGGCCTTTCGCCCCCGGAAGGGAGGGACTGCCTGTCGCTCAGCCGGAACCGGCCGGAGGAAAGACGGCTACGATTCCCTCAAACCCCAGCTACCAGGAGGAATGATGGAAGCCAGCGATCCGGAACAGGATCTTCGAGACCAGGCCGTCCAGAGCCTCAACGACAAGCACGACTTCATGATTCACCTCGCGACCTTCATCGGGGTGAGCATCCTCCTGATCCTGATCTGGGCATTTACCGGCGCAGATGGCTTCTTCTGGCCGATTTTTCCGATCGCGGGCTGGGGAGTTTTCGGCGTGATCCCGCATTACTGGTCCGTTTACAGATCGAAAGGAATCACCGAAGACAAGATCCAGGCGGAGATGGAAAAGATCAAGAGCCAGCAAGGTTCGGACCGCTAGGCGGCCGAAGCCTCAAGGCTCTTCAAGAGGAGGCATTTCGCCTTTTCCTGTTTGACCAAACTCGCCACCTTTTCGGGCTCGAGATCGATCTCTTCGCTTGAGAAGCGGATCACCTGACGGACTTTGAACCTGAGCTCATTCTCACGGTGAGTGTCGTCGAGGTAAGCGAGTCGACCGGAGTGGAATTCGGCACCCTCTACCTCTACCAGCAGACCTTCGTTCTCGAAAAGGAAGTCGGGAAAGTGCCTGCCCATTCGCCTGTTCACGACTGGTCTGCCCAGGTCGTAGCGCTCGCAGATGTCCAGGAATCCGCCTTCCTTGGGTGACGCTGAATCTTTCATGTCGGGATGCCGCCGGTAAACGAGCTTCCGGTACCGCCGAATGCCCTTCCATCCCCTCCCCAGCGCAGCGCACCTGGCGAGTTCCGTCTTGTTCAGGTACCCCTTCCTGTCCGCTGCCTTGAATGATTCGTAGAGAGGCTTGTCACCGAGTGACGCCGAGAGGTCCACAAACAGCCTGGCTACGTTCATCACCGGAATACCATGCTGGCGGGTTCGATCCTCGCGCGGCAGGTGCCGGCTCCGGTGGACCACCACCTTGTGCCGGCCGATGACACCCTCTCCGTCAAGCCAGAAGGTGCGGGGCTTGCGGCTGTTGACGCGAACCACGTCAACCTGACCTCTGAACTCCCGAAAGCCCCAGAGATCTGCTGCGGCCTGCCCCGAGACCATCGAGTTGTCGCCGGCAACCAGGGTGGCCGCCATGCAGATGGCCCTCCGGCTTTCGATGGGCCGCCCCACCGCATATACCCCGGCGCCGGTGCCGACCGGCAGCAGCCTCCAGTTTCGAATCCGGACATCGATCTTGCGCTTGCTCATCCCAAGATCCCGCAGCTGCGCCCTCGTAACCATTCCGTATTGCCGGTTCGCGACTTGAAGTACTTCCAGCGAGCCTGGCCGCGACGATCTGTCGCTCTCGACCGAAGATTGTCCGCTGCGGAGGTCCATCGGGAAAGCATGGCCGGAGAAACCTCAAATGTGTGCAACCGGAGCAACAATTCAGCGACGGACCACTGACCGAAGTGCAACAAGTTCGTCCCCTTAAAGCCCTTCGCCGGCCCTGTCGGCCACCCGACCTCAGATCCGACCTCAGGCCCAAAGTCCCGCGAGTCGGCCACCCGACCTCCCAACCCAACCGGGGGCGATCTGCCACCCGATCGGTCGCAGAACGCCCCCGGAACCTTCGAGGGCAGGACGCTGACCGCATTCCGGGGACGATTGACCACCGAATCCGTGGCCGATCGCCCCCGGGAATCCCGGGTGGGTTCTTGAAGCTCCGATGATCAACGCGATGTCCGCTACGCCTCAGGAGCGAACCACGACCACGGTTCCAAGCCGGGCGAACCGGTAGACCAGCGGGGCTTCCGGCGCGGGGACGCGGACGCAACCGTGGGACGCGGGGTACGGCGGCACGTCGGGGTATTCGTGGAAGGCGATCCCGTTGTTGAAGTACGAGGCATACGGAAGCCAGGTGCTAAACGGAACCGACCAGGACTGGAGTTCCTTGCGGAAAATCCTGTAGCGACCGGTCGGGGTTTCGTTACCGGGCCCGCCCGCCGAAACGTGGATCACCCGGACCGTCTTCCCACCCCTGACAAGAAGCAGCACGCCCTTGCCGATCCGCACCTCCATCAGTCGCTGCGGACGCCTGGCGCTCGGCTGAGGGGTCTTCGCAACTCGGAGGGCGGCCTTCGTTACCGGACCGGCCACCCCGTCCCGGGTCAGTCCCTCAACCGACTGGAACGCCATCACCGCCTGTTGGGTCTGGTAGCCGATCACCCCGTCCACCCCGCTCTGCGGCAGGTAACGGAGGTCCGCCAGCTGTTGTTGGAGCTGAGTCGCCCCGGACGCCCTCGCGCCGTACTGATCGCCCTGGCCGGGCAGTGGCGGGGCCTTCTGCGGCTCCCTGAAATCTGCCCGATCCTTGGTCTTCGTCACGGCCAGGCCGCCAGATTCCACTTTCACCTGGTCGACGCTCTTCAGCGAGGTCAAGGTGTATGTGACCTGGGCGACCCTCCCCTCGACCGCGTCGTTCTCGCGCCGCGTGCGCTCGGCCGGATCGGCGGGGATGTCACCCAGGAACTCGTCGGAGAGCTTCACCGTCGCTTTCCCGTCACCTGTGACAGTGACATCTTTCACTTCGGTTCCTTCGGGTATGTACGTTCGGTCCGCCGGCGCATCGAGGAGGGCCTGGGTCGCGGCTTTCGGCAAGTCGCCCGCGGGTACTTCCTTCTGGACCGGATCGAACTGCTCGCCTTCGGTAGTGAAGACCTTGACTTGCTCGGTTTCGCTTCCGCCAGAGGCCGAATCACCGCCGGGACTCGAGCCATCCCCGCCCTCCGAGCCACAGCCAGCGATTGCGAGCAAGAGGACGGCAGCTGCGAGCGGAATCAGGCGACGGAACGGCACGGCCACACCCTATTGCCGCCAGCCACCGGAACCGGGGGCGATTGGCTACGGATTCGGTGGGCGATCGCCCCCGGAACGGCGGGAGGCTGGCCAGGTTCGTCCTTCCGGGGGAGTCTGGCCACGGAAATGGTGGGTGATCGCCCCCGGAACGGGCGGGGTGGTTGGTGGCTTCTTCCTGGTTTTCGGGGGAGTTCGGCTACTGGATCGGTGGGTGATCGCCCCCGGAAGGATTCTGGTGGGAGGGGTTTCTTGGTTTGGTGGGAATTTGGTGGGCCCTGGCTGGGGGTTGGGGTTGAAGCTTGGTTGGGATTGGTGGTTGGTGGTTGAGGTTGAAGCTTGGTTCTTGGGTTTTGGTTGGGTTTTGACTTGGGGGGTTGGTTCTCTAGGATCGGGTTATGAGGATGAGGGCTGCTGTTCTTGAGGAGTTCGGCAAACCGCTCGTGGTCCAGGAGGTCGATCTGGCCGAGCCGAAAGAGGGTGAGGTGCTGGTCCGGCTGGAGGCCTGCGGGGTCTGCCACACCGACATGTACACCGCCTCGGGGGCCGATCCGTCCGGGTACGCGCCCTGCGTGCTCGGTCACGAGGGCGGCGGGATCGTCGAGAAAGTTGGCGAAGGAGTCACCTCGGTGGCGCCCGGCGACAAGGTCGTGACCCTGTTCTCGCCGCAGTGCCGCGAATGCGAACACTGCCTCGATCCCCGGACCAACCTCTGCATGGCGATCCGGGCCGAGCAGAACCTCGGCCACCTGCCCGACGGCACCACCCGCCTTTCCCGCGACGGCGAGGAAATCCGCCACTTCATGGGCACCTCGACCTTTGCCGAGTACACGGTGATGCCGGAGATCGCCCTGGCCAAGATCAATCCCGAAGCTCCGCTTGACCATGCCTGCCTTTTCGCCTGCGGCCTTTCAACCGGGCTGGGCGCGGCGATGTTCACGGCCAAGGTCGAACCGGGCACGACCTGCGTCGTCTTCGGAGCCGGCATGGTCGGCCTCGGCGCGGTCGCCGGGGCGCGCCTGATGGGGGCAGAGCGGATCATCTGTGTCGACCTCTCGGATGACCGGCTCGAACTGGCCCGGGGCCAGGGCGCGACCGACCTCCACAAGGCAGACGAAAACACGGTCCAGTGGATCCTCGACGAAACCGGCGGAATGGGCGCCGACTACACCTTCGAAGCGACCGGCCTGGTAGGGGTGATGCAGCAGGCGGTCGAAGCGGCCCGCATGGCATGGGGGCTCTGCACGATCGCCGGCGTGGCCGGCAAGGGCGAGACTCTCGACATCATTCCCCGCTGGCTGATCACCGGTCGCCGGGTCGCCGGCTCTTCGTTCGGCGGCGTCAAGGGCCGCGACCAGGTGCCGCAACTGGTCGATCGCTACCTCGCCGGCGAGATCGACGTCGAACCGTTCCTCTCCCACCGGATCAGCCTCGACGAGGTCAACAAGGGCTTTGACCTGATGGAAGCCCAGGACGGCATCCGCAGCGTGATCGAGTTCACCTGATGCCCCGCCCGCAGCCGATGCCGCGCTCCCGGCCGAAAACCAGTCACTCTTCCTTCCATCCCACCCGAAAGGACCGCGCATGATCATCCAGCGAGTCGAACAGTCCGAATGGCTCTCCAACTCCTACCTCGTCTGCGACGAGACCGGCGGTTCGGGGGTTCTGGTCGACGGCAACGGAGTGATCGAGCCTCTGCTGGAGCGGGTCGACCGGGAAGGGATCACCCTCACCCACATCCTGCTCACCCATGAACACTGGGACCACGTGGTCGACCTGCGCGAGGTCGCCGACCGTTACGGGGTGCCGATCGTGGCCAGCCAGAAGACCGCCGACCTGGTCGACTTCAAGGTTGACCAGATCGTCGAGGACGGGGACGAAACCGTCTCGGGCGGACTGACGATCAGGTGGATCGCCACCCCGGGACATTCGGACGGCCACATGGCCCTGCTGATCAATGGCACCGACGTGATCACCGCCGACGTGATCTTCAAGGGCACGGTCGGCGGCACGGTTGCCCCGGGCGAGACCGGGTTTCCGGAGCTCAAGAGCTCGATCATGGACCGGCTGATGACCCTGCCGCCCGAGACCCGCATCCATCCCGGCCACCGCGAACCATCGACGGTCGGCGAGGAATGGGAAAACAACCCCTTCATCCGGGTCTGGCGCGGTCTCGACGAAGAGGGCGACGATCCCTGCGAGGTCAACAACTTCGGCCCGGCGACCCTGATCCTCTGGGCGCCCGACTACGACGGCACCAACAAGGCCTGGATCCGCCTGCCGGACGGCGAAGACAAGATCACCGGCGGTTCGCAGATCCTCAGCCGCGGCTGAGACGACGAGCTAGAGCCGGAAGCGGATACGGCGGAAGGCCCCGGTGAAGGCGCCGGCTTCGGCCAGCCCGCCGAGGCCGAGCAGGGCGCCGATCCCGAGCGCAGCCTTGGCGCCGTCCGGGATGCCCCCGCCGCCCGAGCCATCGTCCGGGCTCGCTTGCTCGGTCGCCGCGGTCGAGTCACCGGTCGAAGGGGTCGCGGTGGCGATGCTGGCCGGATCGATCAACTGCCCGGTCACGGTCTGGCCGCTGCTTTCGTTCGCCGGCTGCTGCTTTTCCCGCTTCGGCTGACCGGGGCTGGTGTTCGGCGAAGCCCCGGGGCTGCCGCCGCCGGTTCCGCCCGTGCTGCCGCCCGAATACCCGGGAACGTATGGGGTCGATTCGGTGGTCTCCCCTCCGCCCCCGTTGTCGCTGTTGTCCGGGTTCTTCTGGTTCGGATTCTGGTCGGCCGGCTTCTTCTTCACTTTGCCGACGGTGATCGTGGACAGGTCATCGGCGCTGCGGGGGTTGCCGGTCGAAGTGACGCTGACCACGACCGTGTAAGTCCGGTTGCTGCCCTTGAAGGTGTGGGAGATCGAGCCTTTCGAAGTCGTCTTTTTGGTCCCGTCGCCGAAGTCCCACTCATAGGTGACGGCGCCAATGTCCCCGCTGACATCGGTCGTGAACCTGACCTGGCCGCCGCTGTCGATCTTGGCGCTGGGCGGCGAAAGGTCGACCGACATGTCGTCCGCTTTCTCGATGTAGATCTGCGGGTTGTAGTCCCGGTACTCGACCTGCCTGGTCTGCGAGCCGGCCTTGTAGCTCATGATGGTTGCGTCAGGGGTGGACCGGAAGGTCGGGCACTGATTCGAGTTGCCGCGGATCTGGTCGCCGGAGCAGCCGGGTCCGGTCAGCTTTCCGGGGAGATTGATCGTGACACGGGGGATCTGACTGATCCGGTACTGGCCGTTTTGCCCTTCCTCGAGGATCTCGAGGACCGTGTACCTGCTGCTCCCGTTGTTGGTCGGTGCGATGTCATTCAGGTCGACCGCGACCGGGTTCACGGTCCAGGCGTATCCGTTCACTTCGACGATCCCCTCCTGGATCGCGGCCGGGGATTGAGCAGCCAGGGACATCGAGCCGACGACTGTCGCCAGCAGGGCCGCCCCGAAGGCGAGGATCCGCCCCGAAGTCGATGTCCGGCTCGGATCGACCTGGCTCAATGGTCCGTGTTCGGGAAGGTGTAGGTGATCGAGAAGTAACCGAACCGGTCGGGGCGTTCGGTCTGGGGCTGGCCTTCGTAGTCCGGACTGAAGGCCGGATAGAAGCCGGCGAAAATGCCCGTGCCCTCGGCCGGCACGTAGCCGGGGATCTTCTCCCAGGTCACGGTGCTGTAACCGTTCATGTTGTCGACCACCGTGTGTGACTGGGCCCGGCTCGGGATCAACTTGACCATGACGGCCGGCTGCTCGGGGAAGGCGGTCCCGTCGGTTCCGTGGACGGTGAAGATCAGTCGGGAGTTGGCGTCACCATCGATTTCGATCACCGGACTGGCGGCGGTGAAGTTGATCGTGTTGTGGCAGTAGCGGAAACCGACCAGGCCGGTTCCCCTGATCACGGTGTTCTCGGGGCTGTCGATTGCCTCGGGCACTGTCCAGCCGCTGTCGAAGGGGAAGTTGAACGAGTAGACGAGATGGTCCGGGCCGCTCGGCGCGTCAGCCGTGGCGCCGTCCTCGACTCTCGTTCCTTCTCCGCTGGCGACATAGTTGATGAAGCTGTCGCGGACGAACCACTTGACTGTCGCCGCCGAGGCAACGGTCTTCGCCTCGATCGGCCGTTCCTTCTCCGGCGGCACTTCGGGAACCTCGCCGGTCGGATCATCGACCTGGGTCACCTTGTAGAGCGAGTAGAGGTTCATGTATCCCCAGACCAGTCCGGCCTTCAGTCTGCTGCGGCGGAGGCGGAGGTTGCGGTTCAGTACCCGGGCGCCGCCGGCGGTCAGCCGGGCGGATCCGACCTTTGAGAGCTTGCCGCTCGCAGCGTTGAAGGTCCGCTTGCCGGCTTTGACCCGGAACAAGGTGTGCCGGGTCCGGCCGAGGCGGCCGTCGATCCTCGCCGGTTTGCCGGCCGGAGAGACGACCATGAGGTCGCTGATCCGGACCGCTCGCCTTCCGTGAGAGATCCGAAGGCCTCCCCCGAGTTTCACTCGTGCGGATTTTCCGTAGCGGACCCCGGTCACCGGAAAGGTCGGGCGACCGGTCAGGGCGCTGGCCGGCCTGGTCACCCGTTGGCTGATGCCGCTGCGCTTCCAGGCTCTGCGGGTGGACCGAACCGGGGTGAGAGTGAGCTGGCCGTCGAGTTCGACGATCGGCCCGGTCGGATTGGTCGCCTCGCAGGGCTCGAGGGTCGCGGCCCCGGCCAACGCCGGTCGGGAACCGAAGCCGACGAAAACCGCGAGCAGAACCGCGACGAGGGCGAACCCGTACAGGGCCGCCCTCGTGGAGGTCACATCAGTGACGGAATATGAGGTCCTGCGACTCAGAATCGGTCCCTTGTCGGTCTCCAGCGAATCGAGCGAAGTTCCCGAAGGTTAGATGCCGGCCCTGGCCTCGACCGTAACCGGGTCCATCGCGGTGCCGGTGCTGTAGGGGCATTGCGGTTCGGTGACGCCGCAAATCGCCTTGCCGCCGTTTTCGGTCATCGCGGCGGGAACGTTCTCCCACTTGGTGCCCAGGGTGCCGCTGAGCAGTGAGGTCGTGCCGCCGGCCAGGTTCAGCGTGGCGACGTCGATCCGCTGGGCCGGAGTCCAGACCCCGGTCAGGTTCGAATCGACATCGGCGATGATCCGCGAATTCGCCCCGTCGACGACGATCGTCGGATCGGAGATCGCGACGCGGAAGCTGTGGCCGGTCGCGCAGAGCACGACGGTTCCGCTCAGGTTGAGGATCGCCTGGTCATCCGACGGATCGTTCGGGGTGCCGTTGTCGGCGTACTGGCCGTCCACGAAAGTCCAGTCAAAGCCGGAGTAAGCCGGGGCCGAGCCGGTGGCGGTGGCACCGTCCCTGGCGTGGATGCTGCCTGCCGCGGCCGGGCTGACCATGTAGTTGCGGAAGCTCGACTTGATGCCCCAGCCGACCGTGGTCAGACCGGTGATGGCCTGTGGGTTGGTCAGGGTCGGCAGCGGGGCGGCAGCGGGGAGCGAACCGGTCGCCTTGCTGGTCGCCGCCACGTTGCATTCGGTCAGGTACGGATCGATCACCGGGCAACCCTCGGCGTCCGGGTCGAGCTCACAGGGGTCGACCGGGACGGTCGTGTCCAGGAAGGCGTTCACGAAGAGCGTGCCGATCGGTCCCGTCGGCGCCGTCTTCAGTTTGAGCCTGTTCCTGACGAGGTTGGCAACGCTGGCGGGGAACCTGAGCTTGCCGCCAGTGAACTTGACGCTGCCCGGGTCGGCGCTCAGGGTGCCTTTTCCGGCCGCGGTGAAGACCACAATGTTCTTTTTGCCCGCGACGTTGCCGCGGACGACGGCCAGTTTCCTGTCGATCGTCAGCTTGAGGCCGGTGAGCGCCACGCTCCGCTTGCCGTTGGCGAGGCGGAGACCGCCGGCCGCCTGGAGGCCGCTCGCGACCTTTTCACCGAAGCTGCCGTTCTTCGCGGCGGTACTGACCTTCGCGCCCTTTTTGCCGAACCGCTTTACGACACTGGCCGGTGAAATGGCCGAGACCTTGCCGGCCTTGCCGGAGGTCATGGAGAAGACAATCGGGCCCTTGGTGGTCTCGACCGCGGCGGCCTGGCCAGGGTTGAGACCGATCAGGAGCAGGATTGCCGTGGCGAGGACGGTGAGGGCAGCCATGGTGCGGCGAGCGGCTGAGAGGGACGAACTCATGTGTTGAAAATCTCCTTGGAAACTTCGCTGAGGGGTGGAAACTGGAAAACGAATTAGGGTTGCCTTATGAATTCACACTAACAGGATCGGATTAGTCATGTCTGGTGCTGATCCAGCCATTCGACGTGGAGCGCGGAGCGGCCTTCGCGGTGAACCAGTTCGGCCTGCACTCCCCATACTTCGCTGATCAATTGACCCGTTAACACCGCTTCAGGGGTGCCAGTTGCGATCGTCCTTCCGTGAGACATGACCACAACCCGGTCGGCGATCGCCGCCGCAAGGGCGAGGTCATGAACGATCAGCACCACGCCCATGCCGCCGGAGACCAGTTCGCGGAGCATCTTCGAGATCGCGGCCGTAGCCCCGAGGTCAAGCTGGGCGGTCGGTTCGTCGGCGACCAGTACCGGGGCACCCTGGGCCAGAGCGACCGCGATCTGGACCCGCTGCATCTCGCCCCCGGAAAGGGTGCTGAGGTCACGGTCCTCCAAGCCTTCCAGCCGGGCCCGGGCGATCGACTCTCTGACCGCTTCGCGATCCTCTCCGGAAAGGCCCTGGAGCGGCTTGAGATGGGTCGAGCGGCCGATGTTGACGGCAGCCTGCACGGTGACCCCGGTGGGGACCTGGGCCCGCTGCGGCACATAGGCCCGGACCCCGGCGAGCTTGCGGCCGCGAAGTTCGGTCAACGGCACCCCCATCCAGCGCACCTCTCCCCCCTGCGGCCGCCGCAGCCCGCAGAAGGCGCGGGCGAAGGTCGACTTGCCGGCGCCGTTGGGCCCGACGATCGCGAGCAGCTCGCCCCGCCGGAGATCCAGGCTGGCCGACTCGAGGATCTCCTCGCCGCCGATCGTGACCTGGACCTCTTTCGCCTCGAGCAGCGGTGCCTTGCGCTCGAAGGCGGCGGTTCTTCTGCCGGGGGCCATCAGACCGCCTTCCTCAAGAGCCAGAGGAAGAGGGGCACGCCCAGCACCACGAGGAAGGGACCGACCGGCATCTCGATCGGTGCGGCGATGGTCCGGGCAACGGTGTCTGCCGCGGTCAAAAGAGCCGCTCCGGCCAGGGCCGAAACCGGGATCACGAAGGTGTGGTTCCTGGTCCCGCCGAGCAGACGGACCAGATGCGGGATGACCAGGCCGAGGAAGGCGAGCAGGCCGGCGATCGCGGCAGCGGCTGAGGCGAGCAGGGCGGCGGCGAAGGCGGCGGTGAGGCGGATCAGGCGGGGCCGGGAGCCGAGCGAGGCGGCAACGTCATCGCCGAGCATCAGCCGGTCCAGCGGCCGGATCATGAAGGCGGCGATCACGAAGCCCACCGCCAGGTAGGGCCAGATCGTCTCGAGCGTGTCCCAGCCGTCCGAGGAGGTCAGGCCGCCGACCAGAAAGAAGACGGCGTTCGGCACCCGGTCCGGATAGGCCGACAGAAGCCCCGCGGTCGCCGCCGAGAACAGGGCGGCGATCGCGATGCCGGCGAGGATGATCCGGGTGATGTTGCCGCCGCCGCGCCCGGTGAAGCCGATCAGGAAAACCATGGCGGCGGCGATCAGGCCGAAGGCAAGGGCGCTGATCGGCAGCAGCGCCACGCTGGCCGGGCTGAACAGGAGGACCAGCATCGCGCCGAAACCCGCTCCGGCGGTGACCCCGATCACGTCCGGCGAGGCGAGCGGGTTGTTGAGTGCTCCCTGCAGGCAGGCCCCGGCCACGCCGAGCGCCGCCCCGACCACGATCGCCTCGACCGTGCGGGGCAACCGCAGCACTTCGATGATCTGCCGGCTGGCCTCGGGGACCTTCTGGCCCAGCAGGGTGTCGATCACCTCGCCGAGCGGGATGTGGACCGCGCCGTACGCAAGCGAAGCGCAGGCCGCCGCGACCAGGGCGAGGAGCATTCCGGCCGCGACGAATATCGGTCTGGCTGAAGTCAGCTCACTCCCCCGGTTTCGGGATCAGGACCGGACGGGCCGGCCGTTCACCAGTTTTTCAGCCACTTGGTCCGCAGCCCGCTGATCACTGAACCGACATTGGTGCCGGCCTGGAGCAGCTCGTTGTGGATCGAAACGAAGACCTTCCCCTTCTCGACCGCGGTCGTGGACTGCCAGGCATCGTTGTTCATTATGTAGTCGTAGACCTGATCGATGTCATCGCTGTTGCCGTGAGGCACCACGATGATGATGTCCGGGTTCTGGGCCACGACCACCTCGTCGGAGAGCCGGGCAAAGCCTCCGTCAGCCTTCGCCCCGCCGGTGACCAGGTTGGCCTGGGCCTTGTCAACCAGCTGCCCGCCCCACGAGTTGTGGAGGAAGGCCATCGCGGTGTTGCCGATGCCGAGCACGACCAGCACCTTCGGGTGTTTGGTCGAGGGCCGGGTTGACTTGCTGAAGCTCTTGCTGATCCGCCGGTTCAGGGCGGCCGCCTGCCTGCCCTTGCCGAGAACCCGGCCGATCTTGCTCACGGACGGCTTGACCTGGCCGAGCTTTTCCGGGTCCGCATAGACCACCCGGATGCCCAGCCGGTTCAGAGCCTTGGTGCCGGCAGCCCAGCGCTCCGAACTGAAGACGACGTCGGGCTTCAGCTTCGCCATCACCTCGAGGTTCGGCCCGTTCGGGTGGCTCAGTTTGAGCTTCGGGATGCCGCGGATCAGTTTGTTGTGGTGATCGGAGGCGCCGATCGTCTGGCCGACCGCGACCAGGTTCTTCCTCGCGCCCATCTGAACGATTGCCTCGGCGGCGAAGGGGCTGATCGCCACGACCCGTTTCTGTTTGGCGGCGTCAGCCTGCGGAGTGACGAAGGCGAATCCGGCGAGGACGGCAGCGAGCAGCAGGAGCGCCCCGGAAATCCGGCTGAATCGAAACTGGGGGCGTGCGGCGGCGGTCGTCATCTGCGGGCTGGACTCCTTCGAGGGGTAGGCAAGTAACCTTGGAACACAGCGCGGAGGCGAAGGTATGGGACCAGCCGTGAATCCCGCCGCTGCGGTAGGAATAGGGTACCCTAACTTCTTCCCGTCCGTCCTCCCCAACCCCTCAACCTGAACCGAAAGCGAGCAGCGGTGTCGACCGAAACCAAGAACGAGCGTGACCTGAAGGCCGTCATCGGAGTTCACGACGCTGACCCGGACACCGCGGTTCCGGACGTCGCCCCGATCGCCTTCGGAGGCAACCGCCGCAGCGCCGCCGAGGAGTCGCGAACGATCCTCGCCAACGCAACTCACGGCACGCTCGGATCGCTCAGCGAGGACGGCACCCCCTGGGCTTCGCTGGTCACCTTCGGGGTCATGGATGACGGCAGCCCGGTCTTCTGCCTCTCGACCCTGGCCGAGCACGCCCGCAACCTCGAGAACAGCCGGCAGGCTTCGCTGATGGTCAGCGACCCGTTTCACACGGGCGAGATCCTGGCCGGTGGCCGGGTAACCCTGGCTGGCAAGGTCAAGCGTTCGGACGAGCACCCCGACGAAACTTCGGCCCGGGCCGCACACCTCGAAGCCGTCCCTTCCGCCGCCATGTACGCGGACTTCAATGACTTCGCCTTCTGGATCCTCGAGGTCGACCGGGTGCGCTGGGTCGGTGGCTACGGCCGCATGGATTCAGCGTCGGCCGAGGAGCACAGCCAGGCCGAGCCGGATCCGGTCCAGCCCCAGGTGCCCGATGCGATCGCCCATCTGAACGCCGATCACCCCGATGCGCTCCTGCTGATGGCCAGGGCCTTCACCAAATACCAGGACGCGACCGAGGCGAAGTGCGAACGGGCCGACCGCTACGGACTGGACCTTCAGCTCACCACTCCCGAGGGCGACAAGGCGGCCCGGGTCAGTTTCACCGACCGGATCGACAAGCCCGGCGGCCTGCGCGCGGCGACCGTCGACCTCGCGCGGCGCTCGCGCCAGAAGCTCGGCAGCTAGGCCGGCCCCCTATTCGGAGGCCAGCTCGGCTTCGATCGCCTCGATCACTTCCGGGTCGTCCGGGGTGGTCGGTGCCGGAAACTTCCTGACCAGCCGGCCTTCGCGGTCGATCAGGTACTTGGCGAAGTTCCATTCCGGCTGTTCGGACTGTGCGGCCAGTTCGGCAAAGAGCGGGTTCGCCTCGTCCCCGACCACGGTCGACTTCTCGAACATCGGGAACTCGACCCCGTAGTTGATCTGGCAGAACTCGGCGATCTCGTCGGCACTGCCGGGTTCCTGCTCCATGAAGTCGTTGGCCGGGAAACCGAGCACCGTGAACCCCTCGTCCTTCTTGTCGGAATAGACCGCCTGCAGGGCCTCGAACTGCGGGGTCAGCCCGCACTTGCTGGCGGTATTGACGACCAGGGTCACCTGACCCAGGTACTCCCCCAGATCCTGTTCGGTGCCGTTCAGCCGGTTCATGGTGCCGGTCAGGACGACCGGGCTCTCGCTATCGCTCATGAGCGGGATCGTACCCGCTCCGCACCGGCAACTTTCAGCCTTTCCATCCTTCCCAGATAACCGGGAAGAACTAGGCCGGCTCGCCGGACCGGAAAAAGGAATATGGTCGGCAGAGGGGATCTTCCTTTCAGGTAACGAGCAATTGGGGGTAAGGGATGTCAAGGGGTCATCTGGCCGCAGTTCTGGTGACGTTGACCTGCCTGCTCGCCATCCCGGCATCCGCTTCGGCGGTAGAGGCCACGGCCGACGGCAACTCCGTTCAGCTCTCCGACACCCCCCTGGAGGCGGCCTACACATTCGACCCCGGCCAGGTCGCCTTCGGCGACGTTCCGGTCGGCTCCACCGCGTCACAGTTGATCACTCTGACCAATACCGGTGGGAGCCCGGCCCTGATCAGGGGGGTCTTTGCCGGAAAAGTGGGCACTGACTGGCTTTCATTCGGCATTTCCCAGGACACATGCAGCCCCGTCCCGCCCGGAATCACCCGCGAGCTTCCCGCCGGCCAGTCCTGTTCCTACCTGCTCGAATTCACTCCCTCACAGCGGGGCGGATATGCCGAGATCACCGGGGTCGTGACCGAAGGCGAAGTTCACTTCATTCCGGTGGGGGGCAACGGCACCGAGCCGGCCGGCGAGTTCGACACCGGAAGCTTCGACTTCGGCAGCTCTCCGGTCGGCCCCTCGTCGAACCGGCCCAAACACACCTTCAACCTTTCCTCGACCGGCCTCGACCCGGTCACCGTCCAGTCGCTTTCCATCGGGGGGCCGGACCAGGACGCCTTCGAGCTGGCCGATCCCGCCGTCTGCTCGGCCCCGATCCCGGTCAACGAGAAATGCCAGATCACGGTCACCTTCGATCCGGAGTCCGGCAGTCCCGGTCCCCGCGCCGCCACCCTGACCGCCCTGACCACGGGTGGCGTGGTCGAGGTCGCCCTGACCGGCAACGCCACCGCGCCCCTCACCTACAGGGCGAAGATGCAGATCAAGTTCCCGAAGAAGGCTGTGGTCGGCAGGTCGGCCAGATTCAAGGTGACTCTGACCAACACCGGCACCGGGCCGATCGCCGGCGCCGCACTCGAGTACAAGGCCAGGCAGGGCAAGAGCGGCAAGGCCGTGGTCAGCAAATCCGTGAAGGTCCCTGCCTTGCAGAGCGGCCGCAAGACCGCGATGACGGTCACAGTCAAGCTGCCGAAAAACCGGCTCTCCCGCGGCAAGGGGAAGGGACTGCTGGTCAACTTCGAGCTGGTTCACCAGGGTCTGACCCTGGCCGCCCGAAGAGGCACGACCCGTCTCGATTTCGGTCAGGCCAAGAGCCGCCGGCCGCGGGACGTCTCCGACACCTAGAAGCCCGCGACCGCAAGGTCCGTCACAATCACTCCTGCTTGGGAAAGCCAACCAGAAGGTTGAGGGAGAACACCATGAAGTTTCGTCTGATGTTCGGGCTATTCGCGGCCGCATCGCTTTTTGCCTTGCCGAATCAAGCGGGGGCCGAGATCTCGATGAACCCGATGCCGGGGAATCCCCTGACCGACACCGGGCAGGGAGGAATGGTCCGGCCGGTCGACCTCAACGACGATGGCCTGGACGACCTGGCGATTGGATCTGCCACCGCCGCCACAGGCGGGGTCCGCATCCGGGTTGCCGGCGACGACGCCGCCTGGAGCCCGAAGCCGACCCTTCTGGCCGGCTCACCGGTCGGTGACATCGTCCCGGCTGATTTTGACCGGGACGGCAACGAGGACCTTCTGGTTCAGATCAGCTTCCCCGGCCTGTCGGCCAATGATCAGTACCGGATCCTTTCCGGTCACGGCGACGGCACTTTCGCCGCGCCGACCAGCGTTACCGTGCCGTCCGGCAAGGTCGTCATCTCCCTGCCCACGGGTCACAACATTCTCCCGACCGATATCGACGGTGACGGCCATCTGGATCTGTTCATCGGCCTGACTCGCGGTCAGATCGCGGTCGCCCGCGGCCACGGCGACGGCAGTTTCGACCCGCTCGGCGTTTCGGCAAGCTTCCCGGACACCCCCACGGCTGACTCGGAGGGCATCGGCAACGTCGTCGCCGGGGATTACAACGCGGACGGCCGGACCGATTACGCATTCACCTTGCTCGGCAACCCTGCGGGCACCTCGACCCAGGCCAATTCGGGTTTCTACGTGATGTACGGACAGGGTGGCGCCAGTTTCAGCGAAGTGACAAGGATCGGCATGGCCGATCCGCAGGGGCCGATCACCAGTGCCTTCTCGGATGACCTGAACGGTGACGACAGCGACGACCTGATCATCGCGGCCGTGTCGCCCGAAACCACCTCGACCCGTTTCATCCTCTACCCCGGCGGCAACGGCGGATTCGCCACCCTGCCAACAACGCTCTTCTCGCTGCCGGTCATCACACCCCGAGTCTCCGGCGCCGACTTCAACCGGGACGGGAATCTGGACCTGGCCTGGGTCGAGCGAGCCGACAGCGGCAGCCCGCGCGCAAACAACCTGGTCCTCGCCACCGGCAACGGCAGCGGCGGGTTCACCCGGCTTTCCGGCGCCTTCGACCTCAACTTCGGTGCGACCCAGGACGGTGTTTCCACCGCCAGCCCGGGCGACTTCAACGGTGACGGATCGCCCGATTTCGCAGCCAGCTTCTACAGCTCGGACTGTGCGGTGAACGCATGCGGAGTTTCAATCCTGATGAACCGGCCGGTGATCGGCCCGGCCACCTCGTCGGTCGATTTCGGCACCGTGCTGCAGGGAACGGCGACGGCCGCCAGAACCTTCACGCTGACCAACACCGGTTCTGCGCCGGCAACCTTGAACACCTTTGTGATCAGCGGGAACGAGCCGGTGCCCTTCACGATCAGCAGCGATTGCGACTCGATCCCGGCTGGCGGCAGCTGCACCGGACAGGTCGAATTCGCCACCGCCAACCCGGGTGCATTCCAGGCAACGGCTATCTACTCCTTCGAAGACGTAGCCGGCGACTTCCGCGTGAACCTGACCGGCGGTGTCACCGCTCTCACCTACAAAGCGAAACTGAAACTGGCTGGCCCGAAGAAGTTCACGGCAGGCAAGAAGGTCAAGGTCACCGCGACCACCACCAGCATCGGCACCGCCGCGCTTGACCAGGTGACCCTGTCCTGGAAGGCGGTCCAGGCCGGAAAGACGAAGGCCCGGGGCCAGACCAGCCTGGCGACGATCGCTGCCGGGAAATCCCTGGCCAGGGCAATCAACCTCGCGATCCCCAAAGCGAAACTGGTCCGCGGCAAACCGGTCAAGCTCACCGTGACCGCCAGCCGCGACGGCAAGGGAACCGCAGGCGACTTCCACGTCAAGCAGGAATTCAGCTTGTCGGTAGCCGTCCGTCAGAAATAGCCGGCCCCGGTCGGGGTGAACGGGGCGACGGATCGGGGGTATGGTGCGCGGCATGAGTCTGCCCAGGATTCCCCGCGACCCTGAAAACGACTACAGCCGTGAGGCCGCGGAGGCGCGGCGGGATCTGGTCAGGGAACAGACCGGGGCCGAGCTCGAGCATGTCGGCTCCTACTCCTTTGACCCCGCGGTGCTGCCCGGCAACATCGAGAACTTCATCGGGGTCGCGCAGATGCCGGTCGGCCTGGCCGGACCGCTCCTGATCGACGGCGAACATGCACAGGGCGAGTTCTACGTGCCGATGGCGACCACCGAGGGAACCCTGGTCGCTTCCTACAGTCGCGGCATGAAGATGGTCGCCGAAGCCGGCGGGGTCAAGACGACGATCGTCGACGATCGCATGCAGCGGGCGCCCGCCTTCATCTTCGACTCGGCCCGGGAGGCGAAGGAGTTCAACCTCTGGTTCAGCGAGCACTACGACGAAATCAAGGCGGCCGCGGAATCAACCACCTCGACCGGCAAGCTGATCGAGGTCGAGCGCTACCACGCCAGTCGCTTCCTCTACACCCGGTTCGACTACACGACCGGGGATGCGGCCGGCCAGAACATGGTCAGCAAGGCGACCTGGGCCGCCTGCGAATGGATCAAGGCGCACTATCCGCCACTGATGGATTACATGCTCGACGCCCAGCTATCGACCGACAAGAAGCACTCCCAGATCAACACTCTCAAGACCCGCGGCAAGCGGGTGATCGCCGAAGTGCAGATCCCCTCGGCGATCCTCGAAAAGCACATGCGGGTCACCTCCCGCCAGGTCTTTCAGGCGCGGCAGATCTCCAACCAGGGCGCGATGCTCTCCGGCAGCACGGCCAACACCCCGCACCCGGCCAACGGGATCGCCGCGGTCTTCATCGCAACCGGCCAGGACGAAGCCAACGTGGCCGAATCGCAGGCTGCGATCGGCTACACCGAACTGCGGGGCGAAGATGCTGACTACTACTACTCGATCACCCTGCCGGCCCTGATCGTCGCCACCTATGGTGGCGGCACAGCGCTGCCGACCCAGAGCGAATGCCTGAAGGTTCTGGGTTGCGACGGCCCGGGCAAGGTCAACAAGCTGGCCGAGATCATTGCCGCGACCGTGCTTTGCGGAGACCTTTCACTCGGCTCGGCGGTGGTCGCCGACGAGTGGGTCGAAGCCCACGACGAACTCGGCCGCAACCGCTAGGGCAAGCGCCCCCGGCGACTCAGGTTTCCGCCGCCTGCTCGGCCGCCTCGATAGCGGTCGCGAGTTCCCGAAGCTGCTCGCTCGAGAGCTCCCGTTCGACCCGCGGGAACAGTTCCCGCTCCTCGAAACGGACGTGAGCGGTGAGCCTCTCGGCGACTTCGACCAACTCGTCCGGCCCGGCCTCGCCGGCCTCGATCCGGGCCGCCGCCCGGCGAATCTCAAGGTGATCGTCGAGCATGCGGGCGACTTCCTCGTCCTGCCCGGGCCCGGCGAGCCCGGACCCCGGCAGGAGCACTTCCTCTTCGATCCGGAAATGGATCGCCCCTTCCTCCCTCCAGAAACTGAGGAAACGCTCCGGTGAATCCCCTCCGCCCCCGTTGTCGCGGATCACTTTGGCCAGGTAGAGCGCGTGGTGATGCTCGCGTGACAGGGGCTGAAGTGCCTCGGACCGCTTCATTTCGCACCGATGCGATTTCCGTGGGCGGGCTTCGCCTCGGGAAAGTTCGACGGGGTGCGAATCAGGTCAACGGCCAGCCACCAGGTCACCGCGAGGGCGAGCAGGAACAGCGGCAAGAGCACCGCGATCTGTGACGGCTCGTGGTTGCGGACCAGCACAACGGCCAGTTCGAACACAGCCAGGACAACCAGCATCACCGCGATCGCCCGATGAAACCGGCCGGCTTCCGAATGCGGCCAGGAATCAACCGCACGGGTGACCTCGCGGCCGTGATGGGAATCGGTGCAGTCCACTTTGGCCGGGCAGGCATTGCACACCGTCGCCTTGGCCCGGTACCTGACCAGCCGCTTTTCCCGGTCGAACTCGGTCGGCCAGAGCTGTTCCCCTTTGTGGCAGACCCAAAAGTCATGCTGGGCGTCGTAATCGAAGCCGGAGGTCCGCCAGGCTTGCGACCGGTTGTGAGTGTGGCGGGAAAGCCACTCGAGAAGCAGAGCCCCTCCCAGCAGAAGGGCCGCGTATCCGACTGCCAGGAGGACCTCGGTGTTCACGTTCCCGGGGTCGGTTCCGGCCGGCCGGAGATCTCCGGCGGTTCGTCTTCCATGGAAGTGCCGGAGATCACCGTGAACAATTCGGCGTCCGCTTCACCCCGGCCGTCCCCGTCTTCGCCGCGACGGGCAATCGTGTACTTGACTCCGAGGAAACACATGTAGAGCACGGGAATGGCACCGAAGACGATGAATACCACGTCACCGGGCAGCCGCATCCACTCGAGCATCTCGGTCGTCTTGTCGGTCAGGAAGTCGAGCTGGCGGGCCTCGAAATAGCCGTCGTCCACCGACTTGTAGAGCTGCATGATCCCCAGCGGCAGCAGGGTCGCAAAGCACATCCAGGCGAGCCCGATGTTGGTACCCCAGAAACTGACCTTGGCCCATTTCTCCGGCCACTTCTTCGAGGGGATCATGTACCTGAGACAGAACAGGGAGAGGCCGATCGCCAGCATGCCGTAGACGCCCATCATCGCCGCATGGGCGTGATTGGCGGTAAGGGCGGTGCCGATCTCGAAGTAGGAGACGATCGGCAGGTTGACCAGGAAGCCGAAGACGCCGGCCCCGAGGAAGTTCCAGAAACCGACCGCGACCAGGAACATGACCGCCCAGCGGTGCGGGAAGTCGGAGGTCGACTTCGATTCCTGGTTCGCACCGAGCTGCAGGAACGACCAGGCTTCGACCGTGAGGAAGGTGAGCGGTACGACCTCGATCGCCGAGAAGAACGCGCCGAGGGCCATGTGCTCGGACGGGGTCCCGGAGAAGTAGAGGTGGTGCATCGTGCCCACCACGCCGCCGACCGAATAGAGGCCGATGTCCAGCAGGATCACCATCAGCGCCACCTTCTCGCGCACCACCCCGAGCAGCACGAACATGTAGGCGACCATCACCGTCGTGAAGATCTCGAGGAAGTCCTCGACCCAGAGGTGGACCACCCAGAAGCGCCAGAACTCGGTGATCGTGAAGTCCTCGGCGGTCCGGGCCAGGAGGCCGACCGCGTAAAACGCCGGGATTGCGCAGGCGGCGAGGAAGAAAAGCCAGGGCATGTTGCCGGGATGCTCACGCCGGAGCCGGGAGCGCATCACCCGGAAGAGCATGTAGACCCAGACGATCAGGCCGACCACCAGCAGCACCTGCCAGAGGCGGGCGAGGTCGAGATACTCGAATCCCTGAAGCCCGAACCAGTTGGTCGCGGCATCCTCCAGCACGCCGTGGATCCCCAGATAGGAACCGATCAGGGTGCCGAAGACGACGACCGCCAGCGCGACGAGCAGGAAGTAGCCCAGTTTGCCCTGCCCCCTCGGTTCGCGGCGCGCGATCATCGGGGCGAGGAAGATGCCGGCCGCCACGAACGAGGTGGCGACCCAGAAGAGCGACAACTGGACGTGCCAGGTCCGAAGCAGGTTGTAGGGAAGGATCGCGGCCAGGTCGAAACCGAAGAAACTGGTTAATTCGGCCCGGTAGTGCTGCACGGCCGCCCCGACGAAACATTGGATCACGAACAGGGCGGCCATCACGAAGAAGAACCAGGCCGTCGACTTCTGGCCGGGGGTCAACGCCACGGTCGAGGGGTCACGGAAGGAAACGACCGTCTGTTCGCGGCCGTGCCAGCCGAGGTCGCGGTAGCGTCCGAAGGCGCCAAACAGCAGGCCGATCCCGCCGAGCAGGGCGACCAGGGAGATCGCCGACCAGACGAGGGCGTTGGCGGTCGGGCTGTTGTCCACCCTCGGTTCGGGCGGCCAGTTGTTGGTGTACGAGTAGTCCTTGCCCGGTCGTTCGGCCGCGGAAGCCCAGGCTGACCAGGCGAAGAAGGCCGTCAGGTTGCGGAGATCCTCGGGATCGGTGATCGCTTCCTTCCGCAGCCCGTTCTCGGTGTTGTCAGCCGAGAAGAAGCGCGTGTAATACGGGATCAGCTTGTTGAAGGCGTCGGTCTGGGTCTGCGAGAAAGTGAGTTCGTTGGACTCCTCGTCGAACTGGTTCTCGCGGAACTGGTTGATCGTCTTCTGCCGGGCGATGTCCGAGGCCGGCCCGGGGCCGGGATCGTCGGCGAGCTCCATCCCGTCCTCGTCGACCGGTGGCCCGCCGTTCTCGGCGATTGCGATGTTGGACGAGCGACGCAGATAGTCCGCGGTGTAGTCGGGCCCGAGGTAGGCGCCGTGGCCGAAGACCGAGCCGTACTCCATGAGTCCGTTGTGCAGGAAGACCTGCTGGCCGGCCGTGATGTCGTCACCGTCGAAAAGCAGTTGCCCCTGGGGGTCAAGGACCTTGACCGGTACCGGTGCGCCGTCTTCATAGGTGCGATAGGCCAGGATGCCGAGCACGGTGAAGCCGAGCAGCATGACGATGATGACCGCCTGCAGCCAGCCTTTGCTGAGCAGGAACCCTCGACGGGCAGACTTCTCCTCCACGGATCTCCTTCCGCAGTTCGCCCTTGCGGGCGAGTATGGACTGGGACGAGTGCTTCTGGCAGGCTTTGTAACACCTCAACCGGCAAATGTCCATGTGGACTTCTACGGAACTTGATGTGAAACGAAGCGTTGTCAATCATCTAGTGTGAAGCCATGACTGCCACCGCTACCGCGCGCCGCGTCCCGCCCATGGTCGACGAGTCAGTGCTCTCCCAGATCTGGAAAGTCTCGACCGCCAAAAACGAAATCTTCGACGAGTCACGGGCCAGGTACGGCGATGCCTTCGGGATGAACATCAACCGCGGGAAGTTCTATTTCCTGGCCCACCCCGATCAGGTCAAGGAGGTCTTCACCGCCTCCCCGGAAGTGCTCCACGCCGGCAAGGGCAACGAGATCCTTGCGACGGCGCTGGGCGAGCATTCGGTACTGCTGCTCGACGGCTCCGAACACATGCGGCAACGCAAGCTGCTCCTCCCCTCCTTCCACGGCGAGAAGCTGGAAGCACAAACCGGCGCGATGGAGCGGATCTCGGAGGAGGTGGTGGCTTCAATCCCCAGGGGCGAGAGCTTCCACATGCGGGAGACCAGCCAGAAGATCGCGCTCGAGGTCATCCTCGAGATCGTGCTCGGCACCGCCTCGACCGGTGAGCAGCATGACCGCCTCGGCAAGGCCACGCGCGAGTTGCTCGAATGGATCGGCAAGGGTTACCGCCTCGCCCTTTCTTCCGTGTTTGGCCCGCGCAGCCGGCCGATCAAACGGATGTACAAGCCGGCCCTGGCGCCGCTCGATCAGGGCCTCTACGAGCTGATCGCCGAGCGTCGCCAGGCGACCGGCCTGGAGGATCGCCATGACATCCTCTCGATGCTGCTGCTGGCCTGCGACGAAGACGGTCAGCCGATGACCGACCTGGAGATCCGCGACGAACTCGTCACCCTGATCGTGGCCGGCCACGAGACCACGGCGACCGCGCTGGCCTGGGCCTTCGAACGGCTGACCCGGGTGCCCGGCGGCACCGAGCGGCTCCACGAGGAAGCCGTCGCCGGCGAGGGCGAATATGCCCGCTGGGTTTCCCAGGAGGCGCTGCGGCTCCGGCCGGTCCTCGACTTCGTCCTGCGCCGGGTGATGGAACCGATCGAGATCGGCGGCTACCAGTTCGGGGAAGGCGACGTACTCGCTCCCTCGATCTACCTCGTCCATCGCCGCGAGGACGTCTATCCCGACCCGTTGGCGTTCAAGCCGGAGCGCTGGGACGGGGTCAAGCCCGGCACCTACACCTGGTTCCCCTTCGGGGGCGGTGTTCGCCGCTGCATCGGCATGCAGTTCGCGATGGCCGAGATGGAGATCGTGATGAAGGCGGTGGCCCGGGCCGGGATCCTTTTGCCGGTCGGCCCCCAGGAGCCTGCCGTGGCCCGCTTCATCACCTCCTCGCCGAAGCGCGGCGGCCAGGTCCGCTTCGCCTTCTAGCGGAAGCGGGACAAAGCTTCGAGAAGGCGGAAGTCAGCCCTATTGACTGACTTCCGCCGTCTCGGTAAATCCGATCAGCTGGCGGTCGGGTCCGGGACGATCCGGATGTACGGCTTGGGCTCTTCCCACTCGCCGAAAATCTCCTTCGCCTGGTCATTGTTGACCGAGCCGGCGATGATCACGTCGTCGCCGCTCTTCCAGTTGGCCGGGGTGGCGACCTTGTGGTTGGCGGTCAGCTGCAGCGAGTCGATCACGCGGAGGACCTCGTCAAAGTTCCGGCCGGTCGTCATCGGGTAGACCAGGATCAGCTTGATCTTCTTGTCCGGACCGATCACGAAGACGTTGCGGACGGTCTGGTTGTCGGCCGGGGTGCGATCGGCGGCGTCACCCTCGACGTCGGCGGCAAGCATTCCGTAGGCCTTGGCGATCTTGAAGTCGGCGTCGGAGATCAGCGGGTAGTTCGGGGCCGTTCCCTGGGTCTCCTCGATGTCCTTGGCCCAGTCCTCGTGGCTGTCGAGCGGATCGACCGAGAGCCCGATGATCTTCACGCCGCGCTCGTCGAAGGCCGGCTTGGCATTCGCCATGTAACCGAGTTCGGTGGTGCAGACGGGGGTGAAGTCCTTCGGGTGCGAAAAGAGGACTGCCCAGGAGTCGCCGATCCAGTCGTGGAAATCGATCGTTCCCTCGGTGGTTTCGGCAGTGAAATTCGGTGCTTCCTGTCCCAGCTGTAGGGCCATGCTTTTCTCCTTCAAGAATTGACTGTGAACCAACTATAGCCAAAATGTCCCATATACCTGATCCGGATACAGGTATTTAGGTCAGATCGAGCGTCCGGCTCCTTCGAGGAAGCTGACCAGGGCTTCGGCGCCGTTTCTTTGTGCCGGCCCGCCGGCCATGCCACCGAACATGCCCTCGCCGGTCATCAGGAGCAGCTTGTACTTCTCGCCGCCAGAGGTCTTCAGCTTCACCTCGATCGATGCGGAGTCCATGATCAGAGAGGTCGGCGAGTTGCCCATGCCGCCACCTCCCCCGTAGCTGCCCTTGGTGATCTCCTCCTTGCGGATGAAAGTCGGGGCCTCCGTGGCCGCTTTGCCCTTGCGGTCAAGCGGCTGGATGATCAGCCTGCTTCCGGTCACCCCCAGCGCGCTGACCGTCTGCTTGAACATGCTGCGCTGCCAGTTGACCGCCGCCACCCCGAGCAGGCTCTCGCCCGGTTCGAGGAAGGACCTGAGCAGATCACCGTGGACCCGCTCGAAGTCGTTTCCCCGCTCCTTTCCCGGCTTGTCGGACTGCTTCGGTTTGAGTTCCATGCGCCGCCCCGCTCCTTTCAGACTCGCACTACATACGAGGTGTATTTCGTGATCGGGCTGTCGTTCTTCGCATTGGCGAATTCGTAGATGTCGCAAAACTCGAACTTCGAACCGCTTTCCATCTCGTAGCTGCCGTTGACCGCGGCAGATCGGCCGTGGGTGATGAAGAGCCTGAACTCGACCCGCCGGGCCTGCTTGCCGGCCATCGACTGAAGCCAGGCCCGCATCCCGTCGCGACCCTTGATCGTCCCCTCGCCGACCAGCTCCCAGGTGACGTCCTCGGCCACGAAGCCAAGGGTCTGCTCGATATCCCCGCCGACGAAGGCGAGATTGAAATCAAGCAGCCAGGCCTGACGCGGCGAGTTCTTCCCGACCTTCGGCGCGATGATCTCGGTCATGCGGCCAGCCTAGTCGCTGAAGGAGTGCTCGGCGAAGGGCCGGTCACCGCCTCCGCCGTCGCCCCTACGCTTTGAGTCGTCTTGATCGCACTGATTCTCCTCGCCAGCGCCACCGCCCTCGCCACCGGACTCGGGGCGATCCCGGTGATGCTGCTCGGCAACCGGGCCCGGTCCATCGTGCCCCTGCTGCTCGGCATCGCCGGAGGGGTAATGGCCGTGGCTTCCGTAATGGGGCTGATCATTCCGGCTCTCGACCGCGGCACCGTAGCCGAGGTCGTCGGGGGCCTGGCGATCGGGACCGGTTTCCTGCTGCTGGCCCGCCGGTACCTGAGCCACGTGCCGAGGAACTTCAGCCGGTCCGGCGGGCGCACCGGGCTGCTGGTCTTCCTGGTCCTGCTGGTTCACAGCCTGCCGGAGGGGTTCGCGGTCGGCACCGCCTACGAGGCCGACCCCGCCCAGCTCGGGATCTTCGTGGTGATCGCGATCGCGATCCAGAACATTCCCGAGGGAACCAGCGTCGCGATCCCGCTTGCCGCCGCGGGTGCCTCGGGCCGCCGCCAGTTCTGGATGGCGGTCGCGAGCAGCGTGCCGCAGCCGATCGGTGCGGTGATCGCCTACCTGCTGGTCCAGGAGATTTCCGCCCTGCTGCCGGTCTCTTTCGGCTTCGCTGCCGGGGCGATGCTCGCCCTGACCCTGCTCGAGATCCTCCCCGAGGCCTGGATCGAAAACCCCCGCCAGACCTTTCTCGGCCTGGCCACCTCGATCCCTTTGATGGTCGCCCTGAGCCTGGCGCTCGGGGTCTGAGCGACCGGCTGCGCCTTCGCCTGACGAGGCCGGCCGCTCTCGCACCTATCGGATGGTCAGCCTCCGCATTCGGTCATGCCGTATGCGTTGGCGAGTTTGTTCGCTTCCGCGAACGGATCCCCGTTGCCTTGCAGGGAGGAAGGATCTGACTTGCCCTCCTCGAGAGCCTTGTTGGCCGCATCGAGGATCGCGCTGATCTGGTCCTCTTCGCCCTCCGGAACCGGAAGCGCCTCGATGTCGTTGATCTGGGACTCCACCTGAGGCAGCACGGTGTCATTGATGAACGAGTCGACATCCGCCTGGGTCGGCTGGCCGCCGGAGAACGCTTCCTTCTCGGCCGCGTCGATCGTCTTGTTGCTCTCGGCGCAGATCTCGTTCGCCTGGGCGACGAACTCCGCCTTGGTGATCGATTCCGAAGAATCGTCGGACGAGCTGTCATCGGACCCGCAGGCTGTCACGCCCAGCGAGACCATAAGGAGCAACGAACAGACGCCGATCTTCCCAACCTTCAATGCACTCATACTCCCCCTTCGGTTGACTGGTCTCAGTTGAAACTAACCGCAAATGTGCGACGGGAGTGAAATGAACCGGGATGACGAGCGAATCATCGAGGGGATGCGGCGACAGTCCGAAGGCATTTCAAAGTCGGGTGCGGGTGGGGCCGCGAACCTGGAGCGGCTCGGCTGGAAGGCCGGGTTCGGCACCGGGGCGACGATGGCACTGATCGGGACCAGCCAGCCACTGGCAGGGTTCCTGACGAAGGCGACGCTGCTCGACTCGGGGGCATTCGTCCAGGTCGGCGGATGGGGCGTGCCTTTGTTCGAGGCCGAGGTCGCGGTCCGGATCGATTCGGAAATCGGTGCCGGCGCGACTGCCGGAGAGGCGACGGCCGCGGCCGGTGCGGTGGCGGCCGCGATCGAGCTGGTCGACTTCGGATCGATCGAGAGCGTCGAGGAGATCCTCGCCGGGAACATCTTCCATCGTCATGTGTTGCTTGGTGAGTTCGTCGAGCTCCCTCCGGACGGGCTCGACGGGGTCAGCATTTCGGTGGCCGCCAACGGAGAGGCGGCGGAGGCCTCCGACCCCCGGGAGGCCCTCGGTGATCTCGGGCAGGTGGTGGCCGCACTGGCCGACCAGGCCGCCCTGACCGGGGAGTCGATCAAGCCGGGAGACGTGGTGATCACCGGTGCCGCCATCCCTCCCGCCCCGGTCAGCCCGGGGGACGATTACCGGGTCGAGATCACCGGCGGCAGCTCGGTCACGGTCAAACTGGTGTGAACGAACGCGTGGGAACCAACTGCATTGAAGTTATTCGTTCCATGTGCGGATAACTTCAACCCAGAAGTCCGGACCTCACGGGTCAGCCTGAAAATCGGGGCGACTGGATTTGAACCAGCGACCTTTCGACCCCCAGTCGAATGCGCTACCAAACTGCGCCACGCCCCGTGCGTGACCGGGGACTTTAGCGGGAGACGGCTTGGCGCCGCTGTACGGAGCATGCGCCCCGGGACCGGGTGAAGCGGGCGACGGGAATCGAACCCGCCCTAGGAGCTTGGAAGGCTCCTGTGCAACCAATACACCTCGCCCGCAGAGAAATCGCGACCACCAATTATAGGGGCCGAATCCTGACTCCGATCCGTCGAAAATCGACCCGGGAAGCGGGGCACCCAGGACTCGAACCTGGAACCTTCGGCTTTGGAGGCCGCTGCTCAGCCAATTGAGCTAGTGCCCCGGAGGATCTGATCCTAGCGCCTCAAAGGCGTAGGAGTCACCCCCGAAAAACGCTCATTCCATCCGATCCCGGTGCGAACATATGTTCGTGTACCGGATCCATTCGGAAGCAACTCGAGAAGAAGTCAGGTCGCTGATCGACTCGGGCGTTTCGGATTTCGAGATCGCGAAGAGGACCGGTGTCGGAAGATCCACTGTCCTTAGGTGGAGGCACCATGGCGTTCCATCTCCGCGGGTGCCCATGACGCCGGAGATAGTGGATCGGGCCGAGTGGGGGCCCAAGGAACGCCAGATCTACGCTTACTTGCTCGGCCAGTACCTGGGAGACGGTTACATCGGAACCCACGGGTCAACCCACTCACTCGTGATCGCTTGCGACATCCAGTACTGCCGAATACTCACCCAAGTGGTCGAGGCTGTCGGCACGTTCGCCCCGAAGCCGCCGTCAGTGCTGCGCCCCAAAGGCACCAACGGCGTAAGGGTCACTTCCTATTGGCGCAGCTGGCCTCAGCTCTTTCCTCAGCATGGGCCGGGGAGCAAGCTGGATCGGAAGATTGAGCTGGTGGATTGGCAGGTGGAGATTGTGGACGAGCATCCGAAGGCTTTCCTTAGGGGGCTGATTCATTCGGATGGGTCGCGGTGCATGAACACCTTCAAGATGGCCTTGAAGGACGGGCCGAAGGAGTACTCGTACCCCCGCTACTTCTTCACCAACTACTCGGCCGACATCCAGGCGATCTTCTGCCGGACCTGTGACCGGCTGGGGATCCGTTGGAGCCGGTCGAACTGGCGGAACATCTCGATCTCGCACCGGACCAGCGTCGCGCTGCTCGATGAATTTGTAGGACCCAAGGATTGACGCCTATGCTGAGGAACTGAGATGAGCGACCGACTCAAAATCGTTTCCGTGCTGGGGAGCGTCACGGCTCCGGGGCGGATGCACCGGGCCTTGAACGAGGCGCTCGACCGGGCCGGGACGGGTGCTGGCGGTGCGACGGGCGACGGTGAGGTCGCTGTTGAGCGGATTGATTTGGCCGAGAAGACGGTCACCTTCGCCGACGGCACCCCGCTCGACCAGCTGGGTGATGACTCGGCCGCCGTGATCGGGCAGATCGCCCGGGCCGACGCCGTGGTGCTCGCCACGCCCGTCTACCGGGGCTCGATGACCGGGGCGCTCAAGAACCTGCTCGACCTGACCCCGGTCGAGGCGTTGCGGGGCAAGCCGGTTCTGATCGTGGCGATGGGAGCGACCGACCATCACTCGCTCGGGGTCGAACGGCACCTGCGGGACGTACTCAGCTTCTTCGGTGCGCTGCCAGTTCCTGTCGACGTCTACCTGACCTCGGCCGATTTCACGGACGGAGTGCCGGGCGATGACGCAGCCCGGCGACTCGACCAGGGCCTCGATGGGTTGCTGGCGCTGACCCGGGCGACCGGCGGCCTCGGCGAGTTCGGCCCCGACCCGCTGATCACCCGGCTCTCGCGGCCGCAGAGCTGAGCAGGTCGCGAACCCCAGGTCGCCGCGACCCTGGCGGGGAATCGGCGAGACCAGCAATGCGCGCCCCGTCGCCCGGCTCAGCCGGGGATCAGGGTCAGCGGCTCGTCCGGGGAGACCTGGTCCGGGTCGTTGATCCCGGCGCCGGGGGGTGGCGGGATCGGGCCGAGGCGGATCGGGTCGTCGGTCTCGACCATCCAGCGATCGAGCCGGGAGCGCATGTCAACCAGAATGTCGGCGCTGCCGGGGTCACCGGCCAGGTTGTTCTCCTCGAACGGGTCGAGGTAGAGGTCAAACAGCTGCTCTCGGGCGACCTCGCGGTCACCCCACCCCATTGCGATCAACAGGTCCTTGGTCAGGCTGTCGTCGCAATTCGCGAGGACCGGCCGCTTGCGATCGTCGAACCGGCGGATGTACTTCCAGCGATTGGTCCGCACCGCCCTTTGCGGCTCGTAGGCGGCGTGGTAGGTCACCTCGGAGAACAGCTCTTCGTGAAGAGCGGCGGATTCCCCGCTGACCAGGGGCATCAGTGACCTGCCCTGCAGGAAATCCGGGGGCGGCACCCCGGCCAGTTCGCAGACCGTCGGGTAGATGTCGAGGTGGGAGACCATCGAATCGATCACCTTGCCGCCGGAGAAACCGTTCGGGCCTCGCATCAGCATCATCACGCCGATCCCGCCGTCGAGCAGGGTCGCCTTCGCCTTGGGGAAGGCGAGGCCGTGGTCGGTGGTGCAGATGACCAGGGTCCGGTCGGCCAGGCCGGTCGCGTGGAGACCGTTGAGGAGTGCACCGATGCCCTGGTCCAGCGAACGCACGCTCTCCTTGAAGGAGGCCATGTCACTGCGCGTTTCGGCCGTGTCCGGCAGGTTCTCCGGCGGCAGCGAATAAAGCGAGTCGCGGACCGAGGTCGGGGCCGCGAAGTCACGATGGGTTTCGAAGAAGCCGACCGACATGAAGAAGGGCTCACTTGTCCGGCGGATCGCTTCGAGGGCGCTGGGGGCAACCCGCTTGGCGTAGTTGTCGCTCAGCTCGATCACCTCGTCGTAACCGATCACGTGCGGGTCGCGGGAGATGTGCTGCTCGCCGACCAGGATGGTCCGGTAGCCGCCCTCCTTCAGGGGATGAACCATCGTCTGCGAGTAGTCGTTCAGCTTCCAGCCCCGGTGGGCGAGCCCCATCATTCCGTTGTTGTGGCAATGCTGGCCGGTCAGGAGGGCCGCCCGGCTCCCCGAGCAGGTCGGGGCGGCGCAGAAGGCCCGCCGGAAAGTGATCCCCTGGTCGGCCAGCAGCTGCATGTTCGGGGTCAGGACGTGATGGCCGTAGGGCTGGACATAGCGGCCCGTGTCATGGGAATGCACATAGATGATGTTGGGGCGGTCCGTCATTGGCGAAGTCCGGAGCCGCTCAGTCCCGGCCGGAAGGGGTCGGGACCAGGTCGAACTCGGCGCCGAGGCGGATGTCGCTGTAGCGCCGGGCCCAGTCGTCGTTGATGCCATCGGACTGGCGCCGCATCCTCGTCTCCAGATTGAGGTCATCCGGGGCCTCGATGCCCAGCCTCTCGAGCACGTTGCGGGTGCTCGGCCCGATGTCCGAGGCGAAGTTCTCGTAGAGGATGAAGACGGGCTTGATCCGGGAATGCTCAAAGAACGCGTCCCAGGCAGCTTCCTGCTGGATCAGCTGGTCGAGCAGGTGCTTGATCGCCCCGTAGTGAAAGCGGAGCGCCGGGCGGTGGTCGTTGACGAAACCCTTGTAGGAGGCGTCGATGTCTTCCGCGTCAGCGCTGGAGCTCGCGGTGGTTTCATCGCGCCAGGTAGCGGTCTGGACGGCCTTCCAGAGCGAAACGGCCTGGCGGATCTTGTTTGCCCTGACCACCCGCACGAAGGTCAGCTCGGGGAAGACCTCGGAGAGGATCTCCGCCATCGGTACTTCCCTGAATTCGGGAATGTTGCGGAGCAGCGAGACGAAGTCCTCGACGTAGCCCCACATCAGCTTCGCTCCGAAGACCCCGTTGTCGGTGGTGCCGACATCGAAGACCCAGTCGAGATAACGGTCGTATGCGGTGCGGCTCCAGAGCGGCGAACGCGGCGGGGGATTGAAGTCCTGGGCCCGCTCGGCGAGGTGGTCGAAGATCGTCCGGTCCCCCACCCCGTGGAAATACTCCTCCGGCTGGCGCGGCACCCCGCTGCTTCTGAGCGCCTCGAAGTATTCCTCGGGCCGGCCCGCGACCCCGGTTCTGATCAGGGTCTGGCAGACCAGGGTGCTCCCGCTCCGGGGCGTCGCACAGACCAGGTATGAGCGTTCGGGCTTACTCATAGTTGACCAGTTTACTCAGGAATCTTCGTTGGTCAAGGTGACAGTACCCCGTCCCCCCTCCCGGCAATAATGGTGATGCGAATCGCCTTTTTGTTCATGAGCAACGCCGCCACAGATGCCGCCCCGCCCGTTCCCGAGAGTGTCCTCGTCGGAGGCGTCGGGCTGGGCGCGATACCCAAGCAACAGCGCGGGATCGAGGTGCGGGACCGGCTCTACGAAGCGGCGGTGGCCGAGATCGACGCGAAGGGCATCGAGGAGTCCCGGGTCGAGAACATCGTTGCCGAGGCGGGCACCAGCTGGGGCACCTTCTTTCGCTACTTCCCCCGGAAGGAAGACATCTTCCTGCACGCCTCCGTGAGGAACTTCCGGGAGTACCTGAAGCCGGCCTTCGACGAGGTGGTCGCCGACGACTCCGCCTCGATCAAGGAAGGTGCGCGCAGCATCATTCTGCTGGTCATGGAACCACGGGTCAGCCCCCGCTTTCACGCCGAGATGCTGGCCGAGGTCCTTCGCCACCCGGCCCGTTTCGCCGCGATCCTCGGTGAGGGCGAACTGCCGCTGGCGGTGCTCATGGCCGGGCTGCTGGTCGAAGGTCAGAAGCGGGGCGAAGTGACAGCCGAGGCGCCGGTGCCGGTCTGCGCGGCAGTCCTGCTGGCGGGAGTCATGTTCTCGGCCTCGACCGTGCTCCAGGCGGTGGCCGAAGGCACCCGGCCCGGGTCCGACATCGCCGAGGTAGCCAACCAGGCATTCGACCTTGCCTGGTCCGGAATCGGTGCCTGACCTGCCGAACTGAAAAGATCAACCGGGGTCGCCGGTCGGCGGCCATTCAAGCGGACGTGGCGGAACTGGTAGACGCGTCAGGTTTAGGTCCTGGTGCCCGCGAGGGTGTGGAGGTTCGAGTCCTCTCGTCCGCATTGGTCCGGGTCCGGGAGCGAGTCCCGGTCCCCGGAGGGCTGCTCAGCTGTCGGTGCCGAAGCTCTCGTCGATGAAGGGGCCGATCAACCGGCCGACCCTGGCGGCCGTCTCGTCACGGGAACCGGTCGGTGCAGTCACATGGCTGATCGCCAGCCGGACGAGATTCTCCGAGATCAGGTTTGCGTCATCGGCCGAGTATCCCGGCCAGGTCTCGACGATGATCACGCCGATCCGTTCGGCCAGCCAGCTGATCACCGGTGTGCCCCTCGTGGTGACGAACTGGAGCATCCCGCCGGTCCCGTCATCGCTCAGGAGTGTGGCGATCACCGGATCTCCGCTGGCGATCAGCAGGAACCGCTCGAAGGCCACCTCGACCGCCGCCCGAGGATCATCCGACTTTGCACGGATCGCCTCCTCGACACCGTCGAGGAACTTCCCGGCTTCATGAAGGGCGTAGGTGAGACCGAACTCGTTCCGGCTGCCGAACTCGTTGTAAAGGGTCTGCCGGCTGACCCCGGCCTCGACCGCGATGTCGGCCATCGTGATCTCGGACCAGGGCCGCACTTCAAGCTTTCCGCGGGCCGCCCTGAACACGGTTTCGCGCAGCAGCTCGCGGGTTGCCTCGCGATATGGACTTGGACTCCTCCCCATGTGCGACATCGTCGCAGCCCCGCCGGTCAATCGTCCGGCTCGAAATCCACTTTGTCCCGGACACCGCAATCCGGGCAGGCCCAGCTGTCCGGGACCGCCTCCCAGGCGGTGCCCGGCGGAAACCCTTCGCGGGGGTGACCCTTTTCCTCGTCGTACACGTACCCGCAGTCCGGGCAGACCCAGCGACTCATGAGGCGCTCCCGTAACGGGCCTCGATCCGGCGGCGGGCCCGGGGCTGCATGTTGATCCGGCTCACGTCTCCGTCGTAGTGGGCGAGCAGGCGCGGGTCCATGACCCGCCTCCAGACCGGGGGAAACAGGGCGAGGACGATCATCCCGGCGTATCCGGTCGGCAGCTGGGGCGCTTCCTCGGCATGCCTCAGCGCCTGGTAGCGACGGGTCGGATGGGTGTGGTGGTCGCTGTGACGCTGAAGGTGAAACAGCAGGACGTTGGAAGCGACGTTGTTGCTGTTCCAGCTGTGCTGCTGCTGGCACCTTTCGTATCGACCGTCATCCTTGCGCTGTCGCAAAAGGCCGTAGTGCTCCAGGTAATTGACGACCTCGAGCAGGGAGAAGCCGACCACGGCCTGGACGATCAGATAGGGCAGGACGACCGGCCCGAAGGCGACCGCGAGACCGCCGAAGAGGAGAACGGTCATCGCCCACGCGCTGAGGATGTCGTTCTTGTAACTCCAATGGGAAACACCCAGCCGGTCCAGCCGTGCGGCTTCGATCCCCCAGGCCGAGCGCAGGCTGCCCGAGACGGTTCGGGGCAAAAAGGCCCAGAAGCTCTCGCCCATCCGCGAGCTGGCCGGGTCCTCGGGCGTCGCAACGCGGACGTGATGACCGCGGTTGTGTTCGATGAAGAAATGGCCATAGCCGGTCTGGGCGAGCGCGACCCGGCCCAGCCAGCGTTCCATCGCTTCGCGCTTGTGACCGAGCTCGTGGGCCGTGTTGATGGCAATTCCGCCAACCACGCCCATGGTCAGGGTCAGTCCGATCGATTCGAAAACCGAGAGGCCGCCATCGGCCCACTGCCAGCAGGCAAAGACCAGCCCGGCGTACTGGACCGGGATGAACATGTAGGTGCACCAGCGGTAGTAACGGTCCTGCTCCAGCCATTTGAGGACGCTGTCGGGGGGATTGGTCGGGTCGAGACCGATCACGGTGTCGAGCAGGGGAAACAGCCCGAAGACGACCAGAGGCGCCGAGTACCAGAAGATCCCCAGTCCGGTCGCTTCGACCAGTTGCCAGGAAATGAAGGGCAAGAGGGGGACGAGGATGCCGAGCAGCCAGGCGTAGCGCTTGCCGTCGCGCCAGCCGGCCGGGTTTAGATCGACTTCATCGTGGTGATGGTGGTGATGATGACCCGGCGCTTCTTCAGCGACCGGTCCCGCAGCAGGTTGCTTGTCAGTAAGTTCGTCCATGTCGCTTTACTTTACACAAAATTGCTTTTTGTAAACATCAGACCTTGATCCGGGCTGCGGACATCCGGGTTTGAATCTATGATCGGCTCATGGCGGTAGGAGAGGCAAGGCCCGGTTACGAGCTGTGGCGCCCGAACCGGGAGAAAGCGGAGTGCCTGACCACGCGGTTCATCGCGGTGGTGCTGCTGGTCGCATCGGCAGCCTTGATGCTGATCGTGACTCTCGCCGGATGGGACGTCCTGGTCGGCGGGCAGACCTACGGGATCATCTCCCTGATCTTCGTCGGGGTTTACATCCTGCTGGCGGTAATGATCTGGCGCTGGAGCCGCGGCGCGCTCACACTGACCATGGCCCTTTCGGTTCTGCTGGGGATCTTCTGCGCGGTCGGAGCTCCGACCTGGTTTGCCCGGGACAAGGCCGGCTTCACCGAACCGGGTCTGCCCTCCGATCTGATTGGCCTGCTGGTTCTCCTGCTCATCCCGGTACAGATCGCAGTGCTTCTGACCTGCGCGATCGGATTCCGGCAGGAATGGCACGTCGAGGAAGAGCGCCCGATCAGCTCCGGGGATGCGGACGCGGGCGGCGACCAGGTCGAGTCCGGCTCACTGGCCGGCGCCTCCTGAGCCGAGCGGCATAAACTTGAGCGTCCCGGCGGCGGTGGCGGAACTGGTATACGCGACGGACTCAAAATCCGTTGCCCGCAAGGGCGTGTGGGTTCGATTCCCACCCGCCGCATAGGGAGAAACCGTGGAAGCAGCCGAAGAAAAGCCAACCTCCCCCCGGGAAAAGGACGAGAAGACCGACGCGCTCGCCAGCGGCCCGACGGGAGTCGCGGGGAGCGACCTCGAGCGACGGGCAGCAGCGAGGCTGGTCGAAGAGCTTGAGAGCAAGGGCCGCTCGGCGCGGGTCCAGGAAATGAAGATTCCCGCCTCGGAGTCGGCCACGATCACGCTTCACGCCGCGCTCACCCTGGCGGCCACCCTGATCGGGATGAAATGGCCGGCGATCGGCGCGACAATCTGCCTGATCGCGGCCTTCTCCTTCTATTCCGAGCGCGGTCTCGGCCTGCGCCTGATCGGCCGCGCGATTCCGGGGCGCCGGACCGGCAACGTGCTCTCCCCTCCTCCCGGCCCGGCCTGGGAAGAGGTCGAGGTGATCCTCGCAACCGGATATGACGTACCCGACTCCTACCCGGTCGGCGAATGGCTTTCGCGCCGGTTCTCGGGGCGCCTCACGACCGACCGGATCCTGTTTTACGGCGGCATGATCGGAACCTTCGCCGCGTTGATGATGCGGGCCGTGGGCATCGAGGACACCGCCCTCAGCATCTTCCAGACCCTGACCGCGGCGATCCCGCTCGCCGCAATCGCCGCTCAGGTCGACCGCCACCTGGCCGGGACCCCGGTCGCCACGCAGGAGGATCTCGCCCCGGCCCGCGACGTGATGGCCGCTGTCCGGGAAGCCGACGACCAGTCGGAAGGCGATTCGGGCGTGGCGGTCTGCCTGTTCGGCTCGGAGTATTCGTCAGCCGCCGGCGCCTCCGCCTTCTTCGCCGACAGCCGGCTGAAGCTCAAGCAGGGAGCGGCTTTGGTCAATCTGGTGCGGGGCGCCCGTGCCTCGGGGCCCGAGGTGACCGGCAGCGAAGGGGATTTGATGCCGACCCGCATGAATCCGGAACTGGCGGCCGGCAGTCCGCTGAAACCGAAGATGGTCGTTCTGCGGAACCAGACCGCAGCCACGATTGCCCGGCGGCGGGGCCTGCGCGCGACCACGGTGGTTGGCCGGGGCGAAGCCGGAGTCGACGTCCTGCTCGATGCTTCCGAAGGCGCCCTGCCCGACGAGGAGGAAAAGGAATGAGTCCCGAACCGCTCTGGTCGCCGGATCCTGAAGCGATCGAGAGTTCGCAGCTCGTCGCCTGGGCCCACTGGCTGAAGGATCGTGACCTGG
>WBZM01000517.1_pt1 | contig 53101 bp, 35 predicted proteins | sample 5204271 | NCBI WGS metagenome assembly WBZM01 (sample SAMN12344346, study PRJNA552823) | activated sludge metagenome | biome: Activated sludge suspended growth; feature: Nitrification reactor; material: Wastewater; isolation source: activated sludge from nitrification reactor of wastewater... | reverse complement strand
ACGCGGAAGTACACGTTCTGACCGGCGGTGATGACCGGACCGGTCGGGTCGTCGGCGTCGAACCAGTTCGTGCCGTCAGCCGAGACCTGCTTCTCGATCGACACGGCACCCACACCGCCAAAGTAGTTCGCATCGTCCGGCGCCACCGTCAGCGTAATGGCTCCCGCTTGTGCTGTCGCGGAAGCTTGGTCTCTGTGGGGTCCGGCTGTAGCAATGTCGGCAATGACGTTGGTGTAGACCGTCGCGCCAACAGCCACAGTCGTGGTTTGGTTGTTGCCGACTCCGAACGTGAAGTTGTGTGCGGGATCGGTACCCACGAGGGTAACGTCACTGAGGTCAACGGTGGCCGCCACGTTACCACTGTTGGTCACTGCCACGCGGTAGTAAACGTTTTGACCGACCAAGATGGTCGGCCCGTCTGGGCTGTCAGCATCCAGCCAACTGCCTGCCAGACCGGTGGCCGAAACCTGCTTCTCAATGGTCACCGCACCGCTTGCGCCAAAATAGTTGGCATCGTCGGGAGCAACGGTGACGGGGCTGGTAGTGGTGCCGTCAGTCACGGTCACCGTGGCGAAAGCCCGGTCTTCATTCTGCCCCAACAGCGCCGTGTCGGAAATAGTGTCGGTGTAGACCGTCGCGCCAGCAGCGACCGTGGTGCTTTGACCACCCGCGAACTTGAAGTCGCGAGGGGCGTCGGTGCCTAGCAGAATGGTATCGGTCAGATCCACCGTCGCGGGCAGACCGCCGCTGTTTGTTACCGCTACGCGGAAGTACACCGGCTGGCCGACGGGAATCACGGGGCCGGTTGGGTCGTCGGCGTCAAACCAAGTGGTGCCGTCGGCAGATACCTGCTTCTCAATCGAAACAAAGATGAGCGGTGTCGTGCTCTGGATGGGGATGGTGACGCCGACAGCGGATGCGGTACCGGTATTGACGATCTGCGTCGTACCCGGAGTGAGGTCAGCGAAACCATCGATCAGAACCTTGAAAGTCACCTGATACGTGCCACCAACGGGAAGAGGATTTACCGAATCGAGGATTCGGCCGAGGCCGTCCAGCGGGAAGGCGGTTCCTATGCCATCATCGGGAATGGCTGTGACGACGCCGGCCGCATTCTTGAAGAAAGTGCTGTTGGCGACGTAGGTGGTGTCGACTGGAAGGTTATCCTTCAGCAGTATGTTCGCTACCGGGGCGCGGCTCGTGTTGCTGATGTTGATGGTGTACAGCAGTTCATCACCCGCGCTGACCACTCCATTGGCATCGTTGTCGATGCTCAACGTTCCGTTCTTGCCGGCGGAGAACAACGGCAGCGGTACTAGCCCCGTACCCACATCCAGCCCAGGAGCCCCTGCGCTGGCGGTCAACGGATCCTGCCCCCAAGCCGCCGCGAGTGTTACACCGGGGGTGAGGGTGTAGATCAACATCCCGGTCTGGTTCCCGTCGTTCGTGTCGTAGACCTTGGCCCGCTCAAGCTCCTTGAGGGACACCGATGTGTCATATTTATTGCCGTTGGGATCGGTGTTGGCGCCCGTCAGGGGATTCGCATCGTAATCGATGTAGATGGTGGCAGCTGTATTGCCATTGCCGACCGGGGTGACCCAGATTGGGTTTCCGTTTTGGGTGGGGCTCGTTCCCGAGGTCGGATCACGTCCGATACCCAGACCGACGAGCACCTGAGGAGTCAACGACTCCTTGGGAACGAGCGTAAAGCCCCAGTCCCATGCCTGGTTGCCATTATAGCTGCCGCTGCTGGAGGTGCTGTCGGTAGAATCGGTTGTGGAGAAGGCATAGAACTTTGGCGCCAACTGTGCTCCGGCACCATCCGGATCCTGGGTATAGAAATGGGCACCATAGACGTCGGGGATGACCTGCTTCGTATATCCGCCCGCCACACCGCCCGGGACCGTGATGTTGGCCGTTGCTATGGTGGTGGCGCTGGTGCGATGTTCATACACCACGGTGATCGCACTCGAAGCGGGGTTGTACAACCAGACCGTCGTGCCGGTATCTGTGGTGTCCGTTGAGACCGGCGTGTAATAATCGGAAGACCAGAGGCTGGTCGGCAACAGTGCGGAATCCCTGCTCTCATAGTTGGATCCGATATCACCAGTAAGAAAATCGACCTGCACGGGCTTGTCGGATATGACCCTTGCGCCGACGTTGACGCCACCATTTACGAAATAGGGCTGTCCCTCGGCCAAGATCACACCATTGGCGTCGCCAGCGTCAAGGAAATCTCCATCAGCATTGACATCCACACTGATTGTCGCTCCCCCTTCACCCGCCATGATATACAGACCGGTGTACGAGAACATCTGGTAATCGGTACCGTCAGGGATATCGGCACCGACCGGAACGCGGTATTCCGTTCCCCAACTCTTGGTATCGAACACTTCCACTGCGCCGGCCAGAAGGGTATTTGAACCGCTAGCCCAACCGACATGGGTCAGAGCAACCGTTTTGGTAGCTGCAATCTTGTCCCGACCATCGAAGTCGATCGCCGTCAGATTGGTGGTGGTAACGGGGTTGTTGAGAACGATCACCTGTCCCGCCTTGATCACATCGCCGGCATTGGTGGTGACACCGGGCGCTGCGCCATTGCTGATGTTCCCATCCCCCCAGATTTGTGTTCCCCCGAGATTGGCTGCGCTATACAAGTCGGTCGGGTTGGCGATGTCGAGATCGTAACCGTTTTCCCATTGATCGTAGTAAATGATCGTGTCATTGGAAGACGCGGCAATCGAAACATAGGTCTGCATCGGGTTTGTCGGTGTGGTGTTTCCCGAAATGGCCTGCAGCCCTGCCAGCAACTGATCTTCCGGGAACGGCACATAGAAGAGCTGGACTGGGGCCGGGTTCGCACTATCCGTAAACATCGTCGTCGCCACCTCGCCGGTCGCCACGTCATCGGCCGTTCCAAGCTGGCGGTCCGCACCCGAAAAGACCGCCTCTGCGGTAAGCACCAGGGTCGAGTTCAGCGCACTCTGAGGAACCACCCATGTGGTGTCGACGAAAGCAGGCAGCGGGTTGCCGTTGGCGTCGAGGCCGGGCTGGAAGCCATTGGCGACGGTCCAACTTGCATACGACAGGTCGTCCTGCGTACCCAAGACCCCGTCGAGGCCCAGATTGATCACTTGAAAGCGGATGCCGGCCATCTCGCCGAAGCCCTCGGCCCTGATCGACACGGTCTGGCCCGGTGCATAGTCCTGCTTGTTCGTTTTCACTGTCGTTGCCATGGCTCCAAGCTCCTGAAATGAAATCAAGTTGAATCAGTCAATCTAGACTCGCCCGCGGCGTCTGCCGCGCCAAGTTGCGACCAGCGAGCAGTTGCACCACCGCTCCCGGGACCGCCGCTGGCGGTTTGCCGCCAGCCGCTGCTCACCTTCGCCCGCAGTCGCCGTGCCGCCGGCCAGGAGTCGCGAAGCACTGCCCCATCGTCTCAGAACATCCAGCGACGCTACCCGGAAGGCTGCCGCTTTTCCATTCCCCGAATGGGTAATCCCGTGACGCGCCATCTGCTAGCCGCCCGGCGGCTCCGCGACGGCCGCGAACAGCAGGGCCGCCACCTGGCCACGTCGCCGAACACCAAGCTTGCCGAAGACAGCCTCCAGATGTTTCTTGACCGTGTCGGGAGAAACCTGAAGCTGGCGCGCGATCTCCTTGTTGGTCAGGCCCTCGGCTGCCAGCCTGGCGATCACCCGCTCGCGCCCAGTCAGGAAGCGCGCCGAGCCGGACGCAGCGCTGTCGGCGACAACCCGGGCTGCGCGCGCAGCCGACAGCCAGCCTCGGAAGGCCTGCGCCATCAGCCAGCGCGGCAACCACAATCCACCTTGGCTCACCTCGCCCAAGGCGCGGGCGTAGAGGCTGACCGGGGCATCGATCCGGATGCTGCCGCAGACACGCAACCGCAAGATCTCGTCGACAGCCAGCGGCCAGGCATCGTCCCAGAGGAGCAGCAGTCGCGTGCCCACCTGGCAGGCCACGATCTCGATCTGATGCAACGATGCCGCACCGCCCTGGCACAACCAGCGGGTATCGACCAGCATCAGGTCGGCACTGCCGTCAGTAAGGAAGAGACGCACCGCCTGCCGTGTGTCGACCACGGTCAACTGCAGCGGCATCTCGAGCGCGGCCTCCAGCTCGCCCGTCAGCTGACGGACTAGGTCGTGCCGGTCGGAGACGACGATCAGCGACAGGGATGGTGCCGCGACGTGCGCCAGCAAGGCCGGCACGCGTTGGGCGTCGCCACCGTCACCGATTGCCGCGATGCAGCGGCTCGTCGACTGGCATCGCCGCTCGCCGCGGCGACGGTCATGTTCGCGATCCGTCATGTGCGAGCCGTCACCACGGCGCCTGCCAACGACGCGCCGCTCGGCGTGCCGGCGATCGATCAGCCCCGGCATTCCGGAATCGTCGGCGCGTACATGCGTCGATGACAGGCGGCAGCGGATGCTCCGATCGAGGTCGGCGAGCGCGAACGGCCGCAAGAGTACCTCGTGCGACCTCCGCAATGCTTGCAAGTCTTCAGTGTTGCACGCGCAGGCGTCGAGCAGGAAGAGGGCCGGTATCCCAAGGACATTGCCGGAACCGTCGAACGATCTCTTGCGCAACCATACTTCAGGAAGGCAGTCGGCAATGATCAGGCTCGGTTGCGGACTGCCCTTGGGCAGGTCCGCCGCCAGTTCCATCGCCACTGCCCGATAGTCCAGCTCGCGCAGTGCGTTCAGCAGATGTTGCGCGACTTCGCCACGGCTGCAGGCGACCATGATCAGCAGCTGTCTCCTGGACAGCAACGTCCTTGCGGGCGCGGTCACGGTGTTCAACGGCTCGAGCACGGGAGGCCAGACGACGAATCGAAGAAAGCCGGGAAAGCGACGCGGCGGATCATCCCCGCATTCCCCGCAGGGAACTCGCCGCGACGACCGCCCAGGGTCGCGCACGGGTGGTCAAGCGCCCACACGCCTGACCGCACACTGAAGCTCCACCACTACCAAGACACGGCGACACTCGAGTGTTCTCCAGGAAAGAGGCGGCAAGGGCCCGACTTCGTTCGGTGCGGCTTGGCGTCGCCTACCCATCACGCCGCGCAGAGGCGATTGCGCTCCGGATCGATCGCTACCTATGTCCCAGTCTTCTTCGCACCGACAACTACCACGCCAATGCGGCCACGCCGACAACCGCTGGCCAACCGCAGCAGCACCAGGAACGTCGGCAGTGCCACCGCCGAAGGAGCTTGGCGACAGAGTCCAGACGAGCCCGTACAGCGACGAAGCAAGATTCGCGCCGAAATCTGAATGCGGATGATATAAGGATGGTTTTTCGTGCTTGCACAGGACTCAACTGGTCACACTGTAAGCTTTTCCGACACATGAACGGCCCCAACGCAATGGCCATCCGCAGGCTGTGATCCCTCACGCATCACCTTGTCCTCAACCCGTCTCCTGCAACGCCACAAACACACGTCGATCAGGCAATCCGCTGCAGCGCGAGCGACCCGGCACCGCCGGAACGCGGTATAGTCTCCGTCCATGAGCAGTCCGCTGTCAGAGTCCAGCAAGCGCTGTGTCGTTCTCCTGTCGGGAGGACTCGACTCAGCGACGACGCTGGCGATCGCCCGTGCCAGCGGCTTTGCCTGCTTTTGCCTGTCGCTCGACTACGGACAGCGTCACAGCAGCGAGTTGCGGGCTGCGGCGGCGGTGGCGCAGGCGCTGGCGGCAACGGCACATCGCATCGTGCGCCTGCGTCTTGAGGACTTCGGCGGCTCCGCGCTGACCGACACCTCGGCGGCGCTGCCGGTGGACGGACTCCGTCCGGGCATCCCGGCGACCTATGTACCCGCCCGCAACACCGTCATGCTGTCACTGGCGCTGGCCTGGGCCGAGGTCCTGGAAAGTCGGGATGTGTTCATCGGCGTCAACGCGGTCGACTACTCGGGTTATCCCGACTGTCGCCCCGAGTACATCGCGGCTTTCGAACGGATGGCCAACCTGGCGACCAAGGCGGCGGTGGAAGGATCGGCACTGCGCATCCATGCGCCGCTGATCGATCTCGGCAAGGCCGAGATCATCCGCCGCGGCCTCGAGCTCGGGCTCGACTACAGCATCACCGTCTCGTGCTATCAGGCTGACGCGGCCGGACGCGCGTGCGGAGTGTGCGACTCGTGCCGCTTGCGACGTGCCGGTTTTGCCGCCGCCGGAGTCGCCGATCCAACCTCTTACGCCAACCGCCAGCCTCCGGAAGTGCGCCGATGAGCGTCGCCGATCGCGCCACCACGGTCATCTGGCTCGCCTTCGCCATCGGCCTGGTGTTCGGCGCCGTCGCCAGCGGGACGCGCTTCTGTACCATGGGAGCCGTTGCCGACATCGCCATCCTCGGCGACTGGGGTCGCATGCGCATGTGGCTACTGGCGATTGCACTGGCCATCCTCGGCACGGCGGCGCTGCATGAAACGGGGCTCATCGATGTCGACAGGTCGATCTATCGCGGCCACAACCTGGCTTGGCTGTCGCATCTCGCCGGCGGCCTCTGTTTTGGCTTCGGCATGGTGCTCGCCTCCGGCTGCGGTGCCAGGACCCTGATGCGTATCGGCGCCGGCAGCGTCAAGGCAGTGGTCGTGTTCATCGTCCTCGCGCTGGTGGCGTCCATGTCGATGCGCGGCGTGCTCGCCGTCTTCCGTGTCGAGGTGCTCGAACCGGTCGCACTGCATCTGCCCGACGGCTCGGGCCTGCCCGAGCTGGTCGCGAACCTCGGGCTGACACCCGGGCCGGCGCCGGCGCTTTGTGCCGCGCTGCTTGGCGGCGGCCTGCTGGCTGCCGTGCTGCTAGGTCGTCCCCGCCTGGCTGCCGCGCAAATCCTCGGCGGCGCCACCGTTGGCGCCTTGGTCGTCGCTGGCTGGTACGTCAGCGGCCATCTCGGCCATCTCGCCGAGGATCCGGAAACGCTGCAGGAAGCCTATCTCGCCACCAACAGTGGCCGCATGGAATCGCTGACCTTCGTCGCGCCACAGGCTTACACGCTGGAGTTGCTTCTTCTGTGGTCCGACAGCAGCCGCCGGGTGACTTTCGCGATCGCCAGCGCGCTCGGCGTCGTCTGCGGCAGCCTCGCTCATGCGCTCCTCAGCGGCGGCTTCCGCTGGGAAGGCTTCAACGATCTGGAGGACACCGCCAACCACCTCGTCGGCGCCGCGCTGATGGGCTTTGGTGGCGTCGTCGCATTGGGCTGCACGATCGGGCAGGGTGTCAGCGGGGTTTCGACCCTCGCCGCCGGCTCCTTCCTCAGCCTGTTCGCGATCATCGCCGGCGCCCGGCTGGCACTCGCCTACCAGTACTGGCGAGCCGCAGGCAGCGGCTGAAGCGGCAGCGCCCGCGGTCTCAGTCGCTGCGACCCGACCCGCCCACTTCCGGGAGGCGCGCGATCAGCACCTTGTCGACGCGGTGGCGATCCATGTCGACGACCTCGAAGCGCAACCCCTCGACGACGAAGTGATCGGCGGGCAGCGGAATCCTGCCGAGGACATACATCACGAACCCGCCCAGAGTATTGAACGCATTCTCCTCTTCACCGGGCAGTTCCGGGTGGATGGCGAGAACCGCCTTGAGACGCTCGATCGGCACGCTGCCGTCGGCGAGCCACGAGCCATCCTCGCGAACGATGATATCCAGTTCATCCGGGGAGTCCGAAGTCGGCAGATCGCCAACGATCGAGGTCAGCACATCGGTCAGGGTCACCAGACCCTGCAGGCCGCCGTACTCGTCCACCATCAGCGCGCACTGCTGATGCGCCCGCCGGAAGGTTTCGAGCAACTGGGTCGTCGTCACGCTCGCCGGAACGTAGAGCGCCGGGCGGACGAAAGCCTCCACTGCCAGCGGCTGCCCCAGCAGGACTCCCTGCAGCAGATCGCTGGTCCGCAGGACGCCGACGATCTGGTCGAGGCCGTCCCGGCAGACGACGATGCGTCGGTACGGGCTGTTCGCCAAGCGATGACGGATCACCTCTTCGCCGTCGTTCAGGTCGAGCAGATAGATGTCCTTGCGGTGCGTCATGATGGCGCTGATCCGCTGCTCGTCGAGACGCAGGACGTTGGAAACGATGGCCTGCTCGCTGGCATGGAATACTCCGGCTTCGGCACCCTGCCCCATGAGGACCTTGATCTCGTCGTTGGTGACTGTCGAGTCCTGCGTCCGATGCGCACCGAGCAGCCCCAGGACCAAACTGGACGAGGACGAGAGCAGCCACACCAGCGGCCGCGCCAGGCGGGACACGACGCCCATCGGCCCGGCGACGAATGACGCCACACGCTCCGGCGCCAACAGGCCGAGACGCTTGGGCACGAGTTCACCAACGACCACCGAGCAATAGGTGACCGCCACCACCACGAGCGTCAGGGCGACCGTATCGGCATGCGGTGCCAGCAGGGCGATCGAACCCAGCCACTCGGCCAGCGGAGCGGCCAGCGTCGCCTCGCCAATGGCCCCGCTGAGGATGCCGACCGTGGTGATTCCGACCTGGACGGTCGACAGGAAGGTCGACGGTTCCTGCTGCAGCGCCAGCGCCGAGCGCGCACCCGAAAAACCATCCTCGGCCAGCTTCTGCAGGCGCGACTGGCGCGCGGAAACCACCGCAATCTCGGACATCGCCAAAATGCCGTTGAGCACGATGAGGAACAGCAGCAGGACAACGTCCATCGGGGATTCCGTCAATCAGGCTGTGCAGCCAGCCGCAAGGCACCGTGCGGAAACAGCCCGCCATGCCCGCCTGGCGATGTCTCTCGGGAGCGGTCCACCGGTGGACCGGGCATCGAGGCTTGCCTGCCATCCGCAGAGCCGTGCGGCGACAGGGAGTCATGATTATACGAGCTTGAGTGACGGCCATTCCGCTTCGGCGACAGGTACGTCGACGTTCGCCATGACGGGCTGAACGGGTACCCTTTCGCGCAACGGCCAAGGACCGTGGAGCGACGCGTCGCTTGCCCGGGAGGTGCGGGGGGGGTTGACCAAAGCGGCATTAGCCAATAGAGTCGAGGCCCTCCAGTATCAAACAAGCAAATTCGCAGCGTCGTCGCTGCATCTTCGCCGCCCTGTTCGCGAGCTTTTCCCGAGAACAGAGTTCCGGCCTCAGGGGTTGCGTACCCCGAGCATCCGAGGCTTTGCACCCGCCTGCAACCGTCCATCGCCGCGTTGTCTTTCGTGCGCGACGACGAAAGTGAAGGAGAGAGCATGTCCACAACCCTTGCATTGAAAGGCTTCAACCCGCGTCGTGTCGACGTGAGCCTGAGTTTCCTCCAGCACAGCCTGATGGTCGTCGGGCTGATGCTGCTTCTCGGCAGCTTCAAACACTGGATCGAAGTCGACGTCACCGACAACGCCCAGACGATCGTGACCGGCGAAGCGGCAGCCGCACCGTCAAGCGCGGGTGACGAAGCCGGAATTGCCCCGCAACCGGTCCTTTCGGCACGGCTGCATCGCGTTCTGGACGCGGTGTCGCGCCGCTACCGCGTGGCGCCGGAAGCCCTGGTGCCGATCTTCGAAGCGGCACAACGGGTGGGTCGCGAACGGCGCCTCGATCCGCTGCTGATCATCGCCATCATCGGCATCGAGTCGCGCTTCAATCCCTTCGCCGAAAGCCCGGTGGGCGCCAAGGGTCTGATGCAGGTGATTCCCGGCTATCATCTCGACAAGGTCCCGGCGGGCGCGGGTGAGACGCCCTTTCTCGACCCGGTAACCAACATCCAGGTTGGCGTCCATGTCCTCGAGGAGGCCATTCGCTGGCGCGGCAGCCTGACTGCGGGGTTGCAGCACTATGGTGGCGCTCCCGATGATCCGGAGGCCAGCTACGCCAACAAGGTCATGGCGGAGAAGGAGAGGCTCGAACAGGCGGCTCGCCGAGGTCGCGCCTGAGGGCTTGCCGCCGGCCCCGGCCAGTCGTTGGAAATGGCGACCTCGCGCGCCCCTGCCGCCTTGCCAATCTTCGCCATGGCCACGGCGACGGTTGGCGCCCGGCCGGGGAGGCCGTGAAGACCGCGTCGCGAGCGGGCCGAGGGGCAAGGCGCGAGCGAGAAGTGCTTGCGATCTTTCTTGAACGACGCGAACGAATCAATTGGGCTATGGGTCTCCGCTGGTCGTTCTGACGACGGAGCGCACTGCTACAGGTGCGCCCCGGTACCGGCGATTCGCCTGATGGCCTGCCTGGCTTCAGGCGAGAGAACCAGTTCGGAGTGGGCAAGCGGCGTCATCAGCCGCTCGTCGAAGCACAAGCGATCGTCCTCGTCCTCGCGTAGGTACTCGGCTTCGATGAGGTTGCCAATGAAGGCCGAAAAGGTTGCCTTCTCGGGAAGCTCGGAGGTATTGAACTCGTAGAGCAGGGAGAGCCGCTGCGCCAGCAGATGGCAGTTGTCTTCCAGTTGCCGCCGCGTCGTCTGCCCACTGCCGTGGCTCTGCAGCAGCGCGAGGGTGAGGAAGTGACGTTCGAGCAATGGACGGATGGTCTCACCGAGCAGATGCAGCTCGGCAAATTCGTCGCTGATCGCTTCCGGCGCAGCGACCTCCGTCTGCAGCGCCGATGAGACCAACAGCCGGCGCGCCACCAACGCGCGAATCGCCGCCTCGCTCGCCGACTCGAGTTCATCCGGGGACCAGCGCAGGAAGAGTTCCGCCCGCATGAGGCCGCAGATGCCGCAGACCGCCTGTGCCACGCGGGCTCGATCGAGCTTGCGGTTCAGACTCAGCAGGCAGGCGATGACCGCCGGCAGGGCGAAGAGATGCAGGACGTTGTTGCGAAAGTAGGCGAGAAGCGGAGCCTGACCGTCACGCACACGGATCAGATCGCCCAACGGGTCGGCGAAACGCTCGACGACCGTCAGGCGTTCGTTGTAGGCGATGATTGCCGGTGGTTCGAGCCCACAGGGGACGCTGCTCGGCGCATAGGGCAGCTCGCCAGCCAGCGCCTGGTAGTGCTCGATCATGCGCTGCAGCGCGTGCTCGTCGGCGGTATGCTTGGGCGTCGCCAGCAGCGCCAGCGCCATCAGGTTGACCGGGTTGAGGACGGCCGCCTCGTTGATCCGTTTGGCGAGCTCGGCTGCAGCCCTGCGCGTCACACTGCGGGCCCACGGCGGCTCGTCGCTCTCGTCCGTGTCTCGCCAGCCCGGTTGATGTTGATCGAGAAAATTAGCCAGGGCAAGCGGCTGGCCAAAGTTCACATGCACCTTGCCAAAGACCCGCTTGATGGCGCGCACGCTGCGCAACAGGCCGAGCAGCGATTCCCGCTGCTTCGGCTTGCCGGCCAGTTCGCCGAGATAGGTACTGCCTTCGATGATCTTCTCGTAGCCGATGTACACCGGGACGAAGATCAGCGGCCGTGCATGCTCACGGATGAAACTCTGCACGGTCATGCCGAGTATCCCCGCCTTTGGTGTCAGCATCCGACCACTGCGACTGCGGCCGCCCTCGATGAAGTACTCGATTGGAAATCCGCGCGCCAGCATCAGGTGGAGGTATTCATGGAAAACGGCAACGTACAACGGCTCGCCCTTGAAACTGCGGCGCAGGAAGAACGCGCCGCCGCGCCGCAGCAGGCCGCCGACCAGCGGCAGGTCAAGGTTGGCACCGGCAGCGATATGGGGCGGGGTGAGCCCCTGCCGGAGAATGACGTAAGACAGCAACAGGTAGTCAATGTGGCTGCGGTGGCAGGGCACGTAGACGATCTCCTGGCCGGCCGCGATGCGCGTGACGGAATCGAAGTGGTGCAGCTCGATGCCGTCGTAGAGTCTCGTCCACAACCAGGCGAGGAACAGCTCGAGGGCGCGTACGACGCCGTACGAGTAGTCCGAAGCGATCTCCAGCGCGAAGCGACCAGCCCGTGCCCTCGCTTCGGTAACCGGGATGCCGTGTGTCAAGGCCTCCTGCTCGATCGCTGCGCGCACGCGCTCGCCGGCGATCACTGCGTTGACCTGCGTGTTGCGGTGCGACAGGTCGGGGCCGATCGCCATTTGCCGCTGACGGCGGAAGTGCACCCGCAGGATGCGCGCCAGCTTGCGCAGTGCCTGCTCCTCGTCGAGCCCGCCCTGCAGGAGATGGCGAAGCGATATCGGCGGGTTGTAGCGCACCAGCACACTGCGGCCATGGAGAAGGATTGCCGCCAGTTGCCGCCAGGCACCCGGCGGGCGCCAGGTCTCCGAGAACAGCGCCTTGAGGACCGAATCCTGCTTGTCGGGGCTGCGTCCCCAGAGAATCACCACCGGCACCAACTGGACGTCCATCTGCGGATCGGCAACGGCCTGGTGCATCAGACCGGCGAGCAAGGCCGAGTGACTGTTACCATTCCGCGCCCGGCCGGCGAGGCTGCGATCGCGGTTGAGAAAGAAGAACGAGCGCGGCCAGCGCTGTTTGCCCAGCAGCAGCGGCGAGTCGGCTCGCGGCAGCCCGGCCCGCCGCGACTCCTCCAGGAGCAGCAGCAAATTGGAGAGATGCCTGTCCTGCAGGACGTAGCAAACAGGCCGTGCTGGGTCGAGTTGCAGTTCCTGCGGGCTTTCGGGGAAGACCGTCGTGCGCACCCAGGCATAGAGCACGCGACGCGCCAGCGGCAGGAACCAGTGCGACAGCTTGAAAGCCTTGTCCACGCGCTCGCGTCGCCGGTTTCCGCTGCCCTCAGTCCTCCTCGACGACCTTGTGCTGTCCCGCCAGTTGCTGCTGCGTTGCCGGTGGCACCTGTGCGTAATGGGAAAAGGCGATGCTGTACGAACCCTGTCCACCGGTCAGTGACTTGAGACGCGACTGGTAGCCCTCAAGCTCCGCCAAAGGCACCTCGCCGCTGATCGCCATGACACCGGGTCCGCGTGGCTGCGTGCCGGTCAGATGGCCGCGTTTGCTCGACAGGTCACCCGTGACGTCGCCGGTCATCGAATCCGGCGCGAGGATCTCGATATCGACGACCGGCTCGAGGATGATGGGCTTGGCGGCGCGGATCGCCTCCACCGTTGCCTTGCGGCCGGCGGTGAAGAACGCGATGTCCTTGCCGTCGACTGGGTGCGACTTGCCATCATGGACGGTGACCCGCAGGTCCTCGACCGGGAAGCCGGCAACGACGCCATCCGCGAGTGCCTGCCGGACGCCCTTCTCCACGGCCGCCATGAAGACCCCGGGGATCACGCCACCCTTGACGATATCGACGAATTCGAAACCGGCACCGCGCTCAAGCGGTTCGACCCGCAGCATCACTTCACCAAACTGACCGGCGCCGCCGCTCTGCTTCTTGTGCCGGCAGTGGCCTTCGGCACTGGCCGTGATGGCCTCGCGATAGGCGATCTGCGGTGGCCTGGTGTCGAGTTCCAGCTTGTACTGCTGCGCCAGGCGGCTGAGCTTGGCGCGCAGGTGCATTTCGCCGATGCCGCGGATCACCGTCTCGTTGGTTGTCGGATGACGTTCGACCCTGAAGCAGGGATCCTCGATCTCGAGCTTGTGCAGGATCTCGAACAGCCGCTGTTCGTCGGCCTTGCGCCGCGCGTGCACCGCCAGGCCCTGCATCGGCTGCGGAAACTCGAGCGGCACCAGATGGATGTGATCCTCGTCATGCGAGTCGTGCAGCACGCAATCGAACTCGATCTCATCGACCTTGGCAATCGCACCCAGATCACCGGGAACGAGGCTGTCCACCTCGACATACTCCTTGCCCTGCAGGCGATAGATGTGGCCGACCTTGAACGGCCGCTTCCCGTCGCCGACGAAGAGTTGCGAGTCCTTGCGGATCGTTCCCTGATGGACGCGGAAGACGCCCACCTTGCCGATGAAGGGATCGCTGACGACCTTGAAGACGTGTGCCAGGACGTGCTTCTGCGGGTCCGGCTCAGCCTGGAAGGCTTCACTCGGACCGCCCGGCTCGCCACGGTAGAACGGCGGCGGGTTGCCTTCGCTCGGATTGGGCGCCAGGCGGGCAAGAACGTCGAGGAGTTGCGGGATGCCGGCGCCGGTCCGTGCCGAGACGAAGAGGATTGGCACCAGGTGGCCGGCACGCAGGGCGCGCTCGAAGGGCACATGCAGTTCATCCGGGGTCGGATCGACACCTTCCTCGAGGTAACGCGCCAACAGATCCTCGTCCTCCTCGACGATCTGGTCGATCAGCGCGCGATGTGCCGCGGCCACCGACTCGAAATCGCTGTCGCCATCATCATGACCGAGAACCTCGACCACCTCGCTGCCCTGCTTGCTCGGCAGGTCGAGCAGCATGCACTCGCGGCCGAAGCGCTCCCGGATGCTGGCAAGCAGCGCTGGCAGGTTGACGTTCTCGGCGTCGATCTTGTTGATCACGATCATCCGGCAAACGCCGCGGGCGGCAGCCATGCGCATCATCCGTTCGCTGGTGAGTTCGATGCCATTCTGCGCATTGATCACCACCAGCGCCGTGTCCACTGCCGCCAGGGCTCCGATCGCCTGCCCGGCGAAGTCCGGGAAGCCCGGCGTGTCGACCATGTGCACCTGCACGCCTTGCCAGGAGAAGCTTGCCAGGGCCGAATTCAGGGAGTGCCCGAGTTCCTTCTCCTGCGGATCGAAATCGCAGACGGTGCTGCCCTTGTCGACGCTGCCGCGGCTGCTGATGGCCCCGGCTGCGGCGAGCAGGCTCTCTGCCAGCGAAGTCTTGCCGGCAGCACCATGGCCGACGAGAGCGACGGTGCGAAGGTTACTGGTGGCGGTCTGGCCCATTCATCATCTCCCATTGGTAGTCGAACGTGTCTCGCAACGCCGAGAAGAGCACGGTGGCATCCGGGTTGCTGGTTTTGCCGGACATTCTACCGCGAGCCGGTTCGCAACGCGCGCCCGGCATCGCCGGCGGGGCGTCGGCTGCAGCGACGATGAGCGGCTCGTCGCCCATCGCCACCGGGTTGCCGCGCCGCACGCAGCCCACGGCCGTCGGCTGCGTGGATGACGGGGACAGATCTGTCGTCTTTTCGCCGCAAAAGAACGCACAGCACGCCATTGTGCCGGCAAATGCGACGACATCCGGCTGGTGGAAGGAGCGGGTCTCGGCTACATTTGCAGGCCCGCACAACGACAGACCAAGGGTCAGGAGAGACGATGGAGAACGATCAGCGGCCGGCCGACCTTCGCGAGGCGGCCCTCGAGTATCACCGTTACCCGACTCCGGGAAAGATCGCGGTCCAGCCGACCAAGGGGTTGAGCAACCAGATCGATCTCGCACTCGCCTATTCTCCGGGAGTCGCCCACGCATGCGACGCCATCGTCGACGCTGCCGATGCGGCGAGTCTGTATACCTCGCGCGCCAACCTCGTCGGCGTCATCACCAACGGCACCGCCGTGCTCGGTCTGGGCAACATTGGTCCGCTCGCCGCCAAGCCCGTGATGGAAGGCAAAGGCTGTCTGTTCAAGAAGTTCGCCGGCATCGATGTCTTTGACATCGAGCTTGCCGAAAGCGACCCGGACCGCCTGATCGACATGATCGCTGCCATGGAACCGACCCTCGGTGGCATCAACCTGGAAGACATCAAGGCGCCCGAGTGCTTCTACATCGAGGCAAGGCTCAAGGAGCGCATGTCGATCCCGGTCTTCCACGACGACCAGCATGGCACCGCGATCATCTCCGCGGCAGCGATTCTCAACGCCCTCCGGATCACCGGCAAGAAGGCAGCGGCGGTCAAGGTCGTCTGTTCGGGTGCCGGCGCGGCGGCGATCTCGTGCCTCAACCTGTGGTGCGACCTTGGCGTGTCGCGCGAAAACATCATCGTCTGCGACTCGAAGGGCGTCATCTACGTCGGGCGTGAAGCGGACATGGAACCGACGAAGGCACGCTACGCCCGCGACACCGAGGCGCGAACCCTCGCCGACGCAATCGACGGGGCAGACGTCTTCCTTGGGCTCTCGGCCGCCGGACTGCTGCAGCCCGAAATGCTGGCGCGCATGGCGACACAACCGATCGTCTTCGCGCTGGCGAACCCGATCCCGGAGATCATGCCCGAACTGGCGCGGGAGGTGCGGCCGGACGTGATCATCGCCACCGGTCGTTCCGACTACCCCAACCAAGTGAACAATGTGCTGTGTTTCCCCTTCATCTTTCGTGGCGCACTCGATGTCGGCGCAAGGGGCATCAACGAGGAGATGAAGATGGCCTGCGTCAAGGCGCTGGCGGAAATGGCGCGCCAGGAAGTCAGCGACGAAGTGGCGATGGCCTATCCCGGCGAGCAGCTCAGCTTCGGCCGCGACTATCTGATCCCGAAGCCTTTCGATCCGCGCCTGATCACCACCATCGCACCGGCGGTCGCGCAAGCGGCAATGACCACCGGTCTCGCCAGCCGACCGATCGCCGACTTCGCGGCCTACCGCGAAAGACTCCGCGAGTTCGTGTACCAGGCCGGTGTCGGCATGCGCGCCATCTTCTCCGCGGCAAAGCGCGGACGCAGGACCCGGATCGTCTATCCCGACGGCGAGGACGAGCGGATGTTGCGCGCAGCGCAGACGATCCTCAACGAGGGCCTGACGAGACCGATCCTGATCGGCCGCCCGGACGTGATCGCCGCGCGCCTGCAGCGCATCGGCTCCAAGCTGCGCATCGGCTCACAGATCGAAGTGGTCGATCCCAACAGCGACACCCGCTACCGGGAATGTTGGACGGCCTACCACGAGCTGCGCAAGCGACACGGGGTGACGATCGACATCGCGAAGTCCCGCCTGCGCAACGACAATACCATCATTGGCGCCATGCTGGTGCGCCTCGGCCACGCTGACGGGATGATCTGCGGACTCTCCGGACGCTTTGCGCACCATTTGCGGCAGGTCGACGAAATCATCGGCAAGGCGCCGGGGTGTACGACGATGGCGGCGATGACGCATGTCCTGCTTCCGGGCCGAGCACTCTTCCTCTGCGATACGCATGTCAATGAAGACCCGGACGCCCAGCAGCTGACCGAGATCACGCTGATGGCCGTCGATGCCGTGCGCCGTTTCAAGATCCGACCGAAAGTGGCGCTGCTGTCGCACTCGAACTTCGGCTCGTCGCAAACCGCGTCTGCGCGCAAGGTCGCCGACGCCCTGACGCTGGTTCGGGCGCGCGCGCCAGAACTGGAGATCGACGGCGAGATGCACGGTGAAAGCGCGCTCAGCGAAACCATTCGCAGGCAATCCGACCCGCAATCGCCGCTGACCGGAGAAGCGAACGTACTGGTCATGCCCAACCTCGACTCCGCCAACATCTCCTACAACCTGCTCAAGATGACCGGCGGCGAAGGCATGTCGGTTGGCCCCATCCTGCTCGGTGCGGCCCGCCCGGTACACGTGCTGGCACCCACCTCAAGCGTGCGGCGAGTGGTCGACATGACCGCACTCGTGGTGGTAGACGTGGCGAGCAAGTAACGCGAACGATGCTCTGGCCAGCCGTCGGCCGCTGTCGCGGCGGGTGGGAAACGGCAGCCGGGCGCTCTCGACCGATCCGTGCCGCGCTGGCGAGAAACCCCATCGCGATCGCGAGCGCGCGGCTTTACAAATACCTTCCGCCAATGCATCATCGGGCGAGGCTCTCCTTGGAGTCGGGGTGTGATGGTCTACAACGAGTTGCAGGGTCCGATGGCAAACGACAATGGCAGCCAATCCGCAACAATCACCACTTAACGGTTTCGCCCGTGCGCTGGTCCAGGCCGGTCGGCTCAAGGAGGCCGAGGCGGAGGCCCTGCTGGCCCAGGCGGCATCGAAAAAGACGACACTGATCGAAGAGGTGGTTGCCGCGAGAAAGGCGAGCTTCATCGAGCTGGCGCGCTTTGCCGCCGACAAGTTCGGTTATCCACTGCTCGACCTGGCTGCCTTCGACGACGCGCACATCCAGAAGAATGCGATCGACCGCAAACTGATCGCGACGCATCGCGTCGTTCCTCTGCACAAGCGCGGCAATCGCCTCGCCGTCGCGATTGCCGATCCGACCAACCTGAGGGCACTCGACGAGATCCGTTTTCAAACCGGCCTGGCGGTGGATCCGGTCATCGTCGAGGAGAACAAGCTTGCGCCCCTCGTCAGCCGCCTTTCCGAATCGACCGAAGAAACCCTGCGCAGCCTGGCGAGCGAGGACATCAACCTCGAGTTCACCGACGAGCAGGCCACCGAGAAGGCTGAGGACGCGGCGGCACTCGAAGTCGACGACGCACCAGTCGTGCGCTTCATCCAGAAGATGTTGCTCGACGCGATCAGCGAAGGCGCCTCGGACATCCATTTCGAGCCTTATGAGAAGAACTATCGTATCCGCTTCCGTACTGACGGGGTGCTGCGCGAGGTGGCAGCGCCGCCCTTGGTCATCAAGGAGAAGATCGCATCGCGGATCAAGGTGATCTCTCGTCTCAACATCGCCGAGAAGCGGATCCCCCAGGACGGGCGCATGCGCCTCGTCCTGACGAAGAGCCGGGCGATCGATTTCCGCGTCAGCACCCTGCCGACGATGTATGGTGAAAAGATCGTCCTCCGCATCCTCGACCCCGCCTCGGCAACGTTGGGGATCGAGGTCCTCGGCTACGAGGAAGACCAGAGAGCGCTGCTGCTCGAGGCCATCCATCGTCCTTACGGCATGATCCTGGTGACTGGCCCGACCGGGTCCGGCAAGACGGTTTCGCTTTACACCTGCCTCAACATCCTCAATCGGCCCGGAGTCAATATCGCGACGGCCGAGGATCCAGCCGAGATACCCCTGCCGGGCATCAACCAGGTCAATGTCGACGAGAAGGCGGGGCTCACCTTCCCGATTGCCCTGCGGGCCTTTCTTCGCCAGGACCCGGACATCATCATGGTGGGCGAGATCCGCGACCTCGAGACCGCCGAGATTGCCATCAAGGCAGCACAGACAGGCCACATGGTGCTGTCGACCCTGCACACCAACGATGCGCCGGCGACTCTGACGCGCCTGATGAACATGGGGATCCCGACCTTCAACCTGGCCTCGAGCATCCTGCTGATCACCGCCCAGCGCCTGGTCCGTCGCCTCTGCACCTGCAAGAAGGAGCTTGCGGCGCCGGTAGAGACGCTGCTCGACGCGGGTTTCGAGGAAAGCGACCTGGATGGAAGCTGGACACTCTACGGTCCGGGCGAGTGTGATCGCTGCAAGGGCACCGGCTACAAGGGACGCGTCGGTCTGTACGAGGTGATGCCGGTCAGTGATGCAATCCAGCAGATCATCATGGCGAACGGCACCGAGCGCGACATCGCCCTGCAGGCGCGGCAGGAGGGCGTGCTCGACCTGCGCCGTGCCGGCTTGCTGAAAGTGAAGCAAGGGCTGACCTCTCTCGACGAGGTTCTCGGCAGCACCAACGCTTGAAGACGGGGGAAGAATGGCGACTGCGGCAAAACCTGCGAAGAAGATCGTACCTGAAGTCAAGGAGTTCGTTTTCCTCTGGGAAGGCAAGAACAAGGCGGGCAAGATCGTGCGCGGTGAGCAGCGGGCCTCCAGCCAGACGGTCGTGCAGGCCACCCTGCGACGGCAGGGAATTCTCGTCAGCAAGATCAGCCGTCAGCGTTTCCGGGGCGGGCGGACGATCACCGAAAAGGACATCACGCTGTTCACCCGCCAGTTGGCGACGATGATGAAGGCGGGGGTACCCCTGCTGCAGACCTTCGAGATCGTCGGCCGCGGCCATGACAACCCGGCCGTCGGCAAACTGCTGCTCGACATCAAGGCCGACGTCGAAACCGGAAGCTCTCTCTCGCAGGCCTTTCGCAAGTATCCCGTGCAGTTCGACGCCCTGTATTGCAACTTGGTGGCCGCCGGCGAGCAGGCCGGCATCCTGGAGACACTCCTCGATCGTCTGGCCACCTACAAGGAGAAAATGATCGCCATCAAGTCGAAGATCAAGGCGGCGCTGTTCTACCCGGTGGCCATCATCGTCGTCGCCTTCATCATCACGGCGGTGATCATGATCTTCGTCATCCCGGCATTCAAGGAGGTGTTCAAGAGCTTCGGCGCCGATCTGCCGACGCCGACGCTGCTGGTTATCGCCATGTCGGACTTCGTCGTCGAGTACTGGTGGCTGCTGTTTGGTGGCATCGGCCTGTCGATCTACGGCTTCTTCTACACCTGGAAACGCTCGGAGAAGATGCAGATCGCCTTCGACCGGATGTTCCTCAGGCTGCCGGTATTTGGTGATGTCATCCGCAAGTCGGTCATCGCCCGTTGGACGCGGACGCTGGCGACCATGTTCGCAGCCGGCGTGCCGCTGGTCGAGTCGCTCGAGTCGGTCGGCGGCGCTGCCGGAAACTACGTGTACAAGGCGGCGACGCGCCAAATCCAGAACGAAGTGAGCACCGGCACCAGTCTCACGACGGCGATGCAGAATACCCAGCTGTTCCCGAACATGGTCAACCAGATGGTCGCCATCGGCGAGGAATCCGGTGCGCTCGACTCGATGCTCGGCAAGGTGGCCGACTTCTTCGAGCAGGAGGTCGATGATGCAGTCGAGGCGCTGGCGAGCTTGATGGAACCCATGATCATGGTCGTGCTGGGTGTCCTGATCGGTGGCATGGTGATCGCCATGTACTTGCCGATCTTCAAGCTGGGAGCCGTGGTCGGCTGACGGTCACGACTGTCGAGACACCCCGGATGAAGAAAGTCATGACCGTTTCCCTCATCCCCGACCCTTCTCCCGCACGCGGGAGAAGGGAGATTCGCGAGTCGCTGACGCGACTTTCACATTGATGCCGGGAATCCTCGCCGGCGAGGTCGACCCCGCGCTGTTCACCTTCCTCAGCGGCCTGGTTGGACTGCTCGTCGGCAGTTTTCTCAACGTCGTCATCCACCGCCTGCCGCGGATGATCGAACGTGACTGGCACCTCCATTGCGCCGAGCTGCGTGGCGAGGAGTCGGCGTCGGCAGCAGAGCCCTTCTCGCTGGTCAGGCCGCGCTCGCGCTGTCCGTCCTGTGCCCACCAGATCAGCGCCATCGAGAACATCCCGGTCATCAGCTGGCTCCTGTTGCGCGGCCGCTGCTCCGCCTGCAGCGCCCGCATTTCGCCACGCTACCCACTGGTCGAGATCGTCAGCACTCTTCTTTGTGCGTTCGCCGCGCATCACTTCGGGCCCGGATGGAATGCCCTCGGCGCCATGTTGATGAGCTGCTGCCTGATCGCCCTGACCTGCATCGACTTCGACACCCAGTTGCTGCCGGACGCGATCACCCTGCCCTTGCTCTGGGCCGGACTGCTGTTCAACCTGTCGGCCACGTTCACCGACCTCCAGTCGGCAGTCATCGGCGCGGTTGCCGGCTATCTCTTCCTCTGGCTGGTCTACTGGACGTTCAAGCTCGTCACCGGCAAGGAAGGAATGGGCTACGGTGACTTCAAGCTGCTCGCTGCTCTCGGCGCTTGGCTGGGGTGGCAACTGCTGCCGTTGACCGTGCTGCTGTCGTCCTTCCTCGGCGCCGTGGTCGGCATCGGCCTGATCGTGCTCGCCAGACGCGGGCGCAGCGTGCCGATCCCTTTCGGGCCGTATCTGGCGATCGCCGGAATCCTCGCCTTGTACTGGGGCAAGCCGCTGACACGGGCTTACGTCGGGCTCCTCTGACCGGTCGCACCAGTCATCCGCGAGTCGATCGGGCCATGCTGCACGACGTGACGATGGATCATGAAGAGGCCACCTGCCAACAGCACGGCTCAGTATTCAGGACGGTCGGGACCGCCGCTGTGGACCGGTGACCGCCTGTCCGCCGGCAGTCGAGGTCAGCGGTCGTGGCGACAAGTCGACGCGCTCCTGGCCCGACTCTTCCCGACCGGGACCACGATGCTGCGCGTACGGCTGGGTGTATCATCGGCGGCTGGCAGCAGGCGGGGGGCAGCGTGGACGTGGCGCCAGCCGCCTCTGGCCAGTTCGACTTGAACGACAAGAGGAATCAGCAAGGATGAGACGAGACCCGTGCTTCCACATCGCCGTTCTGCCGGGTGACGGCATCGGCCCCGAGGTCGTCGGTGCCTGCCTGCAGGTGCTCGAGGTCCTGCGTGACCGGCTCGGCGGCCTGTCCTTCGACTTCCGCCACCTCGAAGGCGGCGCGGCGCATTACCAGAAGACCGGCATCGCGTTGTCGCAGGAAAGTCTCGACGAATGCAAGCGAGCGGACTCTGTCCTCCTCGGCGCCATCGGTCTCCCCGACGTGCGTTATCCGGACGGCACCGAGATCGCGACGCACTTCGATCTTCGCGCGGCGATGGATCTCTATGCCGGTTTGCGACCGATCCGCAGCTACCCCAGCCTGCCACGTGTCCTGATCGACAAGCAGGCGGCACGGATCGACCTCGTCGTGGTTCGCGAGCAGAGTGAAGGGCTTCTGCAGTCGCGCCTGCGTGGTACCGTCGACGATGACGGCATTGCTCGCGAAACGATGATCATCTCGCGCACCGGCAGCCGACGGGTTGCCGAGTTCGCGTTCCACGTCGCAGCGCGACGTGCCAAGAGCAGGCGGAGACCGGGCCGCGTGACCTGCGTCGACAAGGCCAACGCACTGGTCTCGATGGCCTTCTTTCGCAAGGTTTTCGATGAAGTGGCGGCGACGCACCCGGAGACGCAGGCGACGCACGCCTACGTCGATGCCACGGCGATGAACCTGGTGCGATCGCCCTGGGACTTCGACGTGCTGCTCACCGAGAACGCCTTTGGCGGCATTCTCTCCGATCTGGCCGCTGGCCTCGTGGGCAGCCTCGGACTGGTTCCCTCAGCCGACATCGGCGACCAACACGCCGTCTTTCAGCCCGCGCACGGCAGCGCACCAGACATCGCCGGCCAGGGCATCGCCAACCCGGTTGCCCAGATCCTCTCGGCAGCGCTGATGCTCGACTGGCTCGCCGAGCGCCATGGCGAGCCGCGACTGGCGCACGGCGCGCGCATCATCGAGCATGCCGTCGAGAGGGCGCTGGCGCTCGTCTGCCCGGTCGAGTTCGGTGGCGAGGACGGTACGAACGCCATCACACGGGCGGTGATGGCACAGATCCGCAAGTCCTGAGCCTGCGTCGCGCGTCGCGGGAGGAATCCCCCGGTGCTAGAATCCCTGCCGACGACAACCATCCGGAGCCTTGAACGATGATCGACGTTGAGCACACTGCCGCGGCCGATACCCCCTTGCTGCCAGCGGTCGAACGAACGACGGGCGAAGCTCCGCAGTGCGCCATCGTCTGGTTGCACGGCCTCGGTGCCGACGGCCACGACTTCGAGCCGATCGTCGACGAATTCGACTTCGATCAACTGCCCGCCGTCCGTTTCGTCTTCCCGCACGCGCCGATGCGACCCGTGACGATCAATGGCGGCTTCGTCATGCGCGCCTGGTACGACATCGTCTCGCCCGACTTCGCGCCCGGACGCGAAGAAGGCGAGCACGTTCGCGAATCCACGCGACAGGTGGAGGCCCTGCTGGCACGCGAGAATTCGCGCGGCATCCCGGACGAGCGCATCGTCCTCGCCGGGTTCTCCCAAGGCGGCGTCATCGCCTTGCACTGCGGTCTGCGCCATTCGCGGCGACTGGCGGGAATCCTGGCGCTTTCCTGTTACCTGCCGCAGGCGGACACGCTGGCGGACGAAGCGCAGGCGGCCAACGGCGACGTCCCGATTTTCATGGCACATGGCCGCGCCGACCCGGTCATCCCCTACGATCTGGGCAAGCGATCGGCCAAGCTGCTGCAGGCACGAGGCTACCCGCTGCAGTGGCGTGGCTACGCGACCGCTCACTCGGTCTGCCTGGAGGAACTGGAAGACATTGGCGGCTGGTTGAACCGGGTGCTCGCCGCCGCGTTCTGAAACGGGCCGTTGCCCGACACCCGGACGATCGGCGCGCCGCCTGTGCGGCCGCCAGTCGACGCCGCTGCCGGACTTGGCTAAACTGGCGGCAATTCCTCATCATGGCCGGGGTGAATCGCGTGCGCAGAGTGATCTTCAATCAGAAGGGTGGTGTGGGCAAGTCAACCATCGCCTGCAATCTGGCGGCGGTTGCTGCTGAACGCGGTCGAAGGACGCTGCTGATCGACCTCGACCCGCAGGCGAACGCGTCCCGCTACGTGCTGGGACCCGCTCTCGACGAGCAGAAGAAGACGCTCGCCAACTTCTTTGATGACCTCCTGGGCTACAGGCTTTTCCCCGAAGCGCTCACCACCTACGTCGTGCCGACGCCATACACCAATCTGGCGCTGCTGCCGTCGGACGCACGCCTGGAGGAAGTCCAGTTCAAGCTCGAGTCACGCTACAAGATGTACAAGCTGCGCGAAGCGCTCGAAAAACTCGATGAGTACGACGAGGTCTATATCGACACCCCGCCGGCACTCAACTTCTTCACGCGCTCGGCGCTGATTGCCGCCGATGGCTGCCTGATTCCCTTCGATTGCGACGATTTCTCGCGGCGTGCGCTCTACGCCCTCCTCGACAGCGTACGCGAGATCCAGGCTGATCACAATCATGGCCTGCGCATCGAGGGCATCGTCGTCAACCAGTACCAGGCTCGCGCCAACCTGCCGCTGCGGCTGGTAGAGGAACTGCGTGCAGAGGGACTGCCGGTGCTGTCCACTTTCCTGTCCGCCTCGATCAAGATCCGGGAATCGCACCACCTCGCCCGACCCATGATCCATCTCGACCCGCGGCACAAGCTCAGCCTCGAGTTCGGCGCTCTCTACGACTGTCTTCCCCCTTCCCCCCCGCGGCACTGAGCCAGGGCCCGCGGACGGTCGGCAGCGATCGGGCACGGTGGCTCGCCACTACGACCTCCGGGCCCATGCGGACGGTGACACGGGTGGGCGGGCACGGTCTTCGTCCATTGAGGCGGCGACTCCCCCCGTAACGGGAGAGCGTCGCGGCAAGCCGCTGCGATGTTTCGGACGCTTTTCTCTGCCGCCAGAGGCCGATTCGTCGCAGAATGTCGCCCACCAACCCGGCAACGGACGCCGGACGAGGGAGAAGCGACTTGGACGAATCACCGCTAACGGTTTCCACAGGCAATCGGCCAGGCGAGGCCCTGATCGGCAACGACGAGTTCTGCGAGCTGGTCCGCCGGCGCGGCGGGATTCTGCTCCAGTTGTGCTGCCGCCTGACCGCCATGCGCGCAGGCGAAACCCGCCTGACGCGACCGCTGGTCGGCCGCCTGCTGCTGGAGGCCGGGCAGATGGAGACGCTGCTGGACGAGTATGGCGCGGGCCAGAACCAGCACTGGAGCAGATTCCGCGCCTTGGTGGCGGCACTGAAGAACTTCGCCGGCATCGGCGAGGTCCTGACCTATATCCAGCGCCGCCTGCCGAGCTACCGGCTCCTGCCGGTCGCCGCGGATTTCCCGGCAGCGACTCGTGCGCGCGTACAGCAACTGACCGAGGTCGTCGGCGCGGTCGCCACCGCCTTGATCGACGAAGCGCAGAAGGTCGGCATCGAGCCGCCCCCGATCGCAGCGGCAGTGGTCGAGAATGAAGACGTCCAGCCGACGGGTCGCCTCGCCCGCGACCGCGGCGACCGCATCGGCTGCGACACCGCCACCACCGTTCCCCGCCTGGCGACGGAATTCCTCAATCTCGCAGTCGATGGCGAGCCGCTGCGCGCGGCGGCACAGGTCGCTCCCGCCGACTATGCCGCCTGCTTCCCCGACCCGGTCAGCGAGGAACGCCTGCGCCAGCTCACCTTCCGTTTCCACAACCTGCAATCACTTTACGACACGCACGTTTCCGGCACCGCGAGCGAAAGCGCCGACGGCGACCTGCCGATCCTGCGCGGTCACGTCAGCGTCATCTACCACCTGCTCGAGATCGCCACCGATCTCGCGCACTACTACGAACGGCACACCAGCCCACGCACTGCCGATGCCATTCTGCGCGAGCGGCCTGTGGTCGATACCGACGCCGCCATGGCCACCCTGTTCGGCTACGCCATGGCCTTCTCCAGCGAGTTCCTGGCCAGCGGCCAGCGCCTCTGCCAAGGAATCCTCGGTCGTTACGCCGAACCGGGACGACTCGCCGTACCGGTGCCCAGCTACCGCGGCTTCCACGTCCGGCCGTCCAACCTGGTGGCGCGCATCGTCGCCTACTACGGCAGTTCGGTGCAGATGCAACTGGACGATCGTCTTTTCGATGCCGCCTCCCCTTTCGAGCTGTTCCGCGCCAACGAGACGATCAACGCCAGCAAGCGCCGCTGGCTGGCAGCGGAGATCGCCCGCGTCCACCCCGACTGCGCCGACTCCTGCGCGCCGCAGACGGTGAGCGCCTCCGTCCGGACGATCGTGCATCGCCTGGCCGACGAGGGCAGGATCATGCTCTACCGCCAGCCGCTCGAGTTCTCCGAGCAACTCGGCCACCGACAGGGCAGCGTCCTCGAGAACAGTGTGGCCGAGATCGCCCACTTGCAGGCGATGGGCCAACTCGAAATCCGTACCGACCTGACGGTGACCTTCATCGGCGACAAGCGCGTCCTCGCCGACCTCGACGTCCTTGCACGCTGCGGTTATGGTGAGGACGCCTTCGGCAACAACGTCGCATTACCGAAAGCCCTCTCCTACCTGCGACGCTAGCGGCACAACGAAGGCGCCTGCGAGTCCAGACTCCGTCGCGCTTGCTCAGGCCGTAGCGATCGATCCCGTCGAGCCCCGCAATGGAGCGCCCGCCGGGTCCCGCTGTGGCGCTCGACCACCCGGTCGCCACAGCCAACCAGGGAGACCCTCATCGCGGAGCACCTCCTGGGCCGCGGAGTCACTGCCCATGCCAGTAACGCCGATACTCATTGCGGTACGCGGAAACCGACAACCCTGCCGCCACCAGGCTGACGCGCACTGCGCCATCGCGATCGGTCCGCCACAGGCGGCTGGCGGCGTAGCGGTCGACGACGTCGGCCCGGGGATGCTGGAAGCGGTTGCGATAGCCGACCGGAATGATCGCCTCGCGCGCGCCGACGGCGGCGAGGAACGAGGGCGTCGATGAGGTTCCACTGCCGTGGTGCGGCACCAGCAGAACGTCGCTGCGCAGGCGGTCGGCGCCGCGTGCGAGCAGCGCCTGTTCGTCGCGTGCCTCGATGTCGGCAGTGAGCAGGACGCTGCCGTGGGCACTGCTGACCTGCAGCACGCAACTCATGTTGTTGCTCCGCGCGGCCTGGCGCTCGTAGTCGCCGACGACCGGATGGAGGATGGCGAACCGCACCCCATCCCACTCCCACGACTGGCCATCGATGCAGGGCTCGGGCTGCAGTTCGGGTACCGAAGACAGCCGGCGGCCGATCGGGAGCGCTTCCTCGACGGCGACGACGCCCCCCGAATGATCCTTGTCACGGTGCGTGACGATCAGCACGTCGAGTCGGCGCACGCCCTGCGCCCGCAGATGGGGAACGATGATGCGCTGACCAGCGTCGGATTCGGCACTGAACAGCGGGCCGGTGTCATAGAGCAGGCTGTGCCCGGCGGTACGGACGACGACTGCCAGGCCCTGACCGACATCGAGCACCTCGACCCAGGCCTCCCCGTGCGCCGGCCGTGCCGCCGGCCAGAAAACTGCCGGCAGCAGCAGGCAGAGTCCCAGCCAGCGGGCTGGGAAGCCGCGTGGCAGCAACAGCCAGATGACCCCGACCATGGCCAGCAACGCCGCCGCCAGCGGTGGCGCCGGTTGCTCCCACATGGGCCACGCTGCCAGCCAGTCGAGGCCCGACATCAGGAAGTCGAGCAATGCGTGCGCGACGTGCAGCAGCGGCGGCCAGGGCAGGACGACGAAGAGCAGCGCCAGCGGTGTGAGGATGAAGCTGACCAGCGGGATGGCGAGCGCGTTGGCGAGCGGAGACACGAGCGAGAACTGCTGGAAGAGGAGGAGCAACAGCGGCAGCGTGCCGATCGTCACGGCCCACTGCGTTGCCCCCCAGGTGGCGAGCATCGCGCGCCAGCCGCGCCCGCTGCCCAGACGCGCCGTGCCGACGAAGAAGAGCAGCGCGACGGCGGCAAAGGAGAGCCAGAAGCCCGGTGCCAGGACGGCCCACGGATCAAGCAGCAGCACCAGCAGGAGGGCGAGCAGCAGGCTGCGGCTGGCGCCGAGGTGGCGCCCCGACCACAGCGCCAGGGCGACAACCGTCAGCATGTAGACGGTCCGCTGTGCCGGCACGGCAAAGCCGGCAAGCAGCGCGTAGGCGAAGGCCGCCAGCCAGCCGCCGGCGATCGCTGCCTTCTGCGCCGGCACGGCGAGCAGCAGCCGCTCGCTGCGTCGCCACAGGCAGCCGACCAGTGCGCCGAACAATGCCGCAACCATGGTGACATGCAGACCGGAGATCGACATCAGGTGCGTCACGCCGGTCTGCCGGAAGAGCCGCCACTGCTCACCCGGAATCGCCTGTTGGTCGCCGACGGCGAGCGCGATGAGGATACCGGCGTAGGCGGCGTCGCCGAGCACCTCGGCGAAGGACCGGCGCAAGCGGTCGCGCAGCCGTTCGATGGCGTAGGCGGGCTGTACGACGAAATCGTCGAGACGTTCCACTGCGGCCTGCGGGCGTACGTAGCCGGTCGCACGCAGGCCGCGCTCGAACAGCCAGGCCTCGTAGTCGAAAGCCAGCGGATTGGCGTTGCCGTGCGGGCGCTTGAGGCGGACGGTGAAGCGCCAGCGCTCACCGGGGCGAATCTTCAGTCCATCGCGCCACTCGTCCTCGAGCCAGCCGTGATACCAGGAGAGCATGATCCGTCGCGGCACGACCGCTGCGCGGGTTTCCACCGACTCGACATCGAAGGCGAAGCGCTCACCACGCTCGAAGCCATGCGGCAACGCCGCAACGACGCCGACCACCTGGATGTCGCGCCCCTCCCAGGCTGCCGGCAGCCGATCGTCCAGGCGCTGCCCGGCGAGCAGCGCCGCCCAGGCGAAGCCAAGCAGCGCGCTCGCCAGCAGTGCCGGAACCCGTCCCCACCGGCTGCGCCGACAGGCCGGCCAAAGCAGTGGCAGTACCACGAGCGGCAAGGCGGTGAGCAGTGGCCAGGCGGGCAAGGCCGCCTGCAGTTGCAGAAGGCCGACGCCGAGGGCAAAGGCGAGGATGTTGCTGCGCATGGCGCATTAGAGCAGATTGTTGCAGCCACCTGCCGAAGTTCCCGCGCCGCGATCGCCAGCGTCGCAGGCAGACCGGCGGCCAGCGGTGGCTCAGCCGAGGCGGAACCGACTCACCTCGCCCTCCAGGCTTGCCGACAGTTGTGCCAGCTGCTCGGCCGTCGCGGCATTCCCGGCCACCGCCGCATTGTTCGCTTGCGCCATGCGGGCAACGCTGTCGACGTTGCGCGCGATGTCGCTGCTGGCGGTGCTCTGCTCGTGCAGGGCCCGCGAGATGCCGGTCACCTTGCTCACCACCTGCGCCGCATTGCCGCCGATCTCGGCGATCGATTCGCCGGCCCGCGTCGCCAGCGTGACGCCTTCGGCAACCCGGCTGACACCGAGCTTCATGCTGGCGACGGCGTCCTGCGTGCCGCTCTGGATGGCGGCGATCATCTCCGAGATCTCGTGGGTCGAACGAGCCGTGCGCTCGGCGAGTTTGCGCACCTCGTCGGCGACGACGGCGAAACCGCGTCCCGACTCGCCGGCCCGCGCCGCCTCGATGGCCGCATTGAGCGCCAGCAGGTTGGTCTGGTCGGCGATTTCCTTGATCACGCCGACGATCGCCGAGATGCGCTCGGAGCGGCCGCCGAGTTCGCCAACGATCGCCGCCGACTGCTGGACCACTTCGGCAATGCGCTCGATCTCGCGCACCACGTCGCCGACTGCGCGACCGCCTTCGGCCGACAGTTCCCCCGCCCGGCTGGCGATGCGGTCGGCGTCGCGGGAATCGGCCGAGAGGTGCGCGATGCACGCGCGCATTTCGTCGATGGCGGTCGCCATGGCCGCGGCGGCCTGAGTCTGCCGCTCGCTGCCGCCCTTGATCTCCGTCGCCGACGCCGCCAGCTTCCGCGTCGCCTCGAGGACTTCCCGCGCCCCGCGGTGGACGTTCTGCAGCAAGGTACGGAACGCCGCCAGCATGTCGTTGAGGCTGTCGCCGACGCGCTTCAGCTCGTCCCGCGTGCCGAGGTCGACGCGCACGCCGAGGTCGCCGGTGGCGATCGTGCGCGCGTTCGCCGCCAGGCGCTCGATGCTGCCGATGGTCGCGAGGTAGAGGGCGACCGAGACGTAGGCGTAGAGCAGCAGGACGAGGACCGACACCGCGATGCTCAGCGCGAGCTTGCCTTCGGCCCGGTCGATGCGTTCCTGCAGCAGACGCTCGAGTGTCGGCAACAGCGTCTCGAACATCTCCTTGTAGGCCTTTTCGAGCGCGGCGGTGGTCAGTGCGAAGTAGTCGCCGGGCGCGGTCGCGAAAGTGCCGGAGAGGATGTCCTGGTTGACCAGCACCGTGACCTTCGCCGCCGCATCGCCGATGTCGCCAACCGAAGCGAGCAGCGACGACGTGAGCGCCGGGTGGTACTGCGCTGTCTTCTCGGCATTGCGCCGCAGGGCGTTGACGGCGACGTTGAGTTCCGCCAGCAGGACGGTGAACTCGACCTGTTGCAACAGCACCAGCGGTTGCTTGCGGGTCAGAACACCACTGCCCAGCGCGCGCAGCTGACCCATGCGCTCGATCGCCTGCGGCGATCGGTCGACCGCGGTATCGATCAGGTAGGCGACGTCGATGTCCGGGTCGTTGGTCAGCGCGTATGCGTCGGCAACCGTTGCGTGCAGGCTGAGCAACTCATCGATCAGCCGGTTGTGGGCGAGGAAGTTCTCGCGCTGGATCAGATCGAGGCCATCCTTCTCGATGCTGGCCCAGTCGGCGAGGATCTTCTGCCAGGGATCGCTGGCCGCCAGCTTTGGCGAAAGGCTTTCGCCGACCGCTCTCAGCGCCGCGCTGACCTCGCCCTGCCGCGCCGCCCGCCGCTCCTTCATCTCCTCATTGCCGCTGAGGACGCCGGAAGACAATCCGCGGTGCACCTGCAGATGCTGCACGGCGCGAGTCAACGGCTTGATCACCTGCACCCCCGCCAGCTCGAGGCGCGAACTGGCGATCACGCGGTGCAGGCTGTGGTAGAGGTTCCACACCAGCACGGCACTGGCGACCAGCGCGAGCCCCCCCATGAGGGCGAACTTGCCGCGGTAGCCCAGTCGGTTCAGCAGGACGATGGCGGGGGCGAATACGGATCTCATCTTCGTCTTCTTCTCCTCTTCTTCTCGGTTGGCGCTCTCCTGCCGATATCGTCGGCAGCGGCAGCGAAAACTTGAGCCGCCGACGAGCGTGGTCTAGGCGGCAACCGGATGCAGGCAGCCGTCGCGCAGCGTCAGGATCCGTTCGGCGCGACCGGCGAGTGCCGGATCGTGGGTGACGATGACGAAGCTCGTCCGGCGCGAAAGATTGAGCGCCAGCATCAGCTCGAAGACGCTGGCTGCGGTCTGCCGGTCGAGGTTGCCGGTCGGCTCGTCGGCCAGCACGCAGGCCGGCTCGGTGACCAGGGCGCGGGCGATCGCGGCCCGCTGCCGCTCGCCACCGGAGAGCTCCGCCGGCGTGTGGCGCAAACGGTGACCGAGGCCCACCTCGTCGAGCACCGCCGCCGCCCGCGCCTCGGCTTCGTCCTTCGCCAGGCGCCGGATGTAAAGCGGCATGGCGACGTTCTCGAGCGCGGTGAACTCCGCGAGCAGGTGATGGAACTGGTAGACGAAACCGAGGTGACGGTTGCGCAGCTCGCCGCGCCGGGCATCGGCGATCGCCTGCAGATCGCTGCCCATCAGGAACACCTCGCCACCCGTCGCCGCGTCGAGGCCACCGAGCAGGTGCAGCAGCGTGCTCTTGCCGGAGCCGGAAGCGCCGACGATCGCCAGCCGCTCGCCGACACGCACTTCGAGGTCGACGCCGAGCAGCACCGGCACCTCGCTGTCCCCCTGGCGAAAGATCTTGCGCAGGCCCTTGCAGGCGAGAACGATCTCACTCATAGCGCAGCGCCGCCGCCGGGTTGACCCGCGCCGCCCGCCAACTCGGATAGATCGTCGCCAGCAGGGCGAGAACGAAGGCGACACTGGTGATCGTCGTCACGTCGCTCCACTGCAGTTCCGACGGCAGGCTGGAGATGTAGTACACCTCCTTGGCGAGGAACTGCGTACCGAGCAGGCGCTCGATGAACGGAACGACGACATCGACGTTGAGTGCCAGTGCGACACCACCGGCGATCCCCATGCCGAGGCCGACGAAGCCGATCAGCGCCCCCTGCACGATGAACACCGCCATGATGCTGCCCGGGCTGGCCCCCAACGTGCGCAGGATGGCGATGTCAGCCTGCTTGTCGGTCACCGCCATCACCAGCGTCGACACGATGTTGAAGGCAGCGACGGCGACGATCAGCGACAGGATGATGAACATCATGTTCTTCTCGATCTGCACGGCGCGGAAGAAGTTGGCGTGGCTGCGTGTCCAGTCGCTGATGAAGGCGTTGACGTCGAGCCTGCCGGCCAGCGAACGCGCCACGCGCGGCGCGACGAAGAGGTCGTCGAGCTTCAGGCGCACGCCCGAGACCTTGTCCTCCAGGCGGTACAGCCGCTGCGCGTCGGCCAGGTGAACCAGCGCCAGGCCGCTGTCGTACTCGTACATGCCGACCTCGAAGACGCCGGCGACGAGAAAGCTGCGCAGTCGCGGCATGACGCCGGCAGGAGTGACCACACCCTGCGGCGCGATCAGCGTCACCCGATCGCCGACGAAGACGCCGAGCGCGCGCGCCAGTTCAGAGCCGAGGACGATGTGGAAACTGTCCGGCTGCAGCGCATCGAGCCGACCGCCCTTCATGTGCGGACCGAAATCGGCCACCCGGTCCTCCTGCTCGGGAAGGATGCCGCGCACCAGCGCGCCGCGAACGGTCTCGCCGAAGGCGAGCATCCCCTGCCCCTGCACGAAGGGCGCGGCGGCGACGACATGCGGCTCGCCGGCAACCATCTCGACCACCCGCTGCCAGCCGGCCATCTCGCCGCCGGCACCGGTGATCTGCACATGCGAGACGACGGCGAGGATGCGCGAACGCAGTTCTGTCTGAAAGCCGTTCATCACCGACAGGACGACGATCAGCGCGGCGACGCCCAGGGCGATGCCGAACATCGAGATCAACGAAATGAACGAAATGAAGTGGTTGTGCTTTTTCGCGCGCGTATAGCGCAGGCCAATCAGCAGCTCGTAGGGAATCGCCATCAACGACCGACGTCCATCTCTGGCAGGCGCCTCCGGACGCCGAACAGCCGAAAAGCCGCTATGCTACACTGTTCGCGCCACAGTCGCGGCGGTCGGCGGACGTGCGGCCCGCGCCACCAGCGCCGTTGCGACCACCCCCCTAACCCGTCCCGGTCTCGTTGACCGCAGCTTCAGCCCAGGCGCATGCAGATCACCCTCGTCGTTCCCGAACTCGTCTGGCCCGAACCGGACGACCGCGAAACGCTGGCCGAACTGGCAGTGCCCGGCCTCGCCACCCTGCTGGCGCGCAGCCAGCTGCAGCGCCGCGCGCCACAATCGCTCGAGGCGACGGTCTGCGATGCGTTCGGCCTCGGCGACGACACCGCCTACGCAGCCTGCCGTGTCCACGGCGAGGAACATGGCCCGGCAGCGGGCAGCGCCGTCTGGCTCTGCGCCGACCCGGTCCACCTGCGCCTGCACCAGGAGCGGTTGATCCTTGCCGATGCCGCGACGCTGGACATCGCGGCGAGCGAGGCACGGGCCATCGTCGACGCGCTCGATCGGCACTTCGCCGATGCCGGCAGATTCCACCTCGCCAGCAGCGACCGCTGGTACCTCGAGCTGGCCGCCGGCCGCGAACCCGGACACTTCGACGTGCCGCCGCTGTCGGCTGTGGCTGGCCGCAGCGTCAGCCGGCAACTCCCGGAAACGGCCGAGGCGCGTTGGCTCCGCCGCCTGCTCAACGAGGCGCAGATGGTCTTGCACCAGCATCCGGTCAATCAGCGGCGCGATGCGGCCGGCCGGGCAACGATCAACAGTCTCTGGCTGTGGGGAGCCGGCCGCCTGCCGGCCACCGGCGACGCACTGATCAGCGATGTCTGGAGCGATCTCGCACTGACGCGCGGCTGCGGACGCATCGCTGGCAGCCGCATCCGGGAGCTGCCCGATGGCGCCGCTGCCCTCCTCGCGCAGGCAACCCGCGACGGCCGGCATCTGGTGGTGGTCGACGGGTTGCAGTCGGGCGTGCAGTACGAGGATGGAAAGGCCTATCGAGCCGCCCTGCTCGAACTCGAGGGACGCTGGTTGGCGCCGTTGCAGCAGGCACTCGCCAGGGGCCGGGTGCGCCGGCTGTGCCTGCGGGCGCCGACGGCCTACGGCCTGCTGTCGTGGACGAGCGACGCACGCGCGCAGTGGAAACTGTGGCAGCGACCGCAGACGCTGCAAGCGATCGCCCGCGACCTGGCAGCGACCGCTCCATGACGCGCCTGCGCCAACGAGCGGTCAGCTCGCGCAGCCAGTGGCAGCTCGAGCAGCAGGGGCTGCACCCGCTGCTGGCCCGCATCTACGCTGGCCGTGGCGTCCGTACGAGTGACGAGCTGGACTACGATTTCCGCTCGCTCCTGCCACCCGCCGGGCTGACCCATACTGCCGAAGCGGCGCTGCTGCTTGCCGACCACATCGCCCGGCAGCGGAAGATCCTGATCGTCGCCGACTACGACTGTGACGGCGCCACCGCCTGCGCGGTCGGCGTCCGCGCGCTGCGCGCCTTTGGCGCGCGCGTGGAGTATCTGGTACCGAACCGCTTCACTTACGGCTACGGCCTGTCGCCGGACATCGTCGAACTGGCTGCGCGCGCCGGCCCAGACCTGTTGCTGACCGTCGATAACGGCATTGCCAGCGTCGCGGGCGTCGCCCGCGCCCGCCAGTTGGGCATGGCGACGCTGATCACCGACCACCACCTGCCGGGAGACGAGCTGCCGGCGGCCGACTGCATCGTCAATCCGAGTCTCGCCGGCTGCGACTTCGCGAGCAAGGCACTGGCCGGCGTCGGCGTGATCTTCTACGTCATGCTGGCGCTGCGCGCCGAGCTGCGCCGCCGCGGATGGTTCGCCGAGCCCGGCGGACGGAACGAACCGAACCTGGCTGCGCTGCTCGACCTGGTTGCCCTGGGCACGGTTGCCGACGTCGTCAGCCTCGACCACAACAACCGCGTGCTGGTCAGCCAGGGACTGCGACGCATCCGTGAGGGCCGGTTGACGCCGGGCGTGCGGGCGCTGTTCCGTGCCGCCGGGCGCAACCCGGCACAGGCTTCCAGCGTCGACCTCGGCTTCCTGATCGGCCCACGCCTGAACGCAGCCGGGCGCCTGGCCGACATGTCGCTCGGCATCGAATGCCTGATCACCGATGATCCGGGGCGAGCGATGAACATTGCCCAGCAGCTCGACGCGCTCAATCGCGAGCGCCGCGAAATCGAGTCCGCAATGCAGGCGCAGGCGTCCGAGCAGCTCGCCGCGTGGGGTGCCGAGATGGCCGGCGATGCGGCAGCCGTCTCCCTGTTCGACCCGACGTGGCATCAGGGCGTCGTCGGCATCCTCGCCGCCCGCATCAAGGAGAGGCTGCACCGGCCGGCTTTCGCCTTTGCCCGCGCCAACGACGGCGAGATCAGGGGCTCGGGCCGCTCGATCCCGGGCCTGCACCTGCGCGACGCCCTCGACCTCGTGAGCAAGCGATCTCCCGGCCTGCTGCTGCGTTTTGGCGGGCACGCGATGGCCGCGGGTGTCAGCCTGCGCGAAAGCGACTTCGCGTTTTTCAGCGAGTCCTTCGCCTGCGTCGCCGACGAGTTGCTCGCGCCGGCTGACCGCACGCGGACGCTGGAAACCGATGGCGGCCTCGAATCGGCGTATTTCTCGCTGGCGACGGCCCGCCTGCTGGCGGCAGAGGTCTGGGGACAGGGCTTTCCGGCGCCGTTGTTCGAGGACGAGTTCCTCGTCGAGAGCCAGCGCATCCTCAAGGAGAAGCATCTCAAGCTCCGCCTGCGCAAGGGCACGCAGATCGTCGACGCGATCCAGTTCAACTTCGAGCAGGCGCCCGGCCGCCACATCCGCGCCGCCTATCGGCTGGCGATCAACGAGTACAGCGGTATCGAGACACCCCAGTTGATGATCGAGCACATCGCGAACGGCGCCGCCTGACCGGAAAGCCCCCGCGCCGCTCGGGAATGGCGAACATACCGAGGACGGAGATGAAGACCAGCACCGATCGCGACCGGATGCTCGGGAAACGGTGACGTCGCCGATTTGCCCTCCGCCACTCGCCGGTAATAGAATCGCTGCAGCGGCATGCGGCCCTTGCGACGAGCGATGGCCAGCCGCCAGAGTGGCGCCGCGAGACCGATCACTGCCGCTGGAGGGAGCCATGAAAGCGATGCTTCTCGATGCCCAGGGCACGCCGTTACGCCTGCGCGAAGTGCCCCGACCAAGCCCCGGAGCCGAACAGGTGCTCCTCGAGGTGCGCGCCTGCGGCGTCTGCCGGACCGATCTGCATGTCTTCGACGGGGATCTGCGGCACCCCCGCTTGCCCCTCATCCTGGGTCACGAAATCGTCGGCGTGGTGGTGCAGAAAGGCGCCGCCGTCGAGCGCTTCGCGATTGGCCAGCGGGTGGGCGTACCGTGGCTTGGACGCACCTGCGGCCACTGCCCATACTGCACGGGCGGCAACGAGAACCTCTGCGACGCGGCCGAATTCACCGGTTACACGCTGGACGGCGGCTACGCCGAGTTCACGCTCGCCGACCAGCGCTACTGCTTTGCCCTGCCTGACGAGTACGCCGACGCCGAAGCGGCGCCACTGCTCTGCGCCGGGCTGATCGGCTACCGCTCGCTGGTGGCGGCGGGCGACGCCCGGCGCCTCGCCGTCTACGGTTTCGGCGCCGCCGCGCACATCATCGCTCAGGTTGCCCGCTGGCAGGGACGCAAGGTGTTCGCCTTCACCAAGCCCGGGGATGTTGCCGGACAACAGTTCGCGCGATCGCTCGGTGCGGTCTGGGCTGGTGGTGCCGATGAACCCCCACCGCAGGTCATGGACGCGGCGATCCTCTTCGCGCCGGCCGGCGAACTGGTGCCACAGGCGCTGCGCGGGCTGCGCAAGGGTGGCACCGTGGTCTGCGCCGGCATCCACATGAGCAACATCCCGGAGTTCCCCTACGACATCCTCTGGGGCGAACGCTGCGTCCGGTCTATCGCCAACCTGACGCGACGCGATGGCGAGGAGTTTCTGGCGATCGCGCCGCGCGCCGGCGTGCGCACGGAAGTCGAGTGCTTTCCCTTGGCGGCGGCGAACGAGGCTCTCGAGCGTCTGCGCAGCGGCCGCCTGCGCGGCGCCGCGGTGCTGGTCAATCAGCCAGACTGACGGTGCCGCTCAGAAGCTGTAGCGTACTTCGGTGTAGACCCGGTCGTTGGCATCATAGCGGCCAAAATAGCCGAGCGGCGGCCCGTGAAAGATATCGACACCGACCGCGGCACGCCAGTTCTTCTCGAAGTTCCAGCTGACCCGCGGCCGCAGCATCCAGTCGCTGCGATTGAGGCTCGAGATCCACAGCGCCTGCGCCTCCACCTTGTCGCCAAACTTGTGGTTGACGAGCAGGCTATAGCCGTTTTCGTTGGTCTCCGGAATGATTCCCGGGTCACGGTCGAAGATGTGTTGCTGGAACAACTGCACGTTGATCCGCGTGTCGGCGATCTCGTTGTAGTCGAGGCCGACCACCCAGCCCAGGACATTCTGCTCGACGACGCCGTCGGCATCGCCCAGGCTGCTGAAATTGTTGAGTTCGAAACCGCGACCGCGGGTATACACGGCTTCGGCTTTCAGTACCACCGATCCGAAGTCCTTGGCCAGGGTGGTACCAAACTGGTCGATGCGCTTGTGTCTCGCCTCATACACCACCGTCGGCTGCGGATTGTCGATGACCTGGCGGTAGAAGGTCGGCGCTGCGCTCATGCTGCTGTAGGCAAAGGCGGCGACATCCCAACCGTCACGCAGGACCGACAGCCGCAAGCCATAGTTGGTGTTGGACAGGCTGCTCGAAGGAAACCTCTCGTTGAGAAAGACGGTCTGGAAACCAGGCGGCGGTGGCGGCGTGTAAGCAAAGAACTGAGCACCCGGCTTGCCGATGTTGTCGTAACTGGCAAGCGGTATCCAGAGGAACTCGGCGTGGAAATCGTCCTTGAAATACTCCGCCCGTGCCGCCCACTGCGGAATGCGGAGAATCTCGAATTCAGGCAGCACGAAGTGACGCACATCCTTGGCGGACACGACGTCACCGAAGAACAGGCCGACCATCTCACCCCAGACGATCTGCTGACGACCGAGGCGGAAGTCCCAGTTGTCGGCACTGATGTCCAGATAGTTCTCACGCAGCAGGAAATTGAAGCGTTGATCGTTCTCCACCGACTGCGGGTAGAAGCTGGTCAGCGAGTAAACCGCATCATAGTCGACTCGCGCACCGAGCTTCCACTTGACGTTGCTGCTCAGGCGGCCCTGTGCACTGAGGTCGAAATGGTTCATCATTTCCGACCAGTGCGAGGGACTCGGCCAAGTATAGGCCATCCGGTTCTGGAAAAAGCCCTTGACCGCAGGCGGCGACGCAATTGCGGCAGTGCCGGCGTCAGCCACCGCCGAGGACTGCAGGTCGTCGCCGGCAAACAACGAGTCGCGGCTGCGCGGTGGCTCGACCACCGGCTGCCGCGCGGGCAGATCGTCGCCGAAGAGCGCTTCGCGACTGTCCTCTGCAGCCGGCGTCGCAGCGGGCTCGTCGTCGGCAAACAGCGCGGCGCGGCTCTTCGGCAAGGCATCCGCGGCACTGGCTGCCGGCACGGACAGGCTCGCCAGCAGGACGGCGCAGGCAATGATGCGCAAACTAGGTCTGACCTTCATCTTCCCTTTCTCCGGCTGAAGTCGACAGCGGCGTCGGCCGACTGTCGCCGTTGCTGCCACTGCCCTCGTCTGCGACACGATGACGCGCGAAAGACCACTTGGCATCCTTGCGCATCCCGAGCAGCGAAATCGCGCCGTCCTCGACGCGCACCAGCCGGTCGGCCTTGGCAATCACTCTCTTGTCATGAGTCGAGAAGATGAAGGTGGTCTTCAGCTTGCGGTTGATCCGCTTCATCAGCAGCAGGATCTCCTCGCCAGTCTTGTGATCGAGGTTGGCCGTCGGTTCATCGGCGAGAACGATCGCTGGGCGGATCGCCAGCGCCCTGGCAATGGCCACGCGCTGGCGCTGTCCGCCACTCAACTGGTTGGGTCGATGGCTGGCATACCTGGACAGACCGACGATCTCCAGGAAGTGCGCGACGCGCCGCTGTCGCTCTTCGCGCGACAGATCCTTGCGCTGCAGCAGCGGATATTCGACGTTCTCCGCCGCCGACAGAACCGGCAGGAGATTGAACGTCTGGAAGATGAAACCGATCGTTCGCGCGCGCAGATCGGCAAGTTGATCCGGAGTGCGGCCACTGACGTCCTGATCGTTGATGTAGATCTTGCCGCTCGTCGGCGTGTCGATGCAACCGATCAGGTTGAGCAGCGTCGTCTTGCCGCTGCCGGACGGTCCGGCAATGGCGAGGAAGACACCGGGATCGAACGACAGGGTGATGTCCTTCAGGGCTTGGACTTTCTGCTCGCCGAGCAGATAATCCTTGTATACGTGTTCGATGCGGACAACCTTCATGCGGTGGCGCTTCCCGCCAACCGGATCGACGGTCAGCACACAGGGTTTAGACTATGGAAATCATGACCATCCGTCACAGCGCTGTCAACAACGCCGGTTTGCTTCTTGCCGCCGTACTGTTCATCGGCACGGTGTCGGCGTCGACATCGGAGACGGCTGCGCCGGCGGCGACCGACGATGGCGAAGCGCGGATGATTGTCGAGAAGGCCGACCAGGTCCGCTTCCCGGCCGATGGCTTCCAGGTGGACGTAACGGTCACCACCGTGGACAAGGAGCAGAAGGCCGACATCCGCAAATACCGGGTACTCGCCAAAGGCAATACGAATAGCGTGGTGATGATCGTCGAGCCCGCTTCCGACCGCGGCCAGATCATGCTGATGAAAGGGCGAGACCTCTGGGTGTTCATGCCCGAAGTGTCACAGCCGATCCGGCTGGCGCTGTCGCAACGCTTGACCGGCCAGGTCGCCAACGGTGATTTGGCGCGCGCCAATTTCACCGGCGACTACAACCCACGGCTGCTGCGCAGCGAGAAGGTGGACGGCGATGATCACCACGTGCTGGAACTGACCGGCGTCGACCGCAGCGTGACCTACCAGAAGGTCCTGTACTGGGTTCGAGCCAAGGACTACGCGCCAAGCAAGGCGGAGTTCTATTCGCTGTCCAACCGTCTGCTCAAGACCTGTCGCTACGAGAACTACAGGACCATGGAGGGCAAGAGGCGACCAGCACGGCTGGTGATGGAGGATGCCTTGCGTGGAGGCGAGCAGTCGGTCCTCGATTACACCGGGATGAAGTCAAGAGACCTGCCCGACAAGGTGTTCACCAAGGACTATCTCAAGAAGCTCGAGTGACTGCCGGCCAGCCCGCCAGAATGGCGGCCGAGCACCTGCCGCCCGCTTGTCATCGACCTCGCTCCAGCGGTCACGACGGCCGGGCTGGAAAACCGCGATGCGATCCGCACTTCGTCTTCGTAGTACTATGCTGACTGGTCCACTGCCCGCGGGCAGGTGAGTGATTCAAGAGAGGCAGATGTTTCTTCCCAGCCTGACGGAACTGACTGTGAGCGAGGGCTACCGCCGCTATTTCACGGTGGTTCCGGCGCTGACCAGCGATCTGCGGATGCGGAACTACCGCCTGCGGCATCAGGTGTACTGTCGCGAACTGGGCTTCGAGCCGGTCAGTCCCGATGATCTCGAGCGCGACGAGTTCGATGCACGCTCGGTCCATTGTCTCGTCCAGTCCGTTGCAAGCGGACTGGATGTGGGTTGCGCCCGAATGGTACTGCTCGACCCGGAAGAGCCCGCGGGGCAACTGCCTCTGGAGCTTGTCTGCGCGGGGACGATCGACCGTTCGCTCGTCTCCGCCATCGCGGGCGGGCGCAGCCGGATCGCCGAGATATCGCGCCTGGCGGTCACCGGCAGCTACCGTCGCCGGCAGGGCGAGCACGACAGACCGATCTCGATTTCCGAAGCAGATTTCGGGACCAGCGAACGTCCGCGGCAACCGTATCTCGCGCTGGCGGTCTACCTGAGTCTGATCGCCCTCGCACGACAATACCGAGTCAGCGTCCTGCTGGTCCTCACCGAGCGCAAATTGGCGAGCAACCTGGCGCGTCTCGGCGTCCGTCTGCAGCAGATCGGCCAGCCGATCGACCATCGGGGCATGCGCATTCCGTCGCTTCTTCTGGTGGAGCAGGTGATCGAGGGCATGAGCGATCCGCTGCGCGCGCTCTTCGAGCTCATCTCGCGCGAGCTGCGCCAAGGCATCGAGGCAGCCGGAACGAGCGCCGTGCGCGCGAATCACCGTCCGCTGGAATGTGCATCGGGAACACTGCGCATGCCGCCCTGTTGCCTGGCCGACATCGCTGCTGACGGCAGCGGACACCCGACGCTCGATGCATAGCCTGCCGGAGTCCATCCGACAAGCCGTGCAATCGGGGCGAGTACCCTCGCCACCGCAAATTCTGCTGCGGCTGCTGCAACTGGTCGATGATGACGGCACGACGATGACCGAGCTCGCCCGCCTGGTCGAGCAGGATCCCGGTCTGTGCGCCCGCGTTCTGACGGCAGCCAACTCGTCGGCGGTCCGCCGCGGCAAGGAGCTGCAGAGTATCGAGAGTTGCCTGATGGCCCTTGGTACGCGTCTGGTACGTTCGATTGCCACCTGCCTGTCGGTCCGCAGCCTGTTTGAAGAACGGGGAGCCGGACCGGAAGTCGATCTCGCCGACTTCTGGACGCACTCGCTGCTGGTCGCCGAGATCTCGCGCGGGCTGGCGGTCGCCACCCGTTACCCGCGAGCCGACGAGGCCTACCTGGCCGGCCTGCTGCATGATGTCGGCCAACTCATCATGCTCTCGGCGCTTGGTGAACCCTACGCGCAGGTGCTCGCGGGCTGCCCCGGCGAGTCCTCACTGTCGGCTATGGAAATCGAGCTGCTGGGCGCCGACCACGGCGAGATAGGCACCTGGCTGGCTGACCAATGGCATCTGGATTCTTCCTTCGCCGACGGCATCCTGTTCCACCACCAGCCGCCGGAGCGGATTGTCGGTGCCGCACAGCTCGCCCAGGTCATCTGGCTGGCACATGCGCTGGGCGACTGTGAAGAAGTCCCGGAGACGGTGACAGAGATCGCGCGGCAGATGTTCGACCACATCGGCAATGGCGAACTCTCGGCCATCTGCGCCCAGGCAACGCAACGCATGTCGATGGTGGCCGACGCGATCGGCATGCGTGCGCCAGCCAGCCGCGAGCGTGGCGCTCCCCGTGGCCTGCCGCGGGTGCTCGGCAGCAGGAAGTCTGCATCTGCCGATGCACAGACCGAACTCGCCAGCCTCATCGGCAACAAAGCACTTCTGCAACCGCTGCAGGACGATCTGCAGGCACTCGACACGGACGCCGAGGTGTTTCTTGCCCTGCGTGAGGCGGCACGCATCCTTTTCGACCTCAGCCATCTCGCGTTCCTGCTCCACGATACGGTCGACGGCAGGCTCAGCGGCCGGCAGGTCAGCGGACAGCCAGCGCTCTTCAGCCAGACGACCCTTCTCTGCGAGCCGCACCGGAGCCTCGCTGCCGCCGCCGCAGTCAGCAATCAGGTCCGCTGTTCGCACGCGGACCGCTCGCCGGCCCCGGCCTCGCTGCTCGACATGCAGTTTGCCCGCGCCCTGTGCAGCAGCGGCCTGTTGTGCATCCCGATGACTGCGCACAGCATGACGACAGGGGTGATGATCGCCGGTGTGGGCCGCGACCAGTATGCTGCGCTGTCACGGCGCCTGCCCTGCCTGCTGAACTTTGGACGGATCGCCGGCGGCAGTCTCGAGAGCTGGCAACGGGCCAAACAGGTGCGCGCGCAAGCAGCGGAGGAGACCGCGGCGCGCCTCCTGCAGCAGACACGACGGATGGTCCATGAGGCAGGCAACCCGCTGACGATCATCAGAGGCTACCTGCGGATCCTCGATGGCAAGCTGCCGCCAGGCGCTGAGGTACACCGGGAACTCGAGGTCCTGACGGAGGAGATCGAACGCGTCTCGGGCATCGTACGGCGCATGAGCGACATGCCCCGGATGCCGGCCGGCGACGCGGTCTTCGACGTCGGCGACCTGCTGCGTGAAATGCTGCTGCTCTACCGGCAGCCGCTTTTCGATGCGCGCGGCATCGCCGTGCAAACGGCATTGCCCACGCAGGCCATGGACATCGGCTGTGATCGAGACAGTGTCAAGCAGATCGTGCTCAATGTCTGGAAAAACGCGTCGGAAGCCCTGGCCAGCGGGCAGCGAATCAGGATTTCGCTGACTGGCGACGTCCTGCATCAGGGGCGCCGCTACGTCGAGCTGCGCATCGAAGACAACGGCCCCGGGATCAGCGAAGCGGCGATGCAGGCGATCTATCGCCCGGTCGCGGCACGCCTCGGCGAGCCGCGAGGAATCGGGCTGTCGATCGTCGGTGCGCTGGCCCGGCGGCAGGGGATTCCCGTCACCTGCCGCAGCAAGCCGGGCAGCGGAACCGTGCTTTCCTTCCTCTTGCCCGACCTGGAACCATCCGATAATCTTCCGGGGCAGCGAGGCAGGGTGCCTCAGGAAAAGCATGTCTCACCCGACAGGCGTCAGGAGTAAGGATGAAAGCCATACCCAGCGTCGATTTCTCGCCCCTGCTCCCCGAACCCGGAGAAGGCGGCGGCGGCAGCAGCCGCATCCTCATCGTCGATGACGAGGAGCGGATACGCGCTGCCTACCGCCATCTTCTGGCTGCCGAGGGTCGCCTGATTGACGATTGCGGCACCGGCAACGAGGCGCAACGCCATCTCGAACGACGCGACGTCGACGTCGTCATCCTTGATCTCAACCTGCCCGACTTCGGCGGCCTCGAAGTCATGCAGTGGATGGTGCAGCAGCACATACCAACGGCTGTGGTGGTCTTCAGTGGCGATGAGTCGATCGACTCGGCGATTCGCGCCCTGCGTCATGGCGCCTGTGAGTTCATCCGCAAGCACGATGACCCGCAGGAACTGATCGACACCGTGGACCGTGTCCTGCGCCGGCGGCGGATCGAGAGGGAGCACGCACTGTTGTCGGTGCGGCTCGAGCACTCCGAACGCCTGCACCGTTTCCTGGTGGACCACTCGCCGGACCTCATCTACACACTCGACCGGAATGGTCGATTCATCTTCGTCAATGACCGTGTGCAAGCCTTGCTCGGCTACTCGCGGGAGGAGCTCATTGGCCAGCACTACTCGCTGATCGTTCACCCGGACGATCTGGAACATGCCCGCTTCGCCTTCAATGAACGTCGCATCGGCGATCGTGCCAGCACCAACGTCGAGATTCGTCTGCAGAGCAGGACGCAAGGCGTGCGTCACTTCGAGAACCGCACCATCGTCGCCATCCTTAGCGCACAGGGCCTCTACGCCGCCACAGACGGTCCGGCAAACCTCCATTTCATGGGCACCTCAGGCGTCGCGCGCGATATCACCGAGCGCAAGAAGGCCGAGGAGACGATCAGCTTCCAGGCCTTTCACGACATCCTGACCGGACTGCCCAATCGCACCCTGTTCAAGGACCGACTGGGCGTGGCGCTGAAGCAGGCACGCCGAAAGAACCGGCGGGTCGGGGTCATGTTCATCGACATCGATCGCTTCAAGCTGGTCAACGACACCTATGGCCATCAGGAAGGTGACGAACTGCTGAAGTCCTTTGCCCGTCGCGCTGCCAGTTGCCTGCGTTCGGGAGACACCCTGGCGCGCCAGGGCGGCGATGAGTTCACGGTCATGCTGCCCGAGCTCGGCAGCGGCGATGATGCCGCCGTGATCGCCGCCAAGATGCTCGCGGAACTCAGGCGGCCCTTCAGGATTGCTGGCATCGACTTTCTCGCCACCGTCAGTATCGGCATCGCGCTCTACCCGGATGACGGCGAAACGCCCGAGTCACTGCTGCGCAACGCCGATGTCGCGATGTACCAGATCAAGGGGCGCGGCAAGAACGGCTACCTGCAGTACGACCCGAGCATGCAGGATGGCCACAGCAGACGGCTGACGCTGGAGTCCGACTTGCGCACCGCACTCGCCACGGGCGCACAGTTCGAGCTGTGTTACCAGCCGCAGATCAGGGTCAGCGAGCGCCGGACGGTTGCCGTCGAGGCGCTGATCCGCTGGCACCACCCGCAGCTCGGGCTAATGAAGCCAGACTCTTTGATACCGCTGGCGGAAGAGACTGGCATGATCGCCGCGCTCGGCGACTGGGTACGGCGAGCCGCGCTGCGGCAACTCGCCGAATGGCACCAGCGCGGTCTGCACGACCTGCGGTTGACGCTCAACTTGGCAGCGAAGGAGTTCGAGGGTCAGGATCTGCCTGAACGACTCGCGCGGGATCTGAGGGAACACGCCATCGGCGCTGAGCTGATCGACCTCGACATCAGCGAGAGCCTGCTGCTGCAGGACGCCGAACGGCACATCGACCTCGTGAAACAACTGCGCAACCTGGGCTGCCGCATCACGATCGATGATTTCGGGACCCGTCACTCGTCGCTCAGCCTGCTTCGGCGCTTTCCCGTCGACAGCATCAAGATCGACCAGTCCTTCCTGCGCGAGCTCGTCCCGCACAACCCGAATGCGACCGCCATCGTTCATGCCCTCTGCTGCATCGCTCGCAGCTTCGGCCTGCGCACCCTCGCCGAGGGGGTCGAAAACGACGCGCAGATGCGGCTCCTGGGGGAACTCGGCTGTACGGACATGCAGGGCCACCTCTTCAGTCAACCCCTGCACGCGTTGGACGTCGAAGGTTTCCTGCGCCGTGGAACCTTGCCGGCCAGCCAGACCCGGCGGCGGCAGTGATCCAGGTCATGCCGGGGCGCCGATGCGGCAGCTGATGCGCGGAATCGCCAGTCCGCATCACCGTCGTACCGGCGGACTACGGGGCTCGGCACTCGCCCTCGGCATCTTCCTCATCGGCGGTGGAGGTGGTGCAGCGGCGCTCGATGAGGTCGCCTGGTTCGCCATCGCCGGACCGATGCCGGCAGCCCATCGGGCAGTGGAAATCCTGACGCAGGCCGCCGCGGAAGGGCTTTCTCCCGAGGACTACGACATCGACTGGCTGCGCACAGCCCTCGGCGGCACCTCGTCAGCAGTGGACGGCGATTCGACGGGCCTGGCGAATCGCCGTCTGCACCGCGCAGTGCGGCGGTACCTGAACGACCTGCACGCTGGGCGGATCGATCCGCAGCAATTCGGCATGCGCTACGAGCCGGTACAGCGCAGCGATCTCGATCCCGACTCGCCGCTCCCTTCCGCTCTTGCCGAAGACCAACTGGCCGAAACCGTACGCAGCTTCGCTCCAGTCTGGCCGCAATACGATGCGTTGCGGCAGGCGCTGGCCCGCTACCGGCAACTGGTAGACGATCCAGCTTGGCAGAAGAGCCTGCCACCGATTGCAGGTGGCAGGCTCAAACCCGGACAGCAGTACGCCGGCCTTGCGCTGCTGCAGCGACGACTGCTGTTGCTTGGTGACCTGAAGCTTGTCGGCGACAGCATCCCGGACCGCTACCAGGGCACGCTCGTCGAAGCGGTCAAATCGTTTCAGGCGCGGCACTCGATCGCGCCGGATGGCGTCATCGGCAGGGAGAGCTTCGAGCAACTCAGTGTCGACCCGGCAGCCCGGGCCCGCCAGATCGGCCTGGCCATGGAGCGACTACGCTGGACACCCCTACCGCTCGCGCCGCGAGTGATCGTCGTCAACGTGCCAGAGTTCATGCTGCATGGTCACGAAGTGCATGCCGGTACGAGCGAGCTCCGGCTGGCGATGAAGGTCATCGTTGGTACGGCTGGCAAGACGCCCACTCCCCTCTTCGCTGCCGACATGCGCTTCATCGAGTTCAGCCCGTACTGGAATGTCCCGCCGTCGATCGCCCGCAGCGAAACCTTGCCCCGGCTGCGTCGCGACCCCGGTTATTTCGACCGCCAGGGATTCGAATTGGTCGGCAGTGATGGCCGCGTCGTCGGCGGTCTTTCGGAGGCCGGGATCGAAGCCGTGCAGGCGGGCCAGATGCGCATTCGCCAGCGACCTGGAGCCAGCAACGCGTTGGGCAGCATCAAGTTCATCTTTCCCAACAGGGACAACATCTATCTGCACCACACGCCGACACCGCAACTCTTCAAGCGGCTGCGGCGGGACTTCAGCCATGGCTGCATCCGCGTCGAGGAGCCGCTGCAACTGGCGAAGTTCGTTCTCGCGGATGCGCCGGAGTGGAGTGAGGCACGCATCGCGGAGGCCATGCGCCGCGGCAGGTCGGCGACCCTTCGCCTCGACGAACCGCTGCCGGTGATCATTGCCTACAGTACGACGATCGTCCGCAACGGCAGCGTGCACTTCCTGCCGGACATCTACGGTCTCGACGAACCCCTGGAAGAGGCGCTGCGGCAGCGCTCGCGCACGCTCCGGGCTTCCCATACTGGAGAAATTCCTGCAGAATCGCCAGCCTATCGTTGACATGGAGAAGAAATGTCGAAGCTGTACGACTCGCGGCGGCGCTTTTTCGGCCATGCCGCCCGGCTGCTGGCGGCCGGAGTGGCGCTGCCCCTGACCAGACCAGCCCTGGCATCGCTGCCGAATGCGCGCCAGCTCGCGTTCGAGCACACCCATACCGGAGAGCGCCTGTCGGTCGTTTTTTCGCTCGGCGACCACTACCTTGCCGAATCGCTCAACCGGCTGAACGTCTTTCTGCGGGACCATTATTCGGGTGAGGTAGGCAACATCGACCCGCAATTGTTTGACCTCCTGTACGGAATCAAGCAGGAACTCGGCTGCGAGACCGCCTTCCAGGTGATCTCGGGCTACCGCTGCCCGCAAACCAACAGCAGACTGCGCAAGAGCCGTGGCGGCGGAGTCGCCAGACAGAGCCTGCACATCGAAGGCAAGGCGATCGATATCCGCCTCGCCGGCGTGCCATTGAGCGACCTGCGTGACGCCGCGCTCGCACAGTCCCGGGGCGGCGTCGGCTACTACGCCAGTTCGGATTTCGTGCACGTCGATACCGGACGACTACGCACCTGGTAATTCGGCCAACGCAGTAGCGCACGCTGCGCTTGCTCAGCCTGCCGGATGGCGCTCGAAAAGGGCGATCGATTCGACGTGTGAGGTCTGCGGAAACATGTTGACCACACCGGCCCCGCGCAAACGGTAACCCTTCTGCGTGACGAGGATCGCGGCGTCGCGGGCCAGTGTCGCCGGACTGCAGGAGACGTAGACGATGCGTCGTGGTCCGTCGACCGGAAGCGACTTGATCAGCTCGACGGCCCCTTCGCGCGGAGGGTCGATCAGCATCCGGTCGAAATGCCCGAGTGCCGCCAGCGACTGCGGTGTCATCTCGAAGAGATTGGCAACACGGTACTCGACCCGAACAGCGAGATCATTCGCGGCGGCGTTTTCGGTTGCCCGGTGCACGAGATCCGGACTTCCTTCGACGCCGACGACGCGGGCGCCCGAGCGGGCTATCGGCAGGCTGAAGTTGCCGAGACCGCAGAACATGTCGGCGATGCGCTCACCGGAGCGTGGCGCGAGGAGTGCCAGCGCGCGTCGCACCAGGACGCGGTTGATGGCATGGTTGACCTGGGTGAATTCGGTCGGCGAGAACGGATGCTCGACGGCGAAGTCGGGCAGCAAATACGACGGCTGCTCGCCCGCAGGCGGATGAAACCGGTAGGCTGTCGCTGGCCCCTGCGGCTGCAGGTAGAAGACGATCCGGTGCAGATCCGCGAATTCCCGCAGCCGTTCCGCGTCGGCTGGCGTCGGCGGCTCGAGAACCCGCAGGACGAGAGCAGTGATGCGCTCGCCCACGGCCACTTCGATCTGAGGCAGGCGCTCGCGGATCGACAGGCCGCCAATAAGATCACGCAGGGGCAGCAGGAGCGCCGACAGGTGAGCCGGCAGGATCTCGCATTGCCGCATGTCGGCCACGTAACTGCTTTTTCGCTCGTGAAAGCCGACCAGGATGCCACCCTTCTTGGCGACGAAACGCACCGACAGGCGAGCGCGACGGCGATAACCCCACGGTCCACCATGGATTGGCGCGTAAAGCTCCTCTGCCCTCACCCTGCCGATGTGCCACAGGTTGTCCTCGAGCAGCCGCTGCTTCGCCGCCACCTGTGCCGCGGGCTCGAGATGCTGCATGCTGCAGCCGCCGCAGACACCGAAGTGCGGACAGCGCGGTGCCACGCGGTCGCTGGACGGCTGCAGCAGCGCCACCGTGCGCGCCAGTTCGTAGGCGGGCTTGCGGCGATAACTGGCGTACTCGACGAGCTCGCCCGGCAGGGCACCTTCAACAAAGACCGTTTTGCCCTCGAGTCGCGTCACGCCACGCGCCTCATGATCGAGTGATTCGATGATTCCGGTTGGCATCGGCGACTTCCGCAGCAGTAGGGGTGCGCGATTCTATCGCGAAGCACTGCTGCGTGGCTCCCCGGGACGACCGCGCGACGTCGGCGCAGGCCCCCCGGCGACCGCGACCCGCTGCCGAGAAGAGCAGGCGAGCTGCTGCTCCCGCTTGACTCCCGGGAGCTTTTGTCGCAGCCTTTGGCATCGACACCGCGGGCGAAGGGAAAGGAAGCGCGAGCGATGAGCAGCAGGCTGATCACGACCTGGAGCGAGTATGACGACGCGGTACAGGAGATCCTCGACCTCTCCCCGACCAGGCTGGACATCTTCGACGAGGATCTGGCAGCGCTCAAGCTCGAGCTCGCACCGCGGGTAGCCGCCCTGCGCGCTCTGCTCATCGCTCCCAGTCACCACCGGCAACTGCGCATCGTCGTTCGCAAACGTGAGTTCGTCTGCCAGTACAGCCCACACCTGATGAGCCTGCTGCAGCTTCATGCGCCGTTATTGATGATCATTCACGCGCCGCCCCACCTGGACAGACTTGGCGATTGCCTGATGATCGCCGATGACCGGCATACTCTCGTCCGCTTTCATCGCGAGCAGCCGCGTGCCAGGTTGATCATCGATGACGCCAGCGAGTGCGCCCCCTATTCCCAGCGCTTCGCTGAAGTCCTTGGGGAGGGGGGAGATGCCCTTGGGTCGACCACACTCGGACTCTAGCGCCGTCACGATCATTGCCGGATGGGGCTCGCGTCCGCCGCCGGGCAATCACGGCTGGCGACGTCGGCCCTCTGCCTTCCACGAAAGCAACGCCGCTTGACTCGCTCGCAAGCCAACCTCGTCCTGCTCAGCGTGGCCCTGATCTGGGGCCTGGCCTTCGTTGCCCAGGCGGAAGGGATGGCTGGTGTGGGACCGCTGACCTTCACCGGCATCCGTTTCCTGCTCGGAACGGTGATCGTGCTGCCGCTGGCTTGGCGCGAGTGGCGGCAACGGTCGACGCATCGCATGCCAGCCCGTGCCGGGGACGTTCTCGGTGTCGGCGCCTTGGGCGTGCTGCTGATGCTCGGCGCAGCGCTGCAACAGATCGGCATCACCGGCACGACGGTCACCAACGCCGGCTTCCTGACGGCACTCTACGTACCACTGGTACCGCTGCTGGCCTGGCTTCTGCTGCGCACCCCGCCGCACTGGTCGGTTTGGCCGACCTCGCTCGGCTGCCTCGGAGGCACTTGGCTACTGGCTGGCGCGCAGGGGCTGGCGGCGCCGGCCGGTGGCGATCTGTGGGTCGTCGCCAGCAGCCTCTTCTGGGCGCTGCACGTCCTCTTCGTCGGCCGCGTTGCAGAGCGCATCGCCGCGCCGTTCCTGATCGCCTGCGGACAGTTCCTTGTCTGCGGCATTGGCAGCCTGCTCTGGGGAACACTGACCGAGACCATCACCCTGGACGGGATTCGCCAAGCCCTGCTGCCGATCGGCTATGCCGGGATCGTCTCCGTGGCCATCGGCTTCACGGCACAGGTCATCGGGCAGCGTTACGCGCAGCCGTCCGATGCGGCCATCATCCTCTCTGCCGAGACCGTCTTCGCCGCGCTCTTTGGCTACCTGCTGATGGGCGAGCGGCTGCATGCAGCTGGAATCGCCGGTTGCGCGCTGATCCTCGCCTGCATCATCCTCGTCCAGATTGCCCCATTGCACGGGGCCCGCCAGCGCGCGCGCGCAGGATGAGCCCGCGCTCCCTGTGGCGAGGCTGCCTGGCCAATGCGGCGGCAACGATCCAGACGCTGGACTCGCGGCGGTGTCAACACCCCACCTCCACACAGCCCAGCACGGCCGCAGGCTGCGAAAACGGACAACCGCGGACTGCCGGCTCCGCGAGCGTCCATCCCGCCGCAGCGTTCCTCACTTGACCCGCTGCAGTCGCGCGCGACCACCGGCGGGCGGCGGTTCGGGCGGCGCCTCCGAATCCAGGTCGACCGTTGCCGCAGGCGCTGCGATGTTTTCCGGTTCGAAAGCCATGCCGGCACCATTCTCGCGAGCATAGATCGCCGAAACGCTTCCCATCGGCACCCAGATATCTCTTGCAACACCAGCGAAACGCGCCTGAAAGCTGATCCCGCCGTTGCCGATCTCGAGTTGCGCCGTCGCCTCGTAACCGACATTGAGCACGATCTGGCCGTCGCGGACATGCTCCCGCGGAACACGCGTGCTGGCGTCCACCGCAACGGCAAGGTAGGGAGTAAAGCCGTTGTCGCAGCACCATTGGTGAATGGCGCGGATGAGATAGGGTTTGGTGGAGGGCAGGTTGGCGTTCATCGTCCGGCGAGCTCAGTCATGACGTGCAGGGCAACCGGCGAGTGTCGGCGCCCTTGGCAGCGGTACCGCCCTCAGCGGCGCATGGCCTTTTCCGATGGCGTCAGGGCATCGATGAAGCCTTGACGGCTGAAAATGCGCTCACCGTACTTCATCAGGGGTGCGGCGGCTTTCGACAGCTCGATGCCGTAATGGTCGAGCCGCCAGAGAAGCGGGGCAATGGCGACATCAAGCATCGAAAACTCCTCGCCAAGCATATGCTTCTGCTTGACGAAGACCGGCGCCATCTCGGTGAGTCGATCGCGGATCTGGACGCGGGAGCGGTCGGCCGCCTTGCTGTTCTTTTCCAGAGCCTCGATGTACGAGAACACCTCGCGCTCCATGGTGATCAGCAGCTGACGCGCGCGCGCGCGCATGATGGGATCGGCCGGCATCAGCTGCGGATGCGGGAAGCGCTCGTCGATGTACTCGTTGATGATGTTCGGCTCGTACAGGATGAGGTCGCGTTCGACCAACACGGGAACGCGCCCGTAGGGATTGATGATGGCGATGTCCTCGGGCTTGGCGAACAGGTCGACATCGATCACCTGAAAATCCATGCCCTTTTCGTAGAGAACGATGCGGCAGCGGTGACTGAACGGGCAGGTGGTCCCGGAATAGAGATTCATCATGATCAATACCTCAAAAGCGAATCGGCATCGCAACGGCGGCGGGCGCTTCCCACGCCCTCGCCGGCGATGCCGCGGCCCGATGACCCGGCTCTTCTTCTTGGCTTACTTGACGTCTTTCCAGTAAGCTTTCTTCAATGCGTAGGCAAAACCGAAGAACACCACGAGAAAGGCGAGGACGCCAAAACCCAGGTTCTGGCGGAAACCCGCATGCGGCTCGGCAAGCCAGACCATGAAACCGACCAGGTCCCCGATGAGCTTGTCGTACTCGGCGGCAGAAAGGCTGCCAGGCACCAACAGCTCAAGCTTGTGATCCTTGTTCAGCCCCTGCACACCCTGCAGCTGCCAGAGTACGTGCGGCATGCCGACGTTCTCGAAGACGACGTTGTTCCAGCCGGTCGGCCGCTTCTCATCGACGTAGAAGGAGCGCAGGTAGGTGTACAGCCAGTCCGCACCGCTGCCGTCTGCCGACGACCGGGCGCGAGCAATCAGCGTGAGGTCGGGTGGCGCGGCGCCGAACCATCTCTTCTGCTCATCGGTACGGGCGGCAACGCGCATCGTCTCGCCGATCTTCTCGGCCGTGAACATCAGGTTGTCGCGTACCTGCTGCTCGCTCAGACCCAGTTCGGTCAGGCGCGAGTAACGGGCGAAACTGGCGCCATGGCAGTTCAGACAG
>WBZM01000481.1_pt2 | contig 53241 bp, 39 predicted proteins | sample 5204271 | NCBI WGS metagenome assembly WBZM01 (sample SAMN12344346, study PRJNA552823) | activated sludge metagenome | biome: Activated sludge suspended growth; feature: Nitrification reactor; material: Wastewater; isolation source: activated sludge from nitrification reactor of wastewater... | reverse complement strand
CGCTAATATGATGCTCCGCAATTGGATGGTTTGGTAAAACTTGCTGTTGTGTGCCCGCATCAAGTCGAACCGGAGGTAGGGCACCATGGTACGGTATTGCAAGGTGGTCGTGTATCCAGTCAAGATGTTGGTTGCTTCCCGGTAATTGAACGCTTTTGAGCGCAGGCCAATGCTCACCTGCTTCGCCTTCACCGATTTTGGGAACAGGTTGTACTGCATATTGGCCGTACCCACGAGGTTGCCCGAACTGGTTCCGTACAGCGGCGTCCACTGGAACTGGAAGCGGCGGGCGGGCAGCAAGTTGTTGTGGATGGCAAGGCCAAGCATTGTCCCATCATAAACGTTGCCGCCGATGATGGGCATCAGGTTAAGGGTGGTGTATCGGCTGTCTTCCGGCACTGCCCCGAAGGTGAAGCGGGGCTTTATCGGCTCCATTTTCCTCAGGGCGCCACTGGACTTTATCGTGTTGTTCTTCCGGTCAACTTCCAAGGTCATATGCCCGCCGTCCAGCACCAGGCGGTTGCAGGCAGAGGCGGGGAAGTCAAGGGTTTGTTCGCCAGTAAAGCCCTCGTACCAGACCGTGCGCACGGCCACCGTGTCTTCGTAGGCCACGATGGGGAAGGGGGCCGCCAATTCGCCCTTGTTTTTCACCGTCAGCTTGTAGCCGCTGTTGGCATCGCCGCTAAGGTTTGTGACGGCATAATCCATCTGGTCAATCGAGCCGATGAAGCCGTCGAAGAACCAATCGAGGTTTTTACCCGTTTCCCGCTCGAAAAGCACCTTCAAGTCCTCCGGCTGCGGGTGCTTGAACCCCCATTGGTCAAAATAGGCTTTCATAGCCTTGTCGAATCGCTCCGTGCCGAGGTATTCCTCCAAGTGGCGCATGGCCGACGCCGTTTTCATATAGACCATCAAACCATAGTTCGTCTGCGAGAAATCGTTGGAATGGTCGGCTGGCGGTTGGTCCATGCGGTGGCGGCACTGGAGCAGGATGCCCGTTTCATACACATCGCCGTCAAGGTGCTTCGCAATGAACTTGGGCAGGTTGAAGTTGACCCGTGAGCCATAGTATTGGTGCATATAGCGGTGCTCGTAGTAGCTGTTGATGCCCTCGTCCATCCAGGCGTGGTCACGCTCGTTGCTTGCCAGAATGCCATAAAACCAGTTGTGGCCCACTTCGTGGGTAATCACATCGTCGAGGCTGCGGGCCGAGCCACTGTTGCCGATGACCGTGATCATGGGATACTCCATGCCGCCCCCGGCGCTCAGTGCGCTGTGTACGGCGGTGGCCTGTGGCCAGGGGTACTCTCCTACATGCTGCGAGTAGAACTCCACGGCCCGTTTCACATAAAAAGCCCCCTTCGTCCAGATGTCGGCCTCAGCATTGGTGAACATGCCCCAGGTCGGTATTTTTTTGCCACTTGGCAAAACGGCCTCGTCCTTCACCACATGGAAGCGCTTGTCGGCGAACCAGGCGAAGTCATGCACTCGCTCGGCGAGGTAGCGCAAGGTCTTTGTATTCGTTGCCGAAGGCGGGAAATCCTCACTTCCCGTCCCCTTGGAGTTTGGAAAGCCATTCTTTATAAAGTCTTGTGTTTCAGCGAGTTTTTGTTCCAAAAACTTTTTCTCGCTCTCTGTTTGCAGCACGCCGGAAGCCCCCACCACATAGTTTTCGGGCAGCGTGATGGTCACGTCGAAATTGCCGAACTCGGAGTAGAACTCGCCCATGTCGAGGTAAGGCATCGGGTGCCAGCCGTTGCGGTCGAAGACGGCAGGCTTGGGGAACCACTGGGTCATCTGGTAGCTGGTGCCCACGTGGCCGAGGCGGCTCCATGAGGCGGGTATTTTCAGGGTAAATGGCGTTTTTATCACCATCTTCCCGCCGCTTGGCAACGGCTGTTGCAGCAGCAGCACGGCTATGTCGGGGTGCTTTTTATGGTAAGCCCAATTCAGTTTTTGGCCATCGCCCATGAAGTCGAGGCCAGTGTAGTAGCCCTTTTTGTCGTCGCCTGAAAAATAAAACTTCGAGTCGCCATTGCGAAGCTCCTGCCGGGCGTACTCGGTCTCGGTGTGCTTGAAGGCATTGCCCCAGAGGTGCATCCAGATGGAGTCGAGCTGGTGCGGCGAATTGTTGGTGTATTCAATCGTGATGTCACCGGAGACGGTATGGTTCACGTCGTCCAGCTTGACGTTGATGCGGTAGTTGACCTCCTGTTGGAAGTAGCCTTGTGCTTGGGCAACGGTGGCCACAAGGGCGATTAGGGCGATAAAAAGCAATTTTTTCATTGGAAAATGACGTGTTTTGCTGCTGTGCAACTCTTTGCATTTTAAGCCTAATTTCTTCAACACAGAGGCATAAAAGGCACAGAGGAACACGGAGCTAACGTTTCAAGCCGACAAAAGTATCAATAAATGAAAGCCATCCTTCACTTGCTATTCTTCTTTTCGACCTCCATTGCCGTAGGCCAGACGGAATTCCCCGCTGCATGGGCAGGCGATTGGAGTGGCACCCTCGAAATCTTCACCGCCACGGGCAAGGTGCAAGAACTGCCGATGGAACTGCACATCCACCCATTGGACACCATGCCCATCACCTACACCTACGAAATCGTTTATGGCGAGGACAAGGTGACGGGCAGCCGCCCCTACGAACTGGTGGTGGTGGACGCCGCCAAGGGCCTCTACCAAATTGACGAGAAGAACAGCATCAAAATGGAAGCCTATTACCTGAACGGCAAGCTCATCCAGTGGTTCGAGGTAGAAGGCACCCAACTCTACACCACCACCGAACTCGTCAATGGGGAGCTGCACTGGGAAATCGTGTCGGGCAGTTCATCGCCCGTGAGCACAACGGGGAACCAGAAGGTGGATGGGGAGGAGATTCCGCCCGTGAAAACTTACCCGGTGGGGGCGATGCAGCGGGCGGTGCTGAGGAGGAAGTGATGTACTTTATGGGATGTTCTCCGCCAAATACTAACAAGGCCGGCGGCTTTTGCCAATAAAGAAGTTAGTTCTCAATGGTTATCGGATTTTGAGGTTTGATTTTTTAAAGGTTTTTAAACTTTTTTCAGGCAGCAACACATTTTAAAAATAAAATAGGCATGATTTTTTATATATGTATTTCAGAAACATACTTAGCCCACCAAGGGCAGCACTTCGATTGAGAAAACGAACACCTTCGCAACACTGCACAACGAATTTTTCTTTCCAAAACAGTCACAGCACCAGTAGTGGTGAATGATAAATGATGAATGGTGGAATGCTTGTCCACCAACGGCGGGATGAATGCCATGACATGGCCCCTCATTTCAAGCTGATTCTTCATTTCCCTTCACCCAATACAGCATTCAATCAGCTTCGGCGGTTGTCGCTTCGGTCATTGCAATCAATGGATTGCCTATCGGTCTAACAACCGACTGTCCGCCGTATGTCGTCCGCCGTCCACCGTTTTATATATATTTTGGAGCACGGACTGCTCATGAGAATCACTACACACAAACTGAAAGGGAGCATTAGACATACTTGAGAAAACTTATTTTTTGCCCTCAGTTTCCGCCCCCAATTCTTGGGGGCGATGTAGTTCTCCAAACGCAGTTCAGCCTTTAACAATAAATTGATTTTATCGCTATTCAGTTGGGTATGCTGGGAAAGGTTTCGATTTTCATAGCATACAAAAAGGAAAAGAAGTAAAAATTTTATTCATGCTTACTTCTTCGCCCGCCTGAATAGTTGCCTGATTTTCAAGCATTTGCAATAGAAGACTTACGACTCCACGAGCCGTGGGGGTGGCGGGCATTTGCCCTGCTGCGCCGTGCGGCGAGGGAGCTTATAATCCAGATTCGTTAACAAATTTTAATTCACAATGAAACAGAACAAATCAGCCCGATTTGGGATGCTGTGGGCATTCCTGCTCGTTCTACTCGCCAGCGTCACTTCCAGGGCCAATACCATCGCCTGCGAGGACAACCTCAACATTTCCCCCTCCGCCAACTGTATGGCCCTGATTGATACGGGGTTGGTCATCAAGGCCACTACCTGTCCGGGGCCTTTCCTGATTGTGGTGAAGGAACTGTTCGGCGACACCATCGCCTGGGACACCAACGGCGTTTGGGTGGACCTCAGCGATTATTTCGATGAGTACATCACCCTCGAAGTGATAGACATCGGTACCGGGGTGCGCTGCCAAACCAATGCCTTCATCTATGACGGTCAGCTTCCAGTGCTCACCTGCGCCAACGATACCGTTGCCTGCCATGAGTCCCTGTTGCCAGCCAATATCACGCCCATCAGCATCACCGACAATTGTACCCTCGACACCTTGTTCTACGCTGATGACACCATCGGGCCTCAGTGCAATTTCGTGCCGGCAGCTTTTATTGCAAGGATTGACCGCACCTGGACAGCCATTGACGATTATGGCAACAACTCGACCTGCCTGCAACGGATTTTCGTGCGGCGGCCCAATATCTCTATGGTGCAGCTGCCACCGACAAAGACCATTGATTGCGCAGCATCCACCCTGCCCGCCAATACGGGCCAGCCGACCATCAACGGAGCGCCCATTGGCGACAACGGCCTCTGCAATTTTGATGTGAATTACGTGGATGTGGTAACGCCCCCATCGGCTTGCGGCACCCGCACCATCCTGCGGAACTGGAGCGTCAGCGACAACTGCATCATCCTTGACGTGCTGACGGGAACGCAGGTCATCCAACTTCGTGACAACACACCGCCGACCATCACCTGCACCGACTCGATTTTTTACCAAACCGACCCCGGTGCCTGCGATGCCGATATCCTGCTCGACAACCCCATCGTGACCGATAACTGTAGTCAATTCTACATCTCGGCCACCATACCCGGCTTCCCGGTGGTGAACAATATGGTGCAGAACCTGCCCAAGGGCGTTTACACCGTCACCTTCGTGGCGGGCGACAGCTGCAACAACGTTTCCGCCGCCTGTACGAGCAAGCTGTTTGTCTTCGACAACGAAAGCCCGACGGCCATCTGCAAGGAACTGCCCGTGGTGGGCCTACCGAGCAACGGCCCCGTGAGCGTGCCCGCCAGCGTCTTCAACCACGGCAGCTACGATAACTGCCCCGGCCCGCTAAGTTTCTCCGGCAGAAGGGGCATGAGCGGCCCGTTCACGACGAATGTGGAATTCACCTGCGCCGATGTCGGCCAGACCGTTATGGTCACCATGAAGGTGGCCCAAGGCAACAACCCGAACTCGTTCAATACTTGCATGGTGCAGGTCACTGTACAGGACAAGCTGCCGCCGGGCATCTCTTGCCCTGCCAACCAGACCATCCCTTGTACGACCAATACCTCGAACCTCTCCGTTTTCGGAACGCCTTATGTATTTGACAATTGCAGCTTTATCGTGGTAGAGACCAGTGACAGTGATATTGACAACTGCGGCAGGGGTACCATCACCCGTTCGTTCACGGCCACCGACCCCAGCGGCAACACGAACACCTGCTCCCAGACCATTACCGTGGTGAACAACACGCCATTCAACGGGGTGGGCATCATTTGGCCGAAGGACACCATGATTGTCAACTATTGCGGAGCGCCCAATATCTTCGACCCAGAAGACCTGCCTGCAGGTTATAACCATCCGATTACACCGACCGCCAACTGTGGGATGCTGGCCACGAGCCATACCGACCAGTTCTTCGATATTTCTTCGCCCGCCTGTTACAAATTGGTGCGCACCTGGAAGGTCATTGACTGGTGCCATTACACGCCGGGGGTGCCGAATGTAGGCATTTACACCAAACAACAGGTCATCGCCGTAGTGGATACGAAGGCGCCAGTCATCACGGCCTGCCCGACCAATACGACTGTGAGCGTTGGCGCTGACTGCGGGTTGGCCATCGTTTCCGTACCCACGGTAACGGCCACCGATTGCAGCAATGAAATCACTATCACCAACAACTCGCCCTTTGCGGCCAGCGGTGCCAACGCCAGTGGTTTTTACCCAGAAGGCGTCTATAATATAAAGTTTAATGTGGAGGATGGCTGCAGCAACAAGACTTCGTGCAGTTTCATCCTTACCGTCACAGACCTGAAGCCGCCAACGCCTTACTGCAATACGGGCATCATCACCGAACTGCAATTGATGGGTGGCGAGCCGATGGCCATGGTGCAGGCCGAGCAATTCAACGACAACAGCTTTGACAATTGCACCGCCCAGGGCGACCTCGTTTACAATATCCGCTTCGTGGGCGACCCCAACCCACCCACCGATGGTCTCGTGCTCGGATGCCAGGAAATGGGCACTTTCTTCGTGGAGCTATGGGTGACGGACGAGGCTGGCAACAGCGACTACTGCGTGACCAGCGTCATTACCCAAGACAATATGGACCTATGCCCCTTTGTGGACGACACGCTGGTGGTCAGTGGCATCAGCGTAGCGGGTGTAATAGAGTCCATGACCGGTGCCGAGATGCCTTCCGTGGAAGTGGCTGCTGCCAACACACCGATGGGCGATGAAACCGACGCCAGTGGTTTCTTCCAAATCACAGGCTTGCAGCAGGGCAGCGATTATATCATTGCTCCGCAAAAAGACGACGGGCCACTCAACGGCGTCACCAGTTTCGACCTGGCCCTGATGACCGCCCATGTGCTCGGTACCAGCCCGCTCAACTCGCCCTACAAGCTCATCGCTGCCGATGTGAACCGCAGTGGGGCCGTCTCCACGCTCGACATTTTGGAATTGCGCAAGCTGATACTCCATATCTACGACGACTTCCCGAACAACTCGTCTTGGCGCTTTGTGCCAAAGAGCTTTGTGTTCCCAAATCCGGCCAACCCGTTCGCCGCAGCGTTCCCGGAGTCGGTGAGCTTGAACAATATTGACCAGCCGCACCTGAATGCCGATTTCGTGGGCATCAAGGTCGGCGACGTGAACGGCAACGCACAGCCTGGCCTGCAAGGCAATGAAACCGGAGAGCGCAGTGGGGGCAGCCTCGTACTCGTCACCGACGACCGTGAGCTAAGGGCTGGCGAGGAGGTCATTGTGCCGATAAAAGCAACGACCGCAAGCGAACTGCTTGCACTACAATTTACATTAGAATTTGAAACTGACGATCTGGAATTGCGGGGTTATGAAAAGGGCGTATTGCCCAACTGGAGCGACGAAACCTTCGGTAAATCGCTGCTCCAAGAAGGCATCCTAACGGCAGCTTGGTTCCAAACGGAAGCCACTGCCCTCGGAAAAGACGACGCCCTTTTCAGCCTCCGTTTTGCGGCCAAACGGCCGGGCCGGTTGAGCGAAATGCTCTCTATGACCGCCCGCCTCACCGACGCCCTCGCTTACCCGCCCGACGGAGAGCCAAAGCGCCCAGTGCTGGAGTTTTCAAACCAAGACAATACGGCCACGAGTGCTGGCTTCCAACTCTACCAGAACCAACCAAACCCCTTTGCGGAGCGTACCACCATCGGCTTCACGCTACCTGCACGGGGCGAGGCGACCCTCACCATCCTCGACACGGACGGCAGGGTGCTGAAAGCCATCCAAGGCCAATTCGACAAGGGCTATAACCAAGTGGTCATTGAGCGTTCCGAACTGCCAATGGTTGGCGTGCTCTACTACAAGCTGCAAACCGCCCATGGCGCTGCGGTGAAGAAAATGGTGATGCTATAAGGAAACTGATTTTATATTTTTTGGACATGACGCCCCCAGCTGTGCAGCTGGGGGCTTTTTTTGTTTTACAAGACATCCGTACAACTCCAAACTTCACACCCCCACCCCTCTTTGGCGAACGGCTTCAAACAACACCACAGCAGCAGATGCCGACACGTTCAGCGAGTCCACTTGCCCGGTCATGGGGATGATGAGGCGCTCGTCGGCCTGCTCGACCCAATACTGGGAAATGCCAGTGGCCTCGGTGCCCAACACAAATGCCAATGGCTGGCGCAGGTCGGCGCTGTAAAGTGGCTTGGCGGCTTCGAGCCAGGTGGCCATGATTTTTATTTGGTTGCTGCGCAAAAATGCGACGGCCTCCTCCGATGAACAGGCCACGACAGGCACGGTAAAAATGGCTCCCAAGCTCGCCCGGATGGCGTTCGGATTGAAGGTGTCGGTGTGCGGGTCGCAGACGAGCACGGCGTCCACCCCGGCGGCGTCGGCAGTTCGGAGCATGGCACCGAGGTTGCCGGGCTTCTCCACGCTTTCCATGACGAGCAGCAGCGGGATATCGGCGAGGCGCAGGTCGGCGAGGCTGGGGGACTTCATTTTGAGGACGGCCACCACGTTGGGCACGCCAGTGCGGTAGGCGATTTTTTCAAAGACCATTGCATTGGTGCCGATGAGTTCACGGGGTTGCGAAGCGGCATTTTTCAACAAATCCTCCACCGTCTTGAGCGGCGTCACGGCCTCCTCGAACAGCACGGCCTCCGCCTCATAGCCACTTCGCAATGCGAGTTCTACTTCCCGGAGCCCCTCGGCCACGAACAAGCCCTGCTCCCGGCGGTCACGGGCCTTTGCGCCCAGCACGGCGATGTTTTTGATGAAGGGGTTTTGCGGGCTGGTGATTTGTTTTAGCATGGCGATTTGCATTTTTTGCTGCGCAAAGGACGTGGATTTTTCTTTTGAAACGGTCAATTGCTTCTTCAAACCTATCTTTCCATCCAAAATCGGCACCATGAAAAAACTCGCCCCTTCCCTGCTTTTCTGCTTCGCAATGGCCTTGACAAGCCTCGCCCAGCAAAGCCTCGTGCCCACTCAAGGTATGACTATCCAGCAGTCCGTCATTTTCAAAAAAGACACTTTCTGGCTCGCCGCCGCCGACAGCCTGACGCCTGCCCTGACCATTGAAGGCAATGGCATCACAGTGGACTTCAACGGGGCGGTCATCAATGGCGGTCGTGGGAAAACGTTGCCCGACCAGTTCAGCGGCACGGGCATCGTCATCAAAGGCCGGAACATCACCCTGAAAAACGCCACGCTGCGGGGCTTCAAGGTCGCCATCTTCGCCGAGGGCGTGGACAGCCTGCGCCTCCTCGGCTGCGACCTGAGCTACAACTGGCGGCCCCGCCTCCGCAGCATCCGGGAGCGGGAGGACTTCAGCGACTGGCTCTCCTTCCACCAAAACGACAAGGACGAGTGGCTGCGCTACGGGGCGGGCATTTACCTCAAAAACTGCCCCAACGCCCTCGTGCGGGGCTGCACCGTGACACAGGGCATGAACGGCCTGCTGATGACCAGCTGCAACGATGGCCTTTTTTACAACAACAGCTTTCACTTCAACTCCGGCCTCGGCATCGGGATGTACCGCAGCAGCCGCAACCGGGTGATGCACAACCGCCTCGACTTCAACGTGCGGGGCTATTCCCACGGCTTCTACCAGCGGGGACAGGACTCGGCGGGCATCCTCGTGTATGAGCAATGTAACGAAAACATCTTTGCCTACAACTCCGCCACGCACTCTGGCGACGGGTTTTTCCTTTGGGCGGGGCAGACTACGATGGATACGGGGGAGGGTGGGTGTAATGATAATTTGTTATTCAATAATAACTTCTCGTATGCGCCGACGAATGGGATTGAGGTTACCTTTAGCAGGAATATAATGGTTAATAATTTAATGGATGAATGTACTTATGGGATATGGGGAGGGTACAGCTACGAATCCAAAATATTGGGCAATTGGATAAATGGTTGCCGCACAGGCATAGCCATTGAACATGGACAAGACAACCAAATTATTGCGAATATGCTAACCGGGGACACCGTCGGAATTCAACTATGGGCAAGAGCGAGCCAGCCTTCCGATTGGGGATATGCAAATAAGCGTGACACCCGAAGCAGGGATTACCAAATCAGCCACAATGCTTTCGGAGGGGTTCACAATCCATTGAAAATCAGCGCTTCAAAGAATATCACCATAAATGACGAAAACGGATTTGGCGGGTTTGAAAAACTGTTGGTGGTGGAAAAGCCCAACGAAGATTTTCATTTTGAAAAAAATCAGGTAGCGGGGGATACAGGCTGGTATGATGCGGAAGGATTTAAGCCACTAAATCCGACCATAAATAAAAAATTAGACCAGCTATATTTATTTATTCCAGCGGAATATAAGGTTGAAAGATTGCCAGATGGGATGAAAACTGGACTTAATGACGAGCGGTTTAAAAACAGGTGGAGCATATTAATGAATAAATGGGGTTCTTTTAATTATCAATATCCAGCGGCTTTTTTGCTTTCCGCCAATGATTCAATGATGTGGGTTGCGACCTACGGACCAACAGGAGGAGTTTCTAAATTAACAACTTACAAAGGCTTTGCGGATGCAAAAGGCTCAAAACTAGCATTTAAAAAACTCCCCAACGCCACCGACCTCCTCCTCGAATTCGAGTACACCGGCCCAGCCTTCACCGACCAGTTCGGCAACTACCACCCCGCCAATGTGCCCTACCGTTTCACCTTCCGCCGCTTCGAGAAGAAGCTGGACTGGCAGGTGCGCTGGTATGATTACGACGAAGCCACCGACCCGCTCACGCATTACACCGAGTTCAAAAAACTGGAAAACGCATTGCCGAAGGCAACAAAAACCACCGACGACCTCTACTTCGCATGGTGGGGCAAGCCTGCCGAGGGCGTGGCTGAGGACAAGTTCGCCACCTTCGCCGAGGCCGAGTTCGACATGGAGCCGGGCGAGTACGCCATCGAACTGACCAGCGACGACGGCGCAAGGCTCTTCCTCGATGGAAAGCTGTTGATTGACCGCTGGAACGTACACGAACCTGCCACGGACGAGGTGCAGGTGCGGCTTGGCGGCCACCACAAAATTGAGGTGGAGCATTTCGATGGCGGCGGCTTTGCTACGCTGGATTTCAAGTGGCGGAAATTGAACGAATAAGGCCCTGCTCATTAATTTTTTTAGTACAGCCCATCAATTATGTTTACCTTTTAAAAAATTGGCTATCATTGCCTTGTCGGTTGTTGATAAGGGTTGATGGGGTTGATTAGGGTTGATAGTAGCCATGAAAAGGTCGAAACGTCAACCCTTGTCAACCACATCAACCTTTATCAACCCAAAAACTAAAATCCCTACCCAATTATGGTCATCAAAATGATAAGTCTCATCCTCGGTGGTGGCGTCGGTTCGAGGCTCTTCCCACTCACCGAGCAGCGCTCGAAGCCCGCCGTGCCGATTGGCGGCAAGTACCGCCTCATAGACATTCCGATTTCGAACTGCCTCAACTCCGGCGTTCGTCGGATGTTCGTGCTTACGCAGTTCAACTCGGCGTCGCTCAACCAGCACATCAAGAACACCTACCACTTCGACCATTTTGCCCCCGGCTTTGTGGACATATTGGCCGCCGAACAGCGCCGAGGCAGCGACAAGTGGTTCCAAGGCACCGCCGATGCCGTGCGACAGTCCATGCGCCACCTCATCAACCAGGACTACGACTATATCCTCATCCTCTCCGGCGACCAGCTTTACCAGATGGACTTCGAGAAGATGGCCCGTGAGCATGTGGACAAAGGTGCTGACCTTACTATCGCCACCATTCCCGTTGTGGCAAAAGAGGCCACGGGGTTCGGCATCATGAAAGTGAATGGCGACGGCATGATTGAATCATTTATTGAAAAACCCAAGGCTGACGTGCTGCCCGAATGGGCCAGCGAGGTATCTGAGGCCAACAAGCGCCAAGGCAAGCACTACCTGGCTTCGATGGGCATTTATATTTTTAGCAAAGATGCCATCAACAAGCTGTTCGAAGAGCACGACGATGCCGTGGACTTTGGCAAGGAAATCATCCCAGCCTCCATTACCGAAGGCTACAAAGTGGCCAGCTACGAGTACAATGGCTACTGGACCGACATCGGAACCATTGGTTCGTTCTTCGAGGCCAATATTGCCCTGACGGACGACATACCGGAGTTCAACCTGCACGACAACAAAAAAATGGTCTATACCCGTGCCCGCATGTTGCCGCCGAGCAAGTTCTTCGGCACGGTGTTCCGCCATGCGCTGGTGGCCGAGGGCTGCATCGTACATGCCGAGCGGGTCGAACGGAGCGTGGTGGGCATCCGTAGCCGCATCAGGGAATACTCGGTCATCTCGCACTGCATCATCATGGGCAACGACTATTTCCAACGCTTGGAGGAACTCATCGAGCGGGAAGAAATACCGATGGGCATCGGCAAGCACAGCATCATCGAATACGCCATCATTGACAAAAACGTGCGCATCGGCGACAACGTCATCATCCGGGGCAACCCCGGCAAGCTGCCCGACCAAGAGACGGATACCTACGTCATCGTGGACGGTATCGTCGTTGTGAAAAAGAATGCGATTATTCCGAGCGGCAGCCGCATCGGCGCTTAAATCAGGGATGAGGAACGAGGGATGGCCCTTCCTCCGTTCGTTCCTCATCCCTCATCCCTCATCCCTCATCCCTATTATGACTTTTCTCTGCGTTTCCTGCGAATTCAAAGGCGTTGACTTCCTCCGCTATTGCAAGGCCGAGGGCAACAAAGTGTTCTTGGTGACGGCCAAAGAAACCGAGCACGACCCCTGGCCCCGTGAGGTGATTGACGACATCTTCTACATGGAAGAGGTGGATCATGGCCGTTGGAACATGGAGCATTTCATCGCAGGTTTGGCCTATTTCATGCGGGGGCAAAAGGTGGACCGCATTGTGGCGCTCGATGACTTCGACGTGGAAGAGGTAGCCGAATTGCGAGAGCACTTCCGCCTACCCGGCATGGGGCAGACCACGGCCCGCCACTTCCGGGACAAGCTCGCCATGCGCTTGAAGGCCGCTGAAGCGGGCATCCGAGTGCCAGCTTTCACGGCGCTTTTCAATGATGAAGAAGTAAATCAGTTCACCCAACGGGTGGCGCCGCCGTATATGGTGAAGCCCCGGTTCGAGGCGGCGGCAAAGGGCATCCAAAAGGTTCATTCTGCCGACGAGCTGTGGCAGGTCTTGCATAGTTTGGGCGAAAAGCGCCATTTCTACCTTGCGGAGCAATTCCGGCCTGGCGACATCTTCCATGTGGACACGCTCAACCTCGACTCGAAGGCCATTTTCACCAGTTTTGCGCAGTACCTAAGCACACCTTGGGACGTGGCGCATGGCGGCGGCATCTTCCGCTCCGTCATTTGCCAGCATGGCGGCGAGGACGAAAAAGCCTTGAAAAACATCGAAAACGACGTGCTGCGTGCCTTCGGGATGCGGTACAGCGCCTCGCACTCGGAGTTCATCAAATGCCACGAAGACGGCGAGTTTTATTTCCTCGAAACGGCTTCACGGGTGGGCGGGGCGCACATCGCCGAGATGGTGGAAGCTGCCACGGGCATCAACCTCTGGGGCGAATGGGCGAGGATTGAATCATCCGTTGCCAACGGCACTGCCTATAAATTGCCGAAGGCAAAAAAACTGTACGGCGGCATCATCAACTCCCTCAGCCGCCACCGCCACCCCGATACCTCGGCCTTCAACGACCCTGAAATCGTCTGGCGGCTCGACAAGGTTCACCATATCGGCTTCATCGTCGTGAGCGACAAAAGGGAACGGGTACTGGAGCTGCTGGATAGCTACGCACAGCGCATCCGGGCGGATTTTCATGCGCAAATGCCGGGGTAGGGTCAAACCTTTAATGCGTCCTTAATCACGGCGTATTCATGGGGCATTGCTTCCTTGAACTTTTCTCCAAAGTCGAAAAAATACACCACTGCCAAGGCTGTAAGGTCTATCTCCTTTAGGCCGATGTATTGAATAGTCTTGTCCTTCGGAAAATTGCTGACTGCCACCAAATTGGGCCAATGCTCCACTGTTATCTGCGGGAACGGAACCGCTGGGTACTTCCTCATGAACACCCTTGCAAATTCATAAAGTCCAATATTCAGGAAGCGCTGCGGCTCCAAAAAGCCCGGCATCAATTGCTCGGCGGAGAACATGATGACGCCGTCCTCTTCGAAATGCTCGCAGGCATGCCATTCCTCGGGGTGTTGCGGCGACGGGAACGGGTGCGGATAGATGATGATATGCTCAAAGGGGTTGAGCAGGTAGTCCGCTTGGCCGAAGGTCAACTGCACCGCCGAGGCAGCTACAATGCCTTTTACATCGGGTGGTACAGCTTCCATGCCCTGTGCCATGAACTCATTGGCCTCCATGTACATGGCCATCCGGTTGCGGAAGCGGGTCTTTTCTTCTGGTGAAAGGTTTTGGTAAAAAGCCGAATTGGTGTTCACAAGGTGGCGAACCATCCCCGGCAGTTCTGGCGGATGCTTTTGGTACCACCACCAATCAATCTGAGGGCTGAGGATATAAACGACCGCCAAGCCCACCACGCACGGCACGGCGTAGATGGCGTAGTCGTAATTTTTCGTAATGGCCGTGGTGAGCAGGAAGGCCACTGCGCCAATGACGAACGGGATATAGAAATACCTTGAAAGCAATTGAGCTACTGTTTTAGTTATTGCATAAGGCGGTTCACGCCAGCATAGTAAATCAAGTGCCACTCCCCACCCACGATGGCAAAGCGTCGCACCATGCCGAACTGGCCGGACTTGTGCAGGATGCGTTCCATAACGATGCTTTCGGTCAAGGGAACAATCTCCCGGCTGTACTCGCTCACCTGAAAATCGAACTGCTTCTGCATCCGCCAGTCTTCTGGCATCCAGCGGAAGGTCTTGGCCGCAACGGTGGCGCTGTCGGCGTTGTTGGGCAGGCCCTCCAAGGGGAAGATGATATGCTCGACCTGGTAAAGGCTGTCACTGTGGAACTGTTGGTAAAACTCTGAGAAGCCATCGGGCAGTCCGGGTGCTTCCGCAACAGCGGGGTCGGGTGCTTTCTGCTCATTTTTGCAAGCAAAAAACAGGAGGAGGAAAACGAAGGGCAAGTATTTCATTTGAGAATCAAAAAAGAATAAGAAAAACTCAAGTTGCGGAGCACCATAGCCTCCGTTCAAAACGGTGTTTTTGCGGGCCAGAGGCCCGCAAAAACACCGTTTAAATCTCTTTTTCGGCGGCGAAGCCGCCGAAAAAGAGATTTAAACAGATTTATCCGCGACATGCGTTAGAAAAAGGAAAATGATACGCCAGCAAAAGTACCATTTCTACTGGTTGTGAAAAACAAAGGGGCTACCACCGTGCGGTGATAGCCCCTGTTTTTGCGAAGCTGAAAAATATCACTCAATCACCAGCTTCTTGAACATGGCTTTGTCGCCGGATTTCACTTGAAGGATGTAAACGCCAGCAGCGAGGTTGCTGAACGAGAAGTCCATCGTGAGGTGGCCAGAACGGAAGTCGGCCTGCTGCTTGGAGAGCAGTTGACCGAACACATTGGTAAAGTTGATTTGCAATGCATCCGTTTGCGGAGCGCCTTCCATCAACAAGGTGAACTGGCCGTCGTTCGGGTTCGGGAAAACCTCGAAGCGGCTGATGCCAGGGATGTCCCATGTGCCATTGTCGCCAGCCGTGATAGTGGTGGTAACGGAGTTGAAACCGCAGTCGTTGGTGGCCGTGAGGGTCACTTCATACTGGCCGCCAGTCGCATAGGTATGCACTGGATTGGCTTCCGTGCTGGCTGGGCTGCCATCGCCGAAATTCCAAGAATAACTGGTGGCGTTGCTGCTGGTATTCGTAAACGTTACCACATTGAAATTGGTGGCCGTAGTGAAGGTTGGTGTCGGAACGGTGTTTACCACAACGTAACCTGGAGCATTGTAGGTGTTGGAACCAGCAGCGTTGGTCACCGTCAAGGAGACGCCATAAGTGCCTGGTGTGTTGAATACGACGGTCGGGTTTTCTTCGGTAGAAGTGGCGGGCGTGCCACCTTGGAAAGTCCAAAGGAACGATTCGCCGAACTGCGATTCGTTGTTGAAAACCACCGTCAAAGGCGCACAGCCCAAGTTGCCTTCAGAGGTGAAGAACGCAACTGGAGCACCAGAAACCGAAACAACAACCGTGCTCGTGGTCACAGTCTCGCCACATTCGTTGGATGCAGTCAGCGTAACGGTGTACGTGCCATCAGTTGTATAGATGTGCACTGGGTTCTCCTCCGAACTGGTCGGGCTGCCGTCGCCGAAGTTCCACTCAAACTCGTCGGCATTGCTACTCGTGTTCGTGAAGCCGACTTGCCCGCCAAGCGAGTTGGATGTGAAGCTGGCAGAAGGTGTTGCCTGTACGGTTACCACATCCGTCAAGGTGAAACTGTTGCTGCCAGCGGCATTTGTCACCGTCAAAGTGGCGGAGTAAGTGCCCGCTGTGTTGTAAGTGACCACAGGGTTTTGCTCAGTAGAAGTGGCGGGGGTACCACCTGGGAACGACCAAGCAAAGCTGGCTGCATTGCTTGAAGACTGGTTGGTGTAGGTCACTTGCAGCGGAGCGCAACCACTCGTCGTTGAAACAGCGAAGCTGGCCGTCGGTGGAGTTACCACGGTAAACTGGCCATTGGTTGTAGTTGAACCACAAGCGTTCGTTGCAGTCAGCGTAACGGTATAGACGCCATCCGTGGTATAAGAATGTGATGGGTTGGCCTCCGTGTTGGCCGGGCTACCATCGCCAAAGTTCCAGGAGTAGCTGGTAGCATTGGTCGTGGTGTTGTTGAAGTTCACGGTATTGCCACCAACCACCGAACCTGTGAAGCCAGCCACTGGGGTTGTATTCACAATGATATAATTGGTTTGCGAAGCAGTTGCTTGACCTGCAGCATTGCTAACGGTAAGCGTCACAGAATAGGTGCCTGCCGTATTGTAAACAACCGTTGGGTTCTGTGCCGTGGACGATGAAGGCGTACCGCCGGGGAAACTCCAGGCGTAGCTGGTAGCGTTTGGCGATGACTGGTTGGTGAATTGAACCGTCAGTGGAGTGCAACCAGAGGTCACATCAGCGGCGAAGCCAGCTGTTGGCAACATAGCCACAGTAACTGTTTGCGAAGACGTAACACTGCCACAGGCATTGGTGGCCGTCAGCACAACGGTATAAGTGCCTTCACTTGCATAGGTATGCGAAGGGTTGGCCTCGGTACTGGCCGGGCTGCCGTCGCCAAAATTCCAGGAATAGCTGGTAGCGTTCGTGGATGTATTGGTGAAGTTGGCCGTGAGCAGGTTGGTGGTGCTGGTGAAATTGGCCGTTGCGGCAGCACCCACCACGATGTAGTTGGTCTGCGAAGCGGTATTCTGGCCGAGTGCGTTCGTCACCGTCAGGGCGACGTTGTAGCTGCCCGGCGTATTGTAAACAACAATCGGGTTCTCAGCTGTGGAAGTGCTTGGAGAGCCGCCGGGGAACGACCAACTCCAACCAGTAACGCTGGAAGAGGACTGGTCTTGGAACTGCACCGTGAGCGGGTTGCAACCACTCGTCGGGCTGGCCGTGAAAGCAGCTACAGGTAACACACTGATGATGACCTGTTGGGAGGAAGTGTTGCTACCGCAAGGGCCTGTTGCCGTCAGAATGACCGTGTAAGTGCCCTCCGCAGCATACGTGTGCGAGGGGTTGGTCTCCGTGCTGGCTGCGCTGCCGTCGCCAAAGTTCCAAGAATAGCTGGTAGCATTCGTGGAGGTGTTGGTGAAATTGGTCGTATTGCCGTTATTGGAAAAAGTGTATCCCGCCGAAGGGCCAGCCTGGACATTGATGTAATTGGCCTGGGTCGCTGTGTTGTTGCCAGCCGAGTTGGTGGCTGTCAGCGATACGTTGTAGCTGCCCGGTGTGTTGTAAACTACCGTCGGGTTCTGCGCTGTGGAAGTAGCAGGCGTGCCACCGGGGAAAGACCAAGACCATGCCGTGGCATTGCTCGACGATTGGTTGCTGAACTGTACCGTCAAGGGGCCGCAGCCGCTCGTTGGCGTAGCCGAGAAGGCTGCCGTAGGAGCGGACACAATGGTCACGGTTTGCGAGGTCGTCACCGTTCCACAGGCATTGATAGCACTCAGCACGACCGTGTAGGTGCCGTCGGCAGTATAGGTATGTGAAGGATTGGCCTGTGTATTGGCTGGGCTGCCGTCGCCAAAGTTCCAAGAATAGCTGGTGGCGTTCGTGGATGTATTGGTGAAGTTGGCCGTGTTGCCATTTACAGTACTGGTGAAGCCCGCAGTGGCCGTGGTGTTCACGGTGATGTAATTGGCCTGTGTGGCCGTGTTGCTGCCAGCCGAGTTGGTGGCCGTCAACGACACACTGTAGCTGCCTGCTGTGTTGTAAATCACTGTCGGATTCTGGGCCGTTGAGGTAGCAGGTGTGCCACCAGGAAACGACCAAGCCCATGCCGTGGCATTGCTCGACGACTGGTTGTTGAACTGCACCGTCAATGGGGAGCAGCCGCTTGTGGGCGTGGCAGTGAAGGCTGCCGTGGGTGGCGTCACAATGCTCACCGTTTGAGTGGTCGTTACCGTGCCACAGCTGTTGGTGGCGCTCAGCACAACCGTGTAGGTTCCATTGGTGGCATAGGTATGTGACGGGTTGGTCTCGGTGTTGGCAGGGGAGCCATCGCCAAAATTCCAGGAATAGCTGGTGGCATTCGTGGAGGTATTGGTGAAATTGGCCGTATTGCCGCTGACTGCACTGGTGAAGCCCGCAGTGGCTGTTGTGTTGACATTAATATAGTTGGCCTGCGAAGCCGAGTTGCTCCCTGCCGAGTTGCTCACCGTGAGCGACACGCTATAGCTACCCACCGAATTGTAAACAACCGAAGGGTTCTGGGCCGTGGAAGTACTTGGCGTGCCACCAGGGAATGACCAGCTATAGGTCGAAGCACCTTGGGAGGTACTGGTGTACTGAACCGTCAGCGGTGTGCACCCTGAAGTTGGCGTCCCCGTGAAGCTGGCCACAGGTGGGAGCAATATGGTAACTTGTTGTGTCTTTAAATTAGCACCGCAAAGGTTGGTTGCCGTGAGCGTCACGGTATAGGTGCCGCCAGCTGCATAGGTGTGCGTCGGGTTCATCTCCGTACTGGAGTTGCCATCCCCAAAATCCCATTGATACGTTAGGCTGCCACTGCCTGCTGGGTTTGTGGTGGTATTCGTAAAGGTAACGGTGGAGCCGGTCACGGAAGAAGTGAAGTTGGCCGTAGGCGTTGAACCGACTACGATATAGTTGGTTTGGACTTCAATATCGTTGCCAGCCGGGTTGGACGCTGTCAGCGTAACGCTGTACGTGCCCGGCGAAGCGTACAAAACAGTTGGATTCTTCGCAGAAGAAGTGGCTGGGTTGCCGCCGGGAAAGCTCCATGACCAGCTAAGGGTATTCGGGGAGCTTAGGTCTTGGAAGGTCACCACAAGTGATGGGCATCCAGACGTTGGCGAAGCCACAAAATCAGCAGTTGGCACCACAAAAACGGGCAATGTGCTCATAAAAGACTCTGACCCGCAGCTGTTCGTGACCGTCAGCATCACATTATAATAGCCATCAACAGCATAAGTATGCGTAGGGCTTGTCTGGGTGCTGGTGTTTCCGTCGCCAAAATCCCAAAGATAGCTTGTGCCATACAGGGAGGTATTGGTAAACAGGACGGACAGCGGGCCGACTTCACTGCTGGTGAAGCTTGCTTGCGGCGAACCTTGTACATTGATAAGGTTGTTCAGCGTCAGGGAGTTGGAGCCTACAGTGTTAGTAACTGTCAGTGTGGCGCTGAATGAACCTGGGTTATTATAAACCACGATAGGGTCTTGTAGCGTCGAAGAGCTTGGCGTACCTCCCGGGAAGTTCCAATTCCAAGTAGATGGGGAGTTGGTGGAGTTATCGGTGTATTGCACCGTTAGTGGGGTACAGCCTGATGTCGGATTGGCCGTGAAGTTGGCCACTGGGGGCGAGGAACTGCCGCACTGCCCCAAGCAACCATAAGTCGGCAACTCCCCGTTGATGGTGTTGATGGACAGTGTTGACCAAGTATTGGTATTGCTCACCGATGGTGACATAATAAAACCACTTCCTCCATCGTGGCTTGCGCCAAAATTATGGCCTAACTCGTGGGAAGCCGTGACCCTCATCAGGTCGGCATTGCTTGACCATTCCCAAACGACATTGTACCTAACAGAACTACAGACAGCATCCACCCAGGCTATGCCCGCCGTGGAGCCTTGTGTTGGGCGTTTCGTAACGAGTTGCCCTACGTCGTGGTTGGCGAAGAAGCCGGATGGCCCCCAAGTCGTGAAGACATCCAATAATCCACCGCCGTTGGCTCCTGTTGGCCAAGGGTCGGTGGCAGGTGGAGATACTGTGAACTGCTCCACAATGATAAAGGTGATTTCATTCGGGGCAAACTCGTTGTCGTAATTGGTTTGCACGCTGTTCATCAAACCCGTCAAATAGGCTTCAACTCCAGCCACCGAGCCGTGAAAATTGAACATGGAGAGGTCGGCAGCCTGTGCCAATGAAACGGCGTAACAGGTCATCATCTTCTCGGAGCCTTGTCCTTTTTCCAGTTTTTTCAAGGCCTCAGGATCCATGTTTTCCATTATTTCATCCAGTTCCTCTGGGCCATGCTTGTGCATTTCATCATGGTTGTGTGGGACGTTGGCGTCTTTCCATTTTTGGTACAATTCGGGCTTCAATTCCTTCATTTTTTCGTACATTTCTTCCGAACCGCACTTGTGGGTATCTCCGGGCTTGGCCGCAGATGCGGCATAAACAATGTAGAGGTCTTTGGGCTGCCCAGGCACAAAGTACCAAAGCGGCTCGATGTAATAAGTTTCCTCTCCTTCGTTGAAATAGCCGTAAATGAACTGTTCATCCAGGGTGAGGGCCACCGTCCAGCCATCTTGGTTAGGCAACTGCCCCCGGTAGGTCATGATGCTCCCTTTGTTGTGTGAACGTACCACCCCTTGGTCGGTGAGCACGCTCTGAACAAAGTTCGGGCTGCGGATATCCCTTTTCTCAAGGGCAATGTCCCACTGGTGGCCGCCCATTTCGAGCACGAAAGCCGAGTAGTCGCCCGCCCCTTTGACGAATCCGTCAAGGGCCTTGGCATCCACTTGATAGACCTCCCAGTTTTGCAATTTATCCGACAAAACACTGTTAAGTCCTGCATCCTGGTGTGGGTGTCCTTGGAAAACAGGCTTTTGCGCAAAAATAAATGTCACCGTTAGCGACACTATCAGCGTTGTAAAGAACCTAATCATGGTGTGATACTGATTTATTGATTGAGTGATGAAATAGCTAACTGCTGCCTTGAACCGCCTTTCGTTTGAACACCAAAACGTTGGCAATCAATGGCTTACAATCGAATTCAAGGCTTCTGGTAATGTGGAACAAGCCGTAGAGCAGTTTTATTGAAAACCCCCGAATTGACCAAAAGGGGTGAAAGGATAGCAAAAGCGTGAGAAGGTCAGTTGGTTACTCCGCAAAATTAAAATCTTGCATTGCAAACCTCCAAAATTGTGAAAACCAATCTTCGGCTACGGTCGCTTAACTGAGATGTTCATGGAAGATGGATTCCTGACAGCCAAAATCGTGCAAGTTTTCACTGGTTTGATTAACTTCAGTTTTTTGGGTTTGTTAGCCCTGCAACTGTTATACTTTATGAATCCATGTTAATACAATTACGCAATAAAGTAACAGATAAGGCAGGCTGTCTGAATCAAAAAATTGATGAACAGGTAGAATTTTGGGGCAATTGGTTGCGCAGGATTATGTTTTTTCAAAAAAAACTTAAATTTGCCGTCCCTCCTGGTCAGAATTCATCCTTTTCCCGATATAAAAACAAACGCCATGAACTCAAAATTCTTTCTGGCGGCGCTATTGGTCGCCACCTTGTTCGCTGCTTGCCAAACAGACTCATTCTTTAAAAAAGACGAAGGCCCCGACGGCGGTATCAAATGGGATTCCATTGATTTTCGCATGGAGCCATACGTACAAGGGCTGTTGGCCACACCATTCGAGCTGTACGTCATCTCTGAAAACTCCTTCGCCCGGCTGAGCGCCGATCTGGACGTGGTGGAGCGGCGACCCTTCCTGTTGCCTTCCAAGTCAAACAGCCTACCAGCACTTTCCGAAAACACGCTGGCCCGCCTCACCACCAACGCACAAGGCCGCCAAGTGGTGGAGTTCCATCTTGCCCGCAATTCGACGCAGGTATTCAGCCTGCTGGTTGACACCTTGCCCGTGGTCGCCGGGAACTCGCTGGAAATCGAGTCGTTCAACACCCCAGTCGGAGCCTTCAGCAACGATGGCTCCCTGTTCCTCATGCCCGCAAAACTGCTGCCCGCCCGCACGTACTCCCTTTACCTCTTCGAAATTCGGCAAAACTTCCAGCACAATGCCTTCGAGTCGCTGAAAATGATAAAGCGGATTGACCTGCCCGACCTAAGTGCAGATGCCGACGAGGTCATCAAAGCAGTCAAGTTCCTAAACGGCAATTTTTACCTGACCACGCAACAGGGTGCATGGCGAATAACCCCCTCCGGCGTCATCGCCAAGGTTCGTCCATCGTGGAAAGAGGACTGCTTCGCCTACCAGGGTGACCTCTACATGACCGGCATCTACGACTATGACCTTGACAAAAGCATTGACAACGGTTTGGAATGGGAACGGGTGAACGTCGGCACCGAAATGCGGCATGTCGTGGTGGCGGATACCATGCTCTTTACCCAACAGGTGCCTGGCCAAATTTTCAGGGTAATGCCCAAAGACTTCAAATTGGCCAAGGAAATCACCTATCCTACCGTAGCCAACCCAGTTTCTTCTGCCTTCTATGGCCTCGTATTTTTCGAAGGCCGCTATATTTTCAGCATGGACAAGTGGCTTTTTGCCACGGAAAAAGTAGTGGTGGATTGAGCGGCGAAGCCGTCGGTTGGCGGGGCTACTCCTAGGGGTAGCAAATTGCCCCTTTTGCTGAGGCAAAGTATCTAACGTGATTTGCGGATAACCCAACCTAATACTCTTGGCTGTATCATAAGTCGAGATGCAAACGAGTACACAAAATTAATCACGCAACGCCGCAACGCTCGCAACGATATATTTTGACGTGGCGGTCGTTGCGGCGTTGCGTGAAATTATGTTTGGCGGTCGTTTTGAAAAAACGACTTATGATACAGTCCCTATTTTTGGGTGTTTGGGAAAAATGACCGAGCAATTTTTCAAAAACACCCCATGCGTTAAATAGGTGCCCTGCTAAGCAATTCCTCAACCAAAATGACAGGCTCCTGAAAGTACGGAATACTTAATTTAAAATCTACTCAGTTTGAATTAATTTTTAGCCAAGTCTAAAAATATTTTACCTTTACGCTAAATTTATAGACACAATGGAATCCCTTACCCAAGCGGAAGAGAACTACTTGAAGGCTATCTTCAAGCTGACCGAGGCTGACGGCAACAAAAACGCCAGCACCAACGCTATCGCTGCGGTAATGAGCACAGCAGCAGCCTCGGTGACTGACATGCTGAAGCGGCTTAGCAGCAAGGGCCTCTTGCACTATGAAAAACACCGGGGTGTATCGCTGACCGAAAGGGGCAGCGAAATGGCCACCGACCTCGTAAGGCGGCACCGGCTTTGGGAAACCTTTCTGGTGATGAAGCTGGGCTTCTCTTGGGATGTCGTACATGACATTGCGGAGCAACTGGAACATGTGCAGTCCGGTGAACTGGTGGAGCGGCTCGACGCCTACCTTGACCGCCCCAAATTCGACCCGCACGGCGACCCTATACCAGATACGAAGGGTCGCATGGCAAGCCGTAAACAGGTACAACTCTCGGCATTGACCGTGGGGGAAAAGGCCGTGGTGGTTGGCGTACACGAATCGCAGGCCTCGTTCCTGCAATACCTCGACCGGGTGCAGATATCGCTTGGCACCACTTTGCAGATAATGGAGCGTTTCGACTATGACGGCTCCATGCGGGTGGCCATCCAAGGCAAAGATGAATACACTTTCTCACAGAAGGTTTGTGAAAATCTTCATGTGCAGAAAACCAAATGAGGGGCAGCTTTCGACCAAGGTCGGGCTGCTTTTTTTATTGCATGATGGCCGGCGGCATTTTACCAATACTACATGATTTATGAAAACGGTGACTATTTCTACCCTGATTTTTGCTTGTTTGACCGTCAACTTGCTGGCGCAAAACCCGCTGAAAACCGTGGTGGCAACGGCTTCCATCTTCGCCGATATGGCAGAGAACATCGCTGGGGGGCACGTCACCGTGAAGTCCATCGTGCCCATCGGTGGCGACCCGCATATTTATGAACCGACGCCTGCCGATGCCCGATTGGTGGCCAGTGCCGACCTCATCCTTAAAAACGCCCTGACCTTCGAGGGCTGGCTCGACGACCTCATTGCAAGTGCCAATACCAAGGCCAACGTAGTGACCATAACAGAGGGCGTTGATGCCATTCACGCTGCCCACAAAAATTCCAGCGACCCTCATGCTTGGATGTCGGCGGCAAACGGCCTGATTTACATCGAAAATATCAAGAATGCGCTCGTGGAACTCGACCCCGCCAATAAGGAGGTTTATGAGTTCAATTATGGCGTTTACCGCAAGCAGTTGGAGGAACTTGACGCCTATATTGCGGAGCAGATAAACAAAATACCAGCGCAGCACCGCATCCTCATTACCTCGCACGATGCTTTTGAATACTACGGAAAACGTTATGGCCTTCGCCTGGAATCGGTGCTGGGTATCTCGACCGATGCAGAAGCTCAGACTTCGGACATGGTCAGGCTGTCGAACGTCATAAAAGAGAGCGGCGTGCCTGCCGTGTTCATCGAAACCACCGTGAACCCCAAGCTGCTGTCACAAATCGCCAAGGACAACATGGTGCGCATCGGCGGCAAGCTGTTCTCTGATTCCATTGGCGGAAAGGGCAGCGAGGCACCTTCCTATTATGAAATGTTGAAGTACAACACGGATACCGTGGTGAAGGGCCTGACGATGGAAAAGGAAGCGACTGAGGAGGGCAAACCAGTACGGAAGGCGCCGGGGTACTTGACTTGGGGCTTGCTGGCACTGGCGCTCATTGGCGGCTTCATTTTTGTGGCAAAGAAGATGAACGGGTAAGGGGGAACCTGATTTGGCTGCATCTTTTGTTGGGAGCGGTTAAGTTTTCCTTAAAACACAAGGCTTTTTGTGGATGTAAAGAAGGAAATCGCCTCTTTTCGCTGCTTGCCCAAGTTTTTAACATTTCCTGTAAAACAAATCTGGGCTTCGGCATCGTTTAAGTAGTTATTGGTCATTATTCGCCATTGGTCATTGTTGTAACTTATTGAAATTCAATTTATTGTAAACAAGTCGAGTGTCGAATAATTTCAGCGGACTACTTTGCTTAAAAAATCACGTCACATGAAGTCCATTTCCACCCTCGCAAAATTTGCCCTTCTTTTCATGTTCATCGCAGCCATTGGCTGCAACAAGGACGACGACTCCCTGCCCACCGATCTTACCAAGTTCTATCGGATGAAAACCTTCGAAGTAGGCGTGGTGCCCGATGAGCGCATGGTGCAGGTACTTTTTCAGGTTACCGACTACGATGGCAAGGGCGTTTCATCGCTGAAAAAAGAAGACTTCATCGTCACCGAGAACAAGGGCAGCATTGACTCCGAGGCTGACCTTCGGGTGGGCATCAGTTCCATCCCTTTTGAGTTGAAGACCGTGCTGCTGCTCGACATTACCCGCAGCGTGGAGGGCATGGTGCCGCAGATAAAGGCTGCCGCCCGTTCCCTCGTGGAGACGAAACTGCCGGAACAGCAAATCGCCATTTATACCTTCGACGCCGAGACGCACCTCGAACAGGAATTTACCAAGAACAAAGCGGAATTGCTTGATGCTATTGATGCCCTGCCCGAAACGGGCCTTGTGAACTCCACCAACCTCTATGGCGCTGTCATGGATGTGGCCGACCTTTGGGAAGACAACTACTCCATTGATGGCATCGTGGACGGAAGCCTCGTCATCTTTACCGATGGCAGGCACAATGCTTCCCAAACCGTCACCCTGCTCGATGCCTTGGATGCCCTTGGCAACCGCCGAGCCTACGTGGCCGCCCTCGCCAGCCCCGACCTCGATGAGGCTGCCCTGAAAAACCTTGCGGTGATGCCCGACCGCTACTTCAAAGCTGACGACACGGCTGGGCTGGAGGAGATGTTCACCAGTATCCAGGCCGAAATTCAGAGCCTGTCCAACAGCATCTACTTCCTCTACTACCAAAGCCCGATTTCCGACCCAACCCCCTTCCAAAACGAATTGGTCATAAAAATCAAGGACAATATCAACAATGGCAACGACGGCCACCTCGAAGAGTATTTCAACAGTGAGGGGTTTGGGAATTGAGGCTTGATGCTGGATTCCAGTGACCAACATAAAAAACACGGCCTGCCGGAATTGCTCCGGCAGGCCGTTCTTCATTCTTCATTTGGTTGGTGCTTCTTTATTCGCCGCCGTCGGCTTTGGCGATGTCAATGGTATATTCACCACAAGCCTTGCCCTGCGTGTTGCCCATGTCAGCATCAAAGCGGTAGTGTATGCCACCATAGATGCGTGATTCGGCAGCTTCCTTAGCCCAATTGTCGAACTTGGCAGATTCGGCTGGGAAGAAATGCCCCAGTACAGCAGCCGCAGCCGCCGAGAAAGTGGAGTGACCAGAGGTATAGCTGGGGAAATTTGGCGTACCAAGTATGGTCTTAAAGCCCGGAACTGCCTGTATCGGGCGGGCATAGTGGTAGTAATACTTGGTGTCCCAACAGCTGATGCCAGCATCCATGATGGCCATGTTCATGTAGGCCAAGACACGGGCTGCCCTGATTGGACTTAGTTTGTGGCTCACAATCTCGTCAGCAGCAAAGCGGTTCCAGTGGCCCGGCGGGGTGTAAGTGCTGGGGCCGTCCGACCAGAAATTGGCAATTTTCCGTTGCTCGTTGGTCAAGTTACCGGTGAGTTCCTTCAACTCCTCCACATCTTTCATGAAGTCAGCTGAACCGGGAGCCGGTGGCACTGGTGGGCGAACGGCTTCCACACTTGGGATGCACCACGTTTTTACACGGCCAAAAAAAGGCGTAATCCCTACGGGCCGAACAGGTGCTTCGAGGTTATCCCATTGCCAGCCCCATTTTTCTTTTGCGGCAACACGAAGGGAGTCAGAGATGGACTTGGGCGTTTGGGCGGCCTTCATGCCATCCGAACCTGCACGGGCGAGGAACTTGCCTGCAACGCCACGGCCCAGCGAGTCGCCCCATACGATGTCGCTTTCCGTGCTGATGCCAGCCCACTGCAAGCTATTGAGGTGTTCAGCAGCTAATTCTTCGATATAAGCCTTTTCAAGCGGGAACATGGCAGAAAGGATTCGCTTTGAAACGGCGGCCACAACAGCACCCTCCGAAGGGTAGCCTGGCAGGTCATTCTGCGGCAAATGCGTACTTATGCTGCCATCCGTTTTATAAGCGGCAGGGCGGTTGTACTCATACTTGTAGTGCCATGTGGCAATGAGTGCATCGAACTGGGCAGTGCTCCAATAAGCGAACATCCGGCAGGCGTAAGGCGGGTGCGCAAACGGGAAATTCGGGATGTTGCTGGGATTGGCTGGGTCGGGAGCACTGTAAGAGCCATCTGCATTGGGGGGAGGGGGCAGGTTGTACTTCGCAGCAAGTTCCCTCGCAACTTCGTTCCAGCGCACGAGACCATCGCCAGCCCAATAGGACACGGCCTTCTTCTGTTCCGAAGTCAGGCTGGCGGATGCAGCCTTCAGGTCAGCCAATTCTGATTGGTAGGCCGAAGAGCTTGCATCTTCGGGGGCTGGGATGGCGATAATAGTTGCACTATCAAGCAGCACTGGTTTCCAAGTGCCGCCGTCCTCGTCCAAGGCTTCATAGTTGTAAGGAGTAAAATCAAGGTTCGTGGGCAGGTCTTTTTCGCAAGCTTGAAAAACCGCCAGTGCCACGAAAGCTAACATTCCAAGGAAATATATCTTTTTCATCAAATTTCAGATTTATGGTGACGAACCTCCGGTGCTGTGCCAAAGGTTGATTTGGTTTAATTTTTTGCCTCTTTTTTACCGAAAACGCCGAACTGGTAAGTCAACCCGCCCACAAAGGAGGTGGACTGCCCGACGTTGCGACCCGTAAACACTTGGCTACCGCCGACTATCACGCTGATGATATGCCCATTGCCTAAAGGAATGTAGTATTGGAGGTTGAGGCCAGCCCTTGTCATGTCCATGTTGTTCGATGGAAAGGGCATGTCGTGGAGGCGGATATCGGCACCTCCAAGTGTGTTCATGCCGTCATAGGTGGCTTCCACTTTCAGGTTGTTGTTGAGCAGCATCGCACCGAGGGTAGCGGCGAAGGTGGTGGCATTGGGCATGTCCACCGTGTTGCTGTAAACGCTTCCAGAGTTGGGAAGGTAGTAGTAGTCTCGCTCGATTTCGGTGTTGCTGCGCAAATGGTAGCCGTAGCTGCCCCGCAGGTAGAAACCTTTTTCGTGCTCCAAGATGACGATGGCCCGGCCCATCAGTTCGTAGGCACCAAAGCCAAGGGCAAACGGCAGGTAGTCCACCGCATAGTTGGAGGCAGGGCCAGTCAGGCCGACCACGGGGTAAAAACCCAGCGATGCCTTGCCCATCTCCAGGTCGAGTGCATTGGCTTTTATCCAAACACCCCAGTCTTGAAGTCCTTTTGCACCCTTCATCTGTCCGGCGCTGGGGTCGGTTTTCATCCAAGGCAGGCCGCCCAGCACGTTGATTTTGTCGGTGATGCCCAAAGAGAACATACCCATGACCGACTGGCGGGTGAAGGTTCCGATATTGCCGTTGCTGCGTTTGCGGGTGTCTTCCCAGTACTCGTCCCAACTGTCGTGGCCATAAACGGCTGCCACACAGAGTTGGCCTTTTTCCATCATAATGGCATCGTTGGGCGTCTGGGAAACAGCTGTTTTGGGAATCGCCATCGCCAAGAGTAAGAGGCTGGCAATCAGTGTTTTATAAGAATTAAAACGCATTTTGATACAAAGTTGAAAATGAAGAATTCGAGGGGTTGAATTACCCCTCGAATAGGTTTATAGTTCGTTTAGTAACACGCAAAAAATAAAATGTGGGGTTTTTCGGCGGCGAAGCCGCCGAAAAACCCCACTCTTGTGAGTTTCGGGCCGCCGCAGGCGGCCCGAAACTCACAAGTTATTCTTTACACGTTCCTAAAATCATTGAAAGCATGATGGGAAGTACATAATTTAGCAGTCATCGAAAACTGTCAGGTTATGAACCCGCCCATCAACTCTTATTTCAATAACCCACCCATCTACCCCTTCGGCCTGCGGGTGGACGAACCCATCACCATGCTCACCGACGTGCTGGTGACGGTCATCTGCTGGTATGCTTATTACAAACTCGGAAAACCCGAACGGAAAGGTACCATCCACTGGCTGGCACGGGGCTATTTCCTCACGATGGGCTGGGCCACGCTGCTTGGCGGCCTCATCGGTCATAGCTTCAATTATGCGCTGACGATTTATTGGAAAATACCGGGCTGGTACGTCTCGATGTTCTCTGTGGCCTTCTTGGAAAGGGCAGCCATCTTCCACGCCTTCCCGCTCATCCGGCCCCGATTGGCCAAGTTCTTTGCCGTGCTGAACATGGTGGAACTGGCCTTCTTCCTCGTCATCTCCGTCGCCACCATGAACTTTTACTTTGTCATGGGCCATGCTGCCTACGGCATCCTCATCGTCACGGGCGGCTTCCACGGCTACACCTATTTGAAGACCCGGCACGAGGGCAGCCGCTACTTCCTGCTCGGCGTTCTCGTAGCCACCATTGGCGCTGTTTTCTTTGTAAACATCTGGGCCATCAGCATCTATTTCAACCACATGGACATGGCCCACGTGCTGATGGGGGTGGCGTGTTGGCTGTTTTATTTGGGGAGCAAAAAGATGCTGGAGAAACCGATTTGATTGCGGATTACGGATTGCAGATTGCGGATTGGGGAGGTGCGACAAACACCATAAAATTTTTGCTTCGAAGCACAAAAGGACCAAGCTACCCTGCTCTTCCCCCAATCCGAAATCCGCAATCCCTTAATCCCCTCACGCTTCCTCCACCTGCATCCGTTGGTCCCGGTTGGCGGCGATGCTGGCGTTCAGTTCGAAGCCGATTTGCAGGATGAGGCAGTTCAATTGAATCCAAAGCATGAGCACGATGATGGTTCCGATGGAGCCATAGACCTGGTTGTAGGTATTGAAGGCATTCACATAAAACGAAAAACCAACGGAAGTAATGATGGACAGGATGGTGGCCAGTGATGCACCGGGCGTTATCCATTTGAACTTTTTGCGGAGCGAAGGGCCATAGCGGTAAATGAGTGCGATGCCGAAATAGAACAGCGTAAGGATGACCAACCAGCGGAAGATTTCTATCGCAGTTTCTGTGACGATGTCAATATGGAATATCTCCACCACCCAATTGATTAACAGGTCGCCGAGGATGATGAGCACCACTGAGCCAGCCAGCAGCAGGCCCAATTGCAAGGTGAGGCCGATGGCAATCAGCCGCTTCTTCCAAGCTGGGCGCTGGTGGAAGACCCGTACGTGCGCTTTTTCAAAACCCTGCATCATGGCCATCATGCCATTGGAGGAGAAGTAGATGGCCAGGAAAAAACCGAGCGAAAGTAAGCTGCTGTTGGGCTTCACCAATTCCTTGATGGTGGTTTGGAGTTCTTTGCCCGCATTGCTCGGCATGATGAGGTTGATGTAGCTGTTTATTTCCTGCTCAAAGGTCTCATAGATGGGCAGGTAAGTGGCCACCGTGAACAAAAAGATGATGGCCGGGAACAGCGATAGAAAGAAACTGAACGCCATTGCATTTGCCCTTGAGAACAAGGTATTGCGCAACGACTCCGCATAGACGAACATCACCACATCGAAAATCGGGACTCCAAAAAAACCGGGGAACGAATGCGTCTTTGCCCAATTCACTACCTTCAACACCACGGGATGCTGCTCGACATATTGCATGATTTGTTGGTAGGTTGGAAGGCGCACGGCGATGAAATTGGGAAATTGGGAAATTGGGAAATTGGGGGGGGGAGGTGCTTGCATTTCCCCAATTTCTAATTTCCAAATTTCTAATTGCGGGGCAAATGTAAATTAAGAAGAAGCAAACGGAACCCCTGCTTCCACTAACTTTGCGTTTTGGTTGGAAAAATCACCTTGCTCAACTTGAAAAAACTCGATAAACTCCTTGTCACTTCCTTCGTCGGGCCATTTGTCGTGACGTTCTTCATCGCACTCTTCGTGTTTGTGATGCAGACGCTCTGGCTGTACATTGACGAGATAGCAGGCAAGGGCGTCGGGTTCTTCCTGCTGACGGAGCTGGTCGGCTACCTATCGGTGAGCATGATACCCATGTCGTTGCCCGTGGCGGTGCTGATTTCGTCGGTGATGGTGCTGGGCAATTTGGCGGAACGCTACGAGCTGTCGAGCATTAAATCGGCGGGCGTTTCTCTATGGCGGACGATGCGGCCACTGATGGTATTCACGGGCGGCGTGGCGGTGCTTTCCTTTTTTTGCTCCAATTATTTCATCCCCGTTTCCAACCTAAAGTTCAAGAGCCGCCTCTACGACATCCGGCAGCAAAAGCCTGCCTTGAGCTTGGAAGAAAGCTTGTTCAATACTGATTTCCAAGGGTTTAGCATCCGAATTGGCGATAAGCTGCCGGATAACAGCACCATTCGCAACGTGCTCGTTTATGACAACGGCGAGGCTGCACAAGGCCGCTTGAGCATGGTCGCCGCCGACAGTGGGCAGATGTTCGGCTCCCAAGACAACAAGTATTTCGTGATGCAACTGTTCGAGGGGCAACAGATTGCGGAGCCGAAACCAATCACCAAGGCGGGCCGCAGAAACTTCCCCATGATGCGCTCCACCTTCCAATCCTGGACGAAGGTGTTCGACCTCGACCAGTTCGAGATTGACCGCACGGATGAAAACCTTTTCAAATCGCACCATACCATGCTCTCCAACCGCCAATTGTTGGTGGCCATTGACTCCATTGACAAGGAAATTGACGAAAGGGCCGAGCGCATGGCCGAGAGTACCAACCGCCATTTTTATTTCCTGAACAAAATGCAAATGGAACGCAACAAGGAGAAGCAGGAGCAGGAGGCAGCGGAAAAACGGGCCAAGGTTGACTCGATGATACGCACGAACCCAGATTCGGCAGCCGTGCAAGCTGCCATCAAGAAGATGGGCGTCACTTCCAACGATATTCAACAAATTGCCAAGGGCAAGGTCGGCGTGGATTCCGCTAAGATGACCGCTATGGACTCCGCTAAAATTGCCAATTTGAAAGGTGTGCGAACAAGCCCGCAGCCAACCAATGCCACAGCGCAGGACTCGGCCATGATTGCAAAGTTGAAAGCCGCTGGCCAAACACCACCGCCAACTACGCCAGCCAAGCCAGTTATCCCATCTACGCCCATTAAACAGCCAGACCAACAGCCAAAGCCAAAGCCTAACCCGCCCGCAAAAATCACGAGGGATACTACCAAAAACAAGCCTGCCCCACTGAAAAAGCCCAATGAAATTGGCTATAAGCAGGTGCTGGACAAGCCCTTGGAAGAGTACAATTCCTTCCTTGAAACCTTTGAACCAGAGCGGCGAAATGAGCTGCTCGAAAAGGCCCGCAGCCCCATCAATGTCATTCAGGACCAGACCGAGACGACCCTCCGCTCCCTACAAAAAACGAGGGAATCGAAGGTGAAGCACGTTTTTGAGTTCCATTCCAAATTCAGCCTCGCCTTGGCTTGCGTCATTTTCCTGTTTGTGGGTGCGCCCATGGGCGCAATCGTCAGGAAAGGCGGCTTCGGCTGGCCACTGCTCATCAGCATTGTCTTCTTCATGCTCTTCATCGTAATCAGCATCTTTAGTAAAAACATCGCTGAGCGCTTCGTCATCAATGCTGTACTGGCCGCTTGGATGAACTGCCTTGTGGTCTTCCCGATGGGCCTTGCCCTCACCTACTGGGCCATGCGTGACATGGGCTGGGGGCAGATTGTGGAGGCGCTGAGCCTTCGAAAACGGTTGAGGCGGAAGTGAGGGGATTGCTGATTTTGGATTGCGGATTGGGGGCAGCAAATAATTCTTTTGCCTCAGCAAAATTTTCGATTCGCCCTTTCCGGGTAGCATCGGTACGGTAAATCTTTTTCCCACCTTCAAACTTACCTGCTACCTTTAGCCCGATAACCAAATCAAGAACAACATGACGACCATTCAAGACCTCATCGCCCAAGGGAATTTAAGGGAAGCCCTGAAAGAACTGGCTGCCAAAGCACCTGCCCACCTTAGAAACGACGCTTCGCAACTACAAGCCCGCTTGTCCAACTTGGAGCGGCGGGAGATGCTCAACACCATCCGATACGACGATGCCAATATTGAACGGAGCAGCATCACGGATGCGGCCTTGCAACTGGATGATTTGAGCAAATCAGGCGGTGGCACAGGCAACAGCGTTAGTCAAACTGGCACTGGCGACGGCGGACCTCCTATGGGTAGTCAAGTTGGTACTGGAAATGGTGGGCAAGCTCCCGCCCCGCCCACCAAAACCAAAATCCTCTTCCTCGCTGCCAATCCTGACAACGAGACCCGCCTGCAAACCGACCGGGAATACCGCTTGCTTAAAGCGCAATTGGAGCGGGGCAGCCAACGGGATTCCTTCGACTTCCTGCTGCCGCAATTCGCCGTGACGATCACTGAACTGGTCAGGGCGATGAACGACAAGCCCAATATCGTCCACTTCTCCGGCCACGGCGAAACGAAGGGCATCCTCATCACCACCGAGGACAACAAGTCGCAGCCCATACCGTTGCCCGCCCTCCAGCGACTTTTCAGGCCCCTTAGGGGCATCACCCAAATCGTGGTGCTGAATGCCTGCTACTCCGCCGAGCAGGCCCAGGAAATCTCCAAACTCGGCATCTACGTGGTCGGCAACAACAACCCCATCACCGACCCCGCCGCCCTCGACCTTTCCGAAGGGCTTTACATCGGCATCGGCGAAGGCAAACGCTTCGAGGATGCCTTCAACGACGCCATGATTGTCATACTGACCCGCAATGCCGACCAAGCAAGCGTGGTGGAAGTCTGGAAAGATGGGGTGAAATTGGACTTGTAGGCGACGGTTATTCCCTACTTTCACTGCACGAACGAAGACACAAGCCATCCTTTCAAAACCTTATGTACCCTCCGACCATCACCGACCTCCCCTTTCCCGACCTCGACCTCATCTTCGTCGAAGGCGGTGAGTTCCTCATGGGCGACGAAGTAGGCGACCTCTGGGACGCCTGCCGCTGAAGTGGTGCAGCATGGCGGTAGGTAGTTAGGTAGGTAGGTGCTTTTCGAGCATGACAAAAAGTAGGGGCGTAGGCCCCGTTTTTTTAGACCATCTCGCTATTCACATTAGACCGCTTCGTGGTCTTTTTGGGGTAAAAGATGTGGGTAAACTCCAACTGCCGACAAACAAGCATGATTTCTTGGCTCCGTCTGGATTAACGGATTTGCGTTTAGAAAACAAACTTTCTGCTACATTTGCCCTGCAAACAATATCCCTAACCCTCTAAATCGCATATTTTGGATACACGAAAAATGTTGATGCTGGCCGCACTCTCCGGCATGTTCTCCGTCATATTGGGTGCTTTTGGGGCGCATATCCTTAAAAAACTGCTCTCTGAGTACGAAATCCAGATTTTTGAAACCGGGGTTCGCTACCAATTCTACCATACCTTCGCATTGGCCATCACTGCTATTTTGGCCCGTTACGTGAGCCAAGGTTGGTCAGGCTTTGCCGGTTGGCTTTTTGTGATAGGGATGGCTATGTTCAGTGGCTCGCTTTACCTGCTGGCAATGGCTGACCATGTTGGGTTGACTTCCAGTAAAGGGGTGCTTGGGCCTGTCACACCCATAGGAGGGGTAATCTTGATTGGCGGGTGGTTGGCATTGTTCCGGGCAGCGATTGACTACAAAAAACCGAGGCATCACCACCATTCCTCCAGCGAGAAATGACCTACCATATCGGCCTCGACATCGGGACATCGAGCGTCAAGGCCGTTGCCTTTGATGTACAGCGGCAAATAATGGCTTCTGTCTCAAAGGCTTACCCGACCAATTCCCGCAGGCCAGGATGGCAGGAGCAATCACCTGAGCAGGTGGTCAAGGCTGTGATTTCTGCTTTGAAAAAATTGGTGGCGACAATGGGCCACCCCCCTGCCAGTATTGGTCTGAGCGCCGCCATGCACAGCCTCATTGCTGTTGATAATAATGGGCAGCTGCTGTGCAATAGCATACTTTGGTCGGACAACCGGGCCGCTGCCATTGCTTCGCAATTAAAGGGAAGCCCGCTCGGCAAGGACATCTACCAGCACACTGGCACGCCCATCCACCCCATGTCGCCGCTACCTAAACTGGCTTGGCTTCGCCAAAATGAACCTGCCATTTTCCATAGGGCGCATAAGTTTTTGGGAATAAAAGAGTACTTGGTCTTCAAGCTGTTTGGCGAATTCCTTACCGACCAGTCCATGGCCTCTGCTACTGGCCTTTTCGATGCCGAAAAACTCGATTGGCATGGCCCCGCCCTTGAATTTGCGGGCATTGATGCAATAAGGTTGCCCCAGCACGTTTCGCCTTTTTTTAGATTGGAAAACCTCCAACCAGCCATTGCGAGGCAAATGGGAATCCCACCTGAAACGCACTGGTACATCGGAGCCTCGGATGGCTGCTTGGCCAATTTGGGGGCTGGCGTCATGAAGCCCGGAGAGGCGGTTCTATCCATCGGCACGAGCGGGGCACTGCGGCTCACCACCCACAAACCAGTTCATGACCCCGGCGAACGCATTTTCAACTACCTGCTTTTCCCGCCCCACGATGGCAATCCTGCCACTTACGTGACGGGCGGTGCTAGCAACAATGGGGCCGTGGTTTACGAGTGGTTTTGCAAACAGTTTTTTGGGCTTTCGCTTTCCCAAGGGGGTAAATCGGCAAGGGGCATGGAGCGCCACCGCCTTGCAATGGAAAAAATACCGATGGGCTGTGAGGGTTTGCGCTTCCAACCACACCTGCTTGGCGAGCGGGCGCCGCTTTGGGATGCCGATGCTACTGGCAGCTTTCAAGGCATCAGGCCATTTCATACTTTGGCGCATTTCCACCGAGCCGTTCTGGAAGGTATCTTATTGAATATGAAGCAGATAGGTGATGTGCTGGAAGAAGTGGCCGGGCCGTTCCACGTCATTCATGCCAATGGTGGCTTCACTAAAATGCCGTTTTGGGTGGCGATGGCGGGCGAGATTTTTGGGAAGAAAATAGTTGTATCGGAACATGAAGGCGGGCCTGCACTGGGGGCTGCAATGATTGGGATGAAACGTTAGCACTACAAGGGCGGCGTTGGTTCAGTCGAAGCAGTTGCCACTGATTTCACAAGAGATGAAAAAGGCTGCAAAAAGCAATAGTGGGAGAAGGCAAATAGTGAGGGCAGCTATGGCGGCGACCTTGGATTTGTCCCTGCCAATGCCTAAAACACCCAAAAAAATAGCGGCGACATAAAACGCCACGCCTAACATGGCAAAGCTGGGCATGAAAAGAAAAACCAATCCACTGCTTAAAACGAGCAACAAAGCCATTCCTCCGAAGGATATAGCGGCTTCGTTTGTTAAAGCTGCCTTTATCCATTGTTTTAGTTGCCTTCGATTCGCTTTCCGATGAACTTTTTCACGCTCGGAGCCAATTTCATTTATGCTGACCTGAACAGCAGCCACATGCGTTGTTGGAGTTGAGATGGCAGGCTTGCCCTCATATGGAAAAGCTAAAATCATTGCCAAAAAGGATAGAAGGCGGAAAGCGTTTTTCATAAAATAAAGCGATTTATAAAATCAAGCTAATGCGCAAAACCGCCAAGCCGCTGCATTTCTCCTTGCCTTTTCAGCCCTAAGTACGTACGTGAAATTAGGTTAGATTATTTGTTGCGCAAGCAATTGATTGTCAATGCAATACCGAATACCTAATTCCCAATACCTACTTATTTAAAATGCTTCAACATAATCACCTCCTGTTCCGTCAAGTGCCGGAAGTGTCCCCGCCCAATATCTTTTTTCGTCAAACCCGCATAATAGGTGCGGTCAAGTTTCACCACTTCGTAGCCAAGGTGCTCGAAAATGCGGCGCACGATGCGGTTCTTCCCGATGTGAAGGCCGATTTCCAACTCGTCCTTGCGCCCCTCGACGTAGTGAAGGCTGTCCACCTCGGCAACGCCATCATCGAGTTTTAGGCCCTTTTGTATCTTCTCGAAATCAAGTTTATGGAAGGGCTTGTCGAGTGTAACTTGATAGACCTTCTGAACCTTGTGGCTGGGGTGGGCGAGTTTTTCGGCAAGGTCGCCATCGTTGGTGAGCAACAGCAGGCCAGAGGTGTTGCGGTCGAGGCGGCCTACGGGGAAGATGCGCTCCTCCACCTTGTTGCCGATAAGGTCGAGCACGGTGCGGCGCCCTTTTTCATCACTGGCCGTTGTGATGATGTCCTTAGGTTTGTTCATCAGGATATACACCTTGCGTGCCTCCAATTTTACGACCACCCCCCTGAAGCGCACCTCATCTTTGGGCTGCACAGGGTAGCTGGGATTGGGTTCTACCTCGCCATTCACCGTAACCAGCCCTTTTTTCACATACTCCGCCGACTGCCTTCGTGCGGCCACGCCGCAATGGGCGAGGAACTTGTTCAGGCGCATCGGCTCATCCAACTTGGTGGGCTTGACAGATTTGGAAGGTGTTTTTGTGGCATCGCCACTGGGCCTTGGTTTGACAAAGCGCCTGCCGGATTCCGGGCGCTGTGCTCCTGCTTCTTCCTTTTTGGAAAATCGCCCTTCACCACTTGACCTGCGCTCGCTGCGTTCGGACAAGGGGCGGTTCATCCAGGGCTCTTTCTTCTCAAAGGACGGTTTGCGGCTTGGGCGCTCTTCAAATTCATCCCTTCTGTTGGAAGGCTTTCTGTCGGGGTGCTCCGTGAAACCTTCCCGCCTTGGCGTTGGCCTTTTGTCCGTCCTTTCCTCATTAGCATCCTTGTTGAAACTGGCTCGGCCATCAGGACGGCTATCGAATTCAGTCCGCCTGTTCGAGGACCTGCTGGCTGGACGCTCAGGACGTTCATCCCTTCTTGGTGCTGGTCTGTTGCTCGGCCTATCCTCAAAGGAATCGTTGCGGAAGCTGGGCCGGTTGCTGGGCCTTTCTCCGTTGTTCTCCCGCCTATTGACCGATTTACGGTCAATCCGCTCAGCCTTTTCTTCCTTGTATTGCTTTTGGGACTTACGGAAGCTGCGTTCCTCCATAGCCTGGTCGGGCTTGGGGGCTTCTTGCTTGGCAAATGGTGCCCAGAACGGGGCTTTGGGTGCTTCCGCTTTTTTTGTTCGGGGCTTGGATGGAGCCGATTTTGGACTGCCCGCTTTTTTGGCAACAGCTTTTTTTTGGGAACCAGTGTCCCTTGTCGTTCCCGTTTTTTTGGATGTTGCCGACTGACGTTTGGGCTTTTTCTCTTCCATGATGAAACAAGTTTGCTAAAATAATCGCAACCACAATTGGAGAGGATGGGTGCTGTTTTTTGATTAGCCTGAAAACAACTCCAAATAGGCATGACCTATAATGAAATTGTTTATCAACCCTTCAAAAACCATTAATCGGATAAATCAAGCATCGGATAAATCTTAAATCTTTCCGACTTGGATGTATAATGTATGATTTGCTTGATTTAAGATGTATGATTTTCAAGGGGGGTAGGCCCTAATTTGCCAAAAATCAATCGTTGGCTGGGGGTGGGGTAGGAGTGGTACTTGATTGTTGACCTTCGCCATTGCCCCGATTCCCGCCCCTGCGGCGGTTGCGACCGCCCCGATTTCGGCGTTTCTTTTTTTGTGCGCCTTCGGCAACGGCAGAGGCTCCTTCTGGTTGGCCATCGCGAGGTTGGCGGGGTTCGTTAGTTGCCACTTCGCTGGTGCCTCCCGACCTCCCCGATTGCGGATTGCCATAGCGAGGTCTGTTGCCATTATCCCTGCCATCGTTTCGGCCTTTGCCGCCCCTGCCCCGACTTCCCCGGCGTTGGTTCCGGCGGTCGCCTCCGTCGCCACTTCCATCGCCTTCAGCAGATTGCATCCCTTCGGGCAATGGCAGCACAGGTACCTTGATATCCATCAGCTTTTCGATGCGGTCGAATTTCTTGCGGCCCATCCTACTCACCAATGTAAAAGCCTCGCCCGTAGCATCGGCACGGGCCGTTCGGCCAATGCGGTGAACATAATCTTCTGGGTCGCCAGGCACATCGAAATTGATGACGACTTCTATGCCTTTTATGTCAATTCCCCTTGAAAGCACATCCGTTGCCACGAGTATGGGCACGCTTGCGTTCTTGAAAGTGAGCAAGGTGTCTTCCCGCTGCTGCTGTTCGAGGTCAGAATGGATTTCTGCACTCTTGAATCCTTTGTTTTTGAGGTGGCTGTTGAGGTCTTTGACAGCCCTCTTGGTTCCAGCAAAGACCAGGATGCGCCTATCGGGTGCCTCTTTGCGGAGCAGGTGTTCTATGAGTTTGTTCTTTTTTTCGTCTTCGACAAAGAACACGCCCTGCGTGATGCCCGACGCTGGTTTGGAAATGGCAATGCTGATTTCCAATGGATTGCGAAGCAGGGTCTGCGAGAACTTACGTATTTCCGGCGGCATAGTGGCTGAAAAAAGAAAGGTCTGCCGAGTGCGGGGTATCTTATTGACGATGGTCATTATGTCTTGAACGAAACCCATGTCGAGCATTCGGTCGGCTTCGTCAAGCACAAGGTGGCGCACGGTGTTCAGGTTGACGTACCCCAACTGCAAGTGGGCCAGGAATCTGCCTGGCGTCGCTACCACTACATCCACCCCTTTTTTCAAGGCCCGCATTTCCATTTCCATGCTGTGGCCGTCCCTGCCGCCATAAATGGCCACGGAGCTGACGTTGGTGAAATAGGAAAAGCCTTCTAATTGTTGGTCAACTTGGATGGCGAGTTCACGGGTTGGCTCAAGTATTACAGTGTCAATTCCATCAATAGGGGCTTCAATGAGTCGGTTGAGGATGGGCAACAGAAAGGCGGCGGTTTTGCCCGTGCCGGTTTGAGCGCAGGCAAGTACATCTTGACCGTTCAGCAGGGCCGGGATGGCCTGCTCTTGAATGGGTGTGGCTGTTTCAAATCCCATGGCGTCCAATCCTTCCAACAGCGTGGGCGCCAAGCCTAAATCTACGAATTTCAATTTTAAATAATTTAAGAAGGTAAAACCCTGTCAAAAAACTGCTTTTCTGAAAAGTGGTGCAAAATTCTGTTTTTTCGGCAGCAATTCAAATTAAACTTGATGCCGGGTATAGGAGGGCTAAAATGGGATATCTTCGTCGTCGTTCATCTTCGATGGGACAGTCAACACTTTGGACGGCTCGAAGGGCGATGCAAACGGGTCGCTGGAAGGGAAACTATCAAAGCTCGTTTCCTCCAGGTCGCTGAACTTAGCGAACTGGTCGGTGAAACGCAATTTGACGGTATCCAATGCGCCATTCCTGTGCTTTGCAATGATGATTTCCGCAATGCCTTTCAACGATTGGCCTGTCTCATCTTCCAAAATCTGGTAGTATTCCGGGCGGTAGATAAAGGTCACGATGTCTGCATCCTGTTCAATGGCCCCGGATTCGCGTAAGTCCGATAGCTGAGGCCGCTTGCTGCCGCCCCTCGTCTCCACTGCCCGGCTAAGCTGCGAAAGGGCTATCACGGGTACGTTCAGTTCCTTGGCCATGGCCTTCAAGGCACGGGAGATGGTCGAGATTTCCTGTTCCCGGTTGCCTCCTTTACTGGCTTCCATGCCGCCGCTCATGAGTTGGAGGTAGTCAATGATGACTAGTTGGATGTCGTGCTGCATCTTCAAACGGCGGCATTTGGCCCGCAATTCGAAGATGTTGATGGCGGGCGTGTCGTCAATGAAAATGGGTGCTTCGCTCAGCCGCTCAATCGTGCTGTGCAGTTGCTGCCATTCGTAGTCTTCCAGTTTGCCGCTCCGCAATTTGGAGCCTGAAATCTCCGCTTCCATTGAAATAAGGCGCTGCACCAACTGGGTGCTGGACATTTCCAAGGAAAACAAGGCCACACCCTTGTTGAAGTCCATCGCAGCGTTGCGGGCAAGGGCGAGGGTGTAGGAGGTCTTACCCATACCGGGGCGGGCTGCCACGATGATGAGGTCGCTCGATTGCCAGCCACTGGTGAGGCGGTCGAGGGCGGTAAAGCCAGTGGGCACGCCCGTGAGTCCGTCCTCCTTGTTCTTCAACTCCTCCAATATTTTGAGGGTCTTGCTGGCCAACTCCCCCATGCTTTCGTATTGGCGACTGAGGTTGTTCTGGGTCACGTTGAACAGGCCCTTCTCCGCATCGTCGAGCAGGGTGAACACGTCGGTGGTGTCCTCGTAGGCGTCACGGATGATTTGTGTGGACACCTTGATGAGTTCACGCTGTATATGTTTTTGCGCCACAATGCGGGCGTGGAATTCGATATTGGCACTGGAACCGACCCGGTTGGTCAGCTCCACCAAATAGTAGCCACTGCCAATCGAGTCGAGGTCACCCGATTTCTTCAGTTCCTCGGTGACGGTGAGCAGGTCAACGGGGTGCGATTTTTCAAAAAGTTTCAGAATGGCCCTGTATATCAGCTGGTGGGCATCGGTATAGAAGCTTTCAGGCCGCAAGATGTCAAGGACGATGGGCAGTGCATCTTTGTCGAGCATAAGGGCACCGAGCACGGCCTCCTCCAGGGGAATGGCTTGGGGCTGAACTTTGCCAAACACATAATCGGAAAGCTCGCCTTCCTGCCTGCGCAGCTTTGACTTTATTTCGTTGTTTTTCTTTGCAGGATTATTGTCAGCCATTGAAGTTCTTTGTTAATGCCTGTTAGAATGGTTTGAAAAAAAAGGCAGCTAATTTTTCACAAAGCTACTAAGAATTATCGCAAAGGCAGCCAACTTGTTTTCCAACATAAGCTACCTAAGAGTTGACATTCAAGAGACAAGGGCCACTTATTGTGAAAATTCAACAAAGCACATTATTCTCCTATTTAGTTTTAGTTTTTGTCATACCTTGCCCCGCCAAACCCACGATTTAAGGAGACGATGTTTATTTCGTTCTTCCTTTTTCAAAACTGGACTGACTTAACAAGTATATGGACTTAGCGAGATTGATTGACGGAACGATATTAAAGCCAGACACCACCCTTGCCGAGGTGAAAAAACTTTGCGAGGAAGCCAAGGCTTGTGGTTTCGCAGCTGTTTGTGTGCCACCGTTTTATGTCAAGGAAGCTGTAAAATCACTGGAAGGATCCACTGTAAAGACCTGTACGGTTGTCGGTTTTCCTATGGGCTACTCTGCCACCCCTGCAAAAGTGGAAGAAATCAAAAAAGCCATTGACGAAGGAGCTGTGGAACTTGATTGCGTCATCAATATCGCTGCTGTAAAAAGCAAGCAATGGAACTACGTCCGAAATGAAGTTGAATCCATGTCACTTGCTTGTCAGATGCGCGGCAAAATCATCAAACTCATCATAGAAACCGGGCTAATCAATGAAGCAGAAATGACCAAGCTCTGTGAAATTGCCACTGAAGTTAAGGTTGATTTCGTAAAGACTTCGACTGGAATAAACGGCAAGGGAGCTTCGGTTGCCATCATCGAGTCGCTCAGAAGTAAGCTGCCCAGCGAGATTAAGCTAAAGGCATCCGGCGGTATTCGTGACCGCAAATTTGCAGAAGAACTTGTTGCTGCTGGTGCCGACCGTATTGGCACCTCTGTGGGTGCTGCCATCGTGGGCGGTTGATTTACAGTTTAATGAAACTGCTATGAAAAAAACTTTCCTTCCTTTAGTCCTTGTATTGGGCTTCGCTTTGGCTGTACAGGCCCAAGGTAATATTACCGAAAAAGTTGACCCTGCCGTGTCTTCCCTGATGAAGCGCTATGTGGATGGCAACAAAAGCACCAAGACCATCAACGGTTGGCGTATCCAGATAATGGCTACCACCGACCGCACCAAGGTGGAAGATGCACTTCAGAAATTTCAATCGCTTTACCCGAACATAACTGCTGATTGGGTACAATCCAAGCCCTACTTCAAGCTTCGAGCAGGTGCCTTCACCAAAAAACGGGATGCTATTGCCTTGCAATTCCAACTCAAGGCCGACTACCCAACTGCCTATCCCGTTCAAGATGCCGAAATCAAACCGGAAGAGTTAATTAAATAGGGGTGTAGCGCGAGGCATGAGGTCGAATTCAGGATACCCTCATCCCTCATCCCTCATCCTTTATCCCTCATAAATGTCTCAATTAGAATCCATCATCAACTCCGCATGGGAAAACCGCTCCATGCTGCAGGACAAACCCGTACAAGAGGCCATTAACCATGTTGTTTCAATGCTGGATAGTGGTTCGATTAGGATAGCCGAGCCTACCACCGAAGGCGATTGGAAAGTGAATGATTGGGTAAAAAAAGCCGTCATTCTTTACTTCCCTATCAGCAAAATGGAGACCATTGAAGTACCTCCTTTTGAGTTTCACGATAAAATACCGCTAAAGAAAAACTTTGCTGCACAAGGAGTAAGGGTCGTGCCGCATGCCATTGCCCGTTATGGAAGTTTCTTGGAGCCTGGCGTCATTCTGATGCCCAGCTATGTGAACATCGGGGCCTATGTGGGGGCCGGCACAATGGTGGACACTTGGGCCACGGTCGGCTCTTGCGCCCAGATAGGCAAAAACGTACACCTTAGCGGCGGAGTGGGCATCGGTGGGGTGCTTGAACCACCCCAAGCCGCTCCAACCATCATCGAGGATGAATGCTTCATCGGCTCCCGTTGCATTGTGGTAGAGGGCGTTCGGGTAGAGCGGGAATCGGTGCTCGGTGCCAATGTGGTGCTGACGCAATCAACCCATATCATTGACGTAACAGGTTCAACACCAGTGACTTACAAAGGTCGTGTGCCTGCACGTTCGGTAGTGATACCGGGCAGCTATTCGAGGCAGTTTCCGGCAGGGGACTACAATGTTTCCTGCGCATTGATTATTGGCAAACGGACAGAAACCACAGACAAGAAGGTATCGCTGAATGCGGCGCTAAGAGATTATGGAGTAGCGGTTTAGCGGTTTCTGGTTTCATGAACTCACCTGAACCTGAAACTTTGTACCTGAAAAAAATAAGCCCCGGCCAGCATTGACTGACCGGGGCTTCGTGTTTGTTTTCTGTTGAAAAAGCATACCCCGACTCCCTGGGGGGGATTAGCGTATCGGGGTAGCATAACATACTAAGAGCAATCTTTATATCAGTTTCAAGGTGCCAAAGCAAAAGAAAACTACCCCTACCGCCCGCAGGTTTCAGGGTAGTCCCACACACTATTAGAACACCCACTATTTAGACTTTTAATGGTTTCATGGCATCATGGCTTCATTGTCATGGAACACTTTATTCAGGTATCAATGAAACCATGTAACCATGAAGCAATCGAAAAACCAGCCCTACACCACAAAGGGTTTCGGGCTGGTCCCACACACTATGAGAACACCCAATATATCATTTGCAAGTTTTGTGGTTCGAGTTTGGAGTGGGAGGCTCGAACCTTTCAAAACTGCTTTTTTCTTTCAAAATTAAGGTTCGGTTGGCAGGTTACTTTTAACCTGGAACCTAAAAAACTGCCCCAACCGCCACGTAGGCAGCGGGGCAGCCCACACACTATGAGAACACCCAATTATATCTTTTGGTAAAAATTTGCTGTGTATTGCAGGAATTTGCTCTGTTGTTGGTAGGAGAAAATCCGTTTTTAAGCCTTCTCATCGGTATTTGTTTATCGCCTTGCGATGTGTTCCTTTTTTCTGTTTGTTCATCGGTAAAGACGCCAATAAGACGAAGAACCCCAAAAAATTGCACACACACAATGCACAAGTTTTATAAAAATTTTTTCAGCCCGATTTGTAAACGTTTGATTCTCAGTCGGTAAGTCCTCGTTTGTGTGGTTGATTTTTTCTTTTTGCAGCGTCAATGGCCTTGGGAAGGTTGCTGGCCATTTTCAAAAAAAATCTACTTTTGTTGATGCGGATGTTTTTCTGGTTACAGAAAGAAAACGTCCGAGGTTGTGTCGAAGTTGCTTGGTACAGCACCGAGACATCAGATTTTCTCAAGACAAACAAGCTGCCCATTTGATTCCACAAAAAACAGTGCAGGAAATCCTCGAAACAGCAAAAATCGAGGATGTCATTCAAGACTTCGTCAACCTGCGGCGGCGAGGGGTGAACATGATAGGCCTTTGCCCTTTCCACAACGAAAAGACGCCTTCGTTCACGGTTTCACCAGCCAAGAACATCTTCAAATGCTTCGGCTGCGGCAAGGCGGGCGACCCCGCCAAGTTCATCATGGAGCATGAGCATCTCTCGTACCCCGATGCGCTGCGCTACCTGGCCCGCAAGTACCGTATCGAAATCGAGGAAATTCAACTGACGCCGGAAGCGGTCGCACAGCAACAGGCCGAAGAAAGCCTATACATCCTGAATGAATATGCCCGCCAGTACTACCAGGACCAGCTTTTCGAGACGGACATGGGCAAGTCCATCGGGTTGAGTTATTTCAAAGGAAGGGGGTTCAGGGAAGAGACTATTCGAAAGTTTGGATTGGGCTATGCGCCCAACGAGCAGGATGCGTTTGTGAAAAAGGCAACGAAAGCTGGGTACAAGCTCGATTTTTTGAAAAAACTCGGCCTCGCTTCGCAATATGACAAGGATTTTTTCCGCAACCGGGTGATGTTCACCATCCACAACCTGAGCGGGAAAACCATTGCCTTTGCAGGGCGCATCATGGAAAAGGATGCCAAGGCGCCCAAGTACATCAACTCGCCGGAGACCGAGGTCTATGTCAAGAACAAGACGCTATATGGCGCATTCCATGCAAAGACGGCCATCCGCAAGGCCGACGAATGCATCCTTGTGGAGGGTTATACCGACGTGATTTCGCTCCACCAAGCGGGCATTGAGAACGTGGTGGCCTCTTCCGGCACCTCGCTCACCGAGGGACAGATTGCGCTCATCAAGCGATTTACACCGAACATAAAAATCCTGTATGATGGTGACGCCGCTGGCGTAAAAGCGGCCTTGCGTGGTCTTGACATGGTGTTGGAGCAGGACATGAACGTGCGGGTGGTGCTCATTCCTGATGGCCACGACCCCGACAGTTACCTGCAATTGGTCGGTGCGACGGCATTTCAGGAATTCATTGATGCACAGTCCAAGGATTTCATCCTTTTCAAGACGAACCTGTTGCTTGCCGAAACCAAGGGTGATCCCGTTCGGAAAGCTGGCCTTGTACGTGACATCGTGGACAGCATCAGTCGGGTGCCTGACCCTTTCAAGCGCTCGTTTTATGTGAAGGAGTGTGCAAAGGTGATGGAACTGGAGGAGGAGGTGCTGATTTCGGAGACGAACAAGGCTGTGCGCAATATCCTTCAAAAACGGGACGATGCCCGCCGCAAGAAGCAGGATGTCAAGGTCAATATTGTCCCGGAAGGCGATGGGGAATTTCCAACGGACGCTCCGCCTGAGTTCCAGGAATATGTGCCCAGCTTTGAACCACCTGACAAGCGGGCTGCCGACCATGAGTTCCAGGAACGGGACATTGCCAGGATATTGGTGGAGGCTGGCGGAAAAATTTACGATGAAAATGAAAACCTGACCGTTGCGGAGTTTGTGCTCGGCAATATTCAGGACGTGTTGGAAGACTTCGACAATGAGGCCTACAAGCTCATTGCCAAAGAGGCCATGCAACTGGTACTTGATAAAATGCCCATCAATACCCAGTATTTTATAGGTCACAAAGACCAGACAATCAGTGAGTTAGCAGTGGATTTGCTTCACACTCCTTGGGAATATAGCCCCGGCTGGGCAGAGCGGGAACTTTTCCTTACCAGCCAGAAAATGCCCGAAGAGAATTTCAACAAGGATAGCCTGAGCGCCATATTAAGATTCAAAAAACGGAAAGTTGTGAGGATGATAGAAAAGAATCAATCCGAAATGAAGGGTATTCCTCAAAATGATGATAGTGGGAAATTGGAGAGGTTGATTAAGGTTGCGATAAAATTAAATACAATAAGAGACGAACTTTTAAAGCAATTAGGTACTGTGACACTCAAAGGGTACAACCGCTAATTTTGATTGTTGCGCTTGTTGTTGTTGCCCATTTGCATGGGAGCGGCGGCAGGTGTGTCAATCAGTTCAAATAACTCCTTGGCGGCTACAGGCTTTTCGGAACGGAACTGCTCCGTTCCGTCCTTCCGGGTCAGAACGAGGGTGAATTCTTCCTTGTCCACATCATGGAAATCGTACATCCGTCGGAAGGTGCGGGGGTTGGAAAAGACGGCTATCCAAATGTCACGTTGCACGACGCCCGCCGAATCGGCCTTTAGCCATTGGCGCTGTAATTTGAGGTCAGCGTTGGTGGTATCGCCCGCAAAAAGCAACAACCGCCGGACGCCTTGAGCGTTGGCTTGAACTGCCAGCAAGGCAGCGGCAAATAGAATGGCCAATAACAATCTCTTCATTGCTGCGCAAATATCGCACTTAACGCAATCGCTTGTGCGGTATTTTTCGATTTGACGCCAAATGGCGGTTCAACGTTTGTAAACGATATTATCAGAATCCAAGCCAATTAGACTCATGGCGGCTGCAATATCGGCGCAGGGAGTGATTTCGCCGCTACTTTTGATGGTAAAAGCCTGATAACCAAGTTTTTGCAGCAATGCTTCGGCTGCTTGGTTCGCCTCATTCTGTTTGTAGGAGGGCAGGTATTCCATGATGAGCACAGGCGAGTTGTCAACTAAATAAGGCTCCAATCCAGCCAGGACTTGTGGCTCTGCACCTTCCACATCAACTTTGATGATTTTTGGCCGGATGCCTTCCTTTCTGAAATAATCGGCCAGCCGAACCCCTTGCACTTTAATCGGGCGTGAAGGATTCTTTTTCATCCAGCCAGCGGCGACATCCGGGGTGAGGGAGTTGTACTCGGAATAAAGTGCTGGAAACTCATGGAAGGTAAGGGTTGTATCCTCGGACGAGGCAGCCCTGTGGAGTGGGGTCGTATTGGGGTAGGGGGCCACGTTTTTTTCCAATATGCCAAAGGTGGACAGCGAGGCTTCAAAGGCGACGACCTTTCCTGTTTCTCCCACCAATTGCGAAGCAAGCAGGCTAAAATAGCCAAAATGTGCCCCGACATCGCAGAAAGTATCACCTGCTTTCAGGTTGTTTATCAAAAAGCGGGCGAGCCGTATCTCGGAATCATGCGTTTTGGCACCGAAAAGGTAAATCTCCGTTGCCGAGGGCAGCACCAGTTCCATTTCAGCCCCAAAAAAAGTGTGTGCCTTGGCATACCTGCCCCGTTTGGTCAGCGGATAGACCAGCCGCCAAAAGCCAATTGCTTCGAGGTACCGACGTGGGTCAGCCACCAAGCGGTTGAAAATGCTGCCTCTTGCGAGTCGCTCAATATCTGCCAGTTTTTGACTGAATTCTTGCATCTGGAATTAGGATTGGGCCTTGATTTTTCGTATCCTGCGGGGGTTGAGCCACATCCAGAAGCCAGTAAACGAAAGGGTTATCAGCGCCAAAGAGGTGAGGGTGGTATAGGTCGTTTTGATGGGGTCATTTTTGGTGCCGAACATGCGGTCAATGATGGTGCCATCGTGCAGGTGTTCAACAAAATCGTGCAGCCGGGTCTCCTCGGAGAGCAACTTTCCGTTGGTGCAGTCAATTTGAAGTTCTGTGTAGTGGTTCACGAACACGACTTTGGCTATTCCCTTGTCGGGCCTAATATCAATTCGGTCAATCTTGGGGTCGAGATTCAATGCGGAAATACGGCCCAAGGCTATGTTTTGGATGCTGTCCAACGAAATCCAATTGGAAGAGTTGGTGTTGTAACCAGGCTGTGTGGCAGGGGCAAGGCCAGTTTGCCGTTTCCATCCAAGCAGTACGCCAGTAATTCCTATTAATAACATAAACGCAAAAAATGGCATTGCGACGAACTTGTGTAGCCGTCGGTAAGTCCTGGTCCTACTTGCCAAATTTTCTGTTTTCTGGTGCATGGAATCCCGTAATCGTATTGCGGGACAAAGGTAAGAAAGGTTTGGGAGGTATAGTGGTGTGAAGGTATGGAGGTATGATGGCCCGCCAATGCTCAACTGCAAGCCTCCAACCTTCATACCTTCATACCTTCACTTCTCATTTCCTCCCGCTCAGGCCCTGGAAGCCTCGCATGATGCCACGATCGGCCTTGCGCAAGAATTCGAGGATATAGTCACGTTCCACGGTAGCCTCGATTTCCGTCTCGATGATTTCGGTGGCTTGGGTCGTGTTGTAGCCTTTCACAAAAAGGATGCGGTAAACGTCTTGAATAACGTGGATTTGTTCAGCGGTGAACCCACGGCGACGAAGGCCTACGGAATTGATACCTGCGTAAGAAAGCGGCTCACGGGCTGCCTTCACGAAGGGTGGCACGTCCTTTCGTACCAGCGAACCGCCACCGATGAAGGCATGTGCGCCTATTTTGACGAACTGCTGGACGGCAGTAAGACCGCCTAAGTTCACATACTCTTCTATTTCTATGTGGCCCGCAAGCGTGACGCCATTAGCGATAATGCAGTTCTTGCCGATGTGGCAATCATGCGCAACGTGAACGTAGGCCATCAGCAAGCTGCCCGTCCCAATGGTGGTCTTGTGGCTTGCCTTGGTGCCTCGGTTGAGCGTTACATATTCCCTAACGATGACATTATTGCCAAGTTCTACCAAACTGTATTCGCCCTTGAATTTGAGGTCTTGAGGTACTGCTCCGACCACGGCTCCTGGGAAAATCTTACATCCGTTTCCGATGCGGGAGCCATCCATGATGGTGACGTGGGGACCAACCCAGGTGTCGTCGCCTATAACGACATCCCTGCCAATGGTGGTGAAGGGTTCTATGGTGACGTTTTGGCCGATTTGGGCTTCTGGGTGTATGTACCGCATAAGGTGGCTGCTGCCGTTGAGGTGTGGTAATACGGTGGGCTGCTCGGTAGATAATTTCATCAGAAAAATTGAAAAAGCAAAGCTAAGACAGCTATAGCCTCTTTCCAGCGGCATTGGCCTTAATCGTTGCTATGTTAAAATTGGTGTTCTCTTAACTGTAACTTGCAATGAAAAATGCAAAAGCAGAACTTCCAAAAACCACGCTAACATGAACAATATTTAGTTTGTTCAGTAATGCGCCTCCGTTGCGGAGCAGAAGGATGTTTTGAGAATGAAGGATGTAAAACGTTGAATTGCGTTGTTCGATTCAAAAAGCCGTCAAAAAACCTGTAGGCCAGGGTTCGTAGTGCTTTTTAGTTTGTCCTTACAATTTGGTCAATTTCTTCCAGGTCTATGTTGGCGTCTGTTGTTAACGTATCTTTAACTAAATACGCTTCCTTTTATTGTACTCAAAAATCAGGTTTTTTTCCCCTTTTTGGAAATTGTCAATCACCCTACGTTTTCGGCAACCTCCTCCTGTTTCTCTACCCGTTTGACAATTTGGGCCGTTAGTTCGCCTTCCGAAACAACTTTATTGCCCACGTAGGCTGTGCCGTGCATCTGCACCAAGCCACGCCTGATGGGCGCTGTAAGTTCCATTTTTAATATCAACGTGTCGCCCGGCGAAACCCGGTGCTTGAACTTCACCCCATCTATTTTCACGAAGTAGGTGTCCCAATTGCCGGGGTCGCCAACCTTTGAAAGGGCAAGAATACCGCCTGCCTGTGCAAGTGCCTCTAATTGCAGGACGCCAGGAAAAACGGGGTTTCCAGGGAAGTGGCCTTGGAAAAACGCTTCGTTGAAGGTGACGTTCTTCACACCAACGACATGGTTTTCAGATATTTCAATGATTTTGTCCACCAACAGGAAAGGGTAGCGGTGCGGCAGGTACTTGGCAACCTCCATCGTGTTGTAAACTGGCTCGGCATTGGGGTCATATTTGGGCACCCCTTTGAGCCGGCGTTGTTCGGTCCAGGCTTTTTTTAGCAGCTTCGCAAACTCCACATTGGCCGTGTGGCCTGGTTTGGTTGCAACAATTTTCCCTTTGATTGGCTTGCCCACCAGTGCAAGGTCGCCCAATACGTCCAAAAGTTTATGCCTTGCAGGTTCGTTGTTGAAGAAAAGCTCAATGGTGTTCAAGATGCCTTCCTTGTCAATCTTGACGCTTGGCTTGTTCAGTTTTTTGGCCAAGGCGTCCAGTTCGTCTTGGTTCATCAGGCGGTCAACGATGACGATGGCATTGCTGAGGTCGCCGCCTTTGATGAGGTTGTGGTCAACGAGGTACTCCAGCTCGTGCAGGAACACAAAGGTGCGGCAGGGGGCAATTTCCTTTGCAAAGTCCTCGACTCTCCCAAGCGAGGCATACTGCTGGCCCAAGATTTTGGAATTGAAGTCAATCATCGTGGTCACCTGGAAATGGTCGGCTGGCACAGCCACCAGTTCAGCCCCAGTTGACTCATCTATGTACCGGATTGGTTCGGTAATATCAAGAAACTCACGCTCTTCCGGTTGTTCGGCGAGGCCAGCCTGCTCCAGCACCTTGACAAATTGCCCAGCGCTTCCATCAAGGATGGGTACTTCCGGGCCATCAATTTCAATCAGCACATTGTCTATCCCCAAGCCGAACAAGGCCGCCAGGGCATGTTCGACCGTGCTAACATGGGCATCGCCTTGTTGAATGGTGGTTCCCCGCAGGGTGGATACTACTTGGGAAACATCCGCCTTGATGAACGGCTTCTCAGACAGGTCTATCCGTTGGAATTTTACGCCATGACCTGCTTCCGCTGGGTGGAAGGTCATCGTGACATCTTGGCCAGTGTGGAGGCCGATGCCCTTGATGGTCACTGGCTGTTGGATGGTGTGCTGATTCATAGTCAATTTAGAGATGAGGGGCGAGGGGTGGGGGATGAGGCTCTTAGCGCCTTCTTCCCTCATCCCTTACACCTCATCCCTTTTTAATCAGTTCATTGATTTTTCTGAACAGTTCGGGCAGTTTTTTGAAAACGGCATAGGAACGCAGATAATCGTTGTAGGGCAGGGCAGGGGAGCCATACAAGGCCGAACCCGGCTCCTTGACGGAAGCTGCCACACCGCTCTGAGCCTGCACCTTGGTGCCATCCGCTACCTCGATATGGCCAACGAACCCTGCTTGACCGCCAATGAGACACCGTTTGCCGATTTTGGTGCTGCCCGCAAAACCTGCTTGAGCGGCGACGACAGTGTGTTCCCCAAGGTCAACATTGTGGGCCACCATCACCAGATTGTCCAATTTGACGCCTTGGCGGATGAAAGTGCTGCCCATTGTGGCACGGTCAATCGTCGTATTGGCCCCAATTTCTACATTGTCTTCCACTACCACGTTCCCAAGCTGCGGCAGTTTGAGGTAGCTTCCATCTGGTTGTGGTACAAAGCCAAAGCCATCGCTTCCGATGACGACGTTGCTGTGCAATATGCAGTTGTCACCTATTTTACAGTCGTGGTAAACTTTCACGCCGGGGTATAAAGTGCAGTTTGCCCCGACCTCCACGTTTTTACCCAAGAATACCTGCGGGTGGATTGTCGTACCTTCTCCAACCTTGACCCCCTCTTCCAGAACGCTAAAGGTTCCAATTGTCACGTTTTCACCCAGTAGAGCCGTCCCGTGCATATCGGCCCGCTCCGACACTCCTTTGACCGCCTGTACCTGTGAACCGAACTTCTCCATTAGGATGCGGAGGCAGTTGTAAACATCATCCACCCTGATGACCGCTTCGGCGTCAATGCGCTGCGAAGGCTGGAAATCACGTGGGACGAGCACTGCCGTAGAATGGGTCGAATAAGCATATTGCTCGTAACGGAGGTTGGCGAGGAAGGTCAAAGTTCCTTTTCCACCCTGCTCAATTTTGCCGGGCCTATCCACCAACGCATCACCGTTGCCTTCGAGCGTGCCTCCAAGCATGTGGGCTATTTCTTTGGCTGCTAACTGCATAGGCGGCAAAGATAGTTGGGAGTTGGGAGTTGGGTGTAAGCATTGGTTAGTTTTTTGGCAATGGGCCAACCAAACTTGGTACAGTGGCCTATTTTTGCCGGAAAAAAAATTGAGAAGAATTAGAATTGGTACAAAGGAGAGTGTGACTGCTTTGCAGCAGGCTGATTTAGTCGTAGCAGAATTGGGTAAACATGGGTTTGAAGCCGAAATGGTCCTTGTGGATGCCAAAGGCGAGTTGTTGCCAGGCCGTGATAATGAGGCAATTAGCGAAATGGGCCAAGG
>WBZM01000516.1_pt1 | contig 53322 bp, 49 predicted proteins | sample 5204271 | NCBI WGS metagenome assembly WBZM01 (sample SAMN12344346, study PRJNA552823) | activated sludge metagenome | biome: Activated sludge suspended growth; feature: Nitrification reactor; material: Wastewater; isolation source: activated sludge from nitrification reactor of wastewater... | reverse complement strand
CGAAGCCGAACAGAAACACCACGAAGGACAGCCGCCCGGCCGCATCGCTCTTCCAGGAGAAAGCGGCGGCGTCAGTGCGAATGCCGCGCGCCCGGTCGATCACCAGGGCAATGTAGTGGCGCTCGCGGTTGCTGGCGCGGATCTGCTGGATGGCATCCAGGGTTTCGGTCAGCGCCTGCTGGAACAGCTCGAAAGCGCTGTTTTCGCGCTTCTTCAGATCCTTCACCCGCTTGCCCAGCAGCGTGGTGAAGTAGATGACCGCCGGATTGAGCAACAGGATGAACAGCGCCAACTGCCAGTGCATCCACAGCAGGACGATGGCGGTACCGATGATGGACAGCAGCGCCACCAGGAACTTGGACACGGATGCACCGATGAACGTGTCCATCGCGTCGAGGTCCTTGACGAAATGGGACGCGACGGCGCCGCTGCCAAGGGTTTCGTACTCCGACATGGCGATGCGGCTCAAACGCTGCAGCATCTGCTCGCGCATGCGGAAGACCACGTCCTTGGCGATCAGGGTGAAGCTACGGCCCTGCCATACGCCGAGGATCAGCGCCGTCAGCCGCAGTGCCAGCGTCAGCGCCAGCACCGCGCTGATGTACAGCACCGGCCCCTGCCAGGCGGCGGGCGACTGGCTGTTCAGCCATTCCACCAGGCGACCGGGTTGATGCAGCAGCACCTCGTCCACCAGCAGTGGCATCAGCAGGGGAATCGGCACGCTCGCCACCGCCGCCAGGATGGCGACGATATGCGCGCTGATCAGGTCCGTTCTGTGCTCGCGGACGATGGCGAGGACTGACTGCCAGGTGTATTGGTTGGACATGATTTGTGGACCGAAAAGAGGAGAGAGGAGACGAGAGGGACGAGAGCCCGACCTCGCTGGCCAGCGACAAGGTCGTCCACGCTCCCTCGCGGTACGCCACCTCGGGCTGGGTGAGCAGCCCGGGATGTTCATGCAAACATGACATGCATCAATGACCGACTATTTTAGTCGGTGTTTCAATCAGCCCCTCGTTGCCAGCATCGGATGACAACAAGGGATCCCCGAAGCCACGAGACGATACTCGAGCCTGAAGAACAGATGCGTCTCCGGGGAGAAGAATCACCACACAAGTCGGGAGGGACAAGAATGAAAATGATGCACGCAAGAAAGTGGACTGCTACCCTGGCTGCGTTTGCTCTCGTGATCGGCAACGTCGGAGCGCAGGAGGCCAAGCCCGAAAAGTCGAAGGCACTCGAGGAAGGACCGATGCAGATCGGCGGCTCGTCACCCGTAGGCGGCGCGGACATGGTCCAGACCCTGAATCCGAAGTCGCCGCCGATGACGAAGGCCGAGTTCGAGGTGGGCAAGAAAATCTACTTCGAGCGCTGCGCCGGGTGCCACGGTGTGCTGCGCAAAGGGGCAACGGGCAAGCCGCTGACCACCGACATCACCCTTGAACGCGGATCTGAATACCTGAAGACCTTCATCTTCTACGGCTCGCCGCAGGGAATGCCGAACTGGGGGAGTTCCGGCACGCTCAGCGACCAGGAAGTCGACGTCATGACGCGCTATATCCAGCATGAGCCGCCAACCCCGCCTGAGTTCGGCCTGAAGGAAATGAATGCGACCTGGAAGCTGATCGTCCCGCCGTCGCAGCGCCCGCAGAGCAAGATGAACAAGCTGGACCTGGCCAACCTGTTCTCGGTCACGCTGCGCGATGCCGGCAAGATTGCCCTGATCGACGGCGCCAGCAAGAAGATCGTCGACGTGATCGACACCGGCTACGCGGTCCACATCTCGCGCATATCAAAGTCGGGCCGCTACCTGTACGTCATCGGGCGCGACGCCAAGATCGTGCTGATCGATCTGTGGATGGAGAAACCCGCGCCTGTCGCCGAGATTCGGGTCGGCCTCGAAGCGCGATCGGTCGAAACCTCCAAGTTCAAGGGCTATGAGGATCGCTACGCGATCGCCGGCACCTATTGGCCGCCACAATATACGCTGATGGATGGCGATACGCTCAAGCCGCTCAAGGTCATCGGCACCCGCGGCATGACTTCCGATACCAACGAGTACCACCCCGAGCCGCGCGTGGCAGCCATTGTCGCCTCGCACCATCACCCCGAATTTCTCGTCAACGCCAAGGAGACCGGCATGGTGCACCTGGTCGACTACAGCGATCTCGAGAATCTCAAGGTCAAGATGATCAAGACACCGCGTTTCCTGCACGACGGTGGATTCGAGTCGACTGGCCGCTACTTCATGGATGCGGCGAACGCGTCGGACAAGATTGCCGTCATCGATACCAAGGAGGGCAAGCTGGCAGCAGTCGTCTCGGTTGGCAAGACGCCCCACCCCGGTCGTGGTGCGAACTTCGTTCATCCGAAGTTCGGGCCCGTGTGGGCCACCAGCCACTTGGGCGACGAAACCGTTTCGCTGATTGGCACCGACCCGAAGAAGAATGCCCCCAACGCCTGGAAAGTCGTGCAGACGCTCAAGGGCGCCGGCGGTGGCTCGCTGTTCCTGAAGACCCATCCGAAGTCCAAGAACCTCTGGGTCGACGCACCGCTCAATCCGGACCCGGCAATTTCCCAGGCCATTGCGGTCTTCGACATCAACAGGCTCGACAAGGGATTCGACTTGCTGCCGATCGGCGAATGGGCTGGTGTCAAGCCCGGTGCCAAGCGCATCGTACAACCGGAATACAACCGTGACGGCGACGAGGTCTGGTTTTCGGTATGGAGCACCGGCAGCGAGGAATCGGCGATCGTTGTCGTCGATGACAAGACGCGCAAGCTCAAGGCCGTCATCAAGGACCCGCGCCTGGTCACGCCGACCGGCAAGTTCAACGTGTTCAACACACAGAACGACGTTTATTGAGAGCGGACCGATGCCGGGCGGGCATGCATCATCGCCAGCCCGGCTGCCGCAGCAGCGAAGCTCGCACCCGCCCTACGCGATGCCGACCGTTGATCGACCCAAAGCCCTCTACATGGAGCAAGAAGCATGAAAGCGTCCCCCGTGTTGCTGCTGATCGCCGCTGGCCTGATGTATGCTGGCGCAGCCCAGGCCGATGAGGCTCTGGCAAAGGCCAAGAATTGCCTCTCGTGTCACGCGGTCGACAAGAAGGTCGTCGGTCCCTCCTACAAGGACGTCGCCAAGAAATACTCGGCGAAGGATGAGGCGATGCTGGCCGAGAAGATCATCAAGGGTGGCAAGGGCGTCTGGGGCCCGGTACCGATGCCGCCCAACCCTTCGGTCAAGCCAGAGGAGGCCAACCAGCTGGTCAAGTGGATCCTCAGCCTGAAGTGATTCTGGAGCGAGCAGGTCGCCTTGGCTTCACCCGCTGGCGGGCCACGACGGCAAGCTTGGCTGAACACGTCGGGCCAATGGGTCGGTAACTTGCCCGATGCCGTCGCGGAGCACGATCCCTGCCACCGCATTCGGCTTCGCCGATCGATGGGTTGCTGACCGGCTTCTTCGTGATGCGCGATGAATCTTGAAGGGCTTCTGGCACATGCACCCCTGTTCCACGGGCTCGACCCTGAGGAGATCGCGCGGCTCGCGCAGGGCTCGCGCGCACTCACGGCCGCGCGCGGCGATGTTCTTTTCCATAAAGGGGACACGCCGACGGGTTTCTTCCTGATCATCTTTGGTCTGGTGAAGCTGGCGCTCAATTCGCCCCAGGGTGGCGAAAAGGTGGTCGCAATCCTCGGCCCCGGGGAAACATTCGGCGAAGCGGTGATGTTTATTGACGAGCCGTTCCTGGTCGACGCACAGGCGCTGGTTCAATCACGCCTGGTCCATGTCTCGAAAAACGCAATCCTCCGGGAGCTGGATACGGACCCGCGCCTGGTCCGCAAGATGATCGCCGCTCTGTCGATGCGCCTGCATCACCTGATCGATGATCTGGAGGCCTACTCGCTGCGGAGCGGCCGCCAGCGCATCGTTGCCTATCTGTTGCGCAATGCGGAGGAAGACCACGGCGGGGCAGTCACCGTCACCCTCCCAACCAACAAGCGGATCATCGCCTCGCGCCTCAACATGACGCAGGAAACGTTTTCGCGCCTCCTGCAGTCGCTTGGCAAACAGGGCCTGCTCTCGGTTCAACGGCGCAGAATCCACATCCCGGATATCGAGAGGCTGCAAGCGCTGGCCGAGATCGAGTGACGGCACTGCAGAGGGCCGCGCCTACCGCCAGCTGCGTTCCGCCGCTCAGCGCCGCTCGCGCAGCACGAAGGGTTCGAGCAGCACCTCCTCCGCCGGAGGCGGCGGGTTGCGGCCACCGTTGACGGTCACGCCTGACGACGCACCCCTGCCGATGAAAGGCTGGATGGCGGTCAATGGCATTGGAGCGTGCCGGTAGTTGCGGTACATTGGCGAGACGACGCGCTTGTGGCTCCGCGACGCGCATGCGTACCAGGAAGAGTTGCTCCCCCTGATTGCAGACCATGTCCAACCCCTTCTTCGACCAACCGATCCTCAACTCCCCGTACACGTGCCCGGCGCGGCACTGGGAACTCAACGAGGAGGGGCAGCCGACGGAGAAGATCCTCGAAAGCCGCCGCCGGGCGCAGTTCATCACCCCGATCCCGAAGCCGAAGAAGCGCAAGACTGCCGCCAGCCAGCAAAGCTTCGTTTTCGATTACGGCAAGGGACTGTCAACCCAGGAGCAGCAGTACGACCCCACCTCGATCATCAACGAAGTTCGCGGGCATGTGGATTCCTGGCGTTCCCTGCCCAACCCCAATCAGTGGCAGGTGACACCGGAGACCGCCCGCCTGCTGCAGCACTGGCGTCATCATCGGTTCAGCGCTATCCGACCGTTTTTCTGCCAGGTCGAAGCCGTCGAAACCGCGATCTGGCTCGGCGAGGTTGCACCGCAATCCAGGCACGGCAAGCGCATTCTCGAGCATCTCGCGGCGGCGAACCGGGACGCCAATCCCGAGTTGCTGCGCCTCGCCCTGAAACTGGCCACCGGCGCCGGCAAGACGACGGTGATGGCCATGCTCATCGCCTGGCAGACGATCAACGCGCTGCGCCGGCCGGGCAGCAGGAACTTCACCCGCGGCTTCCTGATCTGCGCGCCCGGCCTGACGATCAAGGATCGCCTGCGCGTCCTGCAGCCGAACGACCCCGACAGCTACTACAGGGGCCGCGAACTGCTGCCGGGCGACCTGCTCGACGACATGAGCCGCGCCAGGATCGTCATCACCAACTACCACGCCTTCAAGCTGCGCGAGCGCATCGAGATTTCCAAGGGTGGACGGCAGCTCCTGCAGGGGCGCACGGGCGATGAACTCCGCACGCTCGAAAGCGAAGGCCAGATGCTGCAGCGGGTGATGCCCGAGCTGATGGGCATGAAGAACATCCTCGTCATCAATGACGAGGCGCACCACTGCTACCGCGAAAAGCCGAGGGACGCCGATGACGAGGACCTGAAAGGCGACGACCGGAAGGAGGCCGAGAAGAACAACGAAGCCGCCCGCCTCTGGATTTCCGGCATCGAAGCCGTCAACCGCAAGCTCGGTACGACCCGCGTCATCGACCTGTCGGCGACACCCTTCTTCCTGCGCGGCTCCGGCTACGCCGAGGGCACGCTCTTCCCGTGGACGATGAGCGACTTCTCGCTGATGGACGCCATCGAATGCGGCATCGTCAAGCTGCCGCGTGTACCGGTGGCCGAGAACATCCCGGGCAACGAAATGCCGATGTTCCGCAAGCTCTGGGAGAACATCAGCAAGGACATGCCGAGAAAGGGCCGTGGCCAGGGCGAAGACCTCGACCCCCTGAGACTCCCGACACGCTTGCAGACGGCACTGCAGGCGCTCTATGGTCACTACGAGCAGACTTTCAGGCTGTGGGCGGCAAAGGGCATCAAGGTGCCGCCGTGTTTCATCGTCGTTTGCCAGAACACCGCCATCTCCAAGCTGGTTTACGACTACGTCTCCGGCTTCCAGCGCAGGAACGCCGATGGCAGCAGCACGCCGGAAATCGGACGGCTGCCGCTGTTCCGCAACTCCGACGAACACGGCAACCCCCTTCCCCGCCCGAACACGCTGCTGATCGACAGCGAGCAGCTCGAAGCCGGCGATGCCCTCGACGACAATTTCCGCAGCATGGCGGCCGACGAGATCGAGCGTTTTCGCCGCGAGATCGTCGAGCGCTCCGGCGATGCCCGTGCCGGCGACCACATCAGCGATCAGGAGTTGCTGCGCGAAGTCATGAACACCGTCGGCAAGCCAGAGCAGCTGGGCGGCGCCATCCGCTGCGTCGTCTCGGTGTCGATGCTCACCGAAGGTTGGGACGCCAATACCGTCACCCATGTGCTCGGCATCCGCGCCTTCGGCACCCAGTTGCTCTGCGAGCAGGTCATCGGCCGCGCGCTGCGCCGCCAGTCCTACGAGCTGAACGAGGAAGATCTGTTCAACGTCGAGTACGCCGACGTCTTCGGCATCCCCTTCGACTTCACCGCCAAGCCGGTCATCGCGCCGCCGCAGCCGCCACGCCAGACGGTACAGGTCAAGGCCGTTCGCCCCGAGCGCGACGCGCTCGAAATCCGCTTTCCGCGGGTCGAGGGCTATCGCGTCGAGCTGCCCGAGGAACGGCTGACCGCCGACTTCAACGACGATTCGGTCCTGCAACTCAGCCCCGAGCTGGTCGGCCCGTCGATGACCCGCAACTCCGGCATCATCGGCGAAGGCGCGGACATGAGCCTGCGGCACCTCGGCGACATGCGGCCCGCGACACTCGCGTACCAGCTGGCCCAGCGGTTGCTGTACACCAAGTGGCGCGACCCCGGCGAGGAGCCCAGGCTCTACCTCTTCGGCCAGCTCAAGCGCATCACCCGGCAATGGCTCGACACCTGCCTGGTCTGCAAGGGCGACACCTACCCGGCGCTGCTGATGTACCAGGAACTCGCCGACATGGCCTGCAACCGGATCACGGCGGCGATCACCCGGCGGTTCCTCGGCGAGCGTCCGATCAAGGCGCTGCTCGACCCCTACAATCCCACCGGATCGACCGCGCACGTCCGCTTCAACACCTCGAAGACCGACCGCTGGCAGACAAGTTCGCAATCCTGCCACATCAACTGGGTGATCCTGGACAGCGACTGGGAAGGCGAATTCTGCCGCGTTGCCGAGTCGCACCCCAGGGTTCGCGCCTATGTGAAGAACCACAACCTCGGCCTGGAAGTCCCCTATCGCTACGGCTCCGAGACGCGCAAGTACCGGCCCGACTTCATCGTGCTGGTCGATGATGGCCACGGCCCCGATGAGCTGCTGCATCTCGTGGTCGAGATCAAGGGCTACCGGCGCGAGGACGCGAAGGAGAAGAAATCGACCATGGATACCTACTGGGTGCCGGGCGTGAACCATCTCGGCAGCCATGGTCGCTGGGCGTTTGCCGAGTTCTGCGAGGTGTACCAGATCGAGTCCGATTTCCGGGCCAGGGTCGAGGGCCAGTTCGCCAGGATGATCGAATCACTTGCGCAATAGACGGCACATTCGATGCGACATTTCCGGCGACAAGTTTCTTTGTGAATTGTCCTATTTCGATGAAAAGTAACGATTTTTTGCAATGGAACCGCGGACATTGTGAACGACAGGATCTTCCTCGCCGGAAACGTGGCGTGAAGCTCGGAACCGCGAGCGCCATGCTTGACATACACACTGCAATATGTATAGTCATGGTCCATGCGCTACACATGGGACGAAACCAAGCGGCAGGCCAACCTGAATGAGCACGGCCTCGATTTCTCCGATGCGGAAAAAGTCTTTGCCGGGCCGTTGTTGCTGATCGATGGTCAGCGATCGGACTATGGCGAGCAGCGCATGATCGGCATCGGCCTTCTGGATTGTCTGGTCGTGCTGATCGTGCATGTCGAATCTGACGAGGCAATCCGCATCATTTCCATGCGCAGGGCGGACAGCGATGAAACAGACCTTTTCTACCGAAGCGCCGGATATTTCTGACGACGCGCCAAAACTCACGCAGACGGACTTCGAGCGTGCTCGCCGGCGAATCGCTGGAAAGGATGCCAGCCACGCCGAATGGCAAGCGGCCGTACGGGCTCGCGTGGGCAAGCTGCGCATCAACATCATGCTCGACGCGCCGATCGTTGAACACTTCAAGGCGCTGGCCGGCGAGCGCGGCTACCAGACGATCATCAACGACACCCTGCGCCGGGTGATCGAGACCGGCCACCTCGAAGCGGATCTACGGCGGCTGATTCGCGAAGAGCTGGCACGCCGCTGAATTCACATTCCTGCCCAGCGAAGGATAAGAAATTCAACGGCATCATCGAGAGCATAGCAGGGCATGACCATGGCCAGACCCGGCAACACCAAGACCGTCGAAACCCTCACCCACGACGAGGCCCGGCGCAAGAACATCCCGACGGCCGAATACCAGGCGGTGCTGCCTACCGAGCAGCAGCAGCCGAAGCAGGTCCGCTACCCGCGCAACACGGATCTCGACCCGCAGCTCGTCTGGCGCGGAAAGGACGAGCAGGACTGGAGCGACCTCGTCGTCGCGGCGCCGCCGCTCTACATCCAGGAGAAGGTGCACCCGAAGGTGCTGATCGACGACCTGCTGCGCAGCACCAGGGAGCGCCAGCACGAGGCCGGGCAGATCACACCCGATCTCTTCGCCGATTTCAACGGCATCCCCAAGGGCGCCGACAAGACCGATTTCTACCAGCACGACCAGAACTGGAGCAACCGCATGATCCTCGGCGATTCGCTGCAGGTCATGGCCAGCCTCGCCGAGCGCGAAGGCCTGCGCGGCAAGGTGCAGTGCATCTACCTCGATCCGCCTTACGGCATCCGGTTCAACAGCAACTTCCAGTGGAGCACCACCAGCCGTGACGTCAAGGATGGCAACGCCGGTCACATCACCCGCGAGCCGGAGCAAGTGAAGGCGTTTCGCGATACCTGGCGCGACGGGATTCACAGTTACCTCACCTACCTGCGCGATCGGCTGACCGTGGCGCGAGATTTGCTGAGCGAGTCGGGGTCGATTTTTGTGCAGATCGGGGACGAAAACGTCCACCGGGTGCGGGCGGTGATGGATGAGGTGTTTGGTGAGGAAAGCTTCTGCTCTCAGATCGTATTTCGGAAGACCACGGGCAAAGGCAGTGCCATCTTGGATTCGAGTTTCGACACCTTGCTCTGGTATGCGAAAGATCGCTCCCATGTGAAGTATCGAGATCTGTTCGACGAGCGCTCTTTCGTTGGAGACGACAACCTTCGGTTCTTTGAAGATTCCAGTTACAAGGCCTTCGTGATGTCTCCTGAGCAGCTCGCTGGTTTCGCGACGCTTCCGGCCGATGCGAGAGTTTATCACCCCAATCCAATCACCAGCGCACGCTCGAGCGGTGCAAACGACGTGTCTGAGTTTGATTTCAACGGAAAACAATTCTCGCCGGGCAACCGCACCTTCAGCACCAACCAAATTGGCTTAACTCGGGCGCGCAAGGCAGGGCGGCTTCTAGCCATCGGCAACACGCTTCGCTTCAAGAGATATCTGAACGATTTCTCTGTGATGGCTCGGAACAACATCTGGGACAACACCCGTCAAAGCGGATTCGGTGACGCGAAGGTCTATGTTGTTCAGACCGCCTCTATCGTTATCCAGCAGGCCATCTTGATGTCCACCGACCCCGGAGACCTGGTCCTCGACCCGACCTGCGGTTCCGGCACCACTGCCTTTGTCGCCGAGCAATGGGGCCGCCGCTGGATCACCATCGACACCTCGCGCGTCGCGCTCGCGCTGGCCCGCGCCCGCATCATGGGCGCGCGCTATCCGTTCTACCTGCTCGCCGATTCCCGCGAAGGCCAGCTCAAGGAAGCCGATGTCAGCCGCAGTGCACCGAGCACGCAGCCGGTGCACGGCGACCTCCGCCACGGCTTCGTCTACGAGCGCGTGCCGCACATCACGCTCAAGTCGATCGCCAACAACGCCGAGATCGACGTCATCTGGGAGCAGTGGCAGGCGAAGCTCGAACCCTTGCGCGAATCGCTGAACGCGGTGCTCGACAAGGCCTGGCAGGAATGGGAAATCCCGCGCGACGCCGACCAGTCCTGGCCCGACCCCGCGAAGAAGCTGCACGCCGACTGGTGGCAGGCGCGCATCGGCCGGCAGAAGGAAATCGACGCCTCGATCGCCGCCAAGGCCGATTTCGAGACCCTCTACGACAGGCCTTACGAGAACAGGAAGTGCGTGCGCGTCGCCGGTCCCTTCACCGTCGAGAGCCTGTCGCCGCACCGGATGATCGGCGTCGACGAGGACGACGAACTGATCGACGGTTTCCAGCAAGATCGCGCCGGGTACGGCGCCCGCCAGTCCTTCGCGCAGTTGATTCTCGAAAACCTCAGGACGGCCGGCGTGCAGCAGGCGCACCGGGAAGACCGGATCAGCTTCACCGCGCTGACGCCCTGGCCGGGCGAGGGAGCGATCTGCGCCGAAGGACGCTATCTCGAAGGTCAGGAAGGTGAAATGCGCGAAAAGCGGGCCGGCATCTTCATCGGCCCCGAGTTCGGCACCGTGCAGCGCAGCGATCTGGTCGAAGCCGCGCGCGAGTGCGGCGAAGCCGGTTTCGACGCGCTGATCGCCTGCGCCTTCAACTACGAGGCGCACGCCACCGACTTCAGCAAGCTCGGGCGCATCCCCGTGCTCAAGGCGCGCATGAACGCCGACCTGCACATGGCCGCGGACCTCAAGAACACCGGCAAGGGCAATCTCTTCGTCATCTTCGGCGAGCCGGACATCAGCCTGCTGCCGCAGGACGACGGCAAGCTGTGCGTCAAGGTGAACGGCGTCGATGTCTTCAAACCGCAGACCGGCGAAGTCATCAGCGACAGCACCGACGGCATCGCCTGCTGGTTCATCGACACCGACTACAATCAGGAAAGCTTCTTCGTCCGCCACGCCTATTTCCTCGGCGCCAACGACCCCTACAGCGCATTGAAGACGACGCTCAAGGCAGAGATCGACCGCGAAGCCTGGGCCAGCCTGAACAGCGACACCTCGCGTCCGTTCGTGAAGCCGAAGTCTGGGCGGATCGCGGTGAAGGTGATCAACCACCTCGGGGACGAAGTCATGAAAGTGTTCCGCGTGTAGGACCGGCGATGTTCAGAGCCGGCGGGTGGAAGCACACGAGCGCCGCGCTCTGCCCACCATTCGGGCTTGCTAGTGACGCCTCGCGGTACTGCGGATCCGGGAATGAGCAAACGAGGGAATTCGCCCAGCATGCGTTGCGCCGGCTGGCCGGCTTCGTCAACGCGCTCAAGCTGCGGCATCGGGACATCGAGGTGGGGGACGAGTTGAAGGGACTGATCTCGAGTCCGAGCCATGGTGACACGGCATTCTGGTCGGCCGGGGTCAGCAGGAACCTTCGCCCGTCTGTGCGAGAGAGCGACGCGAGCCTCCGGTTCCGCGGAGTCGACCACGGAGGACCGCTCTCACCGCCACCCGCGGTTCGCAGCTCAGCGCCGCTCACGCAGGACGAAGGGTTCGATCAGCGCTTCCGGCACCGAGGGCGGCAGGTTGCGGGCGCCGCTGAAGTTGGCATTCCAGACATCGGCATTGGCGAGGTCGGCCTGCGCCATGTCGGCATCGCTGAAGACCGCGTGGCGCAGGGTCGCGCCGAGGAGTTTCGTGCCGACCAGTCGCGCGCCGGAGAAATCGGCGCTTTCGGCCGCGGCGCCAGTCAGATCGGCGCCGGACAGATCGGTACCGACCAGCCTGGCCCCGAGCAGCACGCCGCGAAAGGCATAGCAGCCCTTGATCGAACCGCCGGAGATGTCGATGCCCTCCATCAGGATGTCCTTGAGATAGGCGCCGGCGAAATCTGCCCGCGGCGCGCGGGTGTTGATCAGATTGGCGCCGAAGAGATTGGCGCCGCCCAGGCGGGCGTCGGATAGATCGGCATCATCGAAGGTGGCATGAAAGAGATCGGCGTCGCGGAAATCCGCCCTGGCGAGCTGCGCCCCGGTGAAGTTGGCCCATTTGGAATTGCTGCGACTGAAGTCCGCCCCTTGCAGGCGCGCCTCGCGCAGATCCGCATTTTCCAGCTTGGCTCCGGCGAAGCGCGCACCGCGCAGGTCGCGACCGTCCAGCCTGGCCCGGCTCAAGTCACAGGCCGACAGGTCGGTGGCTGCCGCGGGACGGCCGCAATCGCCCGGCGGCAGATCGGTTGCCCGCGCCGGCAAGGCAGCGGTGGCAGCGAGCACAAGCACTGCAGACCAACTTTTCATCGTCGTCCTCCAATTTCTTCGCGCGGTAAAGCGAGAGAAACCCGGCCCGGCGAGCCGCCTGCTGCTTCGGCGTACATGCTGCCGGCGGCAACTTGTACAGGCCGGCGAAACTCGCCCGCATCCCGCAGTAATCCCGGCAGTCTTCGCCAGACACAGGCATCACGCTCACACCTGCTGTGCCAGGCTGCAACGAAATCCGGCATGGGACAGGGCCGAGGCTCGCGGATCGGCTGCACCATCAGCAACGGCGATGTTGCCCAGAAGCACCCCACTGAAAGTACACGCATGGCGATTGGCACCAAGGGCATCAATCTCGAAATGCATCCGCCCAGCGGGCGCCTTCTTCACGAATTTCGCACGATGGTTATTCCCGCCCGAAACCAGCTTCCCGCTGGCCACGTATCGCCAACACGAAGACCGTATCGATCTCGGCAACATAGCGATACAGCGCCACATAGCCATGCGAGCGGCGCCCGATCACCAGTTCCCGCTTGCCGCCCTCGTCCGGGTGACCGATCAACGGGTTCGTTTCGAGCACACCGATGGCCGCGACAACCTCATGTATCCGCGCCACGGGGTTCTCGACCTGATGCTGATCGAGATGATCGAGGTGATCGAGGATCCGGTCGAAGTTCTCTCGAACCTCGGGCGCCAGTTCGATGCGTGACACGCTACTTCGCCAGCTTGCGCGCTGCCGGGCGCTTCACCGCCTTGCCGGCTACACGCCCCTCAAGGTAGCTGCGCATCTCGCTCCACGGAAGCGTCTTGCCGGCTTCGACGATGCGGGCATAGCGCTCTTCCGCCAAGGCATCGAACTCGGCCCGGCGCTCGGCCTGCTCGGCCTTTTCGGCAATCGCTTCAAGGATGAAGTTGTGTGGGGTCGTGCCGGCACGCCCGGCCGCTTTGGCCACGCGGGCTTTCAGGTCGTCGGGGATACGGATGGTCGTGGTGCTCATGGAAAGCTCCGGGCGGGACTCGATACGGATTCAATGTAGCACACCGGTGACACACGAATAAGCCGGGGCCACCAATCAACCCACGAAAGACCAATTCATGCTGACCGCGTATCAGTCGGTACTTGGCTGCCGCCAGATGTGCGCGCGATCGGGCAAGGCCCGCAGCGGCGGCAACGAGCACAAGCAACGCAGACCAGCTTTTCATCGTCGTCCTGCAAACGAAAGTCTGCTACGATCCGTCCGGCTGCCGCACCTTCTCGTCCCAGCTTCCCCTGCGGCAGACCACCCGCCATGACCCTGCCATCGGCCACCGAGCACAGCCTGCTGACCACGCTGTTGCGCCTGAGCGAGCTGTTGCCGCCGACTTACGCGCGCTTTCGTCCGCTGCTGGCGGACGCGCTGCTGTTCTTCCTCGACCGCCTCCCGCCACGCCGCCAGCAGGAAATCTTCGCCGCCCAGCTGGCACTGCCGGTCAATGCCAGCCGATCGCGGCGGCTGCTCGCGCTGTTCCGCCTCTGCCCCACCCTGCACAAGCTCGGGCAGGTGGTCGCCCACGATCGGCGCCTGTCCGGTGACCTGCGCCGGCATCTGCAGGAACTCGAAACGCTCGTGCCGACCGATTCCTTGCGGGCCGTCCGGCCGCAGCTCGAACGCGAGCTGGGCCAGGTCACGGGCCTGCGCATCGCGCGCAAGGCACTTGCCGAGGCCAGCGTCGCCGTCGTCGTTCCCTTCGTCTGGCAGCCGGCGGCGAACGGACCGCCGCAGCACGGCGTCTGCAAGGTGCTGCGGCCGGGCGTCGAGCAGCGGCTGGAAGAGGAACTCGCCATCTGGCCGGCGCTCGGCAGCCACCTCGAGGAGCGCTGCGTCGCGCACGGGCTGCCGGTGTTCGACTACGCCAACACCCTCGACAGCGTTGCCCGCCTGCTCGCCAATGAAGTCCGCCTGGAGCGCGAGCAGGCTCATCTGCGCCAGGCCGCCGAGTTCCATGCCAACGCAGCGGACATCGTCATCCCGCATCTCTTCCCTTTTTCGACACCGACCGTCACCGCCATGCAGCGGGTCGATGGCTGCAAGGTGACGGTGCAGGATCTGCCGCCGAGGGAGATGCGACGGCGCGCCGAACGAGTGGTCCGCGCCCTGCTCGCGCAGCCCTTCTGGCGAAGCGGCGAGGCCGGGGCCACTTTCCATGCCGACCCGCACGCGGGCAACCTGCTGGCGATGCCGGACGGGCGACTGGCCATTCTCGACTGGGCGCTGACGACGACCCTGTCCAAACGGCAATGCGAAGCGGTCGTGCAACTCGTTCTCGGCGCCCTGACACTGAACCACCGGCGTGCCTGCATGGCGATCGCCGGGCTCGGCCACGTGATCGACGACGAACAGGTCGAGGCCGCAGTCGGACAGGCGATCGGCCGGGTACGCAGCGGCCGCTTCCCGGGGTTCGACTGGATGACGTCCCTGCTGGACGCACTGGCGGCGACTTCGGCAGTCCGCTTCCCCGAAGACGTCAGCCTGTTGCGCAAGGCGCTGCTGACCCTGGCGGGTGTCGCCGCCGACGTGTCGCCGGACATGGCGATCGATGGCGTCCTCGTCCGCGAAGGGGCGAGCCAGTTCATCGCCAGCCTCTGGTGGCGGCCCTGGGTCTGGCCGGACCGGCGCCCGCGCGGCGGCGCCCACCTCTCGAATGCCGACCTGTTCGGTCTCGGCGCCGAGATACCGGCCAGCGTGCTCCGTTTCTGGGCCGGCAGCCGCATCTGATCGCAACCGCTGGCCCGGACGCAGACGCGCTGGCATCAGCGCGCGCAGGTCGCGGGCTCGGCGACGATGACTGCCTGCAGGACGGCAGCGACATCCGTGTTGGTGATGTAGCGGCCATCATTGAAGCCGAGCACGTTCGCCAGTCCGGGGTCCACACCGTCGACTTCGCCGTAGAAGCGGTCGGCACCGGCCCCATTGGCCCACAGCAGGGTGTTCTCGTTGGTGTGGGTGTGGTAATGCCACTTGACCCCGGGCAGGTTGCCCGCGCCGTTGTTGCGGATGGGCTCGAAGGCGACGCTGTCGGAGTGCGGGCCCATGGGCATGCCGTTGCCGTGGTCGGTGAGAACGATCAGCAGGGTCTCGTCCCAGCTGCTGTGGGCCTGCACCCAGTCCACGGCCGCCTGCACCGCCCGGTTGAAGTCGATCTGCTCCTCGATGATGCCGGCGGTATCCCTGGCGTGCGCGGCCCAGTCCACGGCGCCGCCCTCGACCATCAGGAAGAAGCCATCGCTGCCCTTGCTGAGGACATTCAGGGCACCCCGGGTCATCGTCTCCAGGCTTGGCACGGTGTCGATGTAGGCCTTGCCACTGGGAGTCGGGGCCCCGCGTCCGACCACGGCGCCGTCGCGACGGTACTGCAGGGTGTCATGGACCTGCGGCAGACCGATGATCTTGCGGCCGGTCAGCGCCAAGGCGCCTTTCGCCAGTGCCTCGAAGTCGGACCTGGTCTGCACGAGCTGCCACTTTGCGCGGTCGTTGACCGTGTTCCAGGCGGTCCGCGACAGGTAGCCGCCGCCAGTGCCGGTGTCTTTGGCGAAGACCGGTGCGGCGCGCAGCCTGCCGTTGCTGTCGTAGTCGGGATGGCCCGCACCCATGATCAGGTCGACCGCCGGGTTGTCGACCATCTCCTGGCTGATCTCGCCGTAGTTGTTGCGATTGCGGTTCGTCGCAGCGAAAGCGGCGGGCGTGGCGTGTGAAAAGGGCACGCTCGAGACGATTCCCGTCACCTTGCCCTGCGCCTTGGCACACTGGGTGATGTAGGCGAGGTCCTGGGCGAAATTGTCGACGCTGATGGCGTTGTTGTAGGTCTTTACGCCCGTCGCCAGGGCGGTGGCGGCGGCGGCGGAATCGGTATGGTCGCGCTTGATGTAGTCGTAGCCGTTGAAGTGACTCGGAAAGCCACCGTACGTCCCGGCGTTTGGCGTCTTGTCCCACGCGCTGGCCGGATCGTAGGACACCGCCGGAATCCCGTTGTGAGTGGGTGTGGTCGAGGTGGTCAACGGATAGCTCGTCATGCCCAGCTTCACCGGGAACCGGTCGTAGGCCTGCATGCCCTTCCGACCGTACTGATAGTAGCTGGCCATGTCCCAGGTGCCCCAACTGGCACCGTCGCTGATGAACAGCAGCACGTTCCGCGTCGGGGCGGCCTGGGTGAGGGTGGCGGCAAGGCACAGGGTGAGCAGGCCCAAGGTAGCGAGCAGGTGGCTGGCGATTCGCGCGCGCATCAGGATCTCTCCGGCAATGAACAGGGAGCGGGAGCCGACTTTATACCCGAAAGATGGCCCGAAGCCAGACGCCGGCCACGGATTCCCTGCCCGGCGCAATGACCGTCCCGGTCCCCAGCGCGGGGCCGTCTGCCGCTGGTCGATCATCCTGCCCGCGCCGGGGTCGTCGGCGAGCAGGAAGCGCAAGGGCTGTCGCGGCAGCATGGATTCATCGACGGCAGTGATCTGGTGCGGCAGCGGCTCGACGACCGAGGTATGGACGGCCAGAACGGGATCGAACAGGTGCGCGAGGCGGATGCGCTGCGCTTCGGAAAGCAGACGGAAGAGCGCATCGTCGCCGTCAAGACTCCACGGGTGGCCTTGCTCGACGATGTCCAGCACGGGCTCGTTATCCCGATAGAGCAGCTGGTTCGCCACCTTGCCGTCGGCGGCCTTGTCGGTCAGCCCCAGCGCTTCGGAACCGAACCACTGCACGTTGACCACGGTGACCAGGCTTACCGGGAAGACACCCGGCGCTGGCGCAACGGCGACATCTTCCGCGATATCGTCGGCAAGTTCATCCGGGCCCTGGTGAGCCGGGACTGGTGCGGGTGCTGGCAGGACAACCACCGGCCAGGGGAAAGCCTGGCGGTGTGAAGCGGTCAGGCGACCGCCCAAGTGGCGCCTTGTCCGTCCCGACCGGCAACGACCAAGGTCCCGGTACGCTGCAGGCGACGCCCCACGCCAGTGGCGTTCTTCCACATCTGCTCGATCATGACGGTCGTCGCTTCCAGTCCGCGGTGGGTCGTCAGCGCTTCGCCGATCTGGCGGCTGCTCGGCGCCGCGCCTTGCGCCTCACGGAAGATGCCGAGAACCATGCGCTGGCATTCGCCCGGCCGGGAGAAGCAGTTCCGCACCCGATGGGCCTTGATCCGGATTGTCCACAGGTCGAATTGCGGGGAAAACAGCTCCGGATCAGCCCGGCGCCAGCCGACACCGCCGCACCGCCGTCAGAATCCCGCGCAAAATCTCGATCGGCGGCGGGGGGCAACCGGGCACGGCAACGTCGACCGGAATGACGTTGGCGACGCGTCCGCAACTCGCGTAGCTCTCGCCAAAGAGCCCGCCGTCGCAACCGCAATCGCCGACGGCGACGACCAACTTGGGCGCCGGCGTGGCCTCGTAGGTTCGGCGCAGGGCCACTTCCATGTTCCGCGAAACCGGTCCGGTGACCAGCAGCATATCGGCATGGCGCGGGCTGGCGACGAACTTGATACCCAGCCCTTCAATGTTGTAGTACGGATTGTTCAGCGCGTTGATTTCGAGTTCGCAGCCATTGCACGAGCCGGCATCGACTTGGCGGATGGTCAATGCCTGGCCGAGAATGGCAAGCAGTTCGTGCTGAATGCCGTCGCCTTCGACGCCCTGCGCGGCGCTGAATTCGGGCGCCGCTTCGCTGCGGATGCCCTGCCCTGCGATCTGTTTGATGATTCGCCACATCAGAGATCGTGCCCCGCGTAGCTAAGGTTGAAGGACTTGTTGATCAGCGGGAAGTCCGGAACGATGTTGCCGATGACCGCGTGCTCGAGCGCCGGCCAGTTCTGCCAAGAGGGGTCGTGGCAGTGGCAGCGGCGGATTCTGTTGGCGCCACGCTCGCCCTCCCACTCGAGGGCGACGAAGACTTCGCCGCGCCAGCCTTCGATCCACCCTGCGCCAAGGGCAAGCCTTGCCGGCAGCCGCAACTCGCCACGGATATCGCTTCCACGGTCGCTCTCGCCCAAGCGCAGAAGGATGATGCGAATCAGGCGCAGCGATTCGAAGACCTCGTCGAAGCGTACTGCGACCCGCGCCGCGACATCGCCGCCGGTCCGCGTCGCCATGTTCACGGCAAGCTGATCATAGGGGGCCCATGGCTGGTCGCAACGCAGGTCGGCAGCCTGCGCGCTGGCACGGCCAGCGAGACCGATCAGCCCGAGGCGGGCGGCGAGTGGGGGCGGCACTTGGCCGGTGGTCATGAAGCGGTCCTGCAGGCCGGAATGTTCATCGTACACCTGTCGCAGATCCCGCACTTCGCGCTCGATGGTGTCGCATTGTCGCGCCAGGCGGTCGGCAACGGCGCGCTCCACGTCTGATGCCACTCCGCCGGGGACGACGCAGTCCATCATCAGTCGATGGCCGAAAGCTTCGTTCGAGAGGCGTAGCCAGTCTTCCCTGAGTCGCGAGAACTGCGCCAGTCCGAAGGCGAATGCCGCGTCGTTGCCGAGCGCACCCAGGTCACCGAGGTGATTTGCGATCCGCTCACGTTCGAGCAGCAGCGCGCGCAGCCAGGCGGCACGCGCCGGCACCGCATAGCCGGCAATCGACTCCAGCGCCATGCAGTAGGCCCAGGCATAAGCGACTGTCGAATCGCCGGAAACCCGCCCAGCCAGGCGACAGCCTTCGAGTGGCGGCAGCGCGGTGAAGCGCTGCTCGATCCCCTTGTGCTTGTAGCCCAGGCGCTGTTCGAGACGCAGCACTTTCTCGCCGACGACCGAAAAGCGGAAGTGCCCCGGCTCGATGATTCCAGCATGCACTGGTCCGACGGGGATTTCATGCACGCCATCGCCTTCGACGCGCACGAAAGCGTAGTCGGTGCCTTCTCTGGCCGCGTCAGCCCGCCCTGCCGAAGCGTCGCGGCGCAAGGGAAGGCAAGCCTCTGGCCAAGTGCCATGGGCTAGCCACGGCCGCCGGTCGGCGGCACCGTCCGCAGCAATGCCCAAGAGATCGGCGGCAGCCCGCTGCATGCGGCCCGCACAGGGGAACAACGACGCCAGGTCAGGATAGCCTGCACCCCGCTCGGCGAGCGGCAGGTCGAGCCACAGAAGGCCTTCGCGCACGGCATAGGCAGCCGAAACGACGAAACCGCCCGCGGCGCCGCGCGTCCGATCGGAGCCCCACAGCGCAACCAGGCGACCGCCCTTCGTCGCCACCCCGCGCGCGACCACTGCCCAGGTCTCCGAGCGCACCGTCGCGCGCCAGGCCGGCAGCTCGCCCGGCAGGCGCTCGCAGTCGAGACTGAAGCCGGCGATCAGCATCGCTTCAGCCGCCAATCATCCGGGCAGCCTGGCGATACCAGGCGTCCAGGTAGGGCGGGATGTACAGACCCAGCATCAGGCCGAGACCGAGGTGGGCGAAAACCGGAACCAGCGCCGGCGGATGAGCCAGCGGCCTGACCGAGGTTTCACCGAAAACCATTGGCTGCACCCGGCTGAAGACGGCGGCGAAGGCGACGCCGAGAGCGAGCAGCAGGAAGGGCGTCGCCCACGGCTGATCGCGCATGGCGGTGGTGAGAATCAGGAATTCACTGGCGAAGACGCCGAAGGGCGGCATGCCGAGGATCGCCAGCGAGCCAAGCATCATCCCCCAGCCGACGGTTGGGCTGACCTTGATCAGACCGCGGATGTCGGCCATGTTCTGTGTCGCGGCCTTCTGCGTCGCATGACCGACGGCAAAGAAGATCGCCGACTTGATCAGCGAATGCACGGTCATGTGCAGCAGACCGGCGTAGTTGGCGATCGATCCGCCCATGCCGAAGGCGAAGGTGATGAGGCCCATGTGCTCAATCGACGAGTACGCGAACATGCGCTTGACGTCCTTCTGGCGTGACAGGAAGAACACCGCCACGACCACCGACAGGAGGCCGAAGGCCATCATCAGGTGACCGGCCAGCGGGCTCGCCAGAGCCCCGTCGGTCAGCACCTTGCAGCGCAGCAGGGCATAGACGGCGACATTCAGCAACAGCCCCGAGAGTACCGCCGATACGGGCGTCGGCCCTTCCGCGTGCGCATCCGGCAGCCAGTTGTGCATCGGTACCAGGCCGATCTTGGTGCCATAGCCGATGAACAGGAAAGCGAAGGCCAGGGTAATGATGCCCGGATCGAGCTGCGCCTTGACCGCGTCGAGATTGGTCCACAACAGGGCGCCGCCCTCGGTGCCGATCAGCTTCTCGGCTGCCATGTACAGCAGCACGGTACCGAAGAGCGCCTGGGCGATGCCGACGCCGCAGAGGATGAAGTATTTCCACGCGGCTTCGAGGCTGGCCGCCGTCCGGTACACGCTGACCAACAGGACGGTGGTCAGCGTCGCCGCTTCCATGGCGACCCACAGGATGCCCATGTTGTTGGTGGTGAGCGCCAGCAGCATCGTGAAACTGAACAACTGATACATGCTGTGGTACACGCGCAGCCGCCGCTGCGTCATCTTGCCGTGGTCGCGCTCGATGCGCATGTAGGGCCGCGAGAAGATGGCAGTGGTAAGGCCGACGAAGCTGGTCAGGGTCACGAGAAAGACGTTCAGCGGGTCGATGAAGAATTCGCGGCTCCAGGCGAACAGCGGCCCGTTCGAGATCACCTCGACCGTCAGCAGGCAGGTGGCGACAAAGGTCCCGAAGCTGAACGCGACGTTGATCTCGCGCGCCGCCTCGCGGTGCCCGGTGAACACCAGCACCAGGCTGCCGAAGAGCGGAATACCGAGGACGAAGTACAGCGCATTCACCTCAGTCCTCCTTGAGCTTTTCAAGGTGACTGATGTCGAGGCTGTCGAACTGTTCGCGAATCTGGAACATGAACACGCCGAGAATTAGAATGCCGACCAGTACGTCGAGGGCGATGCCGAGTTCAACGACCATCGGCATGCCATAGGTGGCCGAGGTGGCGGCGAAAAAGAGGCCGTTTTCCATCGACAGGAAGCCGATCACCTGTGGTACTGCCTTCGAACGGGTGATCATCATCAGGAACGAGAGCAGCACACAGGCGAGCGCTATGCCGAGCGTGGCGCGGGCGACGCTGACCGACAACTTGGAGATTGGCAGCGCCAGATCGAAAGCGAAAATGACCAGCGCGATGCCGATGATCATCGTCGTAGGGATGTTGATCAGCGTCTCGACATCCCAGCGTACATCGAGGCGAGCAATCACCCGATGCAGCAGCAAGGGAATCAGGATGACCTTGAGCACCAGGGTGATGCCGGCCGACAGGTACAGATGCGGCTGCTGCGTGGCGTAGCCGACGACCACCGTTGCCGCCACCAGCACGGCGCCCTGCGCGGTGAACAGGTGAATCAGCGAGAGAATGCGCCGCTGCGAGATCATCGCGAAGGCCAGCATCAGCAGGATCGACGCCAGGAGATTGATCAGTTGGCCGACGAGTTCGGTCATTGCGCTCATGTCAGGCGCGCACCAGGATATGCACCAGCATGCCGATCACCGCCAGCAGAAAAGCCGTCGCGAGAAACTCCGGCACGCGAAAGATGCGCATCTTGGCGCTGAGCGTCTCGAGCACGGCGAGCAGCGTGCCGCCGATCGCCAGCTTCAGCACCAGCACCGGAATCGCCAGCAGCAGCGCCAGCGGCGCCTGCGCCTCGGCGATTCCCCACGGGAAGAACAGCGCCAGGCCAATGCACGAATACGCGAAGAGCTTGAGGCTGGCGGCCCACTCGAGCAGGGCCAGATGGCGACCCGAATACTCGAGGATCAGTGCCTCGTGGATCATCGTCAGTTCGAGGTGGGTCGCCGGGTTGTCCACCGGCACGCGCGCGTTTTCGGCCAGCGAGACCATCGTGAAGGCGACGCCGGCAAAGGCGAGGCTCGGGTAGATGGTCAGCTCGCGATGCGCCAGGGTCTCGACAATTGTCGTCAGTGAGGTCGACTTCGAAATCAGCGAGGCCGAGAAAAGCACCATCAGGAGCGCCGGTTCGGCGAGAAAGCCGATCAGCATCTCGCGCCGCGCGCCGAGCGTGCCGAAGGAAGTACCGACATCCATCGCCGCCAGCGAAACGAACACCCGGGCAAAGGCGAACAGGCCGACCAGGGCAATGGCGTCGGCCGCCGGCGACAGTGGCAAGTCGGTGGACAGCGTCGGAACGATCGCGCAGGCCAGCGCCATGCAGCCGAAGACGATGTAGGGCGCGCCGCGAAACAGCGGCGACGCGTGCTCGGCAAGCACCGACTCCTTGTTGAACAGCTTGTGCAACATCCGATAGGGCTGCAGCAGGCCGGGTGCCGACTTGTTCTGCAGCCAGGCACGCCACTGATTGATCCAGCCGCCGAGCAAAGGCGCCAGCAGAAGCGCCATGACGATCTCCAGCAGTTGCGAGAAAACGCCGAGCCAGGTCACTGCTTCACCACCACGAGCACCGCAATCAGCGTCACGAAACTGTAGAGGAGATAGACGGCAATCCGCCCCTGCTGCAGCAGGCCGATCAGGCTGGCCAGACGCTCGACGGTGCGCGCCAGCGGCAGGTAGAGCCAATGCCAGAAGTGGTCGGCGACGCTGACGCGATAGCGGGGCTCGGCGTCGAACGGCGTCGGCAACTCACGTTGCATGCGGAAAAAGGGCTCGAAAATCTGCCGGATCGGTTGCCCGAAGCCCTCGGCGGTATCCTGCATGCGCGCGTTCTGCCACGGGTAGCCGCAGTCCCACGGCGCGGCACGGCGCAGGCGGCCGTGGTAGAGCAGGCGCACGAGCAGGAAGGCGAGCGCGAAACTCGCAGCCACGCCGAGCAGGAAGATCGCCGGCCCGTAGCTCGCGCGCTCGATCGCCACAGGCACCAGCAGCCAGCCGCCGTCGTCGACAGTCTCGCCGAGACCCGCACCAACCAGGGCTCGCGTCACCGGGTCAATCAGCGAGATGCACTGGACGGGACAAAGCCCGAGTACGACGCAGCCGCCGACCAGCCAGACCATGCCAACGCGTTCCCAGGCACCGGCATCGTGCGCCTGCGCCAACTTCTGCTCGCGCGGCTGGCCGAGGAAGATGACGCCGAAAAACTTGACCATCGTATAACCGGCAAGCGCCCCGATCAAAGCGATCAGTGCCGCCGCCACCGGGATCAGCATGTCGAGCACGGAACTTGGCAAGCCTGGGGAAAAGAGAAAGCTCTGCAGCAGCAACCACTCGGAAACGAAGCCACCGAGCGGTGGCAGACCTGCGCTAGCCAGCACGGCAACGAGCGTCAACCAAGCCACCCAGGGCATGCGGCGGATCAGGCAGCCGAGTTTGCCCAGGTTGCGCTCGCCGGTAGCATGCAAGACGGCACCCGTGCCGACGAAGAGCAGGCTCTTGAAGAAGGCATGGCTCGCCACATGGTAGAGCACCGCGGTGAGCGCCAATGCCGCCATCGGCTGCATACCGTAGGCGGCGAACAACACCGTCAAACCGATGCCGGCGAACAGAAGCCCGATGTTTTCGATCGAGGAGTAGGCGAGGAGCCTCTTCATGTCGACCTGCACGGCGGCGAAGACGACGCCGAACAGCGCAGTCGTCAGGCCGACCGCCAGCAGCACGAGACCCCACCACCAGAGCGGGGTGTGCAGCAAGTCAAGAAGAACGCGCAACACGCCGTAGATGGCGGTCTTCAGCATCACCCCGCTCATCAGCGCGGAAACCGGCGACGGTGCAGCCGGGTGGGCTTCAGGAAGCCACACGTGCAGCGGCACGACGCCGGCCTTGGCGCCGAAACCGAATAGCGCGAGCAGGAAAGCAATGGATGCCCAGAACGGTGTCAGTTCCTGGGCACGCATGTTTGCAAAGGTATAGTCGCCGGTATTCGCCTGCAGAACGCCGAAGCACAGCAGGATGCCGATGGCGCCGACATGCGCGACCAGCAGATAGAGATAGCCGGCACGCTGGATCTCGACGATGCGATGGTTGGCGGTAACGAGGAAGAATGACGACAAGGCCATCGTCTCCCACATCACCATGAACGCGTAGGCGTCGTCGGCGAGAACCACCAGTGCCATGCTGGCGAGAAAAGCGTGGTACTCGAGCGCCAGCAGACCCGGCGGCGTGCCTTCGCCCTTGCGGAAATAGCCGGCGGCGAAGGCTGACACCCCCGCCGAGACGCCGCCGATGATCAGCAGGAAGAAGGCCGACAGGCTGTCGAGGCGAAAATGAAAGGGGAGGCTCGGTAGCCCGATCGGCAGCACGGCGACTTCGGGCGACTTCATGAGCGAACTCAGGGCAACGCCGAACAGCAGCAAGCCGAATGCGCCGCCCACAGGAAACAGCACTCTGGCCACCAGGGCAAGTCGGCGCAAGGCGAAAATGCCGGCAACGCCAATCAGCAGCCAGGCACCAACGACCAACAGCACCCAGTCAAGGGCCAGCCAACTGGCCGGATCGCCGAAGACTCCTGGCGCGCCGCTCACTCGCTGGAGCACCTGGCACTACGCCGCAGCGACGCGCCGACCGGCAGCGCATCAAGCAGGAACGGGATCAGGAACAAGGGGGGCGGTGCCTTGCTCGGTCAGCCAACACGTCTCGACCGTCAGTGATGGGGAAGCACATACTGCTCGGTATCTCCGGAGAGTTCGCACGAAAGTCGCTGAACGGGAAGCTTGCAGCGCGCGGAAAGCCGGAGCACATTGCCCACGTCGACTGCCTTTCGCTCACTGTGCAAACAGTGTAATAATTATATTAGCTCCTGTTACAATTGCAATTCTAATTTAATTAACATTTAATGTGATTACATGGAAAACCGTACGGCTCGCCTCACCATTCTCATCGACCCGCGCAAGAAGCAGATCTTCGAAGAAATCTGCGCAGCTCACGACTTGACGCCATCCCAGGTTGTCAGGAAGCTGATCCGTCAATACATCATCGACAACGCCGGCGACCGGGAGCTGCCGGACTGGCTGAAAGGGCGGTCGTCCCCCGACCGGGGCGTTGCGCCGTAGCACGATCGTAGACTCCAGCACCCGGTTGAGCGTGGTGCCCATAACGCAGGTTTCCAGGCTGCGGTAGCTGAGGAACAACCAGCGCTGGTTGCCGGTGAGATCGAGTAGCTCGCGCAGGTTGCGGAACGGCCTGCCTCGAAAGATGGACAAGGTGCGGCTCACCCGTCTCCATGCGCTTCAGGGATCGGCAAACTCGCGTGACCCAAGTTACTGTTGCATTGTTCCACGCGGGGAGATCGTGGACAGGATGTCGATGTGGCCGTGATCCGCGGATTCAGGCGACCCGCCCGTCGATCGGAATCCGGGCGGCACCAGCCTTGATCCGATCCAGGTTACGGACTGCCTTGGACTTGTTCCTGGTGCCCAGGAAGGGAATCGAACCCCCACACCTTGCGGCGGCAGGACCTAAACCTGCTGCGTCTACCAATTTCGCCACCTGGGCACTGCCATATCGACCCGCGCGCCGCGCGCATCAGCGGGCACCCAGGGAGGAGCCGGCTCGCGCCGGCTGCACCGCGCGCCATTCTAACCGTGACGCTTCACCGCTGTCAGCTGCCGCGTGCAGTCATGGCCGCGAACGCGCCAGACAACAGGCCTGCCGGTGCCCGATGGCTGCTGCAACGACGGCGAGCGGAAATCCGCCCCCGGGTGGGCCAGCGAAGCGACATCACCTACGGCGGCAAGGAGCGCGCTGCCCGCCGCAAACGGCCCTCCGCTGCTCGCCGGGCTCGTCGTCGCCGGCGTAACACCTCTAACCTCTATACTGTCGGCTCCCTCCTGCCTCGCCCCGGTGTGCCCACATGCCACACGCCCGGTGGCCATTCCGGATGCCCGTCGACCACTACGAAAACTTCCCTGTCGCCTCGCTGCTCCTGCCGCGGCGGCTGCGGCAACCGGTCGAGGCGATCTATCGCTTCGCCCGCGCCGCCGACGACCTCGCCGATGAAGGCGACGCGCCGGCGGCGGCGCGCCTGCAGGCGCTGGCGGCATACGGCAACGAGCTGGACCGCATCGAGCACGGCACACCACCGCTGACGACCGAGTTCGCATCGCTGGCGACGGTCGTACGCGAATGGCGGCTGCCGCTGCACTTGCTGCGCGACCTGCTCGACGCCTTTGCCCAGGACGTGGTCAAGAAGCGCTATGCCGACTACCCGGAGTTGCTCGACTACTCCCGGCGTTCCGCCAATCCCGTCGGACGACTGCTTCTGCACCTGGTCGGCCGAGCCAGCGGGGAAAATCTGCGACGATCCGACTGCATCTGCAGCGGGCTGCAACTCGTCAATTTCTGGCAGGACGTCGCACTCGACTGGCAAAAGGGGCGCGTCTACCTGCCGCAGAGCGACCTCGCGCGCTTCGCCATCAGCGAAGAGCAGATCGCCGCGGCCCGCTGGAGTGAACGGTGGGCGGCGCTGCTCGACTTCCAGATCGAGCGCACGCGGCAACTGCTGCTGACCGGTGCACCCCTGGTGCACGAGCTGCCGGGACGCATGGCGTGGGAAATCCGGCTCACCGTCCAGGGCGGGCTGCGCATTCTCGAACGGATCGGCAGCGTTCGCGGTGACGTCTTCAAGCGGCGACCAGTGCTCGCCGCCGGCGATTGGCTGCGCATGGGCGGCCGCGCGCTGTGGATGTAGCCGGCAGGACCATCGACGTGACGCGCTCGCCCGGCCTCGTCCCGATGCCGGCCGCACGCGGCGCCGCCGGCACGCGCAGGCTCCGCCCCCTCGCACTCTTCGCCCGCTGTCTCCCTTACCAACAGCCTTCGATTGCGGCAATATGGCGTGCTTCATCCACCCACCGCGACCGGAGGTCAAGATGCCCGCTGCTCCTCTTCCCTCGCCGACCGCCGCTGGTCGCGTCGGCTGAACCCAGCGCCAGGATGGCCGATCGCCTCGCCGTCAAGGCCGTCGCCAGACTGCCGGTCCTCGACTACCCGCAGGTGCGCGAGCAGTTGCGCACCGGTGACATCATCTTCTGCTCGGGCACCTACCTCTTCTCGCGGATCATCCAGTGGTTCACGCGATCGGTCTGGAGTCACGTCGGCATCGTCTATCGCGACGACGGCCTGCAGCGAATCTTCGTCCTCGAGAGCGAGACGGCGATCGGCGTGCGCCTGGTACCGCTTTCGAAGTACCTGCGCGATTACCACGGCCGCAACAAGCCGTACCGCGGACGCATCGTCATCGGCCGCATTCGGCCGCAAGTGGATCCCGAGTCGCTGAAGCAGGCGATCAGCTTCGGCATGGACGAACTCACCCGACCCTACGACAACTGGGAGATCTGCCGCATCGCCATCCGCATCCTGTTCCGCCGCGGGCGCAAGGTGCGCGACCGCAAGTACATCTGCTCCGAGCTGGTCTACGAGTCCTTCCGCAAGGCCGGAATCGACTTCAGGTTCCGCCGCCGCTCGATCAGCCCGGACGACATCTGGAACGACGAGCAACTGGAGATGCAGTTCCGCATCCTCTGAGGGCCGCGTCGGCCGCGCCGCTGCGCCCGGACCCTCCGACGGCTGCCCGGATGCCACCGGCAGCAGGACGCGCGGTCCGACGAGCATTCTGCCGGCAGCAAGAACAGGCATTGTGAATCCCGCTTGCACCGGACGGCCGGCGGCAGAATAGAATGACGAGGTGACTTCTCCCCACCGCTCGCTGAGCCTCCTCGCCACGGCACAGGCGTTGCTGCTGACCAATGGCGTGACGCTGGTTGCCATCAACGCCCTCGCCGGCTACGCACTGGCGCCGGACAAGCGGCTGGCGACGCTGCCGGTCGTTGGCTACGTCCTGGGATCGGCGGCGAGCACGCTGCCGGCGTCGCTCTTCATGCGCCGGCATGGCCGCCGCGCCGGCTTCATGCTGGGCGCCTGCTGCGGCATGCTGGGCGGCGCCATCGGCGCGCTGGCGATCTTCCGGCAGGATTTCTGGCTGCTCTGTGGCGCCACCTTCTGCTCCGGCGTCTACCATGCCTTCGGCCAATATTTCCGCTTTGCCGCGGCGGAAGTGGTGTCGGCGGAGTGGAAGAGCCGGGCGATTTCGCTCACCCTCGCCGGCGGCATCGCCGGCGGTTTCATTGGTCCGGCCGTCGGCAAGCTGACACGCGACCTGTTGGCGCCACAGTATCTCGCCTCCTACGCCTCGCTGATCGGCTTCGCCCTCGCCTCGCTGGCGATCGCCGCCAGCCTGCGCTTCCCGCCAGCGGCTGCCGACGAGCAACACGGCGTCGGCCGTCCGCTCGCCGAAATCGCGCGCCAACCGGTCTTCATCGTCGCCGTGCTCGCCGCCGCCATCGGCTATGGCGTGATGAACCTGCTGATGAACGCGACGCCACTGGCGATGGATTTCTGTGGTCTGGGCTTCGGCGATACGGCACTGGTGCTGCAGTGGCACGTCATCGGCATGTTCGCACCGAGTTTCCTGACCGGTCACCTCATCAGCCGATTCGGAATCACCAGCGTTCTGCTCGCCGGTGCGGCGCTGATGGCCAGCTGCATCGTCATCGCCCTTGCCGGCATCACGCTGCTGCACTTCTGGTGGGCACTGCTGCTCCTCGGCGTCGGCTGGAACTTTCTCTGCGTAGGCGGCACGACGCTGCTCACCGAGGCCTACACGCCAGCGGAGAAGGCGCGGACACAAGGCCTCAACGATTTCCTGATGTTCTTCGTCATGGGCGCTTCGTCCTTCAGCTCCGGCCTGCTGGTGACCAGCGCCGGCTGGAGCGTATTGAACCAGGTCGCCCTGCCCTTCGTCGCCATCACCGCCCTCGCCAGCGCGACACTCTGGCTGCGGCGCTCGGTCCGGTGACGCGAGACGCGAGAGCAGTAGCCGCTCCGCCAACCTGATGGACGAGGTCGGGTCGTACGCAGCGGACGACCGGCCCGACAGCATGCTGGCTCAGCGCCTGGCGCTTTTCTTGCCGACGGACCCGGCGAAGAGTCATGCCCAACGGACTGCCGGGTAGTCCACCCGCAGCGATCACTGCAGCACCGGCGACCGCTGCCGACGACGGGCGATGGTGACTGATCTTGCGATCGTCGCCTGGCACCGGCGCAGGGCCGCTCGTCGGCAACGGCCATGGTCGGCGCCATCGACGACTGCAGGCGCGGACGGTGATCCTGCCTCAAGTTCCCGCTCCGGCAGCCGTTACCAGCGTAGAGCTTGGAGATTTCTTGTGGAGGCCATGATGAGGATTGCCGGGAGTGAAGTGCACATGGCGGCATCGCACGTGTCGCTGCAACACGAGGAAACGAGGCAGTCGCTGCGCGTGTGGACGGGAACACGGCCGCCCGATTTCGCGGCCGACAGCGGCCACCTGCCGGCAAGCGCCCGCGTCACCCTGTCCGATGCCGCGCGTGCGGCCCAAGGGGCCGAGGCCAGCGCCAAGGCGAGCGAGGTCGAAGTCGATCCTGCGGAAAACGATCCCCGGATGGTGCTGCTGCGCACGATCATCGAGTTGCTCACCGGCGAGGAGGCACGCGTCTTCGACGCGCGCGAGCTGAGTGCGCCGGCAGCGGCCGCGCCACCGGCACCAGCGCCGGTCGCCGGTACCGTTGGCGACCGGCGCGGCCATGGCGTCGCGTACGAGTTGCAAAGCACCCGCGCCGAATTCCAACAAGTGAGCCTTGCCGCCCAAGGCGTCGTGCGCACGGCCGACGGCCAGGAGATCAGCTTCGCACTGGAGATCTCGCTCTCGCGCGCCTACTACGCGGAGAGCAACCTCAGCCTGCGCCTCGGCGATGCAGACCGGCCGCGCAAGGATCCGCTGCTGGTGAACTTCGCCGGCACCTCGGCGCAACTCCTCGAACAGCGCTTCCGTTTCGACCTAGACGCCGACGGCACGGCCGAGAACATCAATCTGCCTGCCACTGGTACTGGTTTCCTGGCATTCGACCGCAACGGCGATAGGCGGATCAACGACGGCAGCGAGCTCTTCGGCGCGCGCAGCGGCGACGGCTTCGCCGATCTCGTCCAACTCGATGACGACGGTAACGGCTGGATCGACGAGAACGATGCCGCGTGGACGCAACTGCGATTGTGGACACCGGAGGCCAGCGGTGACGGACAGTTGCTGCCACTGCAGCAAGCCAACGTCGGCGCCTTGGGCCTCGCCCACCTGGCGACACCCTTCGACCTGCGCGACCAAGGCAACCAGACCCTCGCACAGATCCGCAGCAGCGGCATCTACCTGCGTGAAACCGGCGGTGTCGGCTCGCTGCAGCAGGTCGACCTCAGCGTCTGAGTCGGCGTGACGCCTGCCGATGCAGGCGGATAGGACAACGATCGACGGCGTCAGGGCAGTCAGGTGGTGCGGCGCGCGCCGCAGCACTGCTGCCGCGGCCGGCTCAATCCGCTAGCGTCCACCGCGGCTGCCGCCCTTGTCCCAGAGGTAGCGGGCGGTGCGCTGCCAGCGCGTCTCAGCCTGGCGCAGGGCTTTGATGGGACGCTCGGGGCGGGCCGGCGGGCTGGGAGCCGGTCCGTCCCTCTTGTTCGCGGCATGGTTCTTCGGGGCAACCATCGGGGTATCCTCGGGGAGGTGGGGGCACTGTGATAGACTCTGCCGCCAATTCTAACGCTCGAGCCAACGTGCAGGGGACAACGCATGTCCGGCAACACCTTCGGCACCATTTTCGCCGTCACCTCGTTTGGCGAATCGCACGGACCGGCCATCGGCTGCGTCGTCGATGGCTGCCCGCCGGGATTGGCGATCTGCGCCGCCGACATCCAGGCCGAACTCGACCGCCGCAAGCCCGGCACCTCACGACACGTGACGCAGCGGCGCGAGCCGGACGAAGTCGAGATTCTCTCCGGCGTCTTTGCCGGGCGCACGACCGGCACGCCGATCGCCCTGCTGATCCGCAACCAGGACCAGCGGAGCAAGGATTACGGCAATCTCGCCGCGACCTTTCGCCCGGGCCATGCCGATTACGTGTATACGCAGAAATACGGCTTTCGCGACCATCGCGGCGGCGGCCGCTCGTCGGCGCGCGAGACCGCGGTCCGCGTCGCTGCCGGCGCGATCGCCCGCAAGTGGCTGGCCGAGCGTTACGGTGTGCGCATCATGGGCTGGATGAGCCAGCTCGGGCCGATCGGGATTCCTTTCGTGAGTGCCGACGAGATCGACAGGAATCCGTTTTTTGCGCCGAATGCGGCAATCGTCGCCGAACTCGAAGACTACATGGATCAGTTGCGCAAGTCGGGCGATTCGGTCGGAGCGCGGATCTCGCTCACCGCCAGCGGACTGCCACCCGGCTGGGGGGAACCGGTCTATGGGCGGCTCGACGCGGAGATCGCCTACGCGATGATGGGCATCAATGCGGTCAAGGGGGTCGAGATCGGCGCCGGCTTCGCCAGCATCAGCCAGAAGGGCAGCGAACACGGCGACGAGATGACTGCCGGCGGCTTCCTCAGCAACCATGCCGGTGGCGTCCTTGGCGGCATTTCCACCGGCCAGGATCTGCTCATCAACCTGGCGATCAAGCCGACGTCGAGCATCCGCCTGCCGCGGCGGTCGCTGACCGTCGCCGGAGAACCGATCGAGGTCGTCACGCACGGCCGCCACGACCCCTGTGTCGGCATCCGCGCGACGCCGATTGCCGAAGCGATGCTGGCACTGGTACTGATCGACCAGGCCTTGCGCCACCGCGCCCAGTGCGCCGATGTGGTGTGCTCGACACCGCGTGTCCCGGGACGTCCGGCAGGATGACGGGCAGCCGTGGCAATGAGTATAATCGTGCCGTCTGGCCGCGCAGTGGGCGGGCCGGGATCAGCCAGAGGTTAGAGCGATGCAAGTTGAGCACCACGACCTTCACCTGGAGTTCCCCGAGTATCTCGATTCGATTCGGGCGCTGAAAGTGGGGAACGAGGAGTTCGGAAGACTCTACGACGAGTACCAGGAACTCACGCGGGAGGTCGAGCGCCTGGAAGAAGAGGACCTGCCGGTCGACGATTTCACGATCGAGAACATGAAGAAGCAGCGCGTCTGGCTGAAGGACCAGATGTACCGCATGCTGCGCTCTTTCAGCCCACCGGGCTGAGCCCTGCCCACCCGCGCGGCGTCAGGTGCATCCGGTAGAATCGCCGGATGCATGCGCTTCCCTATTGGCGCCTTTCCGGCTACTACTTCTTCTACTTCGCCTTCATCGGCGCGTTCTCGCCCTACTTCGGGCTCTACCTCCAATCACTCGCCTTTTCCGCCTGGGACATCGGCCTGCTGATGTCGCAGATGCAGCTGATGCGGCTGTTCGCGCCCTACCTGTGGGGTGCCCTCGCCGACCGCCTCGGCCGCCGGCTCGCCGTTGTCCGCCTGGCGGGCATCCTGGGCCTGCTCGCTTTCCTGCCGTTCTTCATGATCCGCGGCTTCGAGGCCATGCTGGTGGCCATGGCGCTGCTGGCCTTCTTCTGGAGTGCAGCGCTGCCGCTCGTCGAAGCGCTGACTTTCGACCACCTGCACGACGACCCGGCGCGCTACAGCCGTATCCGGCTGTGGGGATCGATCGGCTTCATCATTGCCGTCATGGGCACCGGCCTGCTGCTCGACCACGCGCCCCTGTCGGCGCTGTTGTGGGTGGTCGTCGGCACGCTCGCCGGCATCCTGGCCTGCGCCATGACCGTTCCCGACGCCCCGGCGCATCCGGCAGTGGGCGAGCAACCGCTGCTGCGCCGCATCCTGCGGCAGACGCGCGTGCGGGCGCTCTTTGCCGCGTGCTTCGCGATGTCGGCAGCGCACGGAGCGCTCTACGTCTTCTACTCGATCCATCTCTCCGACCATCATTACAGCAATCTCCTCGTCGGCAGCCTGTGGTCCCTCGGCGTCGTCGCCGAGATCCTCGTCTTCCTCTGCATGGCCGCACTGCTGCGACGATTCGGGTTGCGCCGGGTGCTCCTCCTCAGTTTTGCCGCCGCTGTGCTGCGCTTCCTGATGATCGGCCATCTGGTCGACTGGCTGTGGCTCATGGTCGTCGCCCAGTTCCTGCACGGTCTGACCTTCGGCGCCTACCATGCGGCGGCGATCGCGGCCGTCAATCGCTGGTTTCCCGGCGATTGCCAGACACGCGGTCAGGCGCTGTACTCGACCGTCTCCTTTGGTGCCGGTGGCCTGCTCGGCAGCCTGCTCAGCGGTTGGACCTGGGACGCCTGGGGCGCCGCAGCGACCTTTGCCCTGAGTTCGCTGCTCGCCCTGATCGGCTTGCTCATCGTCGCCATCTGGGTGCGCGCGGCTGACGACGAAGTCAGCGAACCAGTCGGCAGACCGCGTCGGCATCGAGCTGGCGGCACGCGCCGGCCATGACCGGCGGGCGACGATCAGCCTGCGGGCAGAAGATGGGGCTGCCCGGCAGCGGCCGCCCGAATGGCAGTCCACCCATGCCGCGACCGCAAACCGGATTGTCCACCCTGCTCCGCTACGCCGAGCGCGTGCGGCTCCTGCACGAGGCCGCCGGCAAGACTCCCTGAATGCCTTGGGCCAGGCGCGTGGCGAGCGTCGCGCCGGCACTGACAGCAGCCCCGGCGCTGTGACATAATCCCGCCCTCCACGTCGCCCAGCGGGTGGAGAATTCCGGACGGAGAACACGATGCCGCAAACCTTGTATGAAAAACTATGGCAGGACCACGTCGTCCATCAGGAAGCCGATGGCACGGCGCTGATCTACATCGACCGCCACCTGGTGCACGAAGTCACCAGCCCACAGGCTTTCGAAGGCCTCAAGCTGGCCGGGCGCAAGCCTTGGCGCGCGTCGTCGATCGTCGCCACCGCCGACCACAACACACCGACCGATCACTGGGACCGCGGCATAGAGGATCCAGTGTCGCGGCTGCAGATCGAGACGCTCGACGCCAACATCCGCGAGGTCGGGGCGCTGGCCTACTTTCCGTTCAAGGATCCGCGTCAGGGTATCGTCCATGTCGTGAGCCCGGAGAGCGGCGCGACGCTGCCCGGCATGTCGGTCGTCTGCGGCGATTCGCATACCAGCACGCACGGCGCCTTTGCCTGCATGGCGCAGGGCATCGGCACCTCCGAGGTCGAGCACGTGCTGGCGACGCAATGCCTGCTGCAGAAGAAGTCGAAGACGATGCTGGTGCGGGTCGAGGGCGTTCTCGGTCGCGGGGTCACGGCGAAGGACGTCGCGCTGGCGATCATTGGCCGCCTCGGTACCGCCGGCGGCAACGGTCATGCCATCGAGTTCGCCGGCAGCGCGATTCGCGGCCTGTCGATGGAGGGGCGGATGACGCTCTGCAACATGGCGATCGAAGCGGGCGCCCGTCTCGGCCTGATCGCCGTCGATGAGGTGACCATCGACTACCTGCGCGGCCGCCCCTTCGCGCCGACCGGCGAGATGTGGGAGCGGGCCGTCGCCTGCTGGCGCCGGCTGCACAGCGATGCGGGAGCGGATTTCGACTGCGTGCTCGAAATGCCGGCAGCGGACATCCGGCCGCAGGTCACTTGGGGAACGTCGCCGGAGATGGTCGTGGCGGTGGATTCGCGCGTTCCCGACCCGGCTGCCGAGAGCGACCCGCAGCGCCGGCAGGGGATGGAACGGGCGCTGCACTACATGGGGCTGCAGCCGAACCTGCCGATCCGCGACATCCGGCTGGACAAGATTTTCATCGGCTCGTGCACCAACTCGCGCATCGAAGACCTGCGTGCTGCGGCAGCCATCGTCCGCGGCCGCAGGCTGGCGAGCAACATCCGGCTGGCGCTCGTCGTTCCCGGCTCCGGCCTGGTCAAGCAGCAGGCGGAAAGCGAAGGGCTGCACGAGATTTTTCGCGCCGCCGGTTTCGAGTGGCGCGAGCCCGGCTGCTCGATGTGCCTGGCGATGAATGCCGACCGGCTCGAGCCGGGCGAGCGCTGCGCCTCGACTTCGAACCGCAACTTCGAGGGGCGCCAGGGTGCCGGCGGCCGGACGCACCTGGTCAGCCCGGAGATGGCAGCAGCGGCGGCCGTTGCCGGCCATTTCTGCGACGTCAGCGAATGGACCTGAAGCAGCGCCAGGGACCAGAGATGAAGGAACTGAACCGGCTTCTGCTCGTTCTGCTGGCGACGGTTGCCGTCGCTGGCTGCAATACGGTACAGGGCATCGGCAGGGATATCGAGAAGGGCGGCCAGGCGATCGGCCGCGCCGCCCGCTAGATTGCGCCTGCAGCACAGAGGATTGTCATGGAAAAATTCACCCGCCTCGATGGGCTCGTCGTGCCCCTCGACCGCGCCAACGTCGACACCGACGCGATCATCCCGAAGCAGTTCCTGAAGTCGATCAGGCGTTCGGGCTTTGGTCCCAACCTGTTCGACGAATGGCGCTACCTGGATGCCGGCGAACCCGGAAAGGACAACGCGCGGCGACCGCGCAACCCCGACTTCGTGCTCAATCAGCCGCGCTACGAGGGAGCGCAGATCCTGCTGACGCGGCAGAACTTCGGCTGTGGCAGCTCGCGTGAGCACGCGCCCTGGGCCCTCCTCGACTACGGTCTGCGCGTCGTGATTGCCGAGAGTTTTGCCGACATCTTCTACAACAACTGCTTCAAGAACGGCATCCTGCCGGTCGTTCTGCCAGCCAACACGATCGACTCGCTGTTCGCGCTCGTCACTGCGACCGTCGGCTGCCGGCTGCTCGTCGACCTCGAACGGCAGTGCATCTGCCGTCCCGACGGCGAGACCCTGCCGTTCACCGTCGATCCGTTCCGGCGCGACTGCCTGCTCAACGGCTGGGACGACATCGGCTTGAGCCTGCGCCATGCCGAGCTGATCAGGGCTTTCGAAGAACGGCGCCGCCGCGAGCAGCCGTGGCTGTTCGTCGATGCATTTCCAGCAAGAGGTGGATGAATGAGAACGCTTGGTCTGGTTGGCTGGCGCGGCATGGTGGGCTCGGTCCTCGTGCAGCGGATGGTGGACGAGGGGGATTTCGCACACGTCGAACCACACTTCTTCTCGACCTCGGCAGTCGGTGGCAAGGCACCGGAAGTCGCCGGCAGGGAAGCCGGCACGCTGCACGACGCCACGTCGATCGAGACCCTCAGCCAGATGGACATCATCATCACCTGCCAGGGTGGTGACTACACCAGGGAAGTCTTTCCCCGCTTGCGGGCTGCCGGCTGGCAGGGCCACTGGATCGACGCCGCGTCGACGCTGCGCATGAGCGACGAGGCGGTGATCATCCTCGATCCGGTCAACCGCGACGTGATCCGCGATGCGCTCGTCAAGGGCGGTCGCAACTGGATCGGTGGCAACTGCACCGTGTCGCTGATGCTGATGGGGCTCGGCGGTCTCTTCCGCCACGACCTCGTCGAGTGGATCAGTGCCATGACCTACCAGGCGGCTTCCGGCGCCGGCGCCCAGAACATGCGCGAACTGCTGCAGCAGATGGGCGCGCTGCACGCTGCCGTCAGTGCGCAACTCGCCGACCCGGCGGCAGCCATCCTCGACATCGACCGCCGGGTCACCGAGACGATGCGCTCGCCGGGCTTTCCCACCGGGAACTTCCGCCAGACCGCGCTGGCCGGCAGCCTGATCCCGTGGATCGACGTTCCCGTCGCCGGCGGGCAGTCGAAGGAGGAGTGGAAGGGCGGCGCCGAGTGCAACAAGATCCTTGGCCGTCCCGCCTTCCGCTCCCCGGGCAGCATCCCGGTCGACGGTCTGTGCGTGCGCATCGGCGCCATGCGCTGCCACGCCCAGGGGCTGACGGTCAAGCTCCGGCGCGACGTGCCGCTCGACGAACTTGCCGACATCGTCGCGCAGGGCAACCCGTGGGTGAAGGTGGTGGCCAACGAGCGCGAGGCGACGGAGCGCGAGCTGACGCCGGCCGCTGTCAGTGGCACCCTGACCATACCCGTCGGTCGCCTGCACAAGCTGGCGATGGGTCCGGAATACCTCGCCGCCTTCACCGTTGGCGACCAGTTGCTCTGGGGTGCGGCCGAACCGCTGCGGCGGATGCTGCGCATCCTGCTCGATGACTGAGCGCCAGGGGGCGCCGCATTCGCCGCCCTCGCGCCGGTCAGACGGGTCTCCGGCCCGAAGCCAGCGCAGGGCGAGAAACATGTTTGGCTTGCATGGCTAACCTCATGATGTTACTTTTCTAATTCCGATCTGGACGCTCAGGGTGGCGCCGTGGCCAAAAAACTACCTCACACAGCACGAAAGCTCAGACTGCGGACTTCCGTCTGCGCCGTGGCCTCTTCGCTGGCGCTCGCCGTTTTCCCGCTCCCCGGCCATGCGGCCGGACTGGGCAAGCTGACCGTCTTCTCGGGACTCGGGCAACCCCTGCGCGCCGAGCTGGAGGTCTTTGCCAGCCGCGAGGAACTGGCTGGCCTGAAGGCGCAGATCGCCTCACCGGAGGCGTTCAAGCAGGCCGGAGTGGAGTACAGCTCGACTCTCTCCGGTCTCTCCGTGAATGTCGACAAGCGCCCGAACGGCCAGGCCGTCATCCGGCTGACGTCGGCCCGGCCGATCAACGAACCCTTCGTCGATGTCCTCGTCGAACTCAACTGGCCGACGGGCCGCCTTCTGCGCGAGTACACGTTCCTCCTCGATCCGCCGGAGTTCGCCGCCCGCACGGCACCGGCGCCGAGCGTTGCACGACCGCTCGCAGCGGTCAGCCCGCCCGCCGAGAGTCGGCCCAGCGAAGAGCGCGCGCCGCGAGCGGTACGGCCGCGTGCCAGCGAACAGCGGCTACCGGCAAACGACGGCGGGGCGACCCACGAGGTCAAGCGTGGCGAGACCCTGAGCCAGATCGCGCGCGAACTGAAGCCGGAAGGCGTGTCGCTCGACCAGATGCTGCTCGGGCTGTTCCGGGCCAACCCGGATGCCTTCGACCAAGGCAACATCAACCGCCTGAAGGCCGGCAAGGTGCTCTCGGTGCCTGATCGGGCAGCGCTCGAGGCGATCCCGAAGGGCGAGGCGCAGAATGTCATCGTCGCCCAGTCGGCCGACTGGGGAACCTATCGCAAGAGGCTCGGCGCCGCGGCTGCCGAAGCGCCGGCGCGGGAAGAAGGTCCAAGGCAGCAGGCTGCCGGCCGGGTCAGTACCCGGGTCGAGGACAAGGCGGCGGGACCCGTCGAGCCGCGGGATCAGCTCAAGGTCTCGAAGACCGAATCCGCGGATGCCAAACCACTGTCAGCACAGAAGCGCGGCGACGAAGATCTGATCGCCAAGGAGAAGGCACTCCGGGACGCCAATGAACGCTTGGCAACGCTCGAGCGGAATGTAGCCGAACTGCAGCGACTGCTCGAGATGAAGAGCCAGACGCTGGCGGATCTCGAGCGTCAGTCTGCCGGCAAACCGGCGCCGGCACCAACCGGCGCACAGCCTCCAGCAAGCCCGGTGACGGCAGCCGCCCCCGCAGCAATCCCGACGCCCCCCCCGACGCCCGCCCCTGGCGTAGCGGCACCAGCACCGGCAGCAGCGCCCGCAGGCCCACCGGCCGAGGCGAAGCCGGCCGATCCCGCCGTGCCGGCACAGCCACCGCGGGTCGACGCGCCACCGCCGCCGCCAACGCCGGTTGTGGAGGCAGCCAAGACACCGCAACCGCCGGCCGCGAAACCTGCCCCACCGCCGCCAGCGGCGGAAGAACCGGGCTTCCTCGCCGATCTTCTGGGCAATCCGGTGACCCTCGCCGGCGGTGGCGGCATCGCGGCACTGCTCGCCGGATACTGGTTCTACAAACGCCGTCGCGAAGGTGCCGCCGAAACGGAACTGGCTGCGTCCGGCAGCTTGACGCCATTCGGCGAGAGCGTGGCCGACAAGTCGATATTCCGCAACACCGGCGGGCAGACTGTCGACACCTCGCACTCGATCGGGCAGACCGATTTCAGCCAGGCTGGACCCGGGAGCATCGACACGGACGAGGTCGACCCTGTCGCCGAGGCCGACGTCTATATGGCTTACGGGCGCGACGCCCAGGCCGAGGAGATCCTGCTCGAAGCCAAGCAGAAGGAGCCCGGACGCCACGCCATCCATCTCAAGCTGCTGGAGATCTACCTGGCACGGGCCGACGCCAAACCCTTCCTCTCCTTGGCGCAGGAACTCTCTGCGGCAACCGGCGGCGTTGGACCGGAGTGGGAGAAGGCTGCCAGCATGGGGCGGCAGCTGGCTCCGGAGAATCCACTGTTCGGCCAACCGGTTGCGGCGGCCGAGGCAGCCGGCATGCCGCCCGCCGCCATGCCCGCCACCACCGTCGTCGCAAGCGCAGCGATGCCACCGGAAGAACTCGAGGACACACTCACCAGACCAGGGGAGCTGGCGGGAATCGTGGCGGCGGTCGGCGGGGCAGCGATCGCTGCGGCGGCAACACCCACCCGTGACGATCAGGTGGTGGCGCAGGCATCGTCTGCCAGTCTCGAGGAACTCGACTTCGACCTCGGCGGGGACGGCGGCGGTCTGATGACACCGAGCGATGCCGGGGAAGTCGCGCTCGAGACGACGCTCGCCTTCGCTGCCCCACAGCACGAACAGACGCTCGATTTCGACCTCGAGACGTCGCTGCCGAAGGACGCCATCCCGTCCGGCGAGCACGGCGATGCTGCGCGGCTGATCGACGATGCGAGTGCGCTCGAGGTCACGATGCTGGTCGCGCCGGAACTACCGGCAGGCGAACGCGCGTCCGGGGCGAGCCACGAGTTCGAGTTCGACCTCAGCGAGCCGGCTGCGGACGAACCCGCGTGGAAGGTCGCGACGCAACCCCAGGGGCCGCTGGACGAAGGGCCCGAAGGCGTTGCAGAAAGCGCGGAAGCGTTGGAATTCGACGTCCGCCTCACCGAGTCGACGGTGCTCGGCGAGGCGATGCAGAATCCAGCCTTCGACATGTCCTCGATTTCGCTCGATCTCGGACAGGCGGAGACCCTCACCGCAGGCGCCACGCCGTCCATGATGGGCGCGCTCGACTTCTCTTTCGGCGCAGATCAGGCCGAGACGGTGGTCAATCCGGACTTCGCTGCCGACCAGACCGATACCGAGGTCAATCCGAGCTTCGGCGAGGCCACGGCGCTGGCCGAGCAGGGCGAGATCAGCTCCAGTGAGGAAGTGGCAACGAAACTCGACCTCGCCCGGGCTTATCAGGAAATGGGCGACGCCGAAGGAGCACGCGAACTGCTGCAGGAAGTCGTCAACGAAGGTGATTCGGGACAGAGGCAAACAGCCCTGGCGCTCCTCGCGGCGCTGCGCGACTAGAGGAGAAGACAGTCCACCCCGCTTGACCGTACACCGGTAGCCCACGCGCGGCGACCAGAGACAGGAGGTCGAGCAGGAACATGCATCCGAGCATACTTCTCGCCGCTTGGTTCGTCGGGGTCGCTGCCATCCAGCTGCTTGCAGGGAAGCTGCTGCTGGCTGCCCTGATCGTGCTTCCCGTTTTCGGGACGGTGGCTTTGCGCGGCTGGCTGCAACTCGTCTCGCGTGCCCGCTGGCTGCTCGTGTCGCTGCTCGTCGTCGTGGCTTGGGGCACAGCCGGCGATGCGGCCTGGAACGTCCCGCTCGCGCCCAGCCGGGAGGGGCTGCGCGACGCCGGCACCCATGCCGGGCGACTGCTGTTGCTGCTGATGGCGGTCGTCGTGCTCAGGCAACGCCTGCCGCCACGCGAGATGTTGAGCGGCTTCTACCGCCTGCTGACGCCGCTGCGCCGCTGCGGACTCGATGTCGATCGCGCTCTCGTCCGTCTGCTCCTGACCCTCGACATGCAGGACCGCCTGCCGCGGCCGCGCGACTGGCGCGCCCTGCTCGCCGTACCCGCCAGCGGCGAGCCGCAGGTGTTCGAACTCAGCGATCGCGGCCTCTCACCATTCGACCACCTGCTCCTGGCGCTGCTGCTGATCAGCCTGCTGTCGCTGCTTGCGCTGGCGGTGGCCTGAGAGATGCGGGTCGCACTGGCGGTCGAGTACGATGGCAGCGGATTCCGCGGCTGGCAGCAGCAGCCGGGAGGAGGAACGGTCCAGGATGCCTTGCAGGAGGCCCTGCAGGAGTTCGCCCGGGTCCCGCTGCACGTCGTCTGTGCCGGACGTACCGATGCCGGCGTCCACGCCTTGGGGCAGGTCGTCCATTTCGATACCACTCTGGAACGCTCGATGTATTCCTGGGTGCGCGGCGCCAACACCTTCCTGCCACCGGCAGTCGCCGTCCGCTGGGCGCAACGGGTTCCCGCCGAATTTCACGCCCGGTCGTCGGCCTCATCCCGGCACTATCGCTACGTCCTGCTCAACCGCATGCACCGAACCGGAACCTGGCACGGGCGGGTGGCTTGGCACCACCACCCGCTCGACCTGCAGCGCATGCAGGAGGCAGCCACCATGCTGCTCGGCGAACGGGACTTTTCTGCCTTTCGCGCAGCCGAGTGCCAGGCGATCTCGCCGGTCAAGATCATGCAACGTGCGGACATCCGCCGCCATGGCGACCTCGTCGTACTGGATTTTGTCGCCACCGCCTTCCTGCATCACATGGTGCGCAACCTGGTCGGCAGCTTGGTCGCCATCGGCCAGGGCCGGCATCGCCCGCAGTGGATCGGCGAGTTGCTCGCGAGTCGCGACCGCCGCCTGGCAGCGCCGACCTTCCCGGCCGCCGGCCTCTACCTGATCGCCGTGAACTATCCGGCACGATGGGGCCTGCCCACCGACGACGCCAGCGACTTCCTCTCGCTTCTGCCGGTCACTTGTCCAGCAACGGCAGCGACGCCATGAGCCCGCGCATCAAGATCTGCGGTCTCACCCGGACGCAGGACCTGCAGCAGGCGGTGCAGGCGGGCGCCGATGCGCTGGGGCTGGTCTTCTATCCACCGAGTCCGCGCTACGTCGACCCGTCGACGGCTGCCCGCCTGGCAGGACACGCGCCGCCTTTCGTCTGCATCGTCGGGCTGTTCGTCAATGCCGATCCGCAGACGGTTCACGCAACGCTGGCACAGGTTCCGATTCACCTGCTGCAGTTTCACGGTGACGAAGACGAGGCCTACTGCCGCCAGTTCGACCGCCCCTACGTCAAGGCGGCGCGCGTCAGACCGGGGCTCGATTTGTTACAATACGCAGCTGCTTTCCCGTCGGCTCAGGCCATCCTGCTCGACGCCTTCGTCGACGGCTACGGCGGCGGCGGCAAGGTCTTCGACTGGTCACTGGTGCCCGCAGCACTGGGCAAGCCCCTGATCCTCTCCGGTGGTCTCGATGTGGACAACGTCGGCGAAGCGGTGCACCGCTTGCGACCTGCCGCGGTCGACGTATCCTCGGGGGTCGAGGCGAGCAGGGGAATCAAGGATGCCGGCAAGATGCGCGCCTTCGTCGCGGCGGTGCGTGCGGCGGGGTCTTCCGGCGGAGCGGGCAGCAGGACATCGTAAGGGGTTGTGCATGCACACGAATTCTGCTGGCAGGACGCGGACGCGCTGGCGTCACCACCTGGCCAGACATACTTGAGGCGAGGTCAGCCTGCCGTTCCCGACTGATGCCGTGCCGGCATCCTGCTGCAATCCCTCGCAAGGAGTATGTTGATGGCCGTCCATGACCATGATTTGCCCGACGCCACTGGCCACTTCGGCCCGTACGGCGGCGTCTTCGTCGCCGAGACGCTGATCGCCGCGCTCGACGAGCTGCGTGAAGCCTATGCTGCCGCGCAGCGCGATCCGCAGTTCCTTGCCGAATTCGAACACGATCTGCAGCACTACGTCGGTCGGCCAAGCCCGCTGTACCACGCCAGGCGCTGGTCGGAGCGCCTTGGCGGGGCGCAGATCTACCTCAAGCGCGAGGACCTCAACCACACCGGCGCACACAAGATCAACAACTGCATCGGCCAGGCGTTGCTCGCCCGGCGCATGCACAAGCCGCGCGTCATCGCCGAAACCGGCGCCGGTCAGCACGGCGTCGCGACGGCCACCGTTGCCGCGCGCTTCGGCATGGAGTGTGTCGTCTACATGGGGGCAGAGGACATCCGCCGGCAGGCGGCGAACGTCTATCGCATGAAGCTCCTCGGAGCGACGGTGGTACCGGTCGAGAGCGGGTCGCGCACGCTCAAGGACGCCCTGAATGAAGCGATGCGCGACTGGGTCACGCGCGTCGCCGACACCTTCTACATCATCGGCACCGTCGCCGGCCCACACCCGTACCCGATGATGGTGCGTGACTTCCAGTCGGTGATCGGTCGTGAATGCATCCGCCAGATGCAGGAGCAGTGCGGACGCCAGCCCGATGCCGTGATCGCCTGCGTCGGCGGTGGTTCGAACGCGATGGGGATCTTCCACCCCTATCTCGCCACAGCCGGCGTTCGCCTGATCGGTGTCGAAGCAGCGGGCGAGGGCATCGCCAGCGGACGCCACGCCGCTTCGCTCACCGCCGGGCAGCCCGGCGTGCTGCACGGCAACCGCACCTACCTGCTGCAGGACGAGAATGGCCAGATCATCGAAACGCACTCGATTTCCGCCGGTCTCGACTACCCGGGCGTCGGCCCCGAGCACGCCTGGCTGAAGGACAGCGGTCGCGCGGAGTATGTCGGCGTCACCGACGGGGAAGCGCTGCAGGCCTTTCATGACCTGTGCCGGATCGAGGGCATCATGCCGGCGCTCGAGTCGAGCCATGCACTGGCCTATGCCAGCCGGCTGGCGCCTTCGCTGGCGCGGGATGCCATCCTGCTGGTGAATCTTTCTGGTCGCGGAGACAAGGACATGCACACCGTTGCCGACAAGTCGGGAATCAGGTTCTGACCATGGGCAGAATCGAGCAAGTTTTCGCGCGCCTGCAGGGGGAAGGCCGCAAGGCGCTGATCCCGTTCATCACCGCCGGTGACCCGGACCCCGGCTTGACCGTCCCCTTGCTGCAGACGCTGGTCCGTGCAGGCGCCGACGTCATCGAGCTCGGTGTCCCCTTCTCCGACCCGATGGCCGACGGACCGACCATCCAGCGGGCATCGGAACGGGCACTGGCCAAGGGCGTCAGCCTGCGCCAGGTCCTGTCACTGGTCGCCACCTTCCGCGGCGAAGACCGGGCAACGCCGATCGTTCTCATGGGCTACGCGAACCCGATCGAAGCGATGGGCGTCGAGTCCTTCGCCGCCGCCGCTGCCGCCGCTGGCGTGGACGGCGTGCTCGTGGTCGATTACCCGCCCGAGGAAAGCGCGGACTTCGCCGCTGCCCTGCAGCGGCACGCGATCGATCCGATCTTCCTGCTGGCGCCGACCTCGAGTGATGCGCGCATCGCCCAGGTGGGCGCGCTGGCCAGCGGTTACATCTACTACGTCTCGCTGAAGGGCGTCACCGGGTCGGCGACGCTCGACGTCGCTGCGGTTGCTGCCCGCATCCCGGAAATCCGGGCGCGCACCGGCGTGCCGGTCGGTGTCGGCTTCGGCATCCGTGATGCGGCGACGGCCGCCGCCGTCGCCCGCATCGCCGATGCGGTGGTCGTCGGCAGCCGCCTGATCGAGGAGATCGAGCGCTCGCCAGCGGCGACCGCCTGTGACAACGTACTGACCGTGCTCAGCGGCATCCGTCAGGCGATCGACGCCGCACCTGCCACCGGAGAACCATGATGGGCTGGCTGAACAAGCTGCTGCCGCCGAAGATCAAGCGCAACGACACCGGCATTGCCCGCAGGTCACCGCTGCCCGAGGGCCTGTGGAGCAAGTGCCCGGCCTGCGACGCCGTCCTCTACGCCAGTGATCTGGCGAACAACCGCAATGTCTGTCCCAAGTGCGGTCATCACAAGCGGCTCGAGGCGCGTGCGCGAATCGACCTGCTGCTCGACACCGAAGGGCGCTCGGAAATCGCCGCCGAAGTGCTGCCGGTCGATGCGCTCTCCTTCCACGACAGCCGCCCGTATCCCGACCGTCTGCGGGATTCGACGACGGCCACCGGTGAGACCGACGCGCTGGTGGTCATGCGCGGCACAATCCGCAAGCTGCCGGCCGTCGTCGCCGCTTTCGAGTTCGAGTTCATGGGCGGCTCGATGGGCTCGGTCCTTGGGGAACGCTTCGTCCGCGGCGTCCGGGTGGCGATCGAGAACCGCGAACCATTCATTTGTGTCACCGCATCCGGCGGCGCGCGCATGCAGGAGGGACTGTTCTCGCTGCTGCAGATGGCCAAGACGACGGCCGTCCTGACGCGTCTCGCGCAGGCGAGGCTGCCGTTCATCTCGATTCTCGCCGATCCGACGATGGGTGGCGTCTCCGCCTCCTTCGCCTTCCTCGGCGATGTCGTGATTGCCGAACCCGGCGCGCTGGTCGGCTTCGCCGGTCCGCGGGTGATCGAACAGACGGTGCGCGAGACCCTGCCGGATGGCTTTCAACGCTCGGAGTTCCTGCTCGACAAGGGCGCCATCGACATGATCGTCGATCGGCGGGAAATGAAGGAGCGCGTCGCGACCCTGCTGGCACTTCTGCAGAAGCGGCCGGCAGCAAACTTGCCTGGATGACGTGAGCGACGGCGCGTACAGCCCGGCGCCGGCCGACGAGCGGCTGCTCGCCTGCCGCGCGCTGGCACCCTGGCTGGCGCACCTCGAGCAACTCCATCCGCGTGGCCAGGCGGGGATTGAACTCGGCCTCGAGCGCGTCCAGCGCGTACGCCAGGAGCTGGCGCAGGACCCGCGGTGCCCGCTGATCGTCGTCGGCGGAACCAACGGCAAGGGATCGACCTGCGCCTATCTCGAAGCGATCTACGCTCACGCCGGTCATCGCGTCGGCTGCTACACCTCGCCACACCTGCTGAACTACAACGAACGCATTCGCGTCGACCGACAACCGGCAGGCGATGCCCTCATCTGTGCGGCCTTCGCCCACGTGGAAGCGGCGCGACAGGCTGCCGGGAACATCGCGCTGACATACTTCGAGTTCGGCACGCTGGCGGCGATGGAAGTCTTCATCACACAACGGGTCGAGGTGCTGATCCTCGAGGTCGGACTGGGCGGCCGGCTGGATGCGGTCAACGCCTACACGCCCGATTGCGCCGTCGTCTGCAGCATCGCACTCGACCATACCGACTGGCTGGGCAGCGACCGCGAGGCCATCGGCTTCGAGAAGGCCGGCATCTTTCGCGCCGGCCGGGCGGCTTTCTGTGCCGATCCCGATCCGCCACGCTCGCTGCTGGCACACGCGCAGGCGATCGGCGCCGAGTTGCAGGTCCTCGGTCGCGATTTCGGCCATTTCGGCGATTCGCTGCAATGGACCTTCTGGGGTCGCGGCGGACTGCGGCGTGCGGGCCTCCCGCTGCCGGCTCTGCGCGGCGCTGGCCAGCTGCGCAACGCGGCGGTCGCGCTGGCTGTCGTCGAGTCGCTGCGCCCGCGGCTGCCGGTCGACATGCAGGCGGTGCGGCGCGGCCTGGTCGACCTCGCCCTGCCGGGACGCTTCCAGGTGCTCGCCGGGCGGCCGACCGTCGTTCTCGACGTCGCGCACAACCCGCAGGCGGTCAGCGGACTGGCAGAGAAGCTCGCCGAGCTGCCATTCGCCGCGAAGACGATCGCCGTCGTCGGCATGCTGGCCGACAAGGACATCGCCGGCTCGCTGGCGTCGCTCGCCGGCCGGGTAGACCACTGGCTGCTCGCCGACCTCGATGTCCCGCGTGGAGCCCCGGCCGCGACTCTGTCGGCGGCCGTGCGGCAGCGCGCACTCGGTGGTGAGATCGAATGCCTTTCTTCGGTAGCGAGTGCCTTCCGGCGTTCTGCCGAGCTGGCGGGCGAAAATGATAGAATTATCGTCTTTGGATCGTTCTACACGGTCGCGGCCGTCATGCGGAGCAGGCAGAATGACCGCTGATCGACGCGCGTGGACTCCCGGATCGCGATGACTGAAACATCTGACCCGCAGCTGCAACTGAAGAAACGGGCTCGTCGCCGCCTCGTCGGAGCCATCGCCTTCGCCGGCCTGGCGGCGATCGTCCTGCCGATCGTCATGGATCAGGAACCAAGGCAGCAACCGCAGGAGGTGCAGATACGCATCCCCGGCCAGGAACAGCCGCCCTTCCAGCCCAGGCTGGCGGCGCGCGACGCGCCGCCAGCGACCGCCACCGACAAGCCCGCCGTCGCTGCCGAGAAGGCGCCACCGACTGCCGCTGAGCCGACGCCCAAAGAGGCAGCGGAGCCGCCCGCCCGTACCGGCGAAAGCAGGCTTGCCAAGCCAGCCGAAAAGGCGCCGGCAAAGACCGAGGAGAGGAAGACTCCCAGGCTGGTCGAAAAACCGCCGGAAAGGAGCGCCGAGCAGAAAGTGGCGAAAGCGGCCGATAAACCTCCCGAGAAGGCGCCGGCCAAGACAGCCGACAAGCCGAAGGAGAAGACCGGCGACAAGGTGGCTGAGAAGAAGGCGGTCGACAGGGCAGTGGCCGAGAAGGGCAGCGACAAGGCGCCAGCGAAGAAGACCGAGAAGCCGCCCGAGGCGAGTTCCGAAGACGGCGGCAGCAAGCCGGCAACCGACGAAACGTCTGCCGCCGGCAGTCACCCCGCTGGCAAGTCGCCTGCCGCTCCGGCGGCCAAGCCGGGCGGCCAGCAAGTGATCGTCATCGGCGCCTTTGCCAACCCCGAGAACGTCAAGCAACTGCAGAGCAAGATCAGCGCTGCCGGCGTAAACACCTACACCGAAGTCCTGGAAACGCCCGACGGCAAGAAGACGCGCGTCCGGGCCGGCCCCTTCCCGAACCGTGAGGCTGCCGAAAAGGCGCTCGACAAGCTGAAGGCGATTGGCGTCAGTGGAGTCGTCGCCGGCAGGCAATGACCGTTTTCGACTACCTGGTCCTGATCATCATCGCCGCCTCGCTCCTGATGGGAATGTGGCGTGGCATCGTCGGCGAAATCATCGCCCTTGCCGCCTGGATCCTGGCTTTCTTTGCCGCCAGGTGGTGGGGTGACGAGGCCGCACGGCTGTTCGTCGCCATCGACGACCCGACGCTGCGCCTCGTCGCCGGCTGGGTCAGCGTGGCACTGTCGGTTCTCGTTGGCATGGCGCTGCTTCGGCTGGCCATACGCGGCCTGATCAAGGCGTTGGGAATGACCGTGAGCGACCGCCTCCTGGGCCTCGTCTTCGGCGTTGCCCGGGGTCTGATGATCGTCATGATCCTCGTTGCCATCGGCGGCATGACGGCACTGCCAAAAGAGAAGTGGTGGAGCGAAGCGTACCTGTCCGCGCCGCTCGAGACGGCCGTCATTGCCAGCAAGCCCTGGTTACCGTCCGAGGTCGCGAAACGAATCCGGTTTGGCTAGGAACAGACTATGTGCGGAATACTCGGGGTGGTCGCAACGACGCCGGTCAACCAGCTGCTCTATGATGGCCTGATGGTCCTGCAACACCGCGGCCAGGACGCCGCCGGCATCGTCACCGCCGAGGACGACGCCTTCCACATGCACAAGGGAGCCGGGCTGGTACGCGACGTGTTTCGCACCCGCAACATGCGCGCCCTGCCCGGCATGATGGGAATCGCCCATTGCCGCTACCCGACGGCTGGTTCGGCCTTCGACTCGGCGCTGTCGCAACCGTTCTACGTGAACTCGCCCTTCGGCATCGTCCTGGGCCACAACGGCAACCTGACGAATACCGCACAGCTCAAGGAAGAGATGTTCCGGCAGGATCTGCGACACATCAACACCAGTTCCGACTCGGAGGTCCTGCTCAACATCCTGGCGCATGAACTGCAGGCGACCGCCGGCAACTGCCGTCTCGATCCGGAGACCATCTTTGCTGCGGTGGCCGCTGTCCATCGCCGTTGCCGCGGCGCCTACGCCGTGGTGGCGATGATCGCCGGCCACGGCATGCTTGCCTTTCGCGATCCGCACGGCATCCGGCCGCTGGTCTTTGGCACCAACGAGACGCCAGGCGGGATCGAGTTCCTTTTCGCCTCCGAGTCGGTGGCGCTCGACACCCTCGGTTTCCAGGTGCTGCGCGACGTCGCTCCGGGCGAGGCGATCTTCATCGACATCGGGCATCGCCTGCACCAGCGGCAGTGCGCCAGCAACCCGGTTCTCTCGCCGTGCATCTTCGAGTTCGTCTATCTCGCGCGCCCGGACTCGGTGATCGACGGCGTCTCGGTCTACGAAGCACGCCTGCGCATGGGCGAACATCTCGCCGACAAACTGGTAAGACACATCCCGGTCGGGCAGATCGACGTCGTCATTCCGATCCCGGACTCGAGCCGGCCATCGGCGATGCAGCTCGCGCAACGGATTGGCGTCCCCTACCGTGAGGGATTCGTCAAGAACCGCTACATCGGTCGCACCTTCATCATGCCCGGGCAGGCAACCCGTGCCCGCTCGGTGCGCCAGAAGCTCAACACGGTGGCGCAGGAGTTCAAGGGCAAACGCGTCCTGCTGGTCGACGATTCGATCGTCCGCGGCACCACCAGCCGCGAAATCGTCGAAATGGCGCGTGCCGCCGGCGCGCTGCGCGTCTATTTCGCGTCCGCGTCGCCACCGGTGCGCTACCCCAACGTCTACGGCATCGACATGCCGACGCGTGGCGAACTGATCGCCACCGGTCGCAGCGGCGAGGAGATCGGTCACGAGATCGGTGCCGATGCGCTGGTCTATCAGGATCTCGACGCACTCCGGGCCTCGATCCGGGACCTCAGGCCGGCACTGCGAGACTTCGACACCTCGTGCTTCGACGGCCGCTATGTCACCGGCGATGTCACCCCCGAGTACCTGACGGCGCTGGAACAGGCCAGGGAAGGGAACCGTGTCTCGAGCAAGGAAGAGCGCTGGGCGACCCGCCAGCTCGAGCTCAATCTCATGTCGGCAGGCTGAGGACGATGAAGACCAATCCCGATTACGCACTCGAAACACTGGCGGTTCGCGCCGGCCAGGAACGCAGCCAGTTCAACGAACACAGCGAGGCGCTCTATCTGACGTCGAGCTTCATCTTCAGCAGCGCGGCGCAGGCGGCCGCCCGCTTCTCCGGTGAGGAAGACGGCAATGTCTACTCGCGCTTCACCAATCCGACGGTAAGCGCCTTCCAGGACCGCCTCGCCGCGCTCGAAGGAGCCGAGGCCTGCGTTGCCACGGCATCCGGCATGTCGGCGATCCTGTCGCTGGTGATGGCGTTGTGCAGCAGCGGCGATCACATCGTCGCCTCGAACGGTCTCTTCGGCGCGACGCAGCAATTGCTCGGCACGATCATGCCGCGCTTCGGCATCCAGGCCAGCTTCGTCGCGCAGACCGACACGACGGCATGGCAGGCGGCGATGCGACCGGAGACGAAGCTGCTCTTTCTCGAGACCCCATCGAATCCGCTCACCGAGATCGCCGACATCGCCGCATTGGCGACGATCGCCCATGCGCGTGGCGTTCTCCTGGTCGTCGACAACTGCTTCTGTACGCCGATCCTGCAGCGGCCGCTTGATCTCGGCGCCGATCTCGTCGTCCATTCGGCGACCAAGTTTCTCGATGGCCAGGGTCGGGTCCTCGGCGGCGCCGTCGCCGGGCCGCGCTCGCTCACCGAAGAGGTCTTCCGCTTCCTGCGCACGGCCGGTCCGACGCTCTCGGCATTCAACGCCTGGGTTCTGCTCAAGGGGCTCGAGACGCTGCAGTTGCGCCTGACGGAACAATCGGCCAGGGCACTCGAGATGGCACGCTGGCTCGAGAATCACCCGAAAGTGACACGCGTCCACTACCCCGGACTGCCTTCACACCCGCAGTATGCCCTCGCCCGGCAGCAGCAGCGAAGCGGCGGCGCGGTCGTCTCCTTCACCGTCAGGGGCGCCCGCAGCGAAGCGTGGTCAGTCGTCGATGCCTGCCGACTGCTGTCGATCACTGCCAATCTGGGCGATACCAAGACGACGCTGACCCATCCGGCATCGACGACGCACGGCCGGATCACCTCGGAACAGCGTGCGGCAGCGGGAATCGGCGAGGACCTGCTGCGCATCGCGGTCGGGCTCGAGGCGGTCAGCGACCTGCAGCGCGACCTCGACCGAGGCCTGGCGCTGATCTAGCTAGCCGCCGCCGCGCGTCGCATCTTCCGGCTGCCGCTGTCGCCGCGCCAGGTCGACACGCGCGCCGGCCGCCTGGCGCAGCGCCTCCTTGGCGACATCAGGCATCATCCAGTAGGTCATCAGGCTGGAGCCGATGCACACCAGCCAGAAGAGGAAAAAGCCGGTCGAATAGGTCGCCATCGCCGACCACTCGACGCGCTGGCCGAGCAGGTAGAGCTGTGCCGGGTCGATCAGCGTGAAGAAGATCGCCTCGGCGATTGCGGCCGCCACGAAGGCCGGCCAGAGAACCCAGATCACCAGTCGCATGTGTTCCTCCTGAGAGTTTCGGCAAGCCGCGAGCGCCCGCTCAGCGCTCGTGGCCGCGCGCGGCAACGAAGAGTTGCGGGTCGACCAGAGCACCGTTGAGTACGACACCCCAGTGCAGATGCGGGCCGGTCGCGCGGCCGCTCATTCCGACCAGACCCAGCCGCTGACCCTTGGCGACCGCTTCGCCGGCCCTTACGTCGATGCGGTCAAGGTGGCAATACACGCTCAACAACCCATTGCCGTGATCGACGAAGACGGTCCGGCCATTGAAGAAGTAGTCGCCGCTGGCGAGGACGATCCCCTGAGCATTGGCGCGAACGGGCGAGCCTCGCGCAGCGGCAATGTCGAAACCCGCGTGCGGCGCCCGGGCTTCGCCGTTGAAGAAACGGCGCAGTCCGAAACGTCCGGTCAGCCGGCCTTCCGCCGGCAGGATGAAGTCGAGGTCGGTGTCGTCGGCGGCTCGCCAGTGGCGCTGCAGCTGCCGGATTTCGGCGATCTCGCTCGTCGCCCGCGCCAGATCCTCCGCCGACAGCTCGACCTTGCTGCTGTCCTTGAGGGTGACGCGCTGCGCCGGATAATCCTTGGCGCGAACCGTGAAGGATGCCCTGCCGGTAGCAGTCTCCGGATCGGCAATCGCCGGCAAGGCAGCGGTTGGCGCCGCAGGCGGCTGTACCCGCAGCTCGTGCGTCCCCGGCTGCGTGTCGAGCGCGAGACCGACGACGGCGACCCACTCGCGACCACGCCGCGTGACCAGTACCGGCTGCTCGCCAAGCCACGCCCGTGGCGGCACCGCCGCGTCCGCTGCCGCACCGAGCAGAACCAATACCACCCCTCCGGGAACGCTCGCTTCCCGTGGCAGGGCTGCGCGTGCCGGCAACGGCAGCAGCAACGCCAGCGCGAGAAGGGCGGCGACGGCGGCACGGCAGTGCCGGCGCGGCGGCTCGGCTCGCTGCCTCACAGGGTCGCCGCACTGAATGTGTCGCACTGCCGGATGTCGCCGCTCTCCATGCCGCGCTTGAACCAGCGGACCCGCTGTTCCGAAGTGCCGTGGGTAAAGGACTCGGGAACGATCTGACCCTGCGTCTGCCGCTGCAGGCGGTCATCGCCGATGGCCGAAGCGGCGTTCAGTGCCTGCTCCACGTCGCCCGGCTCAAGAATCCGGCTCCGGCTGTCGGCGCGATACCCCCAGACACCGGCGAAGCAATCGGCCTGCAGTTCGAGCCGCACCGACAGGGCGTTGGCGGTGGCACGGTTGCCGCTGCGCTGCTGCGTCGCATGCACCCTGTCCGAAATGCCGAGCAGGTTCTGCACATGATGGCCGACCTCATGCGCGATGACGTAGGCTTGGGCGAACTCGCCCGGCGCCTTGAAGCGCTCGCGCAGATCGCGGTAGAAGGCGAGATCGATGTAGACCTTCTGATCGGCCGGGCAGTAGAAGGGGCCCATCGCCGAGCGTCCGGTACCGCAGGCGGTCGGCGTCGCAGCGGTGAACAGGACGAGCTTCGGCTCCTGGTAACGGCGGCCGGCCTCGCTGAACACGGCATGCCAGGTCGTCTCCGTGCTGCCGAGAACCTTGGCGACGAAGGTCGCCATGTCGTCGCCAGCCGGTGGCTTCTGTGGCGGACGCGCCGCCGCCGACGACGGCGTGCCGCTCGACGCCAGTCCAAGGATCACTGCCGGATCGACACCGAGGAAGTAGCCGGCGACGAGCGCGATCACCAGCGTGCCGATGCCGACGGTGCCCCGCCCGATCCCCGGCCCGCCGCCGCGTCGGTCCTCGACGTTCTGACTGGCACTCTGGTCGTCAAGCCGCATGCCGGAACCCTTTCGCAAAGCAGTATCAATGTTCCATGAAATCAATGCCCTTGCTACCTCTCCCCGGCGAACGTGCGGGAACGGCGCAGACAGTGGCATCGTGCCGGGAACACCTCGAAAGCCGAATGCTATCAGATCGAGGGTGGCTGCGGCGGCTCCGGAAGAACGCATGATTTGTCCCTCAGGACGGCTCGG
>WBZM01000490.1_pt1 | contig 53338 bp, 40 predicted proteins | sample 5204271 | NCBI WGS metagenome assembly WBZM01 (sample SAMN12344346, study PRJNA552823) | activated sludge metagenome | biome: Activated sludge suspended growth; feature: Nitrification reactor; material: Wastewater; isolation source: activated sludge from nitrification reactor of wastewater... | reverse complement strand
GCCTCTGGTGAAATCGAAAAGATAAGTACTGATGTCGTACAGGCCCGCCAACGTGCCAATGATGAGATTCAAAAATCAAAATTGGAGGCAGCGGAACAGGTGGCTGCCGCAAGGGCCGCTGCAGCGGAAGAAATAAAGAAGACCAAAGAGGCCATGGAAAATGCCAAACTGCAATACGCAGATGAAATAGCCTCGGCCAAGGAAACCTCAGCAGCTGAAATGCAGCGAATTCGGGATGAAAGTGCCAAGGCAGTGGAGACAGCCCGCTCGCAAGCAAAAGTAGAGCGGGAGCGAACCACCGAAGATGTGGTCACCACAAAGCGCTCAGCCTCTGAAGAAATATTGAAGACCAAGGAAAATGCTGCGGCAGAGGTGGCCAAGGCAAGGGAAAGCGCCGTCATAGAAAAGGAGAAAATTGCCTTTGAGGTCGCTGAAAGCCGCCGCAAGGCTGCCGAGGAAAAATCGAAGTTGCTGGAGCAAAATGCCACGGAGTTGGCTGCTATGCAGGAAAACATGGCCCGTCAAAAAGAAACGGCTGCAGTGGAGGTCTCGTCCGCAAAAAAGAAAGCCGCCGAGGAAATCCAGCAGGCACAAATGCAAGTGGCAGAGGAAAAGAACCGGTCCGCAGAAGAAATCGCCAAGACCAAACAAGCCGCTGCTGTGGAGATTGCGGCGGCAAGGGAGGTAGCGGCGGCAGAAAAACAAAAATCGGCTGAGGCCATCAAGGCGGCAAAGGAAGAGGCAGCCCGCAAGGTGCAGGAAATTTCCAAACAAGAGGCCGAGCAAGTGGCGGCAGCCCATGCAAGGGCGGAAGCAGAAAAGCAAAAAATTGCCGATGAGATAGCCGCAGCACGGAAGGCAGCAGAAGCAGAGCTTGCAAAGATTCAGCAGGAAGTTGCAGCTGCCATCGAAGCGGCCAAAGTGAATGAAGATAAGATAAAACAGCAGGCTGCCCAAGAAGTGGCTGTGGCAAAAGAAAGGGCATCTTCAGAAATCAACAATGCGCAAAAGACGGCGGCACAGCAAGTGCAGGACGCTCAAAAACGCTCCGAGGACGCCAAGAAAGACTATGCGACCGAAGTGGCATCCGCCCAAACCACTGCCCAGGACCGCATCAAGCAGATTCAAGAGGAGGCAGCGAAATCTGTCCAAGATGCCAAAGAACGGGAAAAACAGGCCAAGCAGATGACCGCTGCCGAGGTTGGTGCGGCCCGTGAAAAAGCCGCAGCGGAGGTGGCCGCAGCCCAAGAGAAAGCTGCAAAAGACATTGCCACAGCAAAAGAACAAACCGCATTGGCACAACAAAAATCGGCCAACGAAGTGGCGGAGGCAAAACGCAATGCCACTGAGAACATCTCAAAAATAAAGCAAGAGGAGGCGGAAGCTGTTCGATTGGCCCGTGAAAATGCCGCTACGGAACGTCAAAAATTGGCAGGGGATGTGGCGGCGGCCAGGGAGGCTTCAGCAAGGGAAATCGCCGTTGCCAAGGAACTTGCTGCCAATGAAGTCAAAGCGGCGAGGGAAGGTTCCACGAAGCAAAAGGAAGCATCTGCCCTCGAAGTGCTCAACGCCCGAAAAGATGCTGCTGAACGGATTGCGACTGCCAAGGAGACTGCCGCAAAAGAGGTGGCGGCTACTCAAAAGCAAGCCCAAGAAGCTATTGCGCAAGCACAACAAGAGAAACAGGAAAAATTGAATGAACTCAACGCACAGATTGCAGAGGCAGAGGCAACGGCACAAAAACAGATTACCCAAGCCCAGCAGCAGGCAAATGCCATGATTCAGCAGCATTCAAAGCAAGTTGCTGAGTCGGATGCCAAGGCGAAAGCCGACGTGGATGCTGCCCGCCAACAATCCAAAGATGAAATTGCCGCCATTCAAAAAGAAACCAATGACAAAAAAGCCCAATATAGCACTGAAGCTGAACTGGCCCGTAAGCAATCGTTGGATGAAATAAACAAGGCCAAGCAAGAGGCATCCGATGCCGTATTCGCCGCCAAACAGCAGGCTACTGAACAGATCACAAAAGTTAAGGAGGATGTTGCTACGCAGATAGACGAGGAGCGGAAACGCCTGGAAGATGAGAAAAAACAAGTAGCTGCTCTCGAACAGCGCCAGAAGGAACTCGAAGCGCAAATCAAGAAGTTGGAAGAAGAACTAAACAAGAAAAAAGGGGGGAATTGAGGTGTGATATCGAGTATCGGAGATATTACATCGGCCACTAGACTCCCGCATATTCAAACCTTCACGCCTTCAAAGCTCAAGTAACCTTTGCGGTTTTCAGCATATTTGTGAAGATACGAGGGAAGAACCGCTTCACATAAAGTCCCATCAATTCACTGCCACCGTAAGCTATTTCGTATTTCCCACTCTCTACTGCGTTAAGTATGGCTTTCGCCAAATCTGCGGGGCTTTTGCCTGCACGGGTAGCGTTGTCCATAGCACCTTGGGGAGAGCCGTCACCGGTGAGTGCATTCATACTGACATGGGTAGTGATAAAGCCAGGGCATACCAAGGTGACCTGTACGTTTTCACGCCAAATCTCAGCCCGAAGCGAGTCGAAGAAGCCATGCAGGCCGTGTTTTGCAGCAGCATAGGATGAACGGAGCGGCGTGCCGAATTTCCCTGTGAGGCTCGTTATCACCACAAAATGCCCGGTTTTACGTTGCAGGAAATGAGGCAACAATGCCTTTGTCAGGCAGATGGTGCCTAACAGGTTCACGTTTATCAGCTTTTTGTCCACTTCAAAATTGGTGTCCTTGGCCAAGGAACGCTGGGAAATGCCGCCGTTATTGACCAAAATATCAACCTTGCCCGCTTTGCCGAGTACCTGTTCTACCACCATCGGCAGCGAGTCATGATTGCCGAGGTCAAGTGTTTGGATGATGGTATCAGGGCGGCCACAGTCCTTGGCTACCCGATGCAGCTCAGCTTCGTTCCTGGCGGAAATTATCAGCCGGGCACCTGTTTTGGCGAAGGCATGGGCCAATGCTTCCCCTATTCCAGAAGAGGCACCTGTTATCCAGATTGTTTTGTCTGCGAAATAGTTCATGACAAGATGGTTTGAGGCACAATGATAAATAGGGAGAACGGTATGTTTGCGCTCAGTATTGAATTTCATCAAAACTAATTGGTGAAGATGCGGAACAGGTTGATGATTCTCACTGTTCTTGATGATTTTGAAACTAAACCAGCTGCCATAAAATGAAAAACCTGAAAATTATTGCTTTTGATGCCGACGACACCCTTTGGGTAAATGAACCACATTACCAGGCTGTAGAGCAAAAGTTTTGTGCGCTTTTGGAGGATTACTTGCCGCACCATACTGTTTCACAGGAACTATTCAAAGTGGAAATGCAGAACCTCGCACTGTATGGATATGGGGCAAAAGCATTCATGCTTTCGATGATAGAGACCGTTCTCCGTGTCACGAACAACACCGCTAACCCAATTATCATTGAAAAAACCATCGAATATGGCAAAGAAATGCTCAACCTGCCCATCGAATTGCTGGAAGGTGTGACCGAAGTTTTGGAGGCTTTGAAAGGAAAGTATAGGCTGGTGGTTGCCACAAAAGGCGACCTACTTGACCAAGAACGCAAGCTGAAGAAATCAGGCTTGGAGCATTTTTTCCACCACATAGAAATCATGAGTGACAAGAAAGAGAAGGACTACCAGAAATTGCTTCGGCATTTGGACATCGAGCCTTCCGAGTTCCTGATGATTGGGAATTCCCTGAAATCCGATGTGTTGCCAGTACTTGAATTGGGAGGGTGGGGCGTTCATGTGCCCTATCACACCACCTGGGCACATGAACATATTGACGTTACGGTTGACAATCCTCGGTTTATGCAATTGGGCACGGCCACTGAGCTATTGCCGTATCTGATTCAATGACCCTTCTCACCTCGGTTTTATCATTCTCGGCGCAATATTTGCAAATCCGCAAAATCAGTAATGTATCAAAATTGCGACCTTCCTAATTTTGCGGCGCAATAAAAATGAAACCTTTTTTCCGAGTTATGAAAAAATTCCCGTTCCTACTGTTGGCCATTGGCCTCATGCTGTTTTCCTGTAGAGATGAAAAACCGGTCGAACAAGTCGGTGGTACAACTGAGCCTGCACCTCCTGCCGACCTGGTGCCGGGAGAAGACGGCATTACCACGAAAATACAGGTGGTTGACTCCTTGACAGGTCAAGTGTCCATGGCGACCAAGCCCGTGGCTTCGCTCAGTGCTGCCATTGGTGCCAATCCAATTGTCAAAGAAGACCCCAACAAGCCAGTGCCAGTACCGCCCACTCCCCAAACGGCGCAGCAAGAGCGCATTGTCAGGGTGCTGTGCAGCAACTATTGGATTGTTCAGGGCCTTCGTCGCATCAAAGATGATGATGCTGCCAGGGCAAATCCTGGGGCATGGTTCAAATTCAGGCCTGACGGCAGTTATGATTATGGATATATGCAGAACAAGATTGGCACCGGTGCTTGGAGCCTGGATGGCCAAGCGGGTACGCTTCATTGCGATGCTCCTCTGGTTGGCGATGACCGGGAATGGAAATTGCAAATAGCCAAGTCAGAAGACGTGATGGTATGGACGGGCACAGGACGCTACCATACCTCAAGCATCACGGCCAAATTGATAAACCTCTTGTTCATCCCTAAAAACAGGAAGGAAATAGGGATAGACTGGTGAGTAGGGATAAGGTATGAGGGATGAAATTTAAGCCATTGCCCTTTCATCCCTCATTCCTGATCCCTCATCTCTCATTTTAGCTTGCCATTTTCAGACCCTCCCATCTTTGCAGATAGCGCATCTTGCTTCCGTCTTTCAATTCTTCTGCCAGTTCATCATTCAATTTGGGTACGAATGCGGGCGCTGTGTTCCTGTCGTCAAAAATCTCCACATTCAGTTCACGGGCGAAGGCCTTGGCAAGTTGGCCGAGACGCTTGGCATATTGCTCAGGCTTGCCAAGCCCCATAAACAGGTCAATGACCGCTGTCCGCACCATTTCATGCTTGTCCAACTGCATTAGCATTTGGCGCTGGGACTTACCTTCGGTCTTTTTGCCTTGGGCAAGCATGGCTTCTTTCAGTTTGTCGGTAGAGTAGCCCAACAGTTCCGAACGGAAGTTCCACCAATTGGAGGCACTGCCGCCGTTGCGTTCCTCGTAGGTTTCGAGGTGCTTCTGTTCGCAAGCGGTCTGGCAGGAGACGAGGCCCATCACCTTTGAGAGTTCCATGATGGCCAATACCTGCTCCACAGAGAAGAGGTCACCCTTTTCGTCGGGGTCTTCGTGGCCGAGCAGCCAAGTGGCGTACTTCAACTTTGTTTTGCTCTTAGAACCAAGGGTGATGAGTTTGGCAAATTCAATGGAAAGGTAGTAGTCGTCCACCACCACCTCTTTGCTTTGGCGGCGGGCAAACTCCTTGAAATGCTCCGGCTTGCGGATGCCATCGTGGAATTGGTAGATATCGCTCAGCCAGTGACGAATGTTGGCAGCATATTGCTTGTTCGGCAGGCCAAGGGCGAGGTGGAGGCTGGAAGCCAAAACGACTTTTGTTCCTTTTTTGCTAACCAAGATTTGAAGTTCCATCGCAACAGGATTTGATGATGAAAACAAGTTGATTTCAGTCGGCGCTCGTTTTGTTCCAGTAAGCCATTCATAACATATAATGAAAATGTGTTTGTGATTAAGAAAGTTCACTTACTGGCAAAACCTGTTGCAAAGATGTTTGACTTGTTTTGAATAAACAAATTTTAAAACAAAAAATTTTAATCAAAAAGGGGATTTTTGTAAAAATGGGCTAAAAATGACACTTATTAGGTGTCAAAATGGAAGTTGTTTCAATTTGAATTCTCGAAATCGGTTTTGATGATTGATGCAACTTGGTTTATTTATCTTTTGTCGAAAAATAAGCCGGGGCATTGCCTGCCTAAGTAATTTTGCCCCAATCAATTTTACAATTTTCGATATGATAAATGGTCAAACAAAGCTTACAGCCAAGCAGCCTAAGTACACCCCAGCACAACAGGTGCTGATTGACTACATGAGCCAGATTGCCCCACTCAGCGATGCGGAAATCCAGGCGATTTTTGAGCTGATTACCGTAAAATCTTACGAAAGAGGGAAGTTGCTGCTGCGGGAAGGACAAATAGGCAATGTCTGCTATTTCGTGCTGCAAGGCTGTGTCCGGCAGTATTACCTGAGGGATGGAGAGGAGAAGACCACCAATTTCTTCACGGAAGGGATGCCTGTAACTACCACTTTTGCCTTCGATGACAAACCTTCTAGGTTCTATTTAGTATGTAATGAAGATTGCGTTGTGGTGGAAGGGCGTCCTGAAGATGAAGCGATTTTTTTTGAAAAAATGCCCCGAATGGAAACTCTCAACCGCATTGGTGTAGAGTTGGAACTGCAAAAGAGCCAAGAAGTGCTGGCCGAGTACATCACTTCCAGCCCAGAGGAGCGCTACCTGAACCTCCTCCAGACCCGCCCCGACCTGCTCGACCGGGTGCCGCAGTACCAATTGGCGAGCTTCCTTGGTGTGACACCTGAGTCCCTGAGCCGGATTCGGAAGCGGATTATGATGAAATGACCGTCGCTTATTTCAACGACTTCACCTTGGTCAGCTTCTTCCCCGTCCACTTGTAGAGCGTGATTTGGTAGGTCTGTTTGTTCACCACCAAATCGCCGCCGTTCTCCTCGAACTCCGCCTCATCCTTCACCACCAGGACGTGGTTGCCAATGCCGCCCTTGTCGTTGGGCAGCACGTATTGTTCCGAGCTGTAATAAACGCCGCCATCACTGACGGAAGAGGTTTCCAGCACTTTGGCCAGTTCCCCATTTTCCTTCCAGAATAGCAGGTTGTCGCCAGAGGGATAGCCGCAGGCGGGATAGTAGTAGTTGACGTAGAGCAGCGCCTTCACGCCCTGAAACGGCGAGTAGTCCACCCCGAAGCTGGGGTAATAGCTGAGGTCGCCAGTGGTGGTGAACTCGGTTTTGGCGAGTTCCTTGCCGCCTTTTGATGCCCGCACCTGCACCGTAATCTCATGCTTGGAGGTGTCGTGGGCCACAACGCCAGTCAGGTATAATACACCTCTATTTGGCATGTACTCCTCGTCTGGTGTCTGTACATGCGCCAATGCTAAAAATCCGCCCCATATAAAGCCTTCCTTCGAGCCGTCGGGCAAGCTCGCACTAACTTTTACCCAAGGAAGCACAATTCCACGTTGCGTGTACATTTCCTCCGAAACGGCCACGATTTTGAGGGAAGTACCTATTGGGAGCTTCGCAAGCACTTTTGAATTTGTACCTGGCTGGTCCCGGAGATTGGCGTCCGTTACCATTGTAAAGTACTGACTGTCAACGACAAAGCCGTCTAGGGTGCCTTCGTCCCGCATCCAAGGGTCGGGGGTGTACTGGGCGGTGAGCGGGGAAATTGCGAAGCAAAAGGCGATAAGGAAGTAGATTGATTTCATTGAAATGATTTTTGGCGAAGGTAAGAAATCTCCCATTTCTTACCCAAAGTCAATGAACCCCACCTCCTCGCCCCCTCACCTTTGCCGGAAATTTTCAAACTCAAAACCTAATTGCAATGAAGAAATCACCCGGCTTAATCTTAACCCTGTTGTTTATTACGACACTCGCTTTTTCTCAAACCCTGACCCAGACCATCCGGGGCACTGTGCTAGATGCAGACAGCCGCCTGCCGCTCATCGGGGCGACGGTGTACCTCACCCCCGAAATCGGCACCGTGACGGATGAAAATGGCAATTTCCGCCTCGAAAAAGTGCCCGTGGGCAGGGCGGACTTGGCACTGACCTACATCGGCTACGAAAACCTGCAAGTGCCGAATATCGTCGTGAACAGCGGCAAGGAAGTGGTGCTGCAACTGCTCATGCAGGAGTCCGCCGTGAAAATGGCCGAAGTGACCGTGACCGCCACCCGGAACAAGGGCGAGGCCCTGAACGAAATGGCCATGCTCAGCGCCCGCAGCATTTCCCCAGAAGAAACCAACCGCTATGCGGGCGGCTTCAACGACCCCAGCCGCATCCTCGCCAATTTTGCGGGCATCACCAGCACGCAGGACGGCTCCAACGACATCATCGTGCGGGGCAATTCGCCCAAATACGTGCAGTGGCGCTTGGAAGGCGAGCAAATCACCAACCCCAACCACTTCGGCGACCAGAGTTCCGTGGGCGGCTCGGTCAGCATCCTGAATAACAACCTACTGGCGGCCAGCGACTTTCACACCGGCGCCTTCACCGCCGAGTTCGGCGACGTGCTGTCGGGGGTCTATGACGTGCGCTTGCGCAATGGCAACAACGAGCAAGTGGAGGCCGTATTCGGCTTCGGGCTGCTGGGGACGGAGCTGACGGTGGAGGGGCCTTTGGGAGGCGGCAGACCCCTGACCCCTAAAGGGGAACCTAAAAAGGGAAGTTTTGAGCTTAATTCATCAGGTAGGGGAGGTTCCGATAAATTGGCGTCTGTGGGTTCCCCTTCAGGGGGCAGGGGTAAAAACGGACGGCCATCGTTCTTGCTGAATTATCGCTATTCGACAGCGGGTTTATTGAGCCAGTTGGGGCTTTTGGGCGATTTTAGCGGGGTGTTGAAATTCCAAGATGCGACCTTCAAGCTGGTTTTTCCGACGGAGAAAATGGGTGTGTTCACGCTCTACGGCATGGGCGGCCTCAGCAGTTTTGGCTTCGAGGACGTGACGCCCGCCACTTGGGTCATCCCCGGCGACAATGCGGTGGAGGCGGCGCTGCGCAATGATTTTGACAAAAAATCGCACCTGCTCAACACGGGCCTGAAGCACAGCATCAACCTCGGCAAAAAGGGCCTGCTCAATTCCTCCCTGACCTACGCCAACGAGCGAATCCAAGATGACATCACGGAGGCGGGCATCGTGAAGATTTACGATGAAAACAATGAGTTCCTACGGGACTCGGTCATCAGCCGCCGACAGCAGTTCGAGGGGGATTTGCGAAAGCCAACTTACCGATTTTCAACGACTTATAACCACAAGTTCAACGCCCGGCACAAATTGCAACTGGGCGTGAAATACACGCTATTTGCTTTTGATTTTGCCCAAAACCAATGGCCGAGCGAGGGCAGCGAGCCGGTCAGTTTGGTTGATTTCGATGAAAACGTGGGCACGCTCCGCAACTTCGCTTCGTGGAAATGGCGGGCCAGCGAGCGCCTCAGCCTGGTGGCGGGTCTGCACAACATGAATGTGCTTTTAAACAAAAAAAGCACCCTCGAACCACGCCTCGCCGTGGAGTGGCAGGCGGCCCCGAAAAGCACCTTCCGCCTCGGCTATGGCAAGCACAGCACGATGGAGAGCATCCACCATTATTTTACGAAGCTGAAACAACCCGACGGCAGCTTCTCCGAGGTGAACCGTGACTTGGGCCTGCTCAAGGCCGACCACTTCGTGGTGGGTTTTGAGCAAAAAATAGGTAAAAACCTGCGGGCCAAACTCGAAGCCTATTACCAGCGCCTCTACGACCTGCCCGTGGAAAACCTCGACACCAGCTATTTCGCCACCGTGGTGGAGGGATTGGATTTCCGTTACGTGGACCTCGTGAACGAGGGCAAGGGCCGCAACTACGGCGTGGAATTGACCCTCGAAAAATTCTTCAGCCAGAACTACTATTTTATGCTGAACGCCTCTCTCTACGAGTCGAAATACACGGCTTTGGACGGCATCGAGCGCAACACGCCCTTCAACGGCAACTACCTCGTGAACCTGCTCGGTGGCAAGGAGTTCCCCAACCTTGGCCGCAAAAAGAACCAAACGCTCGGCCTGAACTTCAAGGCGTTTTTGGCCGGAGGCCACAAAATCATCCCGCTGCTGCGGGACGCCCAGGGCAACCTCGCCGTTGACCCGAAAAAAGGGCAGGTATGGGACTATTCAAAGGCGTTTGAGAACAGCCTGGAGGATGCCTACCAAATCCAAGTCTCCGCCAGCTACAAATGGAACAAGCCCCGTGCGACCCACGAGCTGTTCCTCAACCTCGACAATGTGACGAACCACAAAGGGCGCATCATGGAGTTTTACGATGAAAACGAGCCGGGTAGGGTGGGGTATATGACGCAGTTTGGGTTCTTTCCAAACTTGATGTACCGGGTGTATTTTTAGGTTGAAAACAGGGATTGGCAAAGCAAAACAATTGCCTCAATACCCCTCAAACCCGAACTTCCCCAATCCCTCTTTCACCTCTGGGCACGACATGAACAGCCGCCATAGCAGCCCCGACCGTTGGTTCTCCATCATCACCACGATGGGGCCTTGGTCAATGGCGAGGTAGCGCCGAGGGAAGTAGTCCACGTGCTGGCTAAAAGCATCGTAGAAGCCGTATTTGCCGAAAAGCGAACCGCCAAGGTCATCGTGGAAATGCCGCATGGCAGCCATGCTCTCCTTTGGCGTGTAGGGGAACGAGGACAGCGCAGCCGTCGGTGAAATGACGCCGAGGTCTTCCTCTGGGCAGTGTGCTGCATAAAAATTGGTCGAATAGCTCGCTGTCAGCCCCCAGCAATTCGGGCCATAACCGTAGTAGTGCTTGGGGTTTGCAACGCAATGGTCGTAATTGATAAGCGTATGGTTGACGCACTCCTGCCAGTAATCGGCATAGCGGTCTTTCAGCTTGCGGGGGTCGAGACCGAGGAAGGAATAGTGCGACCAGAACAGGGAACCGCCCGAAACTGGACGGCCTTGGTGGCGCAGCCCCAATTGGTGGCCATAAGCTTTTGGCCCGCCCTTGATTTGGCCACCCTCGGCCCAGCCATCGTGATAGACCGAAGCGGGCACGCCATGAGTGGGGGAGCAGCCCGCCAGCACGTAGGTTATCAAGCATTCGTTGTAGCCCCGGATTCGGAAGTTCATCTTCCAGGCATGATTCGGCGACCAATGCCAGAACAACACATTCTCCTTGTCGGGGCCACGGTGCCAGTCCCATTCCACCTCCCGCCATAGCTTGTCAACCTTGGCGGCCAGGGCTTTTTCCGCAGCGTTCCCATCCTTGAAATACTGGCGAACGCAGAGCAGCCCTTGAACCAAAAAACTGGTTTCGACAAGGTCGCCGCCGTCGTCGTGGGGGCTGAATGCAGCCACTTTCCCAGTTTTGCCATCAAGCCAATGCGGCCAAACGCCATGAAAGCGGTCGGCTTTTTCCAACCAGTTGATGGCATGGTTCAAATGCTCGAAGCCCTGCTGCCGGGTGATGAAGCCCCGCTCGATGCCCACCAAAATGGCCATCACCCCAAAGCCTGTACCACCAGTCGTAACCACATGCTGGTCGTCCTCCGAGTAAACGCCATCCATGTGGATGCGCTCGCAGGCCAACTTGGAGTTGGGTTCGGCACCCTCGTAGAAGTACTGGAAAGTGCGCTCTTGAACGAGCTTAAACAGTTCATCGTCAGTCAGTTGTGTGGGTTTGGCTGGCTGCTGCGCAATGGTTGTCTGCTTCGTTGCGCAAGCAAAGTGGAGTAGGGTGAATAGAAATGCAATCTTGTACATAGTCATGTAGGCTGATTTTGATGGTTAGGATGGCATCAGTTGCCTTGTTCTTTAAGCAATTTGGAAACACGGTCAAGTGGCTGATTGTCTTGCTTGGGTCTTACTGAATCTAAAGGGAGCAATTGGACTCGGTTGGGAGCAATGTTTTGCACTGAATAAATTTCAAACTGCTTTTCTCCAATGATTTCACCTTTATAGTAAAGTTGTAAAAGATAGGTATCGGCATCCCAAACATAGCCAAACGCTGGCTCTATGGCACATGAGTAAGCTATACTGCCTTCCGGCATAGTCAATTGGATTTTTTTCGTTGGAAAATCATCCCCATTCAATTTTTTTAAGTTGCCTTCAATTAATGGGTCATTGTCTTTCAGCCCTTCAAAAACTGCAGTTACAACTATGCCTTTCAACGTTTCGGACATAACAAAGCGATTCATATCTTTTTCGCAATAGTTGGTGAAACTGACGAAATCCGTTGTGCAGAAGTGGATGGTTGGTTTAATCGGCCCTTGCCGAACAAACAACCACCAGCCACCAAAGGCCAAGACTGGAATCACTGCCAACCACCATTTGGTGCTTTTATCCGGTGGCGGTGGGGGCGGGTCGCCTCCGCCTTCTTCAATTTGGTGGACAAACTCCTGCAAGTTGTCCAGCAGCTTGTTCATGGCAACCGTCTCTTCTTGATAGGTTATGATGCCCTTCAGCTTATCCGCTTTCAGTTTTTCGAGCTGGGCTGATAGGCTCGTTGCGGTCTTTAGCAAGTCTTTAGGCGCAGGTGATTGGGCGTTTAGCTGCTTTTTCAGGTCAGTTAGCACCAATTCCAGCTCCGCTTGCTCCAGCCATGCAGTGATTTTCGACTTGTTTTTCAGTTTCATTTGAATGCGGTCTTATAGTTGGGAAATTTATTTCCCAATATTAATCCCAATTGTTGGGAAATGAATTTCCCAACTACCTATCCATCTCAAAAACCTTCTCCGTGTAGAGCTTCCCGTCCACCTGGATTTGGAGCTTGAACTTGCGCAGTTTCCATTGCACTCCGTTGATGGGCTGTATCTTGCCAACCCAGCAAGATTCGTCGAAGCTGGTGTCCTGCACCATCGTAATAGGGTGGGTGGGGAAGTTCTCACCCGTATCCCAAAGCACGTTGCCTGTGATAGTGGGCTGCTTCCCAGCAAATTCGGTAAAACTGCCCGTCAGGTGCAGTATGCTGTTCGATTCGAAAATGGAGATTTTCGGTAAATCCTCCGGGCAGCAGTGGATGCTGTTTACAAGCCGCTCCTGCGTACAGATTTTTAATCCGGCCTTGTCATTTGAAACGGTTTCCACCACCGTTGGCGCCTCAGTGCCGCCACTTTCAGGTGCGGGCTTATCTGATTTGCAATTCGTAAAAATCAAGACAAAAAAGGCGAAGACCGCCACCAATAATTTATTCATGGTAAAATGAAATGGGTGATTTAAATTTTTGAAAATCAATGATTTGCCAGCATCCCCAAAGGGGCAAGCAGCTTCTCTTACTGCAACTCCAGCACCAGTGTCGTATATCGCCCCACCGTAATGTTCTCCAGGCTGTTCAGCACCTCGTCCGTCATCACATTCTTGGCCTTGCTGAAGCCCAACATCCGCTCGGCAAAGCGTTTGGTGGCAATGGTTTTCGGGCCGTCGTTGCAGTTCATGATGCACATCACCGTCTTTTCGGCGTTGTGGCGGAAATAAACATAGACGCCATCCTCTGGAACGAAATGCGTCAGTTTGCCCGTGTGCAATACGGGATTTGCCTTGCGGTAGTTCGCCAATTTCTTGAAATAATTAAATGCATCGTTCTCCTTCGGACTGCGACCAGCGGCGTTGAACTTGTTCACGGGATCGCCGGGCCAGCCGCCAGGGAAATCCTGTCGCACCTTGCCATCGGGGTTGGTGTAGCCAGTGAGCAATATTTCTGTGCCGTAATAAAGCGAAGGAATGCCACGGGTGGTCATCATCATCGTGTAGCCTGCTTTGAGCTTGTCCAAGTCCTCGTTCATGGTAGAGTAGAAACGGCTGAGGTCGTGGTTGTCGAGGAAGAGCACATTGCGGGTCGGGTCTTCGTAGAGGAAATCCTGCGAGAGGGTCATGTAGAGCCGTACCGCCCCCGTCAGCCACTCGTTTCGTTGCGTCAGCGCATCCTGCAAGGCAAACATGACTGGGAAGTCCTTTGCTGAAGGCAAATGGTAATTGAACTCCTTGCTGAGGCCGTTGTCGGCGGTGTAGTAGGCGAGGGTAGAGACGTTTTCGACCCAAACCTCGCCAAAGAGCAGCACGTTCGGGAACTCTTCCTTCATGCGGTTGGCCCAGACGGCGGTGAATTTTTGGTCTGGATAATAATAGGTGTCAATGCGGTAGGCATCCTGTCCGCTGTACGCCGTCCACCATAAAATGTTCTGAATCAAGTAGTTGGCAAGGCGAGGGTGCTGTTGGTTGAGGTCGGGCATGTGGTTGTCGAACCAGCCGTTGCTCACCCGCTCCTTGTCCCAGTCGGCCTGGTAGGGGTCGTGGTTGATGGTGCCCCGATAGACCGGCTTGGTCAGTTCCGGCCACTGGTGCACCCAATCCTCGTCGGGCACATCCTTGATGAACCAGTGCTGGTCGCCGCAGTGGTTGAAGATGATGTCCATCACCACTTTTATGCCCTTGGCATGGCAGTCACTGACCAATTTGTTGTACAGTTCATTGCTGCCAAAACGCTTGTCAATATTGTAAAAATCGGTCACGGCGTAGCCGTGGTAGCTCTCGTAGGGCTGGTTGTTTTCCATGACGGGGTTCAGCCAAAGGGCCGTCACGCCGAGTTCCGTCAGGTAGTCGAGGTGGTTGATGACGCCTTGCAGGTCGCCGCCGTGCCGGAAGTACATTTTCTGGCGGTTGGTTCCTACCTGCGTCATGTCCGGGTAGCTGTCGTTGCTGGGGTCGCCGTTCGAGAAGCGGTCGGGCATGATGAGGTAGATGAGGTCGGAGGAGTTGAGGGTGTAGGTATTAGTTATTGGGTATTGGGTATTGGGTATTGGGGGCTGTTGGCTGCTTGCCCCTTTGGGGCCAACTTTCTGACGTAGCTCATACGGGTAGGTCTTTTTGTCCTTCCCCTTGGTCAGCACGATATTGAACTTGCCGGGTTTGGTGCCGGGGCCGATTTCCAGTTCCACGAAGAGGTAGTTGGGGTTCTGCACCTTGTGTACCTGCTTGAGCACGACGCCGGGGTAGCTGCCCAGGCTCACCTCGTAGTCCTTTATGTTTTGGTCGTAAATGAGCACTTCGACATTCGGGTTCACCATGCCCGTGAACCAGAACGGCGGCTCGACCCTCACCTTGTCCACCTTACCCCCCGTGGCGGACAGGTGGTGGTGCTTGGACTTCTCCATGCCGATGGGCAGGCGCTGTTCAGGGTTGTCGTCGTAGATGTTGGTGGGTTGCTGCGCAAGGGTGGTTTGCGAAGCGAAGAAACAGAGAATTGCGAAGCAAAAAAGGAGAATCGAAGCTCTTTTCATTGTAAATTCAGTTTATTTGCGAACCATAAAAACCGTAGGTGGCTTTGGCTAACCTCGCAATTATAGGACATTTCAATGAACACGAATCAAAATGCACGCCCGCTTGTTCTCAAAATCTTGCCCGTAGTTTTCGTTGTGCTTTTCTCTGCGGCTTGGTTCACCCATTTTCAATGGAAAATGCTCACTCATGATTATTGGTGCAATGATGACAGTGCCCAACATGTGGCTTGGATGTGGAAATGGCGGGAGGGGCATCAATTTGCTATTGGCCCTCATGGAGAAGCTGACCTAATGAACCATGCAGCGGAGCAGTTCCAGCAATGGGGCTATTGGGCCGTTGGCAGGCTTGCAATGTTTTTGGTTGACCCCCTTAGTTTTTCCAAATATTTCTCTTTTTTCACCTTGTTAGCCACCTGCCTTTTCGCCTTTTTTTTGGTCAGGAAACGCTTTGGCCCAGTGGCAGGAATGGCTGCTGTGGTCTTGGTGGGGCAGCTTACATTCGAGCGAATGGTAGGCTCAAATGGTCGCTCCTTTGGCTTCCCGGCATTGATGATGTTTCTTTATTTTTTTGCTGATGGAAGGTGGAGGGGCGTTGCTATTGCGTTGGTTATCAGTTCCTTATTCTATCCCACTGTGCTGTTGATGGAGCTTGTAATGCTCGGTTTGCATGGCATGAGATGGGCTTTTTTGCACCGCAACAATTTTCTGAAGACTAATTCATCGCAGCGGAGCCAAATCGCAGTACTATCATTTACGGCGGTACTAAGTGTAATCATTCCAGTGACAAAATCATGGCAAATCAGCACCGACCCTTTGATAGGCCCAATGTTCAGCGCCAAGGAACTGCTCACATTGCCAATGTTTGGTTCTGAAAAAGGCCGAGTGGACTTTCCAGGCGAGATGCGGTTAATTGAGCATGTACTCTCTAATGGATTGAAAGAGGTTGAGTATGTTTGGCCGCTGCTGGCAGTGGCCATATTGATGGTACTTGCCGCTGCAACCCAAGGTAGCAAACGGCTCTGTCGTTTCGATTGCATGTTGTTGTACCTGCCCCTTGCTGGCATTGGGCTCCTGTTGTTGGCCAGGTGGCAGTTGCCGAGGCTGTTCCTTCCCACTCGTTTCTTGACCTTTATGTATCCTGTTTTCTTCTCTTTATTGTTGGCGAGGCTTTTAGGTACGCAGGCTGGTTTTTTTGAAAAAAAATGGGCGGCTGCCCTATTGCTGGCTGCTTTGACGGTTGTGCCTTTTTGGATGCAATCTGGCAACACCCATTCTCAAACCGTGTACAGTGACAACTCGGCAGTTTTCGAAAAAATACGGAAACTGCCGCCTGACCACGGTTTGATAGCAGGGCCTATGTTCTCTTGCGATATGGTTCCCATGTTCTGCCAGCGTTCTGTGCTGTTCAGTTATGAAGGGTTCCATGCATTGTATTTCAAAAACTATTGGGAAAAAATGGCCGAGGCATACCGTGATTACCTGGGAGCAATCACCTCCCCAGACCCTTCTTCAGTCAGAACGTTTGTGAAAAAACACAAGGTCTCTTACATTATCTTAGACAAAAGGCTGCTTGAGCAGGGTAAGAAAATCTATAACTTTCCGCCATTCGACGAATACCTTGAGGGGCTGATGGCGGCCAACCCAAACCACGAATTCGCAGTCCTGAAATTCCCTTCAACACGCTATACTGATGTGGATGGCCGCCACCGACTGCTGGACTGCAGAAATCTGCTCAATGAATGAAAAACCATACTTGTAATACATCTGACAGCCTTGGTTTTGAGGGGAGCAGTTTTGGGTAAATAACCTACCTTTGCCCCCAAACTTTTCTCCTGTAATGAAAAAACTTATGATTTTGGCCGCCCTTTATCTGGTGGCAATTCAGTTTTCCTGCTCCAATGATTTTGAAATAAACGCAGATTGGAAGGACATCCCCATCACCTACGGCCTGATTGACCTCAGCGATACCGCCCTCTATGTCCGCGTCGAAAGGGCTTTCCTGACGGATGGCGAAGACGCCTCCGAAGTCGCCAAAATACCTGATTCCATCTATTACCAGAACGCAACCGTGATGCTGGAGCGGGTCAGCAATGGCCAGACCTTCACCATGCAGCGGGTGGACGGCAACGATTGGGGCTTCCCAAGAGAGGAAGGCGATTTTGCCCAGGACCCCAACTTCCTTTACCGACTGGATTCCACGGACATCAAGCTGAAACCCGACGAAGAAATCCGAATCCGAATTGACCGGGGGAACGGGCTGCCAGAGGTCACTTCCAAAGTGGTCATCCTTGGTAAAATGGCGATTTCGAGGCCCGGTGGCGCCAATATCAACTTCGACCCCAGCGAATTTGTCTTCACGGATGTCAGTTGGCAAGCACCAGATTCGGCCATCATCTTCGATGTTAACCTCTATTTCAACTACGCAGAATACCCTGCCAGCAACCCAGGTGACATTTCGTACCATACGGTCAAATGGCCTTGGGTACAAGGACTGCGCAGGGAAAGCAGTGCCGATAATTTCAGCCAGAAAAAACCAGGTCTGGAATTCTATCGGCACCTTGCCAACAACATCCCAATTGACGCCAGTAAGAGCCGGGTGTTTCTTGGGATAGACATTGAGGTCATTGGCGGTGATGAATACGTGAGGAACTATGTCAGCGCCAGTCTCGCAAATACGGGTATCACCGCTTCACAGGACATACCATCCTACACCAACATGAGCGAAGGCAAAGGCATTTTCGGCTCCATTTCCAAATTCAAAAAATTGGGCCTGGTGCTTACCGATAAAAGCCGTGACTCGCTAAAAGCTGGGTATTTGACCAGGGAACTGAACTTTTGATTTATTTCATCCACAAAAGGCCAATAGCAAGACCATGTGCTATTGGCCTTTTTATTTTAGAATAATTGAAAAATGCACAAGTCTTTCCTACTCTTCCTGTTGGTTGTAATGGGTAAAAGCCTATTGGCCCAGCCCATTTCCAACGATTCCATCGTGTCCATCATCAAGAAGCACGGCCTTGAAAAAAGCAGGGTCATGGAAACCGCCGCCATGATTACCGACGTCTATGGCCCCCGCATGACCGGGTCGCCCATGCTCGACAAGGCTACGGACTGGGCCGTGAAGCAGCTAAAGGACTGGGGCCTCGAAAACGTGCAACTGGATGAATGGGGCCCATTCGGAAGGGGCTGGGAACTGAAGCACTTTGAGATGCACGCCCATACGCCCAACTACTGGCCAATTATCGCCTATCCAAAAGCTTGGTCGCCGTCCACAAAAGGGGTGGTGAAAGGCGAGGTCATCTATTTGGATGCCAATACGGTGGAGGAACTCGACCAGTTCAAGGGCAAGTTGAAAGGCAAGTTTGTACTGATAGACACGCTGCGGGTGCTGAAGGAGTGGGAAGACCCCCTTGCGAAGCGCCTCACCCCAGAGGAACTCCTCGAAATGGCCAACGCCGCCAAGCCAGAGCAGCGTGGTCGCCGAGGCAACCGCAATTTTGAGAGCGGCGGCGACTTCATCAAAAAAATGCGTGCCCTTCTCTACGAGGAAAAGCCATTGGCCACCATTGACCGCAGCTTCAAGGGCGACCTCGGCACGGTGTTCGTCTCCGGGGCCAGTGCCAAAGAGGGCAGTGCCCGTGACGAAGGCGCCGAAGTGCTGCCGCAAGTGACCATGAGCGTGGAGCACTACAACCGAATTTTCAGGTTGCTGGCGCAAGGCATCCCCGTTACCCTCAGCATGGAAATCCAGGCCGAGTATGCCAATAAGGGTGGCATGGAGCACAACATAATCGCTGAAATACCCGGCACCGATTTGAAGGATGAAATCGTGATGTTCGGGGCACACTACGACTCCTGGCAGTCCGCCACTGGGGCCACCGACAACGCCGCTGGCAGCGCCATGATGCTGGAAGCCGCCCGGATTCTGATGGAAACCATCAAAGAAACGGGTGTGCGGCCAAGGCGAACCCTGCGCATAGCCCTATGGACAGGCGAGGAGCAGGGATTGCTGGGTTCAAGGGCCTACGCCAAGGAGTTCATCGGCCATTACGACGATGACGGTATCCTGCAAAAGGGTAGGGACTACGACAAAATCAGCGCCTACTACAACCTCGACAACGGCACAGGTAAAATCCGTGGCGTTTACCTTCAGGGCAACGATGCCGTGTCCCACAATTTTCGAGAATGGCTCACACCTTTCAAAGAAATGGGCGCCACCACGCTCACCCTCCAGAATACGGGCGGTACCGACCACCTCGCCTTCGATGGGGTAGGGGTTCCCGGTTTTCAGTTCATTCAGGATAATGTGTCCTATTGGAGCCGTACCCACCACTCCAACATGGACAACTACGACCACCTCGTTCCCGACGACATGAAACAAGCCGCCACCATCACTGCCGCCTTTGTTTGGCAGACCGCCCAAATGGATGGCAAGCTGCCGAGGAAATCGGTGGAAGAAAAGCGGGAGGCAAGGAACTGAACTGGCTGTTGCTGATTTCCAAAACTGATTTTGGAAAAGGCAGTATTTTTTTCAGCTTCGATTTTTATCAAATCTAAAAATTCATACTTTTGCGCCCGCCTTTGAAGAAAGGCGATTAGGTATTGCAAAAGGGGTGGTTAGCTCAGTTGGTTTAGAGCGCTGCTTTGACAGAGCAGAGGTCACTGGTTCGAATCCAGTACTACCCACTTTCGATTGCGGATTCTGGGATTTCGGATTCACTTCAATCCGAAATCTGAATTCGGATAATCCGAAATCGAGTGCGGGGTGTAGCGCAGCCCGGTAGCGCACACGTCTGGGGGGCGTGTGGTCGCAAGTTCAAATCTTGTCACCCCGACACTGATTATCAAGGAGTTACGCATTAGCGTAGCTCCTTTTTTGTTAAAAAGTAAGCAAAAAGTAAGCGGAAAACAAAAGAAAAAAAGGGCAGAAATCCCACTCGATTTACGCCAAAAATTTGCTGAAAATTTCCCCCTGCCAATTCCCTTCTCCCAACAACTTTTTTCGCCCGCCAATCCCTTCATTTCCAAGCCCTTTTGGCAGGGTTGCACAAGGTGGTACAACTACCCAATGATTTTTCTGATGCTTTCCTTTGTGCCTAAAAAAATCACAGGGCATGAACCACCAATCCGATATCCTAACCAAACTCGACCGCATCGAGGAATTGCTCCTCAGCCAATCCCTCCTCCAAAAAGAAGTCCTCAACTTCAAGGAAGCCTGCCTGTACCTCGAACTCAGCGAAAGCCACCTCTACAAGCTCACTAGTACCCGCCAAATCCCTCATTACTGCCCCAACGGAAAGAAGCTCTACTTCAACCGGGTCGAACTCGACCAATGGTTGCAACGCAAGCGGTTATCCTCAACGGAAGACATTGACATCACCGCCGCCAACCTGGCCATTTTCAAAAAACGGAAGAATTTATCAACAATTTGATGAAATAATTAAAACAATTTGTTTTTAATTACAAACCCGCTTACCTTTCGCTCCGGTTTTCAAAACTGAATAACATACTATTGGCTGGTCAGCACACATTGGGCGAACACGTTACCTATTAAAATTACTATGGGACTTCATTTAACCGAGTTGACACAGGTTGACTTTCCGGAGCACCCGTTTGCTGATTTCACGCAAACCCAACCCACGGACATCGAAATTACCGCAGAAGGGCTTGACTGCCTCCCCGATTTCACCGAGGATGGACAGGTTTCAATGAAAAACTACTGTCTGGCACTGCTCCAGAAAACAACCAACTTGCCCCGCCATCGGTGGGACACTTTCCTTGCTTGGCAGTGCGACCAGGTGCGAAAGCCTTTTGTCTGGCTCCAGCGCTTCGAGTTGTTGCTCATGCTCAACCAACCCTTACTTGTAAAAGCGGGCTGCCAATCTTCATTTCAGCTTGCCAGCGCCTCCATCGAGCGTGCCCGCCGAGCCATTTGGCAAGGCGTCTCTGAAGAACTGGAAGGCTCGATTGCCGAGTTTTACAGCCTCCGCTTCAACATCCACGACGTGAAGGAACAGTTGAAGCACCTGCCTGATTTTACCGATAAGCTCTCCTACTTGCTCGAAGCCAAGACCAGCTATCTGCAAAACAAACCCTCCTTCACGGCTTCCAACATCGTCCCTTTCGACGTGCAGATTGACCTCGAAATAGAGAAGCTGCGGCAGCTGGAAATGCTCGTTTCAACTATTGCCCCACAGCCCTTGCAGATGAACGAGGAGGCTGTTCTACCCAAAATCAAAATCAACCTCTCGGTCGCCGAACTCGCCTACTTCTTTCGGGCCATGTACGACCTCGACCTCATTCCCCGACAGTACAAAACGGAGGTCTGCAAGTTCCTCGCTGCCCATTTCCAGACCAAGCAATCGGAGGACATCAGTTGGAGGAGCGTCAAGAACCATTTCGATGCGCCGACCTCCAAGGCGATGGAAACCTGCTACGAGAAATTCGTCCACCTCATGCAGAAGGCAAAAAAAGACCGGGGAAAATAATTTTTGCAATCCATTGTAAATCAACGGCTTAACCTTCGGTTGCACCACCTTGTGCAACTGCCACGGCTTTTCTCCTCCGCCTACTTTTGCTTGCACTTTTCAACCATAACCCGGCTTTACCTCATGTCCGACGAGCAATTTAATCAAATCATCCAGCGCCTCGATGCCATTTGGCAATCGCTGGACGCTGGCGACCAGTCCGGCGAGTTGCTCGACAACAGCGACATCATCCGGTTGCTGAAAATCAGCAAGAACACTGCCGCAGCCTGGCGGGAAAAAGGCATCCTGCCTTTCACCAAAATCGGGAAGAAAATCTACTACCAGGAAACCGAAATCCGCCACCTGTTGAAGCGCCACCGACTGTAATCATCACCTCCCGAAGGGTTTGTCATCTACACAAGACTTTCATTCCAGTAGGGAACCTAACTCAATACTTTTCTACCATGACCACTGTATCCGTTTTTCGCAACCACCAGCTCACGGCGAACCGTCCTTTGAGCAACATTCTTTTCCAAATCCAAAAAGGCACCGACCGTGAAATCGTCGAAAACTACCGTCAATTGCTGTTCGACGGCAAGGACGACTGGGCCGACCAGCTATTATTCCAACTGCCCTATTTCACCCCGGCTGGGCACTTCCTTGCCATACGCCGCAAGGACGACCTTGTGCAATATTCCAGCTTCATCATGCTTGAAACCAACCCGCTGAGGGAGAAGGAAATTGCAGAGACCCGCCAGACCATCATCGCCGACCCGCAGGTGTACGCCTGCTTCCGCAACATCGCTGGGAACGCACTTGTCCTGCTCGTTCCTGTTGAAACGGAGGCACACCAGCACCAGCGAACCTTCAATAAATTGTGCCAATACTTTACACAAATGGTTGGGCTTGCACTCAATTCTACTGGATTCCGGGTCACGGACGGGTGCTACTGTTCCTCTGACCCAGACACCTTCATCAACTCCGATGCCGTGCCGTTTCCCTTACAGCCCAAGCCAGTTCCGTCGCCACCAGCTTCCAATGCTGCAGCACTTCCGACTACGGCGGTAGCCGCTCTTTTTATTTGACCTTCTTTGACCAATTACCTACCATGCAACAACTCACACTTTTCTACCATTTCACAAAAGTCGCTGGGCATCGCACCCTGGAGCAAATCATCGAGGCGATTAAGGGCAACCACTTCAAAACTGAGGTTGCCCAAATCCGCCTTGCGCTTCAGCGGAGCAACAAAGTCAAAGCCGACAAGCTCAAAAAGCAGTTGCCCGCTTTCACGCCGTCCGGCAATTTCAACGGCGGTCGCACCCTCGAACACCTGGTCGAATACACGCAGTTGGTCATCCTAGATTTTGACAAATTGGAAAAGGTACAGTTGGAAGGACTGAGGCAGGAAGCCCGCCAAGACCGCTTCGCTTGTGCCGGGTTCACCTCTCCCAGCGGCAATGGCTACAAAGTCATTGTCCGGGTGGACAGCAAGCAGGAACAACACGAGGATGCCTTTCGGCAGGTGGCGAAGTATTACACCGAGCTACTTTTGACCTTTTTGGAAGGTGCTGGTGGTGGACTGGACTGTTCTGGCAAAGACATCACCCGCCTTTGTTTTCTTTCCCACGACCCGGAAGCGTGGTATGATTTCGACAAAGAAGTTTTTCCCGTTCTCGTTGCCGATGACACCAAAATTGCCTCAGCACCCATCAAAAAACAAGCGTCCAATGCCTCAAATTCACAACCCGAAACGGGTAAAAATTCCGCTGTTCCTCCCATTGATTTGCAAGTGATTTTTTCAGAAACGCAGCGCCACGCTGACTACATCGAGGGCAACCGAAATAACTTCCTCTATCTGTTCGCCAACAACGCCAATCGTTCGGGCGTCACAGAAACGAATACGCTTGACTTCGCTCTGGAGAACTTCTCCGACCTCCCTCGTCGGGAAGTCATTTCCACAGTCGCAAGCGCCTACAAACACCATGCTACCGAGCACGGCTCAAAGGGAACGCCTACCGAAGAATTTTACACCCAACTCCACAACACGCCCATCTTCCCCGACGAAATTTTCCCCGACCTGCCCGCCTTGCTCAAAGAACCCTGCGCCCTGCTGGAAGACCCACGGGAGCGGGACGTTTTCCTCACCGCTGCCATTTCCATCCTTTCGGGTTGCATTCCGGCTACGAAAGGCGTTTACGACCGCCGGGAATTTTACCCGAACCTCTATTCCTTCATCCTCGCCCCGCCCGCCAGCAGCAAATCCGTGATGACCTTCGCCAAGCACCTCGGCAACGGGCTTCACAAATCCCTCAAAGAGCAGAGCAAAACCGCCTTTGAAAAGTACAAAAAAGACCTCATCGAGTACAACCGTCGCCAAAGCCGATTGCTGAAGAGCAAAAAAACATCGGCGCTTTTTGAAGCGGCGGAAGAAAACGAACCCGTGAAACCGCCCGTCAAGCTCCTGTTTATTCCCGCCAACACCAGTGCCGCCATGTTCCGCCAGCACCTCGCTGACAACGGCGGCTCCGGCATCCTCTGCGAAACGGAAGCCGACACCCTGGGCAATGTGCTTCAACAGGATTGGGGAAAATACTCCGACCTGATGCGCAAATGCTTCAGCCACGAGGACGATGCCAACTCCCGCAAGTCCGTTGTCGAGTTCATGGAACTGGAGTCGCCCCGGCTCTCCATCGCTCTTTCGGGTACACCAAACCAGGTCTTGCGCCTCATCCCGTCGAGCGAGGACGGATTGTTTTCCCGCTTCCTGTTCTACATCTTCGCCGTGAAACCGCATTGGCGTGATGTGTCGCCGCAGCAGGGCAGCGTCAACCTGACGGAATACTTTCGGGAGAAATCCCAAGAGGTCGTCGAAATGCACAATTTCCTCGCCGCCCACCCGACCGAGTTTCACTTCTCCCGCACCCAATGGACGCAACACTTTGAGACTTTCCGCCGCTTGCTGAAAGAAACCTACCTGCTGAACGGCGACGATGCGCTGGCATCCGTGTTCCGAATGGGCGTCATCTTCTTTCGCATGGCGATGACTTTTTCGGCGCTCCGAAAGTTCGAGCGACGGGACACGACTACCGTTATTTATTGCTCAGAAACCGATTACGAAACCGTCCACAAGCTGGCAAACGTATTCATCCAGCACACCCTTTTTTTGCTCGAAAAACTGCCCAAGTCAGGCATGGCAGCGTTCAATAACCTGCCCAATAACAAGCGGCTATTCATCGAAAACCTGCCTCCCGAATTTCGCAGAAAAGATGCGGTCGAAATAGGAGAACACTTGGGATTGAGCCGGGCGACGGTGGACAGGATGCTGGAAACCTTGACTGGCAGCCACTTCGACTGCGCACAGCACGGCGTGTATTCCAAGCGGTGAGAAAATGAGAAAATAGAGAAAGTTGAGAATTTCTCTGTTTTCTCAACTTTCTCATTTTCTCATTTCAAGCTATGACAAATGCTTGAATAGATAGTTATACAAAACATTAGCGAAAGCTCGGTGGACAGGTTCTTGAAAATGCCGACCGAGGCGGGGTGGCTGGCAGGGCGGGAGTACGGGAATTATGAGAAGTTGACAAAGTTGACAAAGTGAGGAAGTTGACAAAGTGGGACTTTGGCAGTTTGTCAAGTTTGGCACTTTGGATAGATGTACGTGAGTTACAGCAATTGCTTTGATGGAATGATTACGTTTTCAGAGTTCTCAGATAGCCTTTTTCATAGCCCACGAATGAGCTTTTGAGGTAGAATCTCCAACTCACGTTATATTGTGGGCGTGTCAAACCTCAAAAGCAACGTAGTAAAAATTCCGTATCACTCTATATTTACATCACTTCCGACCAGTTATTTGAATTTTCAACCAATTGTTTCTTTTGCCCAAAGGGAATACAACTTATTGCTAAATTTGGCGGACATGAGCAAGACCAATTCCTTAGGGGCGATAATTTACTATCCAGCAGTTTTTCTTCACTTACTGTTGGGGGTATGGCTTTTTAGTTGTTCGAAGCAAAAAACGCTTCCAAAAAACTTGGCACATGCCCTTAAAGAGGCCCCCGATACTTTCGATGCCCAAAAACGCCCTCCGTTACGGATGGCATTCGACCGGTTCTCCGTGGAAGATGGTCTTTGCAGCAACTTCATCAGTTGTATTTTTCAAGACAGCCGTGGCTTCCTCTGGGTCGGTACGGACGACGGGCTTAACCGTTACGACGGCTACCAGTTTAAGCAATATCGCCATGAGGAATCCAATCCACAGTCGTTGCTTCAAAGTAATACGCTCCAAGTAGTAGAAGATAGGCAAGGGCACATCTGGGTGCTTTGCACATCAGGGCTTAGTGAAATTGACCCGGAAACAAACACCATTGAGACTTATTTGGATACGCTTTGCCAAGGGCGCATTAACACCAACCCTGCCAGCATGGTGATAGACAAGGATGACATCATCTGGATAGATGGCAACAATTTGGCTTTCGACATTTCCCGCAAGCAATTTTTTTTACTCAAAATTCCTTTTGAAGAAGGAGGACGGTTCACCGTGAATTCCAGTGGAAAGGTCAGTGGCGTTTCGACCGAATTATTAAAAGATAGTTTAGGTGGGCAGCTGATGAGAAGCGCCATTTTCAGTTATGATTGTAAAACAGAAAAACTCAACTTCCTTTTTGACACAGTCGCCGCCAGTTGGACGTTGGGCAGCAACAAGTTGCTGACCGATAGGGACGATGTAATTTGGTTTGGCAGGCAGGACGGGGAGTTGCTTCACTTCGACTCTCGAAAAAAAACAATCGGAAAAGCGAGGCCCTGTAGAGGTTCTATCAAGGGAATGCACTACACATTCGGGAATAACGTACTTTGGTTGGCTGGCTGGTGTGGGCTTTCCCGCTACGCCCTCGGTTTGCAAGATGAGAACGCCCATCAGCTATATGTTACGGATGAACGTGACCCTACCAGTTTGCCCACTAAAATCACTCGGTGCGTATTGGAAGACAATGCCGGTAACGTGTGGGTTGGCACACAGGACGCCGGGCTTTGTCGCTACTCTCCATCCAAGCACAAATTCGAGTCGTTTAGCCGCATTTTTCCCGACACTGCCAACTTAGCTGGCAAAACCGTGGAAGCCCTTCATTTTGACAAAAACGACCAGCTATGGGTCGGAACTAATAAGGGGTTAAACCTCCTGCTTGACCGGAAGCAACATATTTTCAAAACCTTCCGGCAACCCACTTATCCGGGTGTACAAGGCAATTACAACTGGATAAAAGCCATAGCAGAAGACACTGTCGCCAATCGACTTTACTTGGCTTACTGGGGCATGCCACTTGACTATTTCGACATGGAACGGCAGCGCTTCGAGCTACTGCATTTTTCTAACTTTAGCGAAAAAGAGAAGCAAGAACTTGGGTGGAGCAACTTTTTTATCTCGTCCCTGCAACAGTATCACGGAGGCAACATTTACTATGCCAACTGGGGCGGATTTCTTCAAAGGTACAACCTTGACTCTGGTGAATTCACCACTTTCTGCCTTGGCAACCAGGAAAACTACGAACATGCAAAGCAAAAAGGTTTTTTGTCCCCGCTGACTTTGGTGCTATGGATTGATGAGCAGGGGATACTTTGGTTGGGCAATTCGGATGAAAAAGGGGTGCAAAAATTAGACTTGAGCCAGGGCGATGCCTTGGGTACGACTTGTTATTCCTGCATGGACAACAATCACTGCGGCGTCCCAAAAATCGGCGCTTTCACCAATTTTTTGCCGGACAGGGCTGACAGTACGAAGCTTCAGCACGGGCAGGCAACCTGTTTTTTAGAAGACAGCAAGAAACGCCTCTGGATAGGATCTGGCAGCGGGTTGCACTTGGCGCTCGACCGGGAAAAGGGCGTTTTCCGTAAGTTCGGCAGCCGGGAAGGCTTTCCCAATGAGTTGATTAACAGCATATTGGAGGATGACCACGACAACCTGTGGGTTGCAACCAATAAGGGTATTTGCCGCTTCGACCCGGAAAAGGGCAGAGTTACTGCTACTTACAACAGCGGCGACGGCTTGCAGGGTAACCAATTCAGCCTGAATGCTGCTTCCAAAAGCAAAACCGGGCTGATGGCTTTTGGCGGCCCCAATGGGTTCAACCTCTTTCACCCGGACAGCCTTTGGGGCAATCCGCACGTGCCGTTCCTTGCAGTGAGCGAATTTTACATAAACGGAGCGGAAGCGGGGCTTCCGGGAGAGGGCATCAAGTTGTCGCATGACCAGAAAAACTTAGCTTTCGAAGTAACAGCCTTAGATTTGAGCAATCCTTCGGAAAACCAGTTTCAGTATTTTTTGGAAGGCTTTGAAAAAGACTGGTGCGCACCAACTACTAATCGCCGGGCAGTTTATACCAACCTGGCGCCGGGCAATTATTCATTTCATTTGAAGGGCAGCAATAATGACGGCGTTTGGAACGATACGGGGCTGGTTTTCCCAATCATTATCAACGCTCCCTGGTGGGCAACGTGGTGGTTTCGACTGCTATTGATAGCCGCCGCAGCCGGGTTGATTTGGTACTTTTTTCGCCAAAGGGATGCGAGGTTGCGCAAAAGTCAGGAGGACAGCGAACGCCTCATCAAATACCTTCAGGTGCAAACCCTCCAAGCGCAAATCAACCCGCATTTCATTTTCAACGTACTTGGGGCAATGCAAAATCGGATACTCAATGCCGACGCCATGGAAGCCAACCGGCATTTGGTGAACCTGTCAAAACTCATCCGACGCTTTCTTGATTCTTCCGTGAGCAGTGCCCCGCCAGGCAGGGGCATGGAGCAAAATGACATTCCATTAGAGCAGGAAATCGAGTTGCTCCAACTGTATGTAGAATTCGAAATGCTCCAAAAACCGGGCAAGTTCGACTATGAAATCATCGTCGGTGAAGGAGTCAATCCCTCCTCTACGGCAATTCCTCCCATGATTGTGCAACCTTTTGTGGAGAATGCCATCAAACACGGGCTACTTTACTTAGAATCGGGCGAAATCGGGCACCTTGAGATTTCTTTTTCCAAAATTGCCGACGGGCTGGTCGTTCGCATCCAAGATGACGGAGTTGGAAGAGAACGGGCAGCTGAAATCCAACAACGTTCCCATAAAATATACAAGTCGCACGGCTCACGGTTGGTACAGGAACGAGCAGCGATTTTGAACGAATTGGGCTACGATATTTCGATTCACACAGAAGACCGCCTAAATGGTGGAACGACGGTCAGCATAAAAATCAAAGAATAACGAGCGATGATAAAAGCTATAATAGTCGAAGACACCCTTGACAACCGGGAAACCCTGAAAAAACTGCTGGTATCGGAATGCCCGCAGGTCCAATTGCTGGGCGAGGCGGAAAATGTGGAGGGGGGCTATCAATTGGTCAAATCCATGCAGCCCGACTTGGTATTTTTGGATATTCAATTGGACAAAGAAACCTCTTTCGACCTCCTCGAACGGCTTCATGCCGAAGATGCAATCCGGTTTGAAATCGTTTTTGTCACTGGGCATGGCTCCTTTGAAAATGTAACCCGTGCCATCGAATTTTCAGCGCTCGATTTTATCAATAAGCCCATCGAGGCGGAAAAACTGACAAAAGCCGTTGAGAAAGCTGCTAAACGCTTGGACCAAAAGCAATACAACCGCCAAATCGAGCTCCTGCTCGAGCATTTGCAACAATCGGAAAAGAGCCAGCGAATTGCTTTTCACCTACTGAGAGGAGTGGTCGAGTTCGCATGGGTAACCGACATCGTTCGCTTAGAGGCCGACGGCGTGATAACGCACGTGCATCTGCGGGACGGTTCGAAGCTGACCGCCGTAAAAAACCTCGGTCACTACAGCCGCCTGTTAACTGCCGAGCATCATTTTTTTCAAATCAGTAACAGCATGGTAGTCAACCTTGACTGCGTGAAGCAGTACAACCATGCCAGCCTGACGCTCACGCTGAACAACGGTTTGCAGGTGAAAGCTGCCCGGCGGGGCGGACAGGCGTTCAGGCAGTATTTGTCAGACAATAAAGCATACAGCAACCTTGAGCGGAGTAACAACCATATAATCGGTTTGATAAAAAGTCTTCTGGGTCGGTGACCCTCTAAAAAACCAGATTCGTATTTTGTTGCGAAGCCCCTACCTCCGAATGTGATGCAGGGGCTGTTTTTTAAAAATCTCCTCAAACCAACTTTCTGACCTACCTAAAAGAAAAACGGCTGTCCAGAACAAGTCTGGCAGCCGTTTTTGATAGGATTTTTGGAAGAGGTTTCTGTTAACCTCCGATGTTGCTGGCAGCGTTCCAAGCGGCTTGTGCAGCTTCTTGAGCGCTGTTCATGTACCCTTGGGCTTGAGTTTCGTAACCTTGAGCATTGGTTGCATGACCCGCTGCTTCGTTGGCTTCATTCTTTGCCCGATCACTTTCATGAGAGGCTTCATTCGCCTCATCGGTCGCCCGTTGGTGCTCGTACTTGGCGTCCAACATTGCCTGATGTGCGTCGGCTCGGTCGTGTTCGGACTGTATTTTCAATTCGCCAATTTCCTTGCGGTCGTTACCACATTCCTCTTCGATATGCTTGATGGCTTGGTTTTCATCTTGGCAGTACGCTTTTGTATCAGTCAGCGCTTGCTTGATACTTCCCAAGGTCTCTTGGATATCTTCGTAGGCGGCGTCCACTTGTTTCACGTAGTTGTCGGTGGTCTCCTTGTTTGACTGCGTTTCGCTGGTCAGTGTGGAAGACTCTTCGTGCAGCTTTTCCACTTCCGTTTGATGAGCTTTGCAGATTACCTCCACTTGGGCGATGTCGTTGGCGTTGGTGATGGATTCCTGCTCCAATGTCTGGACATGACCGTTGCGGGTCTCCGTATCCTGCTCTAAGGACTGAACATGCCCGTTGCGGGTCTCCGTGTCACTCTCCAAGGACTGGACATGCCCGTTGCGGGTTTCGGTGTCCTGCTCCAAGGACTGGACGTGTCCGTTGCGGGTTTCCGTATCGCTTTCGAGCGTTTTCACATGCTCGTTCCTGGTCTCCGTGTCACTCTCCAACGACTTGACATGCTCGTTGCGGGTCTCGGTGTCCGTTTCGAGCGACTTCACATGTTCGTTCCTAGTCTCCGTGTCCGTTTCGAGCGACTTGACATGTTCGTTGCGGGTCTCCGTGTCCGTTTCCAAAGACTTCACATGTTCGTTCCTAGTCTCCGTGTCCGTTTCGAGCGACTTGACGTGTTCGTTGCGGGTCTCCGTGTCCGTTTCGAGCGACTTGACGTGCTCGTTCCTGGTCTCAGTGTCCGTTTCCAAAGACTTCACATGTTCGTTCCTAGTCTCGGTGTCCGTTTCGAGCGACTTGACATGCTCGTTCCTGGTCTCCGTGTCCGTTTCCAAAGACTTCACATGTTCGTTCCTAGTCTCGGTGTCCGTTTCGAGCGACTTGACGTGCTCGTTCCTGGTCTCCGTGTCCGTTTCCAAAGACTTCACATGTTCGTTCCTGGTCTCCGTGTCCGTTTCCAAAGACTTCACATGTTCGTTCCTGGTCTCCGTGTCGGTCTCCAACGATTTGACGTGTTCGTTGCGGGTCTCCGTGTCCGTTTCGAGCGACTTGACGTGTTCATTGCGGGTCTCCGTGTCGGTCTCCAAAGACTTGACATGCTCGTTGCGGGTCTCCGTGTCGCTCTCCAGCGACTTGACGTGCTCGTTGCGGGTCTCGGTATCTGTTTCCAACGACTTCACATGCTCGTTCCTTGTCTCCGTATCGCTCTCCAACGTTTTCACATGCTCGTTTCGGGTCTCCGTGTCGGTCTCCAACGACTTGACATGCTCGTTGCGGGTCTCCGTGTCGGTCTCCAAAGACTTGACGTGCTCATTGCGGGTCTCCGTGTCGCTCTCCAGCGACTTGACATGCTCGTTGCGGGTCTCCGTGTCGCTCTCCAATGACTTGACGTGCTCGTTACGGGTCTCCGTGTCACTTTCGAGCGTTTTCACGTGTTCGTTACGGGTCTCCGTGTCACTTTCGAGCGACTTGACATGTTCGTTCCGCGTCTCCGTGTCACTTTCGAGCGACTTGACATGTTCGTTCCGGGTCTCGACATCACTTTCAAGCGACTTGACATGCTCATTCCGGGTCTCCACGTCGGACTCCAACGACTTGACATGCTCGCTCCGGGTCTCCGTGTCACTTTCAAGCGACTTCACATGTTCCAATGAAATAGCTGCTTCTTTTTCATGTTGTTGCGTAAGCTCTAGTGATACTTGTGCTTCTTTTTCATGAGTTTGGGTTGCTTCCAAAGCGACTTGCGCGTCCTTGTCGTGGCTCTGAGCTGAATCTGCAGCTGCTTTGCTTTCTTGCTCATGCTGATGGGTCAAATCAAGTGCTGACTTAGCCTCTTGTTCGTATTGGTGGGCGTGGTCATTAGCGGATTTAGCGTCTATTTCATGCTGTTGAGCATGTCCCATCGCCTCATTGGCCTTCTGTTCGGCATCCTGAACGTGGGAGACCACCTCACTGACTTGTTTTTCATATTCCTGCCAGCGGTCGAAGGCATCGGTGGCCTGTTTTTCCATATCTTGCAACGTAACAGCTATGGTGTTCACTTCTTTCTCATGTGTTTGGACTTGTGAGAGGATATTGCCGGTTTCCGACTCAGTTTCTTTCATTTGGTTGAATAGGCTATGTCCATCGACGTCGAGGTCTCTAATTTTGCCAATTATTTCGTTGGCGACGGTTTCATGGTCTTTTGTCATTGTAAGTGCCTCGGCAGCCTCCTTTTCGCTTTCTTGTGTGGCGGAGAGGATTTGTTCTATTTTTTGCTCCAACTGCTGTGCTTGCTCCATTGCTTTTTGGGCATTACTTTCATGCTGTACAATAGTCTGTAGATTTTCGTTTGCCTGTTTTTCAAAGTCGGAAATATGACCGTTCAACTCGGCGGCATGTTGCTTTATTTCAGCGATTTCGCTTGACAGCTTATCAGTTTCGGTTTTTTCTGATTCAATATCTTTTACCAGTGTATCGGAATGCTGCTTGTTAGTTTCAATTTCTGAGAGGAAATTTTGTGCTTTTTCGGAGAAGTGCCGAATTTGTTCGAGGTTGTCTGAAGACTGGGACTCGATATCTTTAATATGATTAAGGGTATTGTCAGCTTCCCTTGCACTATCTTTTACCGAAGCAAAGAGAGCGTTGATTTCCTGCTCAACGCTGCGAATGCTTTCCAAGGCACTTTTTGTTTCCGAAAGTACCTGTTCGATTTCATGGGTCAGGTTGATCGCTTTGTCTTTTTCACTGTGTATCTGTTCTACGGCTGTCTGGGCCATATCTTGGAGGCTTTCAACGTTGCCGTCCATGCCAAGTTCTGCTGCTGAAGTCTTTCGTGCCATTATTGAAATGGTTTATTTTGTTAAACATGTTGGATAGAATCAACGGCACAAAGATAAGGATGCCCTCCGGCGGGCGGCGAAACTTAAGTGGGCAATAAGTGGGAAACATAGGAGAATTAGTTGAGAAATAAGGAATTTGGAGGTGCGGAATTTGGATAGTGGGTGTAGTTTTGCGATAATAAAAAAATAAATGAAATGCCAACGGGTTGGAACAAAGTCCTCGAATACGCTAAAATGAGCGAAAACGCCTACGGTGATAATTTGGACATATCGCCATGGGAAAAAATTGATACTGCCGAGCACCCATCGAGCGGCTATGGTGCAGTAGCATACTACAATCCAGCAACAGGGGAGGTGGTCATAGCGCACCGGGGTACTAGCGACAGGGGCGACTTGTTTCAAGATGCTGGAATGTATCTTTTCAACGCAAAGGGCGAGCAATCAAAACTGGCACTGGAGTTTACCAACCACATCAAAGCCAATTATCCCGGGGCCAACATTACCCATACAGGACATTCACTTGGTGGTTCTATTGCAAACTTTATGGCAAAGGAAGACCCTTCTTCATCTGCCATCGCATTTGACCCGCTCGGAACAGCATCTGTAAGTGATTTTGTGAACAAAATAGTAAAGGGAAATGACAAGCACACCAATATTGTAAATTTCATTTCCGACCCTAATATTATAAATGGAGGCAAACCACATGCTGGAAAAGTTATTCAATTGGGCTATAAAAACCCCTTGATTCCGAAGCCAGTGAAATCACACAATTTGGTTAGCTATATTATTCCACTCATTGAAAACAAAGTCAATGCTACGCAATCGGCTACTACGGCAACTCAGGTCGCCTCAACCATACAATCTAAACTAACCCCGCCTTTACCTGCCAACGTCTATGTGCCCCGGCAATGCAGGGCGGCAACCTCGCCCACTCCTTGCCAGCCAACCACACCAACAGCACAAGAGTTTATGGCTATGATAAAAACTTATCGTCCTGGTCAAAATTGATATTAATTTAATTAAATAAAAATTATATCCGTTCGAAGCCCTGCCATAAGGTTTGGAATGGATACTTTAAATTTAACAAAGCAATATGCCAAATCCAACAAATACAAACTCGCAACCTGCTTCAAGCAATTACGGTGCAGGGGATGTTCAAAACACCTCCCAGCCAATCCAGCCTATCTTGGGAAACTCATCTACATATATGACAGCCGCTCCAAGCACCCCGGCTCCTCCACCAACTTATATGCTTGCGGATGGGGTCAGTACCTATGACCCTGATTGGGCAGCAAAATGGAATGTCCTTTCGCCACAGCAAAAGGTTATTATGGGGTATGTGATGGAAGAGTTAAAAGTAGAAGGCAAAGCAGGGCTGTTGACCTTTCTGAAGAATGGTAATCCTCAAATTGCTTTTGTTGATGTTGACTTACTTGAAGGTAAAGGGCAAATCAATACAGGGATAGAGGGGCAAAATACCAGTAAACAAGGAAATATATCAGGCGTAAATGCAGGAGTAGGTGCATCTTACAGCGGCAAATTGTTTGGCATGGAGTATGGCGTACTCGTCATTAAAAAAGACGGTAGCGCATGGGAAGGAACAGGAGGCATTGATATAGGTGTGGTAAAGGCTGCTGTTGGCGCAGGGATTGGCAAAAAGGGATTTCAACCACCTTCTATTAACCTTGAGGTGGATTTGGGTTCGGCAAAGCTGGGAGGGAAACGTTATGCTGCCCCTAATTTTACCACAACTGATGAGGGCAAACTTCAGGTTAGCCAAAAAGAATACGGACTTTCGATTGAAGTAGGTGTCGGGTGGGGAGTCAACTCAAGCGATATGAAGCTTAAAAAAGGGCTCTTTGGAGGCTTTGGCTTGGAATATAGCCATGAGGACAAAACGAAAGGGGTGATATACATAGACAATATTGATGATTATGAAAAACTAAAACAAATTGCAACGCCGGAATACTCAATTCAACCTATTGACTATGGGCAAGGCTCCATTGCTCCATTACCTAACATTCCATCTATCCAATCTAAACTAACCCCGCCTTCCCCTGCCAACGTATATGTGCCCAGGCAGTGTTTAGAGCCAAACGCTCCCTCCCCTTCCGCCTCCAATAAACAGTTGGCCGAAGAACTCATCGCAGAAATAAAAACATACAAACCTCGCCTGAGTAACTAAGCACCATGTCCAACCCGCATTTATTAAAAATAACCCCTCTTGTAGAGGAACTCCGCCAGTTATTGCAAACCGCCGACCAGCCCTTCCTCGTCGAGACCATGCGCCCGCTCCTGGATGGCTTGCAGCGCCCCAACGGGACGGCGGGCAGTTCTAGTTCTGTGTGGGCATGGGTTTATGGCACCGCAAACGCAGAGGAACGAGCTCATATCGAAGCCTATACCGGCAACAACGATGGACATCTCTGGCAATACGGGAACAGCACCTGGAAAATTCCGCCCCCCCATGAAGTCACCCTGCACTGGCAACAGGACTGGATGGCAACCAACTTCGACGACCTACAACGACAACCGCCGCTATTTGGCATTTTTTTCATCTGCCAGGACGCTGTGCCAGATGTGCTCATGGTATTGAACCATATTGCCCTAGCAGCAGCACAACTACCGATAGCGATTATTGTATCCCCACTCGAATGGCAGTCGCATGGCGATGCACTGCACAGCATCACCCCTGCTTTTTTGCGCAAGGAGTCTTGGCTACAGGCTGCGAATGCCTCGCTCAAAAATGATATTGAGGCTCTCCATACTACCACCATACTTGACGCTGTGGTTGCCGTACAAGCTGGAACGGAACTGGAACGTGCCACCAGAATTTTCCAACAAATATTGCTACAGTGCGAATTCGAACTAAAAATTAGGAGGCAACAGATACAACAAGATACGAATCTGGCACAGAAAAACCTTTCCCCAGCAAGCGGTGGAACTTCTCCGTTCATGGAGTTCAAGAACAAGTTTCAGCAGCGGGTGGATCAGTTTGAAAAGCGGCAAGCGGAGCAACTGGAGGAACAACTCGTAACTGGCAGGGGACTGTTGGCACTATCGCTGGAAAATCCCGCCGAGAAGTTGGGGGAACTGGAAGAGCGCAAGGCCGCCAAGAATATCATTTTCTCTATTCCCGAACCATTCCGGCAGCAAATGCTGGATAATTTTCTGACGGAAGCCCGTCGGTTCTGCAACGAGGCAGTAGCGGCGAGCAGGTTGTTTATGCGTTCGCTGGATGAGACAGTCCAGAGCTTCCTCGATGAGCGAAACCTGCACCTGTCCATACCTGGGGCATCGCTGCAGGACGGAGAGCGCATTGAGCAGATACTACGGCAAGCTGCCCGGTTTGAGCGCAACTTTGAGGCAACGGCCATGAAAAAAAAACCGATGGAGATGATGATGGGTGCCCGTATGTACTTCATGCTGCTGATGATGGGCGCTTCTATGTTTGGTGTGGCACAGTATTTAAGGAAGCAGCAAGAATTCTACCTTCCGTTGATAGTTGTCTTGTTAGGCCTTGGTGTGTGGCAGTTTCTGGTACTCAAACAAAAAGAGGAACAGGAGAACAAAGAAAAGCACCAGGCTACCGCCAAGGAGTACCTCAAAGGCGAGAGCCGCCGCATATTGCAAGAGTTCAGCCGCCTCTGGGAGCGGGCCAATGCAGGGGCCATGAAGGAGTGGTCTTCGACTATTCTACGGGAAGTAGAGGGCATCATCCAAAGTGCCGAGCAAGGCGGCAGAGGGCAAAAAGAAGCCGAAAACAACCGTTTGAAATCAATCCTGAGCACCCTGCAGAATCAAGAACGGAACATAGAAGGCATCATGCGGAGCAAAACTATGTTCGAGGGAAAACTATCCCGAACAAAAAGCGAACTTAGCGCCGCGCTAAAGGCGCAACTTCTTAAGTTTCGTCTGCCAGTGGTTTCCGTGAACACAACCAGCAACGGCGGTGAAGGAGAGGTTACCAACAAACGCAATCTGGTCGGTTAATACTGCTGTAGGGCTTGATACAGCAATCTCTGCGCAGCACAACGCTTCCAAATCCGCTCAATTATGAAAGTAGGCATAGATTTCGGCACCACATATTCCCTGATAGCCCGTTTGCAAGCGGATGGCTCTCCGACCCTCGTCCCTGATGCTACATTTAGGCAAAAAACATCAACACCTTCAAGCATTTGCTTAGGAGCAGGCGCTGCCTTGGTTGGCTGGCAGGCCGAGGGCAAATTCGAGCAGTCGCCCGAACAGGTAAGGCTGCTCACTTTCTTCAAGCGGCATTTTGGTTCGCCGGAGCCATTGGCCTACGATGCTGCCGGCAACGCCTGGCATCCGGAAGGGCTTGCCGCGCTGGTGCTGAAAAAGCTTCGATTTGATGCCGAGACCCATGCTGGCCAGCCGCTGCAAGGAGCCGTGATGACCGTCCCTGCGCACTTCAACGACCTCCAACGCAAAACGGCGCAGCAAGCTGCCGCACTTGCGGACATTCCTATTTCCGACTTGTTGGACGAGCCAGTCGCCGCAGCCATGCACTATGGCATCTGTGCGGGCGAAGAAGGGGGCGAGGAAAAAATCATTTTCGTGTACGACCTTGGCGGGGGCACCTTCGATGCCACCGCACTGACTTTTGACAAGCATGGTATCTACGTGCTGGCAAAAGACGGGCATACCAACCTGGGTGGCCGAGAATTCGACGACATTTTGCAAACGCTGATATCGGAGCAAATAAGGCAGGAGGTCGGCAATGGCTTTGCCTGGTCCCCATTTTCCCTGTTGCAACTGAGGAAGGCAGCAGAAGAAATAAAAATCGAATTATCTGAGACGGGCAAATTTTTTATCCGAAAGAACATTCTCGTGGGTTCTTGGCGGAGAGAAATGACTTTTACCCGAAGGGACTTCGAGGAGCAGGCCAAGTCACTGCTGGAACAAACGGTTGAAATCAGCCGCCGATGCTTGTTCGAGGCGGGCCTGCAGCCATCCGATGTGGACGCTTTTTTGCTGGTGGGCGGCTCCTCGATGGTACCTGCGGTAAGGGAGTCACTCATCGCCGGGTTAGGGATTCCCTCAGAGAAGGTGAAGCTGCACCTGCCCCTAAGCGCCATAGCCTTCGGCGCAGCATTGCGGGCGGCCCAGTTGGACGGGATGACGGATGCGTTACACTTGCCACCCGAGTTCCGTGGTGTTACGGGGTACCACGTAGGCTTCCGCACAATAAATCCCATGAACGGGCAGGTACAGGTGGACACGGTGCTGCGAAAAAACCTACCGCTGCCCTGCAAAGGGATGCGAACCTACTTTACCCGCTCGGAAGCACAGCAAATGATATTGCTCGATCTCGTGCAGTTTATGGAGTCGCCTGCTGATGCCGTTCGGGTAGGCCAACTAAGCGTAGGGCCTATTTTTCAGCCCAGTGCCAATTATGCCATTGAGGTTAGCGTAGAAAATACGGCTGACGGGCGCCTGCACGTGCGAGCCTTCGACCCCCAGACAGGGCGTGAGGTACGGCACATCTTTCAAAACAGCGATGAAGAAGCGGCTGTTTTGCTAAAACAAAAGGCATTGGTGGCGGCAACGGTGGTGAATTAAGCGTACTTAAAATAAGCTCAGATGATTTTTGTGCAAAAGGGGGTTTGGGGGCGCTCGATGCCAGCCCAGCCCAAGGCGCTCTCCCCCGACAGCCTGTCCCGTACCAAAGGTCGGGAAGCCGCCAAAGAGCCTGTCCCGCTATTCGGGACGGCGAGGAGGGGTAAAACTACGTTTGCATACAACCTATTGACCGAGTATAGCATGGACAGCGCAAGCGAATTGATGCTCCGGGAATATTGCTACTTTGATTTTGGCACCCGTACTACCCTGAACCCAATGCCCGCATGTTTCCACTTCGGATTGCACCCCTTTTGGTCCATCACCTTGCATTTCGAAGGTGGGAGCCAATAGGAGCCGCCTTTTATCACCTTTTCAGCCGCATAGCTATTGTCCGACCGTTTGCGTGAACGGTCGTCGGAAGTCCATTCCGCCACGTTTCCCCCCATGTCGTATAAGCCAAAACAATTGGGTGCAAAGCTTCCTACAGGGCTTGTGAATGGAAAACCATCACTGATTTCTGAAACCTCCTCTTTTCTTTGAGGTACGGCTACCTTTAAGGAAATATCAGCCGTGTTGTCAGGAAGCTTATCAACTTCAAGGCTTTCGCCCCAAGGGAAGGTAAAAGAATAGTCGCCACAGCCAGCGGCGTATTCCCACTCCGCTACGGTCGGCAATCGGTAGTCGTAAAGCTCGTTTTGTTTGGAAAGCCAGTCACAAAAAGCCACCGCCTCGTACCAGCTTATGTTTACAACAGGGTGGTCAAAAGCATCTTCCTGCCTTATCCTGCCAAGCGGGTCGTGCTTCCAACAGATGCCCTGCACGAAATCCCGTTCCCTTGGGCTGCCTGGAAGAATGACGTATGAACTGTCTGTAATGTATTCTGCGCTACTTGCTTTCCCAGATTGAGCGGCAAAAGCAGCGAACTGCCCGACCGTCACTTCGTAGCGGCTTATTTCAAAGGACTTCATGCGAATACCGTCTTCGCTGCCAGTTATCGCCACCATTTGACGGAATATACCATCCAACGTCCGCTCGATGCTGCTTTTATTGGCCTCCTGTTGCAAGAAAACCCGGTAGTCCTCCCTAAGGGACAAAGCTCGTTCAAGGGTGCTGCCCCGCTGGCTGGGGGCGAATTCTTCCTTGATACGTTTGGTAAAGCCATTTTGACCTTCAAAAATAAGTTCTCCCTTGTCACGGTACAGAGGAATCTTTACCGCTTCCCCGTTAGCAGTGAGTGGGTATGATTTTTCACCTGACGAAAGGATGCCATCAAGGTCGGAACTGACATGAAGGGTGAGAAAGATGGTTTCGGCTGGGCGGGCGGTTCCCGATGGGGACGACGATCCAGAATGAGCCGAACTACCCTTTTCAGATTTGTTCTCAGGCACCTTGAAACGGAACTTCATCTTGAACCCGCTTTCCTGTAAAAATGCGTGTTGGGGAAGCATCCAAAAGGCAGCAAGTAGCAGGAACAGGTATTTTTTCATGTTGAAATGTTTAAAGCTCATGTTCAAATATTGATTTGAACAGGTTGTCCTTTTTTGAGTGTGCCCGATAATATCCCCGGAACACCCTCCCTGTTGCCATACACAATGGTGTAGAGGAACGCCGTTCCAGGGAAAACTACATCGTTACCTTCTACATGCTTTGTTTTTAAATTTCCACCCGGCTTAATTTCCTTGTACTCTCCTTCTTTATAGCTTTTTGGATAGGTCTTCATTTCACCAGTAGTGAAATCAAAATAGGCCACAGCATAGGCAATAATATAAATGGATTCTTCCCCGGCATTTTCGATGGTAAACTCACCACCTTCCAGGGATTTCTTTAAGGATTCGACACTGCCCTGTCCCACCATTTCCTTTATTTCATTATTCATTTTGCTCCATTGAACGCCAAAAAACGCCGCTGCTGCCAATGACAAGAGCGTAATGGCAAAGAGCCACTTGTTGGAGGTCTGTAAAAAACCGCCACTTGCGGTAGCCTGTTTACTATTGTCTCCATTCGCCTGCTCCCCTCTTACAGCGGGGATGCCGACCGGGGTGTTTTTGGCATTGACCCTTTCGGCAGAGGGCAACCAGTCATGTGAACCCGCCGACAGCGCTTGAAACGCAGCCTCCGTTTCCGCTAGGTTCTTCTCATAGACTGGCTTCATAGGGGCTGGGGCATTGCTGAGCTGCATTTTAAGGTCAGTCACTCGTTGCCGATAGGCGGAAAGGATGGCATCTTCTAAAGCGTCAGCAGGGAGCCCAAGCAGGGATAGGGCTTTGAGTTTATCCATTCAATTCAGATTTTATTGCAAAAGTAATCGAAGCTTGCGATTTTGTATTGTTGTTTGCTACATTTAACCCTTCGTTTCAACCCATTGCCTCAAAGAGGGAATAAACGGCTGCTTGTTTCGACCAGTTATTCGATATTTTGACCACTTGTTTCATTTTGGTCATAGAATATGAAAATAATTAGTTTTTTTGACCTTAACAAAAAAATGCCCATGCAGAAAAAATTACTGCCTATTTTTTACTTTCTCCTTTTCTTTTACCTATTGGCAAATGCCCAACAATTGCCACTGTTTACCCAGTATCGGGAGATGCACGCCGCCATTAACCCCGCCATCATGGCTGACCAGGTGCTTAACGGCGGTTATCAGGCATACGTCGGTGCAAGCGTGCGCAACCAATGGGTGGGCAGGGAAGGAGCGCCCCGTACCCAGATGGTGCATGGCGAATGGCTTACCGATGGCCGCCGGGGTTTTGGGGCCCTGATAGGAGGCCATATCATCAACGACCAAGCCGGGCAGTTAGGCTATACGGGCGTGTATGGGCGCATCGCTTCCACGTGGTATGCAAACCCAAGAAATCCAGAAGAGGCAGGTTTTTCCGCAGGTTTAGCTATCGGCATTGTGCAGTTCCGGGTGTCGCTAAATGATGTCATAGCGAGGGACAAAGACCCCATCCAGGAGGCAGGGGACGTGAACAAAATCCACAAGGATGTCAGCTTGGGCGTGTACGGTTGGCAAGAATTGGGCAATGAAACTACGACCCTCTACGGCGGCACTTCCATTCCGCAAGTTTTGGGCATCAAGCTGCAATACCGGGACTCTTTCGGACTGGAGCGGGTGCGGCACTACTTTGGCCTAATGGGCGTCAAGCAGGAGTTGGGTGGAAGCGGGTCAATCTTAGAGCTTTCTTCTTGGGTAAAATATGTGCCACATGCACCTGTACATGTTGACCTAAACCTTAGGCTGTTCCAGACATTGGCAGACGAAACTGTCCAACTTTGGATTGGTGCTGGCATGGACACCGCCAAGGCGGTACATGCTGAAATTGGTTTTATACCTGGATATGAAGGCAAAATTCAAATCGGTTATTCCTTCGATTTCAACACCTCCAACAAGATACTCAAGTTCGGCAACTCCCATGAGGTCAACGTGGCGCTGATGATTGGGGGAGACTAAAGGAGCTTGCTACACCTGTGCGGCTGCTCTCTTTTTGTAGTTCTTTGTTTTGTCATTTACGACTGGCGATATAATGGTTTCGGGGGGTGCGGTGTCGTTTAGGTCATTGTCAATGCCGCTATCAACAAAATCGGCCAACGACGAATTGGATACTACCCGCCAGCCATCGGCGGTGTGGGCAAGCGTATAAAAATGCTCTTGGATTTCCTTGTGGCGGCGCACATAACGGCCAGTGGCGGCGTCCCACCAGCAAAGCAGCCAATACTCCCGGGTTCGAAAGCGGGCCTGTGAAGCATCGGCGGTCAGCAGCTCGAAGTCCAGTATTTCGTAAGTGGAGGGATTGTAGGGGCTTGAAACGCACAGGCCTTGCCCCTGAAACTGCATCAAGATATCCATGATGCGGTTGAAGGCGGGGCTGCCTGTTGAAAAATGCGAGGTAAGCATTGCTGCTTCCACAACGGGCAATGCAGCATAAGCCCTGAACTCCATGGCGATGGCCTCCCGCAGCACAAAAGCGGAAGCCTCGACGGGGTCTTCCGAATCGGCCAATTTGCCACGCTGTTTGTCCACCTGCTCGGCAAAATCTTCCCAAGTGGGAATGCCAAGGAAGCGAACGAGCTTGCAAAGCGTGTTGAGGGAACGGGGGTCTATTGGGTAGGCGAGGCGGTATTCGCCCTTGAACATGTTGGACAGCGTCTTGGGCGAAATGGTCGTGCCCATCTTGAGCTTTTCCGGTGCCGAAAGTGCTTGGTCAAGGCGATCAGCAATGATTTCGGCGGCGATGTCGAAGCAGCTCTTCGTCCACTGCTTGCTCTTAAGCTGGGCGTTCTTGCGGATAGCTTCGTGTTGCCGGATGGCACCAACAAGGCTTTCAATATAGTGGGTCAGCATGGCGGTGTTTTGTTTTGATCGTACGAAAAATCAGTTCTCCAGCATAATTTTTCCAATCAAGGTTGCAACAATCCGCTAATTCAGGATGAAGCAACTTTTTAAAACACATCAATGCGTTAAAACAAGGCAAAACTAATAAATTTTTATGTTTATTAAATTTGTGGAACTAAATTTTTAAAACAATGAGAAAATTAAAATCAATACTAACTATTTCGTTGGTTATTGGAATAATTGTTTTCGCCGCTGCGCAATCAAAAAAAGAAAAAAAGTGGCGGCAAGCCATAGATGCACTCGAAAAATCGGAGTTCGTAATCCGCTATGATTCGATAAAGGCGGACATTGAGGCCCAAGTGGCCGAGTTTCAACTTAAATCAGGCGGCATAGACCCTAAAGACGTGGCAGTGGTCAAAAAAGGCTATGAATCTTCCGTCGTCAAGTTCGACCGGATACTCGACGACCTGAGGCAGGACTTCACCAACCCCGACAACCGGGAGTACATCGCCAATCACCCGGACCGCTTCAGCCGATACCTCGAAGGGACGCTCAACGACGCCACCCAGCACTATAACAACCAATGTGGCCAAAAAATCGTCGAACTTGTAGAACTCAAAGAAAACGTGGCCTTCGGCCTGATGGAAGTGGGCATGCTCATCACCCTGGGCAAAGAGCTTTGGAGCCTCTGGGACAACCAATCCGCCAAGACCAACAAGATGAGCGGCGAGTATTTCGAGCGGGAATTTGTCACCCAACACCGGATCAAACGATGGGAAGATTACTAATCGGCTTGTGGTTCTTGGCTATTGGCTGTTGGCTGACAACTCCCTTACAGGCACAGGATTCCCTTTCCACGTCAGGGTACGGCCTACTGTTCGACACGGCAGCCTACGATGCCCTGCCGCTGTTGCCGCTTTATGATGGGCGAAAAGGCGAGGGCGAAGCCCCCCGGCAGGTCAGTCTGCGCCCCTGGTGCCCGCAGCCGCTCGACCAAGGCGCCACGGGTGCTTGTACTGGCTTTGCGGCGGGCTACGGTGCCATGACTATTCTCGAAGCCATCCGGCAGGAGGCTGCCGGGCCGGAGGAGGTGCAGCAATTGGCCTGCTCCCCTTGGTTTTTGTATAACCAAATCAAGGCGTCCGGCAACAATTGCACCGCCGGGGCCAACACCCCCGATGCGCTCAGGGTGCTGAAAGAACAGGGCATCTGCCGCCTGCGGGAATTTGACCCGGGAGGCGACTGCCGCCAACAGCCCACACCACTGGCAAGGGCCAGCGCAGCAGCCCGCCGGCTTGCCGATATTGCCAGCTTGTTTGATGTGCGCAATTCCCCGACGGGAGGGCACAAGATTGCTGCCGTCCGCCAAATACTCTCCGGCGGCATGCCCGTAGTGGCCGACGTAAAGGTGATGGACAGTTTCCGCAACCTTTCGGCAGGCCAAGATTACTGGTCACACCGTCCCAAGGCCGAAAATTACCTGGGCTTGCACGCCCTCGTGGTCATTGGCTACGACGACCGGGAGCAGACCTTCGAGCTGATGTCGAGCTGGGGCACCCGCTGGGCCGGGGGCGGCTTCGTGCGGGTGGCTTATGAAGACTTCGCCGCCATCTGCCTGGCTGCCTACGCACTGGTGCCGGAAGGCTTCCAGCCGCCCGTGCTGCCGGAGGTGCCACCTGCATTGGCTTCTGCATCGCCGACTCCCAAACCCCCTGCCCTGCCCCTGAAGGGGGAATCAAAGGCGACCCATGCTGCCGTCGGCTCGAAGCTACCCGCATCGAAAGCCCCGGCAGTGGCCATCTCGCCCGACGACGAGTCCATGGTCTTCCTGCAAGGCATCTTCGAGTTTATGTATGTGGGCGAAGAGGGCGACATCACAACAGCCCCCGTGCGCTACGACCCCAAAACGCAACTGTACTCAACCCTGCGCAGCACTTACCCCCTCGGCACCCAGTTCCAGTTGCGCTCGACGGACATCCCGGCGGGCAAGCACGCCTACGTTTTTTCCTGCGACCCGACGGGCAAGGTGCAACTGCACTGGCCCAAGAGCGACCGGTATGCCTCCTTCGTGCCAGGCAAACATGCGCTCATCACCATTCCCTCGGCGGAAACCGCCCTCCAAATCAACCACCCCGGCGACGACTTCCTCTGCATCGTGTACAGCGAAGACCCCATCCCAGACATCCGGGAGCGGCTCGCCCGGTTGGGCGGCTATTCCTCGGATAACTTTCAGGAGCGGCTGCAAACAACTTTCCCAGGCCTGCTCGCTGCACCGGAGCGGGTGCGCTGCGAAGCCAACAAGATGAAGGCACAGCTTACGGGGGCACGGAAGGAGGGCACGGCGATGGGGGTGGTGCTGCGGGTGCGGTGCGGGGGGTGAACAAACAAAATTTTTGAAAGGCCATGAAATACTTATATTTAATACTCATTTGGTTTATCAGCGGCGCCCTCGCCGCCCAAACCACCCTCCCGCCGGAGATGGTCTTAGTGGAGGGCGGGACGTTTACGATGGGGTGTACGCCAGAGCAGGTGCCAGATTGCCTTAGCGATGAAAGCCCTTCCCGCATCGTGCGGCTGCCCTCGTTCGAGATAGGCAAGTACGAGGTGACGCAGGCGCAGTGGCAGGCGGTGATGGGGAACAACCCATCCGGTTATTCATCCTGCGGGGGTAGTTGCCCAGTAGAACAGGTGAGCTACAACGACGGCGTCGCTTTCTGCAACCGACTGAGCCAACAACAGGGGCTGGAGCAGGTATATTATTTTGACCAGTATTACTTGTCGCCAATCGATTCACTGTCGTGGAATTACAATTACTACGAAATTCATGTGAATCCAAATGCGAATGGCTATCGGCTACCAACAGAGGCAGAGTGGGAATATGCGGTCCGTGGTGGCCATACAGCGGGGATGCAATCCAAGTATAGCGGTAGCAATAACATAGGAGAGGTAGGCTGGTACTCAGGCAACAACACGCCATCCGGCACCAAGCCAGTTGGCCAGAAGTTGCCCAATGCCTTAGGCATCTACGACATGAGTGGCAACGTTTGGGAGTGGTGCTTTGATGAGTACATAAAATATGGCTCGTCTGCTTCGTGCAACAACTTCTATGGCTACACCAGTTTGCGTGGAGGCAGTTATAACCGCAATGCGACATATTGCCGAGTTTCGAACCGTTCCTTCAGCTACAACTACTACTACTTTTCACAAGAAGTTACCATTGGTCTGCGCATCGCACGCAATGCCGACTAATCCTAATGCACCCCTTTCACAAACAAAAAAAGTAAACAACATGAAAAATATCCTACTACTCCTCGCTTTTCATGCCCTATTCACCGCCCTCGCTGCCCAGACCACTTTGCCACCAGAGATGGTCTTCGTGGAGGGCAGTACATTTACGATGGGGTGTACGCCGGAGCAGCAGCCTTGTAACATTAATTACGGAGCAACAAGATTAGTGAGGTTGAACCCTTTTTGGATAGCCAGGTATGAGGTTACACAAAGTCAGTGGTTACAAGTAATGGGAAACAACCCATCCTTTTTTACCAACTGTGGTCTAAATTGCCCGGTAGAGAATATTTGTTTTTTTGATTGCATTACATTTTGTAACAGACTATCGATTGCACTAGGTTTCGAGCCTTGCTATTATTCTGATAAGGAAACGTCAATTGTTTTTGACTCTTTAGGCGGCGGGGGAACACCATCTTACTTGGGTGGTTATGCATCACTAAATCATGTGCATATTAAAGAAACCGCCAATGGTTTTCGTATGCTATTTGAATCAGAATGGGAGTGTGCGGCAAGGGGTGGAAATAATCTAATCCAAACGACATTTAGCGGTTCGAATAATGCCGATTCAGTTTCTTGGAACTTTAATAATAATGCCCTAAACAGTACCAAACCAGTTGGCACAAAGATACCCAATTATTTGGGTATTTTCGATATGACTGGCAATGTTAATGAGTATATTTTCGACTTCGGCACCAGTTTGTATAGCGAAACACCTCCATATTATATTAATGAATCTTGTAGATTCATTTTTACGCCACAGTTTGGATACTATCCAATTAATGGCTACCCTGGCTGGAGTGTTAGAGGTGGTGATTATAATGATACACCAAACCAAGTTTCATGGAGAAGCGGTGGATTATGCCAAAATTCAATAACCATGGCAGGAAGAGGTCTCCGCCTCGCACGCAACGCCGACTAAAATCAAAATCCTTTCAACAACAAAAAAGTAAAAACATGAAAAATACCCTATTAGTATTCATTTTCATCCTGCTCACCACCGCCCTCGCCGCCCAGACCACCATGCCGCCGGAAATGGTCTTCGTGGAGGGCGGTACATTTACGATGGGGTGTACGCCGGAGCAGCAGCCGTGTCATCAATGGAGTAGCTCTACAAGACTTGTAAGGCTCCCTTCATTTTTTATTGGGAAATTTGAAGTAACGCAGGGGCAATGGTTAACTTTAATGGGGAGCAACCCTTCATATTTTCAAAATTGTGGGACTAACTGTCCCGTTGAACAGGTTAGTTTATATGACTGCATGACTTTTTGCAATAGGTTGTCCTTTCAAAATGGGTTTGAGCCCTATTACTATTTTGATTCAAATTTTCAGGAAGTATTCGATACAGTGTTGGGTTTCTATGATTCAGACTGGGGAGCAGATAGGATGGTTGTAAATTCTTATGCTAAAGAAGATGCGAATGGATACAGGTTGCCAATTGAGCCAGAGTGGGAGTTTGCTGCAAGAGGGGGTAAAATCCCTCATGGTAAAAAGTACGCTGGAATTAATGCGCTTGATACAATTGCTTGGTACTATGGTAATAGTGGGAGCAGTACGCATCCTGTGGGTATGAAAGAACCTTGCTCATCATTAACCTATGACATGACCGGTAATGTATGTGAAAGAATATCGGATATCTCAAACCGATACGTTCAAGTCCACTTAGATGCTACTTGGCAGGGTAGTGAATGGGAAATATTCGGATTTAGCAGCGTATTCAACAACTATTATCTATATGTGTGCGATTCAGAAAAAGAACCATTAGTGCCATGGAAGGGTGGGGCATATAGTTTTTCAAGCAACTTCAATTCCATTGACCAACTTTCAATTGTTACGAGTTTCCAAACATGGGGGGCACTTCCTTATTTCAACCTTTCTCAATGTCGTATCAGGTTCGTCGGCTTCCGCCTCGCCCGAAATGCCGACTAAAATCAAAATCCTTTCAACAACAAAAAAGTAAAAACATGAAAAATACCCTATTAGTATTCATTTTCAATATGCTCACCACCGCCCTCGCCGCCCAGACCACCCTGCCACCGGAAATGGTCTTTGTGGAGGGTGGGACGTTTACGATGGGGTGTACACCGGAGCAGCAGCCGTGTGGAAGTTATCTTCCTCAAAGGATTGTGAGGATAAATCATTTTTGGATTGGAAAATATGAGGTTACACAAGGCCAATGGGTGGCTGTAATGAGTACTAATCCATCTTCTTTCGCTAATTGCGGACTTAATTGCCCTATTGATGGAGTGAGTTTTTTTGATGCGGCAACATTTTGTAATCGTTTATCAAGTCAACAAGGATTAAAGCCATGCTATTATTTTGATGTCAATTTTATTAACGTTTTTGATTCGATTGTAAATTATCCCAATATCAATGTGCCAATATTTTGGGACACTAATGCAAATGGCTATCGCTTACCAATTGAATCGGAGTGGGAGTATTCAGCGAGGGGTGGCTCATATTCGGCATTTCAAACAAAGTACAGTGGGAGCAATAATTTAGATTCCGTAGCTTGGCATGACGGAAATAGTCAAGTAACATATTCGCCTAATCATTCGGGAAAAGGAACGCATCCTGTTGGTTTGAAAAAGGCCAATTCTTTGGGTACTTTTGATATGAACGGCAACTTGCATGAGATAACTTATGATAACAACTCTCAGTGGTATGGGTACACTCCAGATGACTGTAATGATCTACATAGCTTAAATGATATTATCGCAAGAGGCGGTTTTTGGGGTAATTTCATTACATATTTTCAGAATGAGAGTCCAACTGTATCAGACCAAGGGTCTGGTTCATTTTATTCAAGAGATGATACTGCCGGCTTCCGCCTCGCCCGAAACGCCGACTAACTCCTCACATCAAATAAATCATCAGCAAAACAACCAACGATGAAAAATATTCAAATACTTTCCTTCCTTCTTTTTGGTATTTTCGTTCAACCCCTTACGGCCCAGGTCACCAACTGCACGGTGAATGCCGGTATTGGCGACGGCGTGTTCTGTGCCGGGGATGTCATCCAACTCGATGGCAACATGGCCGGGCAAATACAGTCAGGCACGTTGCAATGGACCAAGGTGAGCGGCCCCAACTGCGTTATCCAGAACGGCAACCAGTTGGAGGCCAAGGCCATCCCAAGCGGGCCTGGCACGTATGTATTCAAAATAAGCGCCACCTGTGCCAGTGGTACTGCCGAGCAAACCGTCACTCACATGGTGGAGCCGAATGACAACCCGGAAGCCGGCCCCGACCAAACAGTGGCCTGCTATCCGTCCGGAGGCATTGTACTCACCGGCTTCAGCATCCCGCCGCCCGGTACGCTTGCCAACTGGGAGGCGAGCGGGGGCCTCGGCTCGGTGCAGGGGGGAGTGTTCATGTTGTTCCCGGGCGTGTGCTTTTCCACGCCGCAGACCATCACGCTTACCTATGTCGTGGAAAATGCGAACCATTGTACCTATACCGACACCAAAAAACTGACCATCAATCAGGCGCAGGAAGCGGTTTTTGCAAAGGTTTTTGGGGGCTGTGGTGCTGCATATTCGGCGCTCGGCTCCTGCACGGGTGCAGGCACGGGGCAGTGGACTTTCGTGGGCAATGCCTTCGGGGCATCGTTTTCAAATCCCACGGGCACCAACACTGGTTTCGTGGGTTTGACACCTGGCAAAACCTACACCGTGCGCTGGACGGTCACGGGTGGCTGTGCTGGCGGCGGTTCTGACGAAGCCACGTTTACTTTTCCACTCGACAACACGGCTCCCACCACGGCAGATATTACCAACCTGAACCAATTGGGTTCGGTGGCGAGCGGCGGCGTGTACATCTGCGGGGTGCCCGATTCCATCCTGCTTTTCGGAACGCAGCCCAACCCGGCGGCGCACGAGGTGGGCTCCTGGACGCTCAAAGCGCAGCCTTGCGACCCTTTCCTTGGAGCCAATAATTTCCCGCCCGCGCTTCAACAAATCAACGACTATACCGTGCTCGTGCTCAACCAGGGCCCTGGAGCTTTTGAGGTGATTTACAGTATTATCGATACGCTGCGGGGCTGTTACACCAAGGATTCGACTTATTTTGAATTGGAAACGCCAGGTTCGCCCATCACCTTTACGGCCTCCTTCAAGTCGTGCGGCGGCAAAGAGCTAAGCCCGTACAACTACGGCTGCAGTGGCATCAGCGTGACCAACGTAGTGTGGGACCCACAGGATGTCTATAGCACCTATCCCATTTCGTTCCATGAGCTGCCCGACCCTGGGAACAACCTGCGCTATAACCTCAAATCGGGCTCGTACTCTCCGGTGGCAGGCCCTCCGGGCAATGCCCCCCAAATACAGGGCGGCAACTGCCTAAACTACACCTTGCATGACTTCGAGTACGTGCTGGCGTTGCACAACAGTGCGCCGTCCGGCACCTACGTCTATAATATACCCATGGTGTACGGCAATGACATTAGCCCCTGTGGCAATCCCACTGCCACCATCGTGATGGAGGTGTCCACGCCGCCGTCGCCCGCCAATGCTGGTTCCGACGTGTATATCTGTGATACGGAAACTTCCTTAGCAGGCAATACTGTGGCTACACCGCAGTGGTTTTTGATTAAAAAAACACCATCCAACGCCTCCGACCCAGTGTACTCCAACCCCAACGACAAAAATACCGACCTTAGCGGCCTTTCGCCCGCCGCCACGTACCTCATCGGATACCGTTCTTATGGTGGCATTTACTGCAACAGCTTTACGGACACAGTGGTGGTGCGTACGGCGCAGACCTCGCCCACGACGCCCAGTGCGGGCAGCAACCAGACTAACGTGTGCTACGGTATGCCCATCACGCTTTCCGCAACGCCCAACCCGGTGCAGGCTGGTACTTCCGGGCATTGGCGACTGGTGTCTCCAACTGGCGGCTCCGTGACCATCGCTCAACCCGACAACCCTATCACAACAGTCAACGGCTTGGCTGCCAATACGACCTATACTTTTGAATACAAGGTTAAGAACGGCTGTGATTCGCTCACGGCAACCGTAACCGTGACCACCAACAACACACAAGGCCCATCGCAGCCCAATGCCGGGCCAAACCTTTGCCTACCCCTGGGCACGACGAGCATCCCGCTTGCCGCTTCGGCGGTACCGCCGGGCATGACCGGACAGTGGGTCAGTGCAACTGGCAACCCCTCTGCGGTGAGCTTCGGCAATGCATCGAGCAGTAGCACCACGGCTACGGTGAGTGCGAACGGGAGCTATAATTTGGTATGGCAGGTGAGCAAGGCTGGCTGTGGCACGGTCACCGATACTGTTTTAGCCACACTGAGCGCGCCGGCATTGGCCAAAATACCGGACAGTTACAATGTGTACTGCAACGTGGTTCCTCCGGTGACGGTGCCGCTGACGGCGCTTTCACCTGCGCCTGGCACGGGCACATGGTCGCTGTACGACGGCAATCCGGCTGCTACCATCGCCAATGTGAATGTGGCAAATACCACTACTACCCTACCAGCGACGGGGGCCTATCGGTTCTACTGGACAGTGAGCAACGGGGCCTGTTCCAACGGTAAGGACAGCATAGCTATCTACGTAGGCGGTGTGCCGGATGTGGCTACCGTAGGGCAGAACACGGTATCCCTGTGCGGCGGCTCCAACGGCGAACTGACGCTGAACGGCAACGCTCCCACCAGCCCGAGCAACCTCGGGTTCTGGACGGTGGAGCCAGTGACACCCAACATCATTAGCGCAGGCATTGATGCCTATCTGAATGGCAGCAGCCTAACGACGCCTAACGCTACGGTGCGCCTGCGCCCCGGGAAGACGCGACTGCGCTGGAATATCGTGCCGGGGCCGCCCTGTGCCGCTGCGCCCAGCGTGGCGGATATGGTAGTGGATTACGTGCCCACGGCGCAGATTGTGCCCAACGAGGACACCATCCACGTGTGCAACAGCCCGCTGGTGACGTTGAACGCCATAAGCCCCGGCTCGTCGGGCACGGGCACTTGGACTAAGCTATCGGGGCCTTCGGTTTACGGCCTGCCCAAGACCCAGCAGGACAATGCGCCGCTGATAGTAGGGCTTACTGGGGGCTTCGGGGTGTACAAGTTCAGGTACCAGGTTACGTCGGGGTCGTGCCCGGCCACGGAAGACATCATAACGGTGGTAAACGACTCCACCTTCGCAGCACCCTATTTAGGGGCTGACTCCAGCCTCTGTGTGGCGGGCACCGATTTGGTGTTACAGGGGAGCAATTTGCCAGCCGGGGCTTTTTCGGTGGAGTGGAAGAAGATTTCGGGCACTGGTTCTGGCACCTTCTCGCCAAGCCCCAACGAGCAGGTGGTCAGCTACGGACCGTTGCAGAACGGCATCTATGTGTTTGAATACAAGGTTACCAACGGCGGCTGTGCTTTTGTGGACGTGATAAGGGACACCGTCACACTGGCCACGCCCTTTGCGGGTGCGGATACAATAGTCTGTGCTACGCAGGTACAATTGATGGCCGCCACAGGAGGCAAAATCTGGAGCGCCCAGGCCGGCAATCCTACTTCCGCATCCATCCATCCGACCACTGGTCAGGTGAGCGGCATGAGCGTACCGGGTGATTATTTCTTCTTAATGCACGACCCTGTCACTGATTGCGACGATGTAGTGAAGGTAAGCAGCAAGGAGGCGGCGCAAATCACGCAGGAGCCAGCAGCGTTGATAGAATGTGCAGGCGGAGCGGGAACGCTCATCGTTTCGGCCAACAACAACGCCCAGGGAATGCAATATCAATGGCAAGTGACAAGTGCTGCCAATGGGCCGTTTGCGGATGTGGGGCAGCCCTTGAGCACCACCAGTTTTGCGCCGCCATCCGGTATTCCTGGGCTTTACTACTACCAGGCAATCGCTGACAATGGTGCATGCAAGGACACGTCGGTAGCAGTACAGGTACAGATAATGCCGCCGGTACAGGCTGCTGCCTTGCCTCCTATGCTGAGCTTATGCCCCGGCGAAGGTGACACGCTGAGTATCAGCGCTTCGGGAGGGCAAGCTGCACTGTTGTATTCGTGGCAAAGTGCTGGTGCCCCTGGCGGCCCTTGGGCGAACATCAGTGGGGCAACCGGTTCGAGCTATATCGTGGTGAACCAAACGACGGGTACTTTTTACCTGCGCGGTATCGCCTCCACGGCTGGCATCGGCTGTGCTGATACGGTGGGTGTGACCATGGTGGTCATCAAGCCATTGCCGAATGCGGCGGTGACTGCCGCAGGCCCTACCACGTTTTGCGAGGGGGGTAGCGTGACACTGAATGGCTCG
>WBZM01000514.1_pt1 | contig 53506 bp, 44 predicted proteins | sample 5204271 | NCBI WGS metagenome assembly WBZM01 (sample SAMN12344346, study PRJNA552823) | activated sludge metagenome | biome: Activated sludge suspended growth; feature: Nitrification reactor; material: Wastewater; isolation source: activated sludge from nitrification reactor of wastewater... | reverse complement strand
CGCCGCCACTATTTTTTCATGGGTGAAAGCGGATGATTTTCTGAGGAAAATCATCCGCTTTCACCCTTTTCTTAGAGCCTATCCGAAAACCTCGTCTGAGACAGAAAAAGCGCCTTAGTAATAGACATTTGCAATACAGGCAAGAATTAACGAGCTTTCGCCAAATTTACATCCATGCAAGCCACCGACATCCAGCAACTCCTCCACCGCTACCAATCCGGCCACAGCCTGGAGCGGCCTTTCTACACTGACCCCGCCATCTTCGATATGGAGTGGCAAAAAATCTGGTCGAAATATTGGCTATTTGCAGGCACTACGGCGCAGATTCCCCGTCCCGGCGACTATTTCACTTGGCAGCTTCGCAACGACAATATCGTCATCATTCGGGGGAAGGAGGGGCAGGTACACGCCCATTACAACTCCTGCCGCCACCGTGGCTCGCTGATTTGTTTGGAGGAAAAAGGCCATGCGCCCAAGCTCGTCTGCCCCTATCATCAATGGGTATTTGAAACGGACGGCTCGCTGTACAAGGCCCGCCTCATGCCCGATGACTTCGACCGCTCGGCCCACGGGCTGCACCCCGTGCAGGTGCAGGTGGTGGAGGGATTCATCTTTGTTTCGCTGGCGCAAAATCCGCCCGATTTCTCCCAATTGCGGCAGGACTACGCCCGGTTCATGGCTCCTTTCCAACTCGACAGGGCCAAGGTAGCCTACCAGAAGCGCTACGAGCTGCGCACCAATTGGAAGCTCGTCGCCGAGAACTTCCGAGAGTGCTACCACTGCGGCCCTGCGCACCCGGAGTATTGCAGCGCCGTCATCGGGGCGAACATGAAGGAGTCGGCGGAGACGGTGCTGGCCGAGCGGCAAGTGGCTTGGAAATCAAAGGGGCTTGCTACCGAAACCGTTGATTTTCAAGGCGATAGCTTTCATTTCGGCATCCGCTACCCGCTCAGGCCCGGCGTTCAGAGCTATTCTTTGGATGGTCAACCCATCGCCATCCCGATGGGCCAGCACCGTGACTTCGACGCCGGGGTGCTGGGCCTGGTCACCTTGCCCAATTTCTGGTGCGACGCCGTCAGCGACTACGTCTGGACGATGCGCCTCACAGCCATCGCCCCCGACCGCACCGTGCTCGACCTCGCCTGGCTCGTGGACGGCGACGCTGTGGAGGGCCGTGACTACGACACCGAACGCCTCGTGGAGTTCTGGAAAATAACCGGGGAACAAGACTGGACACTCTGCGAGAACAATTACCGGGGCGTGGAGGCGAGCGCATACGTGCCGGGGCCTTATGCGCCCGTGGAGGCGGATGTGGTGGGGTTTGTGGATTGGGTGGTGGGGAGGTTGAGGGAGGAGTGACAGCAAAGGTTGGGAGCGATTTTAAACAACCATGAAGAAAAGCTATTTTTGTGGATGGGGATAAATGTGCAGCCAGTTAGCGGCTATTGCTCCGTTTTCGGAGGGATTGGCGATACTGGGTGGCGGGTATAAATCAGTTGGGCAAAAGGCTCCCTACGGTCGCCCGTCACCCAACTGACGGCTTTGCGAATTTTCGGAACCTTAGCTATTAATGAATAACAAAATGGCAGAATCTGACAGAGAAAGAATTTTGGACTTTATGATTGGTAACATTTCAGTCAGAGAATTTGAATCTTGGCTGTATGAAGACCAAGCTTTGGAATCTAAAATAGGATTTGAGTTCTATTTTGATTTGATAGATATTGATTATCGAGATAAAGATAGCGCCTACATAGCGAATAAGAAGTTACTTGGAAAGCACATAGACCCTTTGGAGTTGAAGAATTTTAAATATCAAAAGGTTTTAAAACAGGCTGGCTGGTTCCAAGGTCGAAAAACTGAACGAACTATTAAAAGCGAAAAGTTTAAGCGTGAAATAAAGAATGCGTTGGACATAATTGCAGAATATGGAGGATTAGAATTGATATCCCCTTATAAAGCGCATTACTGGACTCCAAGAGACATAATCTTTCCAGAAACTATTGAACGAGTTTGTCATGGGGCAAAATATGGATTGGATAAACCACTAATCTGCTTTGCTAATATTGATGATTACAATTCAGCCCTTTACGTTGATGATGAGAATAATTATTATCAACTTGACGATATTGCGAATATTGACCTTCTCAGATTTAAGGGAAAAGAATTTTCGAAAATGCTACAGAACCTAATTGGGTTAGACGAACAGACAAACTTTGAACTAGTAGGTAGTTCGGTTCGAAAACTATAAACTAAAGCTAACAATGTGTATGGCGCATACCCTGCGGGATACGCACCATACACAAACGTTACCTTTTTCAAGCGACCCCACCGCCGCAACCCCGCATTCAATTAAAAATGCCCCCGATTTTCATTCCCGGAATCATAATTCGAAGGGCATAATGCTATTGTCAAGGATGGATTTCTTTTACTACAAAACAATCTCATACCTCACACTCCTCCCACCCCCCACGGCCATCAACGCCCCCATCTGCACCAACTGCTGCAAATCCCTCGTGGCAGTAGCCTTGGATGCCCCCGTGATGCCGCCATATTTACGGGCGTTCATGCCACCTTCAAAGCCTTTGGGACCTGCATCGAACATTCGCCGGATGATCTTTAGCTGCCGCTCGTTCAGCATCAGCTGGAACCGCTCGAAGAAATGGGCTTTTTGGATGGTGAACAGGATTTCAACGGTAGCCTCGTCTAACGCCCGTAAGGTCAGCGGCACGAAATAGGCCATCCAATCGCTGATTTCATTGGATTTTTGGGCTTGCTCCAATGCCTTGTAATAGGCTTTTTTATCGGATTCAATGGCCTTTGACAAACTGAAAGGAACAGGTGCGCCCAAGCCTTGGGAGAGTGCTTTTTCAGCCACAGCTCGACCAATGCGGCCATTGCCGTCCTCAAACGGATGAATGCTCTCGAAGTAAAGATGTGCGATGGCGGCCCGCACAGGCGAGGTTTTCAAGTCCAACGGCGTCCAATTGTTGAACCAGGAAAGGAACCGCTCCATCATGTCGGGCACAAGCTCGGAAGGTGGCGCTTCAAAATGGATTTTCTCTTTGCCCATCGCTCCCGACACGACCTGCATGGGTTCGGAGTGCTGCCGCCATTGGCCTACCGAGTTCAAATCCCGCCGATAGGAAAGCAAGGCTTGGTGCCATCCGAACAATCGGGCTGCTGTCAGTTGCTCCGCAAAACCCTCCCGCAGCATAGCCATGAGTTGGCCAAGGCCAATTGCCCGCAAATCATTCACAGGTTCGGTTTTGGAGGAAAGGCCCAAATGGTTTCGGATGGAGGATTTCACGTCTTCCCTCGAAATAATTTCACCTTCAATTTCCGAGTTTTTCAGCGCTTCCACCGTCATCAGTTCAATGGCGGCTTCTTCTTTTTGCCCTTCGGGCAATGCCCTCAAAATACCGCTGAGGTGGGCGGTTTTTTCCAAATATTGCAACAACAGCGGCTCGATGTCCGTGAGGTCATAGCTGAAAATAGGCCAGTCTTTTTGTTGCCAATTGTATTGCATGAGCCGATTAAGTGGTTTATTCGGCTCAAAAATACATATTTTTTTGAGCCGAATAATGGAAATATTCGGCTCACGCCGCCTTCTCCCGCCCAATCCCCGCCGCCCAAGCCAGCACGAACACCGCCGCCACCAGCCCCGCATTCAGCAAAAAAATACCACCGATTTTCATCCCGGAATCGTAGAGCCAGCCCGTCCAGAAATTGCCTAAGATGGCCCCGGCCCCAAAATAGGCAGCATAGAGCAGCGACTGCCCAGTGGCCCGCCACTCCTCCCGCACCATCGAATTGACTTGTTCCACGCAAACGACCCAGAACAGCGACCACGACACCCCATGCAGCACTTCGATGGCGATGGCCGCCTTGGGATTGTCCACCAGGTAGTAGAGCAACATCCGCAAGGACAGGGCAAACAGCGTGACAAGCAGCGTTGGCCGCAGGCCGAACCGCCCAATGATACGGGCAGCGAAAAAGAACAGCGGCAGTTCGCAAAGCCCCTGGAACGACAGGCCAAAGCCCACGAGCGAGGCCGTTGCGCCGTTTTCCTTTAGGTAAAGCGAGTAGAAATTCCAGATGGTGGTGCCGCCCATGGACACCAGCACGACCATGAGCAGGAAGAGCAGCAGTCGGCGGTCGGCGAACACTTCTTTGGGGCTTGCCTTGGTCGTTGCCACTGGCTTGTCGCCCGTTTTGGCGCCAGCCAACAATAGGCTAAGGCCGAAGGCCAGGAACATGCTGATGGCCGAGAGCACGAAAATCACGCTCGTGTCGAGGGCTTCGATGCAATAGCCGTTGATGATGCCCGTGAAAGACCAGCCAGCAGCCCCGGCGATGCGGAGGTTGCCATAGTTGAAGCTGGGGTCACGCTCCGAAAGGCCAAGTGCCAGCGTATCGAGCAGGGGTTGCAGCGCATTGTAGAACACGGACATGACCACGGTGATGCCGAGCAGGTACCAAAAACCACCCTGTGAGAGGTAGAGCAGGTAGCTCAGCCCGGCCAGCAGGGTGGAGAACAGGAGGCATCGCTTGGGGCCAATTCGGTCGGCGAGTACGCCATAAAATGGCTGTACGGCGAACATCACGACGGGCGTGGCGCTGAGGATGGCGCTGGTTTGCAGCCCGGTTAGGCCCCGCTCCTTGAGGAAGTCGGCCATGATGGGAATCCAGGCTGCTGTGCAGCAAAAGACCATGAAATAGACGGCACGGATGCGGTTTCCTTCGGAAAAGGACATTGTTGGAGGTTGTGGTTGGTGAATAAATGGGGGCGTAAATTGGCAATAACTACTGGGATTTTCGCTAACCGAGTTAGAAGCACCTGCCATTTTGTCCATCAAACTGCTTTGGAACGATTTTCAAGGGTCGTTTCACCACTAAAACAAAACAGAAAGCCGGCATTTAAGTGGAAATTGGGAATTAATGAAATTGGGAAATTCAGAGAAACAATTGGCAATGAAGCGATTGGCTCTGAATTTAGTAGCATGAATCTTCGATTGCTTAATTTCACAAATTTCAACAAATTTCTATTCAATACTTAACCGGATATGTCAAATTCAATTGCAATTTCAACCCCTCAGAACCATTCCGACAACAACACAACGCCTGTACAATCTGTGCACCCCGATGCCCATTTACTCGATGCCTATTCCCGCACCGTGGTGGGGGTGTCACAGGCGGTCAGTCCCTCAGTAGTACAGATAAAAGTGGCGAAAAAGCCTACCCCACAGGCCCGCCAACAGCAGCCATATGGCACGGGCAGCGGTTTCATCATTTCCAGCGATGGCTACATCGTGACAAACAGTCATGTGGTGAACAATGCCACGAAGGTGGAGGTGGTGCTGCAGGATGGCCGGGAGTTCACGGGCCGCCTCGTGGGCGAAGACCCCGCCACCGACCTTGCCCTGCTGCAAATCAGCGGCGACGGCCTTCGCTCGGTGCGCTTCGGCAAGAGCGAACAACTGCAAGTCGGCCAGTTGGCAGTTGCCATCGGCAATCCTTATGGCTTCCAATATTCCGTAACGGCGGGCGTCATCAGCGCCTTGGGCCGCACCTTGCGCAGCGAAAGCGGCAGGTTGATTGATGACGTGATACAGACCGACGCTGCCCTCAACCCCGGCAACTCTGGCGGCCCACTGGTGGACAGCAAGGGCGAGGTCATCGGCGTGAACACGGCAGTGATTCTGCCAGCGCAGGGGCTTTGCTTTGCGGTGTCGTCCAGCTTGGCCGAGTTCGTGGTGGGCAAGCTGCTCATGGACGGCAAGGTGCGCCGTGGCTTCATCGGCATCAGCGGGCAGACCGTGCCCATCAACCCCCGCTCGGTGAGCTACCACAACCTGCCGAAGAAAACGGGCATCCTTGTGCAGGGCGTGGAGCCGAGCGGCCCGTCGAGCGGCGTGCTGCAAGTAGGCGACATCATCATCGGCTTCGAGGGGGAGCCTGTACAGTCCATTGACGACCTGCACAAGCATTTAGACGCCAGCAGCATCAACCGAATGGTAGAGCTTAGCTTGCTCCGCAATGGGCAGAAGGAAAAAGTGGGGGTGAGACCGAAGGAGTTGAAGTGAGGGAAATTTTTTAGAAATACTACCTTCGCCTCGTTCCAAGGTTTGAGGCGACGCCTCGAAATGGCGGCTCGGGACGTAGAAATCCGGCAATAATTATTCGCCATTCCGAGGTGTCACATCAAACCTTTGTTCGCCTCATTCCTTCACCAAACATCACCTATATGCGACTGTTATCCACCCTTGCATTTTTGGGGCTTTTCTGCTCCGCAACGCTCGTTGCACAACCTGCCAATTCCCTCCCCGCCTTCCTGCGGGACAGCCTCGACACCTACGTAACCCGTGCCTTGAAGGACTGGAACATCCCCGGCGTGGCCGTCGGTGTGGTGAAGGACGGCAAACTGGTGGTGGCAAAAGGCTATGGCGTTCTCGAAACGGGCAAGCCCGAAAAAGTGGACGCCAATACGCTCTTCGCCATCGGCTCCAACACGAAGGCGTTCACGGGCACGGCCCTCGCCATGCTCGAAAACGACGGCCTCTGCAAACTCGACGACCCCGTTGCGAAGCACCTGCCCGGTTTCAACATGAAGGACGACTGGGTGGAGCAGCACCTCAACCTGCAAGACATCGTCAGCCACCGCATCGGTATGGAGACCTTCCAGGGCGATTTCATGTACTGGACAAGCGACCTGACACAAGACCAGGTCATCGAAAAGTTCGGGAAACTGACGCCCGTCTATCCCTACCGCACCACTTGGGGCTATTGCAATGCGGGCTTCCTCATCGCTGGCAAGTGCATTGAGCGCATCAGTGGCAAGACTTGGGAGGACAACCTGCGGCAACGCATTTTCCAGCCCCTGAAAATGAACCGGACACTGGCCCTCAGCGCCGAAATCGGCAAGGCCACTAACGCTGCCCGTGCGCACACGCTGCACCCCGCCACGGGCGAGCTGATGAAGATACCCTACGGGCAAATTGACAACCTCGCTCCGGCGGGCAGCATCTTCAGCAGCGTGGAGGACATGGGCCATTGGCTTATTGCGCAGCTCGATAGTGGCCGCTACGAGGGACAAACCGTGCTGCCAATGAACGTATTGCGGCGCACCCGCCAACCATTGAGCATCGAGGGCCGTAGGTCAACGACGAAATATGGCATCCGCAGGCATTATGCCCTCTACGGCATGGGCTGGGAACTGAGCGACTACGACGGCTATGAGGAAGTCTCGCACACGGGCGGCGTGAATGGTTTTGTGACTTCCGTGACGATGTTCCCGGAGCACAAGCTTGGCATCGTCGTGCTGACGAACACGGACGCCAATGCGTTTTACGTTGCCTTGAAACGGGAAATCGTGGATGCCTATCTCGGCCTGCCTTACCGAAACTACAACGCCATTTTTGCGGCAGACTCCAAGGCCCAAAATGCCGAGCAAATGCACTACATCCAGCAGATGCGGGACTCTATTGCGCAGCATCCCAAGACTGCGCTTGCTTTGGATAAATACGCTGGCCACTACGAAAACGAAACCTACGGCAACCTTGATATGAAAAAGGATGGCAACTCGTTGAAACTCATTTTCCAGCACCACCCGAACCTCGTCGGAAAATTGGAGCCGCTGGGCGGCAACCGTTTCCTGCTTTCCTTCAACGACCCGTTGTTCGGCATCAAGCCCGTGGAGTTCAAGGTTGAAAACGAAGCAGTGAAGCAGTTCATCCTACAAGTCGCTGATTTTGTGGAGTTTACGCCGTATGAGTTTGTGAAAAAAGGGTAAGAGCTGCTGCTCCTAAAAGTTTGTGACGATGGTTTTGCTGCGCAAAACCATCGTCACAAACAAAAAAGAATGCCCCTCGGCGGCAGCTTCGCTGCCGCCGAGGGGCATTCTTTTTTGTTGCAGCGGACACGATTTTTGCTAAGGCAAAAATCGTGTCCGCTGCAACTACTTGGAGTCCCGCCTTCCGGCGATTAAGCAGTAGATGACCCCAGCTCCTCCACCTCGCCCAATTGTTGGAGGTATTCAAAAGTCTTTGTCGCCTCCTCCTCATCCACCACGCTGATGGCTACGCCCACATGCACAAGCACGTAGTCGCCGACCTGTGCCTCTGGCACCATGGAGAGGTTCACTTCTTTTTTGATGCCACCAAATGATACGTTCCCAATGCGAAAAGTGTCATCCAATTGGGCACTGATGGCGGTTATTTTACCGGGGATTGCTAAGCACATTTGGGTTGAATTGGTTGAAATTGTTGGATTGGTTGAATTGGGTAAATTAGTTGAATTGGTTGGGGACCCTGCCCAATTCAACTAATTTACCCAATTCAACCAATCCCCTGTCTCCTTTTGCGAAGCCACTCATACCACTGCTCCATCCCCTGCCCCGTTGTGGCCGACACCTCGATGAACTCGGTGATATGGCTGACCCGTTGGGCGTATTCCTTGGCTTTTTCCACGCTGAAATTCACGTAGGGCAGCAGGTCAATCTTGTTGATGATGCAAAGCTGCGAGGAGTGGAACATGTCGGGATACTTGAGCGGCTTGTCGTCGCCTTCGGTCACGCTGATGATGACGACCCGTGCGCCCTCACCGAGGTCGAACATGGCGGGGCAGACGAGGTTGCCCACGTTTTCGATGAAGAGCAGCGAACCATCCGTGGGTTTTAGCTGGCGCAATGCCTCATTCACCATGTCGGCTTCGAGGTGGCAGCCCTTGCCCGTGTTGATTTGCACGACCTCGGCACCCGTGGCGACGATGCGGTCGGCGTCGTTGGAGGTCTGCTGGTCGCCCTCGATGACATAGCAAGGGATTTCATTTTTTAAATCGGCGAGGGTGCGCTCCAGCAGCGCCGTTTTGCCGCTACCCGGCGAGCTGACGAGGTTCAGGGCGAGTATGTTCTTCGCCTCGAAATAACCCCGGTTACGCTCGGCCAGTAGGTTGTTTTTACCTAAAATATCCTGCTCGATTTGTAGCACGGTCTTGCCCGGCGCTTGTTTCGCCGCAGGCGCATGAACATGGTGGTGGTCATGGTCGTGGTGGTGGCCGTCGGCCACTGGCGAGACCTTTCCGAGATTGACCTTTTTCAGGTCTATTTTGCTGATGGTAACTGCACTGCCGGGTTGGCCGCAGCCGCATATTCCGCACATAAGCCGTGAAATTGGGAAATTAGAAATTGAGAAATTAGGAAATTGAGGAGCTGCCCAAAAATTTCTTAATTTCTTAATTTCCAATTTCATGTCACCGTCAACGCCTTGACACTCAGTTCTTTACCTTTCAATATTTCACTAAAAAACGACCCGCAACTGGGGCAGGGGTCGTAGAGTGCCTGCATGTCGAAAACCGTTTCGCACTCGCTGCACCTCGCCTCCCCGCCGATGCGGTGGATGTGCCGCTCTGCGCCTTCCAACACCGTTTGGCTCACGCCGACTTCCCAAGCAAAATCCAGTGCCGAGAACTCAATGCCCGCCAGTTCGCCGATGTCCAGTTCAATGGACTCGACCCGCTGCGCCCCGGCCTTTTCTACCTCGGCGGCTGCGATTTGGACGATGCTGGAGATGATGGAAAGTTCATGCATGGTGCGATATGAAAGCAAGGGGGCAAGCCCCCTTGGAAAAAGGGGAATTCCAAGGGGGCTTGCCCCCTTGCCAAGTTTCACGCCGTTTTCTTGCTCCTGTTTTTCAACAACAGCCCTATCAGCACGATGCCACCGCCAAGCGGCAGGGCGTGTTCGGGCGTGGTGATATAGTGCAGGATATTGCTTGCATCAAAAAAGCCATGACCGTCGTGGGCGGAGGCGATAAAAGGCATGAAAGCCGGAACGAGTAGGAGCCATTTCTTCATGTCGTTGCTCTTTTTGGTGAAATTATTCGGACGAAGATAGAAGCAGCTGCAAACGGGCAAGAATGACGAAAGTCACGCAGAATAAATGACAAATGTCATTAAGCATTGAAGATGTGTGCGGGTACATTCGCCCATTCTTGCGAAAGAAAATTCCAACATTGTAATTTACAACCAAATCGTACAGACATGACGACTAAGCCAACCCGCCGTCCCACCTATTACGAAGAAATCCGCCAAAAAGGCTATTCCCGCAGGGACTTCATGAAGTTCTGCTCCATCATAGGGGCCTATATGGGCTTGGAGGCAACGGGCGTGGCGCAGGTCGCCAATGCGCTGCAAAAAACCACCAGGGTGCCCGTCATTTGGCTGCACTTCCAGGAATGTACCTGCTGCAGCGAGAGCTTTATCCGCTCGTCGCACCCCATCGTGGCGGACATCCTTTTGGACAAAATCTCCCTTGATTATACCGAGACCCTCATGGCCGCCAGTGGTCACCAGGCCGAGGCCGCCAAGGCCAAGACCATGAAGGACTACCACGGCGAGTACATCCTCTGCGTGGAAGGCTCCGTGCCGACCAAAGACGACGGCGTGTACTGCTGCATCGGCGGAAAATCGGCACTGCAAGTGCTGGAAGAAGCCGCCGAGGGCGCAAAGGCCATTATCGCATGGGGCAGTTGCGCCTGCAATGGCTGCGTGCAGGCTGCCAAGCCGAACCCCACTTCAGCCACGCCTATCCATAAATTGGTACACGGCAAGCCCCTCATCAAGGTGCCGGGCTGCCCACCGATTGGCGAGGTCATGGCGGGTGTCATCATCCACATGATTACGTTTGGCAGGCTGCCAGAACTTGATAGGGTCGGTCGCCCGAAAGCTTTCTACTCCAAGCGGGTACACGACACCTGCTATCGCCGCCCGTTCTACGACGCTGGCCTTTTCGTGGAGATCTTCGACGATGAGAACGCCCAGAAAGGCTACTGTCTCTACAAGGTCGGCTGCAAAGGCCCTATGACCTACAACGCCTGCGGCGTTACGAAGTGGAACAACGGTACAAGCTACCCCATCCAGTCCGGCCACGGCTGCTTCGGTTGCAGCGAGGAGAACTTCTGGGACAACGGCCCGATTTACCGCCAAATGGCCAATTTCCCCGGTTTCGGCATCGAAAGCAACGCCGACGAAATCGGCATGGTAGCCGCTGGCGCAACAGCCGTGGGCATTGCCGCACATGCCATTGCCACCAATTTAAGAAAGAACAAACTCATCAGCAACGTCATTGCGGAAGGCAAGGACGCGGAAAAAGAGCTTTGATTTAAAAGTGGAGGAAAGGGAAAAGCCAGCATTTATTTGAGATTGGTGGTATTTGATTTAAGATATAAGATGTACGATATAAGATTTTAGATTTGATGGGCGATTGGGTTATTTCTGATTTTTAGATTTAACCAGAATTTATAAAGGCCAATAACCACGGCCTTTTTGGAGTTGCGAGAAAATCTTAATTCTTACGTCTTAAATCTTATATCTTAAATCAAATTCCACTCATAAAAATCAAAACCTGACATTACAGCATATTCCCCTCCCTCTCAAAATGAATATCAACCATGGGACAACGCATCGTAGTGGACCCCGTTACCCGCATTGAGGGCCACCTTCGCATCGAAGCCGAAATCAACAACGGCAAAATCACGGACGCTTACAGCGCAGGCACGATGGTGCGGCTGCTGGAGGAAATCCTAAAAGGGCGTGACCCACGGGACGCTTGGGCCTTTGTGGGCCGGGTCTGCGGGGTCTGCACCTCGGTTCACTCGCTGACCTCCTGCCGGGCGGTGGAGGATGCTTTAGGCATCACCATCCCACCCAATGCAGAATTGGTGCGGAACATCATGTACTGCGCCCAGCAACTCCACGACCACGTCGTCCACTTCTACCACCTCCATGCCCTCGACTGGGTGGACGTGGTGTCGGCATTGAAGGCCGACCCGAAGAAGACCTCGGAGATTGCGCAAAGCATTTCCAACTGGCCCAAAAGCTCGCCGGGCTATTTCTCCGATTTGCAAAAACGGCTGACCAAGTTCGTCGAGAGCGGGCAATTGGGCATTTTCGCCAACGGCTATTGGGGCCACCCAGCCTATAAACTGCCAGCCGAGGTCAACCTCATCGGTGTGGCGCACTACCTCGAAGCCCTCGAATGGCAGAAGGAAGTGGTGAAAATCCATGCTATTTTCGGCGGCAAGAACCCGCACCCGAACTACCTCGTTGGTGGCATGGCCTGCGCCATCGGCCTCGACGATGTGAGCGGCATCAACGCCGAGCGGTTGGCTTATGTCCACCAGCTTTTGCAGGATGCAAAGACCTTCGTAGAGCAGGTTTATATCCCCGATTTGTTGGCCGTTGCGCCGTATTACCTCGATTGGGGGGCCATCGGTGGCGGCCTCGGCAGCTACATGAGCTATGGCGATTTGCCGACCAATGGCTTTGCCGACAAAACCAGCATGAAGTTCCCGGCAGGCGTGATTTTGAACAAGGACATCAGCAAAATCATGGACGTGGACGTGCGGGACGACAGCGAGGTGCAGGAGTTCATTTCCCGCTCTTGGTACGAATACGAGGGTGAAGATGCGAATGCTGGCCTGCATCCTTGGAAAGGCGAATCGAAAATCAAATACACGGGGCCGAAACCGCCTTACGACCACCTCAATGTGGAAGAGCGGTACAGCTTCCTGAAAACGCCACGCTGGAAGGGCAACCCTGTCGAGGTAGGCCCGCTGGCAAGGGTGCTCATCGGCTACGCCCGTGGTCGGGAGGATTTCAAAGAGGTGGTGGACAGCACTTTGGCGAAGCTGAAAGTACCAGTGACGGCGCTGTTCTCGACCTTAGGCCGCACGGCAGCCCGTGGTCTCGAAAGCATTTTGGTGGCGCAATGGGGCTTGGAGTTCTACGACCAACTCATCAACAACCTGAAAAACGGCGACACCCGCATGGCCAATATGGACATGTTCAACCCGGCCAAATGGGACAAGACCTGCCAAGGCGTCGGTTACTCCGAGGCTCCTCGTGGCGCACTCGCCCACTGGATTGTCATCGAAGACCAGAAAATCAAGAACTACCAACTCGTGGTGCCGACCACTTGGAACGCATCGCCAAGGGACCCCAACGGCAAGCAGTCCGCCTACGAGGCCGCCCTCATGGACACGCCCGTACACGACCCGGAGCAACCGCTTGAAATCCTGCGCACCATCCACTCCTTCGACCCATGCTTGGCTTGCTCCGTCCATGTTTATGACGAGGAAGGGAAGCATATTAGTAAGGTGAAGGTGGTTTGAAAATCATCTCGTGTGAACAGGGGGCTTGGGGGCGTTCCGCCCCCAAAGATTCCTTCCTTTTCGGCAGCGGCGGCTTCGCCGCCGCTGCCGAAAAGGAGTTTCTGGGGTGATTTAAAAATTGCGATGCAATTTTTAAATCACCCCAAGCCCCATTGAAATATAAAGCCATGCATACCGCAACCCACAAACTCCGCCGTGTCTTCGTATGGGAACTGCCCGTGCGGTTTTACCACTGGCTGAACGCACTCGTCATCGTGGCGCTCATCGCAACAGGCTACCTGATTGGCAATCCGCCCGGCTTCCTTTCACACGCCGAGGCTTCCGACCAGTACCTGTTCGGCTGGATTCGCTTCATCCATTTTGTGGCGGCGTACCTGTTCTTCTTCAATTTCCTGTTCCGGCTGTACTGGGGCTTCGTGGGCAACAAATATGCGGACTGGAAAAACTTCATCCCCACCAATCGCAAGTTCTGGCAGGAGATGTGGGAGGTCATCAAGATTGATATTTTCCTTCAAAAGGACAAGGAGCACCTCTCTGTTGGGCACAATGCCTTGGCGGGATTCATCTACTTTCTGACCTTCCTTGCCTTCTTGGTGCAGTGCATCACGGGCTTTGGCCTGTACGCCTCCATGAGCGATTGGTGGTTCGCCGATATGTTCGTGTGGGTGGGCGGCATTTTTGGCGGTGATTTTGGGCTGCGCAACTGGCACCATGCGGCCATGTGGTTCTTCATCATCTTCGCAATGGTGCATGTTTACCTCGTTTTCTACCATGACTATGTGGAGGGCCGGGGCGAGATTTCCTCCATGGGCGGTGGCTGGAAGTTCATCGAGGAGGAGGCATTTGAAAAAGAAAAAGCGGAAGCCGGACATTGAAAAAACTACTCATCCTCGGAATCGGCAACTACCTCATGGGCGACGAAGGTGTGGGCGTCCATTTTGCGCAACGCCTTGAAAACGAGCCACTTCCGCCCGGCGTTGATGTAGTGGACGGCGGTACGGGCGGCTTCCACCTCACCAGTTTGATGGAAGATTATCCCAGCATCATCCTGATTGACGCCACACTCGATGGCCAAACGCCAGGCAGCATTCGCCTATTGGAACCCCGCTTTTCCAAGGACTTCCCCAAGGCCATGAGCACCCATGACATCGGCATGAAGGACGTCATAGAGGCCATGCTTTTCATGGGCAAACTGCCCAAGATTTACCTCTTTGCCGTGTCCATCGAAAGCCTGCAACAGCAGCAGGTGACGCTGACGCCGGAAATCGAAGCAGTTATGCCGGAACTGAAAAAACAGGTGCTTGCGTTGACGAACAAGTTGATTTCCAGCCTGTAAATATTGAGACAATAGAAATTAGACAATAGATTTTAGATAAGCATTTGAAAATCAGCATCATGTCTAACTTCTAATGTCTGTTTTCTAATATCCAAAGCTCAATCCAACTCCACCCCAATCGTCAAATTAATCCGCCCCTTCTGCTTCCAGGTTCCGGGATTATCGAAGCCATAGCCGTAGTCAAATCCCAACGTGCCGAACATGGGTAGGTGAACCCGAAGCCCCAAACCCGCCGACCGCTTTAGGTCAAAGGGATTGTAGCTTTTCATGTTTTGGAACGAATTGCCCGCCTCGGCGAAGGCAAGGGCGTAAATTGTGGCGCTGGGATTCAGCGAAATCGGGTAGCGCAACTCCATCGAGAACTTGTTGAACAGCGGCGTCGCCACCCGCTGGCCATCTATCAGGTTGTTTTCAAAATCCTCAATCTCATAGCCCCGCATCGTGATGATGTCCGTGCCCGTGAAGCCCGTGCTGCGGTTGTCCAAGGCATCGCCGCCCAATTGGAAGCGCTCGAACGGGGAGGTGCTGCGGCCTGCGCCGTAATTGCCGAGGAAGCCCATTTTGGCACTGGTTTTCAGCACCAGCTTCTTCGTGAGCGGCGTGTAAAACTCCGCATCGAAGCGCCATTTATGGTACTCCACCAGCTTTTCGCCCACTTGTTTCGACAGCAAAGAATACGGCGGTGTGAGTGCCACGGACAGCGACACCTTCGAGCCGCTCGTGGGGAAAATCGGCTGGTTGATGGTGCTGCGGGCAATGGTCTGTTTGAGGTTGAAATTGAGGAAACTGCCGTCCGTCACCTTCGCCCCATCGCCCGTTTGGAAGAGGCCATTCGTCCAGTTTTTCAGGTCGTAATGGTTAAAATTGAGCGCCGTGGTGCTGATGAAGTTATCGTCGGGGAAGCGCAAACGGCTGCCGAGCGACACCGTGCCGCCCCAGATGGAAAACGACCCAAACCCTTGATTTTCAGCGGATAAGCCATTCGTGTAGCGATTGTAAAACGAGGCGAAGGTCAACGAATTCGGCTTTTTGCCGCCCAGCCACGGCTCCGTGAAGGACAGGTTCACCGACTGGTAAGACTGCCCGCTCGACTGCACCCGGAGCGACAAGTTCTGCCCATCGCCAGACGGCAACGGATTCCAGCGGGAGGGACGAAACAGGTCTTTCATCGAAAAATTGTTCAGCGCGACGCCCGCAGTGCCCGTCAGCCCAACGCCGGGGCCGCCCCAGCCAGCAGCGAGTTCGAGTTGCTGGCCGCTGTTGCTTTCCTCCAACGTGTATTCCACGTCCACGGTGCCACGGGCGGCGTTCACGGGGGTGTTCACCTCGATTTTTTCGGGGTTGAAATAACCGAGGCTGGCAATCATCCGCTGCGAGCGAATGAGGTCGGCCCGGCTGAAGGTCTTGCCCGGCTCCGTGAACAGTTCCCGCCGGATGACGTGCTCCTTCGTGCGGTCGTTGCCCCGGATGGTCACCTTGTCAATCGTGGCCACCGGGCCTTCCGTGATGTGGATGTTCAGGTCAATCGTGTCGCCGTGGATGCCGCCGATTTCCGGCTCGATTTGGAAAAACAAATGGCCGTCGTCCATGTAAAGGCTCGTCAGGTCGTCGCCCGAAGGGCTGAAACGCAGGCGCTGCTCCAATTTCTCAGGATTATAAACATCGCCGGGCCGTATGCCAAGGCGCTTGTTCAGTTCCTTCGCCTCGTATTTCGAGTTGCCCGACCAACTGATTTGCCCAAAACGATAACGCCGCCCCTCCTCGATTTGCAGACCGAGCAGCCAGTTGCCCGCCTCGTCCCGGTAGGCCGTGTCGCTAATGATTTCGGCATCCAAAAAGCCGAGCGACTGGTAAAGCGCCAAGATGGCCTTTTTGCCCTCCGCCCATTCCGAGGGCAGGTATTTCGAGGCTTTCCAAAAGCGGCGGCGGGGCTTCATGGGCAGTAGTTTCAGCAGCTTGCGGGTCTTCACGCTGGCATTGCCGCTGATGGCGATGTCTTGCACCCGCCGCTTTTTGCCTTCGGCAATCTGGAAGACGAGCTTTTGGCTATTGGGCAGGGAACCCAGTTCTTTCAGTACCGTCACCCGCACGTCGGCACGGCCTTTTTCTTCGTAAAACCGACGGATGGCGCTGACCGCCCGCTCCTGCATATTGTCGGTGAGAACGGTGCCCTTGGTCAAGATGCCCTCCACCGCCTTGTTCAGGTCGTCGTGCCGGGACTTCTTCACCCCCCGGAACCCATGCCCCGACAGCCGGGGCTGCTCCTCCACCGCTATTTCCAGGAAAACGACACCGCCCACCGTTTTCTCCTTCCCGATTTCCACATTGGAAAAAAGGCCAAGCCGCAGCAGGTTCTGGAGCGCCCGTGCCGTCTCCGGCCCCGGCACCTTGATGCGGTCGCCCACCCGCAGGCCCGTCACGGCTAGCAACGCCGCAGGCTCGCTGAACTGGTTGCCCGTGAAACGGATGCCACCGATTTCGAGCTTGCCGTTGGCCGAGAGGCTGTCCGGGTTTTGCCCGAAAAGGCCAAGGCAGGACAATTGAAACAGAAACAGAAAAAAGCGTTTTTTCAACATAGGGACAAAAGGATTTCGGGCCGCCATTGCGCAGCAGCCATTAGGTTAATTGGCTGAATGCCAGCTTGTTGCGAAGTTTCTTTACTTAGTGAGGATGAATGTGGTAAAGAGGCGGGGCGGGGCTGTTGGGTTGTATGGGGTGGGAAATGCAGCGATAAAATAAAGGAAACATGCACTACAGCTAGGCTTGCCTTTCGGCACGACAGCCCGTGGTTGCGCTCCCTGAAGCACCGGCAGCAGGCGGCCAGCTTTGCAGTCTTGGAGGGGGAAGCGCTGAGCGACTGTGAAAGCGGACTCGTCGTGCCAGTTTGCGCTGGTGTGATTTCACTTTAGGAGTGCGTGATTCCACTTTACTCTGGCGTGATTTGTCTTTGGAAGTGCGTGTTTTCACTTTACATTGGCGTGTTTTCACTTTAGAAGTGCGTGTTTTTACTTTACACAGCGTGAAATCGTGACAAGGAATATGTCGTGCGAGATTAGACTTGGTGTGGAGGGGATTGGAGAAGGGAATGGCGCCAAAAGATGGGGTCGCAGGGGTAATGGAAGGTTGGGTAAAAAAAGTCTCTTAGATGATTAGAAAATGTAAGAAACTTTTTACATTTGCTTCGATAAGCTATTCATCTATGGAGAAAACCTAAAAAAGCAAAATGGCGCTTCCATTTGGGAGCAATGGCTGCACCTACAAAGGTAGGTTCACGCTTGTGGCTAAGTAAACACACATTCGTGTTTACTTAGCCACTGAGCGTTACTCCAAGATTGGCGACTTTCCCGAAAATGGGTAAGTAAACTCAAAATTCGTGTTTACTTAGTCGTTTTCGGGAGTGCCGTTGTTCGACGAAACAGAAAATAAATAAGTAAAGGTATAATAAAAATGACATTTGTTGACGCTTTTTTCTTAGGTTTGCAGTTGACAACCAACCCTAACAAGGTTTACAAAAAGGGTTGGCATGATGCTCTTTCGGGAAACCCGAGATACCAATTCAGACTTGCTTTTTTGTTTGAGTTTTACCGTAGAACCCAAAATCAGTATGATAAGGGCTATGACGATGGCATTAAGGAAAGGCTGATACGAAAAATATAATTAAAAATCGGCAGGTGCGTGGATAGGTAATTGGGGCTGCCGCCCAAACCCTACTTCCTCACCCACCCGCCCCGATGATATAATTCACTCAAATATTAAAATTGACAGTATGGAAGTAATCAATCTAAAAAAAGGGCAACGAATTGACGTTGGACTTTCAAAAATTAGTGTTGGCTTGGGTTGGGACCCAAACACAGGAACAGGGTTTGACTTTGACCTTGATGCTTCGGCATTTATGCTTAACACAAACAAGGTTTTGCCATTGGCAAAGTATTTTGTTTTTTATGGCAACATTGATTGCCCAGATGGTGCGGTTCACCACACAGGCGATGACCCAACTGGTGGAAACAGTGATACTGGTGATGATGAAGTAATTGAGATTGATTTGACAAAAGTTAGTCCGTCAGTCAATGAAATTCTTTTTGTAGTTAGTATTCATGAATATGTAGCAAGAAAACAAAATTTTGGTCAAGTTCGCAACGCCTATATCCGTATCGTTGACGATACCACGGGCAACGAAATAGCCAAATATGAACTTGACGAGGATTTTTCAATCGAAAGTGCCGTAGAGTTCGGACGACTTTATAGAAAGGACACAAAATGGAAATTTGAAGCCGCTGGAATTGGCTACAAAGAAGACTTATCATTTTTTGTTCAGAAATATTCAAAAGGCATTCAAGTTCAAAAATAATCCAAAAATGGAAGTAATCAATCTACAAAAGGGTCAGACCATTGACCTTCGTAAAAATAAACAAGGTGTTGATGTTTATGACCTTGCTACCGTGACAATCGGTTTAGGTTGGGATATTCGGGAGCAGAAACAAGGTTTTTTAGATAGCATTTTTGGGAGCAAAAAGGAAGAAGATTATGACCTTGACGCAATTGCTTTTTGCTTGGACAGCAACGGAAAAGTTGCCAACCTTGGTAAGGAAACGCAAATGGCTAACGGAAATAGATTGCCTTTGCAACAAAGCGATGTAATTTATTTTAACAACTTGACGGCACCGACAGGAAATTTGGGCGTTTATCAAAACTTATCAAAACCTGAAATTGCTCTAAAGGTACAACAATTAATTGCAAGTGGGGAATATATAATTCATACGGGTGACAATTTGACTGGTGAGGGAGACGGAGATGATGAACAAATCATTGTTAGGCTAAACTCTTTGCCTGACCGTATTCAGAAAATCATTTTTTTGGTTTGCATTTATCAAGGTCAACAGCGAAGTCAGCATTTTGGTATGGTTGATAACGCATTCATTCGTGCTGTTGATGGAAAAGGTCAAGAAATCGCTCGTTTTAATTTGTCAGCAGATGCAAGTTCAAACGGTAAACGTTCTGTAACTTTTGCAGAAGTGTACCGCAAAGATGGAGGCTGGAAATTTCGAGCCATTGGAGACACCCATGAAACTGATTTATTCATTCACCTTCTTAAACAATATTTATACAATGCGTAGATTACCCGTTTACCTCGTTTTAGATGTTTCAGGTTCAATGAGTGGAGAACCAATAGAAGCAGTTAGAAACGGCTTGCAAGTTTTGTTAAGTTCGCTTCGTCAAAATCCCTATGCACTTGAAACTGCCTATTTGAGTGTCATAACTTTTGAAAGCACAGTCAAACAATTAACACCCCTCACGGAATTGGCATCTTTCCAAATTCCGTCAATAAGTGCAGGTGGTGGTACTTCAATGGGAGCGGCACTCAAATTACTCGCAGAAAAAATCAACTCCGAAGTTATTAAATCTACTGCCGACACAAAAGGAGATTGGAAACCGCTCGTTTTCATAATGACAGATGGAAGCCCTACTGACAGCGTACAAGCGGGCATTAATGAATTTAAAAAATGCAAAACGGGTATTGTCGTTGCTTGTGCTGCGGGTGCAGGTGCAGACGAAACTATCTTAAAGCAAATTACAGAAATTGTAATTTCGTTAGACACCGCCGATACCGCAACGATAAGTGCATTCTTTAAATGGGTTTCTGCAAGTATTGGGGTAAGCAGCCAAAAAGTTGACAGCGGGAAAGAAGTTGGAGGATTGGACGAGTTACCACCGCCACCACCAGAAATAAATATCGTATAACTAATGGCAAGACGTTTACCAGTTTATCTTCTTTTGGATACATCAGGGTCAATGGTTGGTGAACCGATAGAAGCAGTGAAGGTAGGATTGCAGACTATGATTAACTCGTTGCGCCAAGACCCATCTGCATTAGAAACAGTTTGGTTGAGTATCATCACGTTTGATACCCAAGTCAAGCAACTAATCCCGCTTACGGAATTAGAGCAATTCGCATTGCCTCCGATTAACGTTCCTCAATCAGGAGCAACTTTTTTAGGGAAGGCATTGGAAGTATTGTGTGAATGTTACGATAAGGAGTTAATCAAAAATACGACAGAGCGCAAAGGAGATTGGATGCCCCTACTTTTTATTATGACTGATGGCAGCCCTTCTGATATCGGGTTATTCAGGGAAATGTTGCCACAAGTAAAAATGCGGAAATTCGGTAATATTGTTGCTTGTGCGGCAGGTTCCAAAGCAAAAGAAAGTTATTTGAAGGAATTAGCCAATGTAGTAGTTTCATTAGACACAACGGATAGTAATACTTTCAAACTGTATTTTAAATGGGTTTCGGATGCTATTAATGTTGGAAATCGAAGCGTTGGTGCTATATCCGATGCTGTAATTCCACCACCACCATCAGAAGTAAACATTGTATTTTAGTATGCCAAACGAAGAAATCAAAATAATAGAAAATATTGAGGCTACTGATTTAAGTGGTGCAGACATTACTTTGATTGTTACCAACGATTTGGAAGCAGAAAACGAACTTCTTCGCAAGAAAGTTGAGGAATGGAAGGGAAAATATAATCGCCTTTTTCAAGAAACCGAACTTCTGCGCAATCCAGTAATATTGAAAGATGCCCCCCTCAGTATTCCTGTTGAAAAATTGCCTAGTACAAAAGAATTAGCCATTCACCAAAAAGTCAGTAAGACATACATTCAATTGCCCAATGGAACGCAAGGAAAGGAATATCAATTTGTTTTAGATATCAGAAAATTTGGGTTAAGTGAAATCAATTTTTTTGAGTTGACAGGTTTAGAACTTTGCGGATTAACTTTTGACAATATTACAAAATCTATTTCGGGAACTCCAACAGTAAGTGGGGATTTTTTAATAAAATTGAGGTATAAATTCACCGATGTAAATGACAACAATCCATTTTTAGAAAAATCAATTCCATTAGTTATTAACCCAGACCCTCGCTCTTTATGGATAAATTTACCAAGCGACCAAACGGCTAAGTACTGGAAGCCAGACAATGAGGCACTTTTTGTCAAAATTGGGAAAAAACAAATTGTTGTGGCAAGCCAAAGAGGTCGTTCTCATGCACAAGAAGGGAAATTTAGAGACGACCATTTTGATATTTATCACAACGAAGTTTCAAAATGGACATTGGCGATTGTGGCGGATGGCGCAGGTTCTGCAAAATATTCAAGGCAGGGGTCACTATTGGCTTGCAACTCAATAATTGAATACTTCAAGGCTATCACAAAAGAGCAATATCAAGAATTTGAAACGGTCATTGAAAAGTTTATTGCAGATGGAGAGAAATCAGAGCCACAATTAAAAACTTTGCTCTATAAATATTTAGCAGGTGCAGCATACAAAGCGTATAAAACAATTGAAAGCGAAGCAGGTTCTACGGAAAATAAGATAAAAGACTTTGGCACAACTGTAATATTTTCAATTTTCAAAAAATATCCCTTTGGTTGGTTTATTGCTTCTTTTGGTGTAGGAGATAGCCCAATGGGGATTTATACAAAGGGTGAGAAGCCTATAATCATGCACTATCCCGAAGAAGGCGAATATTCAGGACAAACATATTTTTTGACTATGCCCGAAATTTTTAAAGAAAGTAAAGAAATTGCAAACCGCATTTCTTATAGAATAGTCCAAGATTTTACCGCAATGGTTTTGATGACAGATGGGATTTATGACCCAAAATTTCAGACCAAAGCCAATTTAGATAAAGTAGAATTATGGCGAGAACTCTGGGAAGATTTGAATAGCCAAGTTAATTTTTCAAATGGTGCAGAAAAAACCTCTGCACAGCTGTTGGCTTGGTTAGACTTTTGGTCGCCTGGAAATCATGACGATAGAACAATTGCAATCATTTTTTAAATAATTTCAACATGAATATTTTCATAAGTTGGTCGGGGCTTTTAAGCCACAGGGTTGCTCTTAAATTAAGAGAATGGCTACCCTCTGTTATTCAAGCACTTGGTCGTACACCTCCATTTGTATCTTCTGAGGATATAGTTTCAGGTAAACGATGGAGTTTTGAAATAAAAGAACACTTGGATACTTCAAATTATGGAATTATTTGTTTGACACCGCAAAATATTAATTCTCCTTGGGTTAATTTTGAAGCTGGTTGTATATCAACAGCTTTTAATGCCAGTAAATTGACATCAATTCTCGTTGGAGTTACTACAACTGACATAGCCAAAAGCCCACTTTCTCAGTTTCAAAACGTACTCACAACCGAAAATCACATTCTAAAACTTTGTAAATCCATAAATCAAAGTCTATCGGAGCCAATTTCTGAAAATCTTTTAGAAACTTCTTTTAAAGCACATTGGAAGGCTCTGGAAGATGAATTTAAAACAATACTATTGGAAATTGAAGCCGATAAAAAATCTGACAAAAAAGAAGTTCCAAATGCTAAAAGCGAAGATGTTTTATTGTCACTGCTCCAAAGGCAAAACGAAATATTGAACTTATTGAAAACGAATATTTCATCCAATAGTCCAGAAAATGTCTTGCCAAAAGAGTACTTCATGTCTCTTTTAGGTGATTTAGGATTTTTCTTTCCAGTTTCTAAAACGTTAAAAAGTATAGAAATGGAGACAAGGAGAATGAAAAAAACTCATCGTGAATTGTCAAGTGGCAGGCAAGAAGATGCATTAAAATTGATTGAGGAGGTAAAACTTGAACTTGAACAATCCATTGAGCGCCTTGAGGGGCTTTCAACAGATATACATAAATATAAGCGTGATTTCTCACAACAAAACTATTAGGACATGGCGCAAACGATTAAAATAAAAGCCCTTGATGGCTCAATAGTAGAGTTTACCGATACCGTAATTGGTCAAGGCGGTATGAAAGACGTATATTTTAGCCCAAACAAGTCCTACGTTGTTGCCTTTTTCAGAGATATTCACAAAGGCACAGCCCAATACACTGCAACAAAAGATAGATTAATTAAAATTACAGGAATTTATAGGGAGCGGATATTTAACCAAACAGGTGGGCAATATTGGCAAAGTTTGTATTGTTGGCCCGACAAGGTCGTTGAGTATAATGGAAAAATTGGAATTACAGCACCTGTTTATCAAAAGCAATTTTTCTTTGAGTACGGTTCAAAGAATAACGATATGCTTCAAATCAAGGGAAAGGAAAAAGAAGGAAAGTGGTTTGCTTCTGCCTCTAATAGAAATCGTTTTTTAGATGACCGAGAAAAAGGAAGTTTAATAACTTACCTACGTGTTTGCATAAATATAAGCCGAGCAATGAGACGTATGCACGCAGCAGGGTTAGCACACTCAGACCTTTCCTATCGAAACGTATTGATTGACCCTGTTACAGGAAGTGCAGCAATTATTGATATAGACGGTTTAGTAGTACCCAATATGTACCCACCGGACGTTGTTGGAACGCCCGATTTTATTGCACCCGAAGTATTATCAACGCTGCACCTTCCAAAAGGAGACCCTAAAATTGTATTACCAAGCAGGACAACAGACCAGCATGCATTAGCCGTATTAATCTATATGTATTTGCTTTTTCGGCATCCACTCCGAGGGAAAAAAATTCATAGTCAAGACCCACAAATAGATGAACTATTGGGAATGGGGGAGCGAGCCTTGTTCATTGAACATCCAACCGATAAATCTAATCGCCCTAATTTAAAGGAATTAAAGCCAACCGCATTACCTTGGGCAGATATAGATAAAGTTCCTTACACAATTCTTGGTCAATATCTTGTTGATTTATTCAACAAAGCCTTTATTAAGGGTCTGCACAGTCCTTTTGAAAGACCAACGGCAGATGATTGGGAACAAGCATTGGTCAAAACCGTTGATTTATTGCAGCCTTGTCAAAATTCTCATTGTGAACTGAGATGGTTTATTTTCGATAACAAGCGGAAACCAAAATGTCCTTATTGTGGAACCGAGTATAAAGGATATTTGCCTGTTTTAGATTTTTATTCACCAAAGAAAGCGGGTACATTTTCATCAGACAACCACCGACTAATGGTGTATAACGGTCAAAACATTTATCAATGGCATGTGAACAAAGGGATATTCCCTAATGAAAAATTAACAGAAGAGCAAAGAAAACCAGTTGCCGATTTCCAAATCATCAATTACAGATGGTATTTAATAAATAGAAAATTAGGTGCGATGTATGATAAATCAGAAAACAAGCCTATTCCTATCAATTCAAAAATTGAATTGACACAGGACAAACGTATTTTGCTTTCCACGGAAGAAGGCGGTCGTTTGTTCATTGTCACTCTAATTCATAACTAATAAACTCTTAAAATTAATGGACTTCTTACATCAAATTTTTGGAAGCGATTTGCAAGCAGCCGCTTTAATTGTCCTGAACTTGATATTAATTGAAAGTTTGCTTTCAGTTGATAATGCCGCTGTTCTTGCAACGATGGTTATGGACTTACCAAAAGAACAACGAAACCGAGCATTACGTTACGGTATTTTGGGTGCGTACTTTTTTAGAGGGCTATGCCTAATTTTTGCATCTTGGCTTGTTACAATTTGGTGGTTGAAGCCATTAGGGGGATTGTATCTTCTTTATTTGACTTACGGTTTTTTCAAAGGCAAATCAACGCCAGATGACCCAACTGACGATTATGTGGATAAAAAAGCAAATTGGTTATATCGCCTCACGGTTGGCACGTTAGGTAATTTTTGGGCAACCGTAGCCTTAGTGGAGTTGATGGACTTGGCGTTTTCAATAGATAACGTTTTTGCAGCCGTAGCATTTACAGACAATATTTGGCTAATCTGTCTTGGTGTTTTTATTGGCATACTTGCTATGCGGTTTGTGGCACAGGGTTTTGTAAAACTGATGGAGAAATTCCCATTCCTCGAAACTATTGCATTTATTGTAATTGGAGTTTTAGGATTAAAACTAACTGTATCGTTACTAACTCATTATTTGCCCGAAGCGGCAATAAGTAAGTTTTTAGACGGAGAGAAAGCGGACATTTTTATTTCAATTTTTACAGTTGCGATTTTTCTCGTTCCTGTTTTGACTTCTCACTTTTTCAATGTTCCAAAGCAGAATACTACTGAGGGGAAAGTTACGAGGTGAACGTAAGTCGTTGAATGGCAATGAAATAAAAAATCGTCGAACAACGCACTCCCGACCATGCCGCCCAAAGCCCAACACGCAAAGCCAGCGCAGTGCGGCACGGGCGGGAGTGCCAACGTTAGCAACCCACCCCACCTCAGCTTGCAAAGCAAAAGTTCAATTTGCATTCGCTTGCCCATTGTACCACCTTCCTTAGCTTAGCCCATGCCTCTTTTTCCTCCCAAATCCGCAAACGCTCCCACCTCCCAAATATCCCCTTGCCCCTAAATAGTTTGGCATAATATTAGATGTGTTATTTTTATAATTCTCTAACTTTTTAAATCCCCTCATCATGAACAGTACAGTTCTAGCCATCCTCAAGATGCTTCAGGCTTTGAAAAAGATGTTTCAAAAAAATGAAGCCAAGTACACCGTCATTCCCGCATTCAAGCCCACGTTCACTGAAGTCACCGACCTCCTCACGGAGATGGAGGCCTTGCAATTGGTGGCCGTGGAGGAGACGAAGTCCACAAGGGAGGCCGTTGCGCAGGCAAGGCTTGAATTGGCGAATGCCACCCTGGAGGTTTGCAATCCAATGAAATCGCTGGCCAATAAGTTAAAGGATAAGGTGCTATTGAAAATGGTTTCCGTCAGCGCTACGTTCCTGACCAAAAAGCCATCCACATTGGTGATTCCCATCTGCCAGAATATCTATGACAAGGCCAACGAATTGAAGGAGCAGGCCAAAGACTATAATTTGACCGAGGCAAAGCTCAATACCATGAAGGACTTGTTGGCGGCCTTCAAGCTGAAATCGTCGGATGTAGGCACCTTGAAGGGCGAAATCAACACGAGCAAACGGGATGTAGAACGACTCGCCGATGATGCGATGAAAATAATACGTGGCCAACTCGACCCGATGGTGGCCAGCCTGAAGGATTCCGACCCCACTGCCGTGCAGCTTTGGAAGTCGGCCAGCCATATCAACAAGCCGCCTTCCACCCCCACCGAATTGTTGGCGATGGTGAAAACCGAGGATGGCGAAGCACAGCTTCCGATTGCCGAGGCGAATTTCTTTGCCATCAACGGCAAGACTTTCACCACCCAGACGAACGAGGAGGGCGTGGCTCAGTTCAAGCCGATTCCGTTCGGTGTTTACGACCTGAAATGCGAGGTGCCGGGCTATGAGCCTTTCCTCCTCAAGAAATTCAAAGTGGTGCGTGGTAAGGTTAACAAATTGGCCGTGACGCTGGTGAAGGCGGCCTGAGTGCTAACCAGTTGAAAATAAAACGCCCGATGCGGTCTGCGGACTGCATCGGGCGTCTTTGTTGGGTGGATGTTTGAGTGGTGTTTATTGGGGTTGCGTTAAAGCAATTTCCTCAAATCATACCCCAATAGGTCACTAAAAGACGGTGAGATTGTATCCTCTCCTTTGCCTAGCACATACTTGTGCCAAGTCTTGGCTTGGTAATTATAAACGAAACCTTCTGGCACGCCATATTCCTCTACCAACCCTTTCACCTTTTCAAAGTCCCGTTTGAAGCCCGTGTTGCCGGACACCTCGATGATGACCTTATTCTGCTGGGTCTGGTTGTCGAAGAGCAGCACGTCAGGGGTTGGGCTGGTCTGGTCTTCGTCAATCATTGTTTCAGGGAAAGGCTCAAATGGTATCAGCTTTTCGTCATAGAAAAGGTTGCCCAAGCGCATCATCAGCCTGCCGATGACCCTTTGGTGGGCTTTTGGTGCGTTTACTCCCATGTATATCGTGTTGTCGAACATAACTTCGAGTTGGATTTTGATGCTAATATAGGGGGTTTAGCCCAAATTGCTGGCTGTCTTTTGTAATTTTTTGCACAGGTGGCGCACCTCTTGTCACATAAATTATAGACGTAAGCTGCATGAACCCCAAAAATACCAACCCCAACCACTGACATTTATACGCCCAACCAACTGCCAAAAATCATCAACGCTCCCTCTCTTTTCTTCGACTTTGCGGCATTGTTTGAGACGTTAGATAATAGACTATAGACATTAGAGGGGCGTTGAATGTCATCAACCTATCTACCATCTAAAATCTATTGTCTAAAGTCTATCGTCTATAGTCCATTACCAACCATGCCACAACCAGATTCCAAATTAGAAGGCCTGCGCAAAGCTGCGCTCCAATACCATGAATTCCCCCGCAGGGGGAAAATCGAAGTCGTGCCCACCAAGCCCTGCGTTACCCAAGGCGACCTCTCCTTGGCCTACACGCCAGGGGTAGCACAGCCCTGCCTTGAAATAGAAAAAGACCCCTCGCTGGCACGGCGCTATACCTCCAAGGGCAACCTCGTGGCGGTCGTCAGCAATGGCACAGCAGTGCTCGGCCTCGGCAATATCGGCGCACTGGCAGGCAAGCCCGTGATGGAGGGAAAGGGCGTGCTGTTCAAACGCTTCGCCGATGTGGACGTGTTCGACATCGAAGTGAACACGGAAGACCCCGACGAGGTCATCCGCACGGTGCGGAACATTGCGCCGACCTTCGGCGGTATCAACCTGGAAGACATCAAGGCACCGGAGTGTTTTTACATCGAAGAATCGCTCAAACGGGAGCTGGACATCCCGGTTTTCCACGACGACCAGCACGGAACGGCCATCATCTCTGGGGCGGCGCTGTTGAATGCAGCTGAACTGGTGGGCAAGGAACTGGACAGCCTCAAAATGGTCATCAGCGGGGCGGGGGCGGCTGGCATCGCTTGCGCCAACTTCTACCTCACCTTGGGCGTGAAACTGGAAAACATCCTGATGACCGACAGCAAGGGCGTGCTCTGGGAGGGCCGGGGCGACGACGACAAAAACGCTTACAAGAAGAAGTTTTACCGGAAAACGGATGCCCGCACCATCGAGGATGCCATGCGGGGAGCCGATGCCTTTTGCGGCGTTTCAAAGGCCAACCTGCTCACGGCGGAAATGCTCCAAAGCATGGCCGACCAGCCCATTATTTTCGCCATGGCCAACCCCGACCCGGAGGTGGAATACCCCATTGCGAAGCAAACAAGGCCCGACGCCATCGTGGCCACGGGCCGCAGCGACTACCCCAACCAGGTGAACAACGTGCTCGGCTTCCCCTTCATCTTTCGGGGGGCGCTCGACGTGGAGGCCACGGCCATCAACGAGGAGATGAAACTGGCGGCGGCAAAGGCGCTGGCCAACCTCGCCAAGGAGGAAGTGCCCGACTCCGTTAAGCGGGCCTACGACGACATGGGCCTCAGCTTTGGCCCAGACTACATCATTCCAAAGCCCTTCGACCACCGGGTGTTGGTGGCGGCTTCGTCGGCGGTGGCAGAGGCGGCCATGCGCAGCGGCGTGGCGCAAAAAGAACTTGACCTCGTCGCCTACCGGGAGTCGCTGCGGCAGAAGGTGGACTGGTCGAGGGAGTTCATGCGCAATATTTACATCCAAGCAAAAAAAGAACCCAAGCGCATCGTGTTCCCGGAAGCCGACCACCCGAAAATCATCTGGGCGGCCAGCGAAATCGTTTCGGAGGGCTACGCCAAGCCCATTTTGTTGGCCAAAAGCAAGCACGAACTGTTGGAACACTTCGAGGCACTGCACCATAGTCCAGAGGGCATCGAAATCATCGAGCCGAAGAACTGGCCCTTGCGGGAGCAGTATGTGAAGGAGTATTATCGGCTGCGCCAACGCAAGGGCATCACGCAGAGCCAGGCCGATTTTGACCTTAGGAACTACCTATACTTCGGTGCCATGATGGTGCAGCAGGGCCACGCCGACGGCATGGTGGCGGGCGTCACGGCGAATTATATTGACGTGTTGCGACCGGCGCTGCGCATTGTGGGGGCGAAGGATAAGAACAAACCCGTGGCTGGCATTTACATGATGCAGCACGAACGCAAGACCTACGTCTTCGCCGATGCGGCGGTGAACATCAATCCGACGGGGCAGCAGTTGGCGGAAATCACCCTGATGGCCGTCGAGGAAATGGAGCGTATGCGCATCGAGCCAAGGATTGCGATGCTTTCCTTCTCCAATTTCGGCTCGGTGCGCTCGCCGGAAACGGAGAAGATGCGGGAGGCCGTGGAACTCGTCAGTGCCCGCCGCCCTGACCTGATGGTGGACGGCCCCGTGCAGCCCGACGTGGCCTTCAACCCAGAGCTATTGGCCGAGCATTATCCCTTTGCCAACCTCCGCCGCCGACAGCCGAACCTGCTCATTTTCCCGAACCTCGATGCCGCCAATATCAGCCTGCGGTTGGTGCGGCACATGAGCAGTGCGCATTCCATTGGCCCGCTCATCATCGGCCTTGCACGGCCCGTGCATTTGCTGGCAAAGAGCACCGAGGTGGACAATATCGTGAACATGGCAGCGATTGCGTCGGTGGATGCGCAGGAGGGGAAATGATTGCGGATTGCGGATTTCGGATTGGCACAACTCGGAAAGCTACTGCATAGTTTTTGACGCAGAGAGACGCAGGTTTTTCATGCTTTTCCACCCTGAGTGGGGTGGGCTTGTCGCTTATTTTACAAACCTGGCTGTTGGTAAAAATTGTATCCCCTCCAAATCACTAGGCACTAGTCACCAATCATTACTCGAAATACTTGTCGTAGGCACTGCCCCCGGGCTGCTTTTTCAGTTCGGGCAGTTCGAGTGGCTTCTCCTTGTTGGGCTTGCTTTCGATTTCCTCGAAATCAATCAACTCGCCTTGGCGTTCGGTTTCGTACTGCTGTTTGGCCTGCTTAAACTTCTTTTTCAGGATGGCCTTGCCAAACAGGAACGGGAACACCAGTGCATAGCCGAAAATGGTGAAGAGGATGGCACCAACGCCCAGCGGCCAGTTGGACTTCAGGGTGTTGCCAATCCATTTCAGGTAGTTCACCACCACCGTATGGTCAATGATGAGGGTGGCAATGAGCATCAACGGGGCGACGAAGGTGAGGGCAATCAAGGTGTACTTGACGATGAAGTACATGGCCACGATGAAGCCCACGAGGATGAGCACCCCTGTGATGCCGTCGAGCCTAAAACCAGATGTTTTGCGGTATGTTGTCATTTTTTTTGGATAATAAATGCTTGGTTTTCAACAGCAAATCTCTAATAAACAACGGTAAAAAGCATTGCCTTGTTTGTCAAAAAAACTAAAATTAGCCAGAATGCTGAAAAAGGGGATGGCCTGTAGCAAAAAATAGACAAATGGCGTCAAGGTTGCCCGATGATTTCCATCAACTCGTTGAGCATCATGGCAGTTGCGCCCCAGAGCACCCTACCCTCCACATCGAAATACGGGACGTTCTTTAAGGTTATTTGCGGTGCAATGCGGATGTCCGTCGTGCGGCGGATATGGGGCTGTTGGAAATGCGAGAGAGGTACCTCCAGTACTTGGTTCACTTCCTCGGCCTGCAATCGGTATTGAGGCGGAGCCTCCAGATAGCCCAAAAATGGGTGTACCTGAAAATTGCTGACGGGGATGTAAAGTTCCGTCAAGCCGCCGAGCACGGTCACCTTTTCCCGTCCAATTCCCACCTCCTCCTCGGCCTCCCGCAATGCCGTTGCGAGCATGGAAGCATCGTCTGGTTCGGCTTTGCCACCGGGGAAGCTGATTTGCCCGCCGTGGTGGTCACGGTCGTTGGCGTTCCGTTCAATGAGGACGATGTGCCATTGCCCCTGCTTCGGGAAAAGCACCATGAGCACCGCCGCCTGCTTGGCCTCGGCGGGTGCATCCACATAGTGCCGACGGGTAATATGCGCCATCTGCAAATGGGCAGGGCGACCCGGCAGCGGGGCATTTACCCTCTCGGAAATCTTATCAATCAGTTCGGTCATGCAAGGCTCTTTTTATGACTTTTCTCAGTTGACGACCAGATTTTTGTCACTGGCCAGGGCGGCGGCCACTTCTTCTTTTGTGGCCGGTCATTCGCCCGCAAAACAAACAACAAAACGCTGCTTTGTTCACAAGGGGGCGGATTTTTGATGGAATGCGGAGGTATTGCGCAGCAAACACTAAGCAGACCTTAGTTTATTGAAAAAAAATTTTTTTAGTAGTCGTAATTTAATAAGTTCACGGCTCGAATGTTCAAAAAATGATTTCGTCGTTTGTTGGGCCTTGTTCCCTTTTCCCAGCCAAATCGAGCCAAAGCCGAACACCCAACAGCGAATAACCAAATGCCTGTTTTGAAATTTCGAAATTGAGAAATTCGAAGTTGTTTGTTGCATCGCTGTTGCACTCCAATTTCCCAATTTCCCAATTTCCCAATTTCCCAACAGCCTCAACCAATATTTCATTATGACGTACGACACCAGCAACATCCGCAACGTCGTCATGCTCGGCCACCCTGGCTGCGGCAAGACGACCTTGGCCGAGACGATGCTCTTCGAGTCCGGCGGCATCAGTCGCAGGGGCACGGTGCAGGAACAGAACACCGTGTCCGACTACACCGACATCGAGCACGAGCGCGGCAATTCCATCTTCTCCACCCTCATGCACGACGACTGGAGGGGCAACAAAATCAACGTGCTGGACACCCCCGGCTCCGACGATTTCGTCGGCGAGGTGGTCGCTTCGTTGAAGGTTTCCTCCACGGCCCTCATGGTGCTGAACGCAAAGAGCGGCGTGGAAGTGGGCACCGAACTGCTTTGGGAATACGTTGAGAACTTCGATACGCCCTGCCTTTTCATCGTCAACCAACTCGACCACGAAAAGGCGGATTTTGATGCCACCGTGGAGCAGGCAAAGGCACGTTTCGGGAGCAAGGTGATGCCGTTCCAGTACCCATTGAATGCAGGTACCGGCTTCAACACCATCGTGGATGCCCTCCGCATGGTGATGTACGTCTTTCCCGCCAACGGCGGAAAGCCAGAGAAAAAACCCATTCCAGATGCAGAAAAAGGCCGGGCGGACGAGATTCACCGAGCCATCGTGGAGGCCGCCGCCGAGAACGACGACGCATTGATGGAGCGCTATTTCGAGGAGGGCAACCTCTCGGAGGCCGATTTGGCCGCAGGCCTAAAACTCGCCATCGCCAACCGTTCCATTTATCCGCTCTTTTGCTGCTCCGCAGCAAAGAACATGGGCAGCGGGCGCATCATGGGCTTCATCAACGATGTATGCCCATCGCCAGCCGAACGGGCCAGTGTCAAATTGGACGATGGCACTGAGCTGAAATGCGACGCCAAGGGCGAAACCACTATTTTCATCTTCAAGACCCACAACGAGCCACGGGTGGGCGTCATTTCTTATTTCAAGGTGTTCTCCGGCGTGCTGCACACGGGGGACGAACTCACGAACGCCGAGAACCGCACCGTGGAGCGCTTCGGCCAGCTTTACCTTGCCAATGGCAAGAACCGGGAGGCCACCGACCAACTGAAGGCTGGCGACCTCGGCTGTACCGTGAAGCTGAAAAACTCGCATACCAACCAGACGCTGAACAAAAAAGGCGTTGACCGTAGGATAGAGCCTATCAATTTCCCCAACTCCCGCATCGAGGTAGCCGTGCAGCCGCCCAACAAGAACGATATGGAGAAGTTGATGAAGGCGCTGCACTCCATTTCCGAGGAAGACCCCACGCTGAAGGTCATCCAGTCCGCTACCTTGAAGCAAACGATACTCGAAGGCCAAGGCCAGTTGCACCTCGACCTTGTGAAGCACCGCATTGAACAGGAGTTTGGAGTGAGCATGGAGTTCATCCGGCCCCGCATCCCTTACCGGGAGACCATTACGAAGGAAGCCAACGAGATGTACCGCCACAAGAAGCAGACGGGCGGCGCTGGCCAGTTCGCTGAGGTTCACATGCGCATTGAGCCTTACCATGATGGCATGCCCGACCCGCACGGCCTCACCACCCGCCAGAAGGACATAGAAAAACTGCCTTGGGGCGGCGAGTTGGCCTTCTACTGGTGCATCGTCGGCGGCTCGATTGACGCCCGGTTCTCAGGGGCCATCAAGAAGGGCGTGCTCCAAAAAATGGAGGAAGGGCCGCTCACGGGTTCCAACTGCCAGGACATCCGGGTGAGCATCTACGACGGCAAGATGCACCCCGTTGACTCGAACGATATGGCGTTCATGACGGCCAGCATCCAGGCCTTCCGGGCCAATTTCGAGAAGGCGGGCGCTCAAATCATGGAGCCGATTTACGACGTGGAAATCCTTTGCGACGGCGAGGTGATGGGCGACATCATGGGCGACCTACAGACCCGCCGGGCCATCATTATGGGCATGGATTCCGACGACCACTATCAGAAAATCATGGCCCGCATCCCGCTCGCCGAGATGTACCAATACTCTTCGACGCTGCGCTCCATTTCTCAGGGCAAGGCGAAGTTCAGCCGGAAATTTGCCGAGTACGCACCCGCCCCGCCGGACATCCAGCAGCGGTTGATTGCGGAGCACAAAGCGACGATGAAAGAGGAAGATTGATTTAGGGATGAGGAATTAGGTATGAGGTATGAAAAAGCCCGTGCGGAGATTTTCCGTCACGGGCTTTTTCGATTTAGTAAAATCTTTGTAGTTCGGCAGCAAAGATAAATCGGGCTGCCGCTACCCCCGGAAAGGTTGAATCAAAAAAAAACCTTCTCGGCGGCTGGCGGCTCCGCCGCCAGCCGCCGAGAAGGTTTTTTTTAGGGGCGGCAAATTGGCTTTTGCTAAGGCAAAAACCAATTTGCCGCCCCTTTAAGCAGTCCGTTTATCTGCCTCTGGCAGGTGCCCTTCCAGCGATATGTGGAACAACGCTAAATGGGTACTTAGCGGTCAATTTTGAGCAGTTGCTTTCCAAAACAACCCTTACTCCTTGATAAATTGTCCTATGGCCCTTCCCGATTTTTTGTCCAAGAGGATGAAATAATGGCCTGATGGCAGACTGCCCACCTCCACAGGTTGGTCTGGCGACCAGCGCATTTCCATTGATTTTTTTCCAAACGAATCCCAAACCGTTAGAATACCTGGCTCGTTGGCTTGGACGACTATGGTACTCGTGGCTGGGTTTGGCGTAATTGGCAGGTGCCCCATTTCAGGCGTTACGGCAATTGCCTCTTGGGTGGGTGAAACCGGGGTTGGGCATTCCCCTATCGTGTTGGGACAGTAGGTTCGGGAAAGCAGGGTGCAGTCCACCACAAAGGGGTTGGGGCGCCCGTCCTGGTAGCTGGCGATGCGCCAAGAACGCAGGGTTTCAAGGCTGTCGGCGGGGTCGAGGTAGTGCCATTCGCAAAGGGTCTGCATTTGTGGGGGGAAAAAACTGGGGTCAGCGGCATCCGCTTCCTGTTGGTACATGGTATAGAAGTAAAACATGGCCCTGGCCACGTTTCCCTTGTGGTCTTCCCTTGGTTCGAACAGGCCGTTCACCCGCTCGCTATACAGCTCAATGCTTTGGTCGGGCAGGTAGGTCTGTGTTTGGTCGAGGTAGTACCATTGGGTCGTCTGCACATCCGGGATTTCGGTGAAAGGGAAATTGTCCCTTGCGGTGTTGACGGCACTGCGTGCTGGGAACAAATGGTGCATGTCGCTTTCCGGGTTGCCGGTAGCTGCCCCTTTGGATTGTGGCCAGGTATGCTCGCAGTTGATGCCGTCATTGGTGCCGCCCATGAACAGCCAACTGGTCGGGTCTTCGCCTGGGGGCAAGTAAAGGCGATGCCCCGAATAGACGCATTGCACGCTGTCGTTCAAGTTGTAGATAAAACCATATAACGTGTCACGAGCCTGGCCATAACTGAGCACTGTGGTAGGCTTGAAATCATTCACGATTGCATCCAAAAGGTCTTGCCCCTGCAAATTCGGAAAAATGGTTTGGGCAAAAAGCGGCTTGCCAAAAACAGCTAACAGGATTATAATGAACAGTTGTCTGAAGTGCATCACAGTAAATTGGGGCGCAAGTTACTGTCATATCAAGTGCGGGGCAAGTAGTGTGTAGGAGTGAAATAGAGGAGCGTGACCACACAAACAATTTTAAGGCGAGCCTATCAACTCGCAATTGCCATACTTGCCCATTTATGCTGCGAGTGATGTTGGCCTGCTCTGAGCCAATTTCAAAAGCGGTTTTCGCCATTTGCCAACATTTATCGAGTAGTTTCTCATGGCATGTGGTTCTGTTTTTCAATAGTTAACGCCAGTTGCGGAGCACCATGAAATCACCTCAGTAACCACACCCCATACCATGAATGACCAACCCATAGCAATTGGGCACCGCCTCAGCGAGGCACTCATCAGGCGGGAAGCTGATAGTGCCCACCCATAAGTTTTGCTCAGTTGCTACGCTCCAAGTGTATTCGGGCACCGGGCAGAGGTACTGCACGGAGTTCCATTTGAAATTCGATTTGCACAACTGCCAGTTGGAGCGGATTTGGATGTAGCCGAGTTCGGGTGCCCAAGTAGTCTGTGTGCCGAGGTTAAAGCATTCGTCCCAAAGCCCCGTCCAGTACACGTTCTGTTTGCTGTCAATGCAAAGGTTCACACTGTACATAGTGGCATTGCTGCAGTTGTCCGCTACGAGTTTTCTTTGCCTATTCGCATTGGTTTCCATGTTTGATACCAGCTTCAATGCAATAGATACGATGACCGCCAATGTGATTATTCGTTGCATAGTTGATACTAAGAGGCTATAAACGCCTTATATCGTGGCAATATTAGCTAATTTTTATCAATTGTGCACTTTTTTATGGAATTTGATTCATTTTGTAGCAATTCCGCAATTTATCATATCAGTCTTGACTGCGGGCCATGCGTTTAGGGGGCCTATCACATACAGCAAAAGGGCTGACGAAATGATAAGGCAAAGACAAAAGCCCCTAACGGCTATAAATTTTCTAATAGCATCAAGCTTTTTTGAGTTGATTTAGGAATTTGGTTAGGTTTGAAATGGCATAGCACAGATTACCACGAAATAAATCAATTGTCTATTTTCATGGAAATCCCTTAGGCACCGTGCCGATTTCAAAACTTTCGCCATGTACCTGGGCAACAACATCTTCATGATACGCACGCATTGGAAAGAATCGCAAGAAGTCTTTGGCCGCCGCTTTGGCGTGGGCAGGTCCTTGGTGAGCAAATGGGAGGGCGGTGAAAGCGACCCCGGCGTATCGGTGCTCGTTCAGTTGGAAGGACTGACGGGTGTTCCTTTCGCAAGGCTGGTTGGCGAGCGGCTGGCTCCCGAAGACCTTTCCAGCTACCAAGGGCAAAAAGAAGATTGGTCTGTGGCAGTGAAAGACCCGGAAGAAGACTCCGTCCCGAGGTACAAAGTGCAGAGCAGCCCTGCCAGCAACAGCAACGACGAGCTGCTGGAAGCATTAAAGGCCCTACGTATGGCCCTGGAAGCCGAGCGTGAAATCGCAGCTGCCGAGCGGGCTGAGAACGCCCGTTTCCGAAAGGAGTTCGAGCTGATGAAGAAACGGCTGGAACTGATGGACGCAGAACTGTTGCGGCTGGCGGGGAAGAAAAGGTAACCCTTTACTTGAAATACCTCCCCAATTCCCCCTCAAAATACTTCATCGCATTCATCACCGGCAGCGGGATGCCCCCGCCGAGGGCGCAGAGCGAGCCTTTTTTCAGGGTGTCCAACAGGTCGTTGAACAGTTCGATGTCAATCTTGTAATCGCTGGACTGGGCCTTTTGCAGCAGCTCCTTGCCCCGCACCGAACCGATGCGGCAGGGGAAGCACTTGCCGCAGCTCTCGTGGGCGGTGAAGGCGAAAAGGTGTTCGAGATACGCCACCATCGGGTAGTCCTCCGGTACGCTGACGACGCTACCGTGGCCGAGCAGGAAGCCGTTTTGAGCGAAGCTCTCGAAGTCCACCGTCAGGTCAAATATCTTGCTGTTGGGCACGAGGCCGCCCAACGGCCCGCCAATGTGCAGTGCCTTGGTCGGGCGACAGAAGCCACCGCCAAGTTCATCCACCACCGTGGCCAGCGGGGTGCCCATGTCCACCTCATAAATGCCGGGGCGGTTGAAGGCACTGTCCAAGGAAACGAGCTTGGTGCCCGTGCTGCGCTCCGTCCCGATTTTGGCGAAAGCCTCGCCACCGTTTTTCACGATGAAATGAAGGTTGGCCAGTGTCTCCACGTTGTTCACGACCGTCGGCTTGCCGAAAAGGCCGTAGTTGACAGGGTAAGGCGGGCGCACCCGCACCTCTGGCCGCTGCCCCTCGATGCTGGAGAGCAGTGCCGTCTCTTCGCCGCAGATATAGGCGCCACGGGCTTCTATGATTTTGAACTCAAATTCGAAGCCGCTGCCGAGGATGTCCTTGCCCGTCAGCCCGGCGGCGGCGAGGTCGGCGATGGCCTGTTTCACCGTTTCAATGCTTTCTGGGTACTCGAAGCGGATGTACATAACGCCACGGCTGGCTCCTGTCACGTAGCCAGCGATGAGCAGGCCGACGAGCACTGCAACGGGTTGATGTTCAAGCAGATAGCGATCGGAATAGCTGCCGGGGTCGCCCTCGTCGGCATTGCAAACGATATACTTCTGGTCGGCTTCGGCCTTGCGGCAGCCGTCCAATTTGATGGCAATGGGGAAGCCCGCCCCTCCCCTACCCCGCAGGCCCGATGCTTTTATTTGCGCAAGCACCGCTTCGGGTGAGCTGGCGAACATGGCGGTCAAATCATTGCGAAGCGCCTCCAAACTGGCAAACGGACGGGTGAGGATGCCCGCCCCGATGGCCTCCACATGGTAGTCGTCCATGCAGCCCACGCAGCCCGATTGGTCGAATGGCGGCAGGTTGCCGCCGGAGTAGTTGTGGCCGTCGTAATGGAAGGCGCTGTTCTCGTGGCAGCGGCCTAGACAGGTCATCTCACCGATTTCTTCTTCCTTGAAATGCTGCCGCAACTGCTCCTTCAGCCCCTCCTGCGTGCCCGCCACAAGGCAGGCGCTGCCGTTGCAGACATAGACCTTCTTGCCCTGGTTGCTGGGGCGGGTGAAATCGTAAAACGTGCTGGCCCCATATACGGCGGCATCGCCGACGAGGTACTGTTCGGCCAGTTTTGCGGCCTCGTTTTTATCCAAAAAGCCCTGGGCTTCGGTTAGGTTGCCAATGGCCTCGAACAGGTTGTCGATGAGGCCCTTTCTGCCGGACAAGGCGGTGAGATTCTTTGACATGAGAACACTAATTGGTTAGGCGGTTTGAGGGGTTTGATTTGTTTGATGCGTCGGTTCGTACTCCTCAAACCCATCAAACGGCTCAAACGAAAAAATCAGGAGCGCCAAATTAGGGAAATGTTCGTGGCGGGAAAATTTCGGGCAAAAGATTTTTGGTCGTATCACTGCATCTTCTCTGGCTCGAACTTGATGCCCCAATGTTCAATATACTCCTCAATTGGGCCAAGGCCCACTTCCGCCCGCCGTTTGTTGACGTTGAAGGGGTCTTCCAAGGGGTATATCTCGTAGCCTGACTTGTCCTCTTTTAGCCGCATCTGCGAGCCATAGACTTGCTTCACGCCCCGGTTCATGTTCATGCGGTCAATGAGGTAGGCCCAGTTGCCCATCGAGGTCTTGCCTTCCCTTGCAGCCTGCTCCACCAAGGGGTAGTACCGTTCTTGGTACTCATTCGGGGCGTGTTGGATGACGAGCCAAGCCGTGTTCGTTTCGGATTTCCCTACCACTTCCGGGCCGGGATACCCTCCAGTTTTTTGGATAATGGCCGCCAATCGAAGTTCGTTCACGCTGTCCACCTGACGGAAGGTCATGCCCGGCCAGTAGTATTTGTTGCCTGCGCAATCCGATGCATTTGGAAGTCTGCTCTCGGAGCGGATGAATTGGTCGAAATGGTGGATTTCTGCCATTTCGGCCTTCAATCGGTAATCGTACTGCGGCAAATGGCGCACACAAGCCCTTTGCAATGATGCCCAGTCGAGGAAGGGGCGGAAGCGGTACAGTTCCGAACTTTCGTCAAGCACCAGTTCGCAGAGGTCGGCTGGGTTATTTTCAGCGCATTTCTGCAACCAATGGTTGGCGCTGGCAAATTCCCCTGTGTGCAGGTAGGACTGTGCCAACCGATATTTGGGTCGAAATGCCTCGTCCGTCACCTCCAATGCCAGCTGGTAGAAATAAATGGCCTCTCGATGGCTCCCTGCCTCGAAGAACTCATCCCCTGCATCTATGTTGCGGATATAGGCAGGCTCGGTCGTGACGTATTGCTTCGTTTGCGCCGACAATAGGCACGGGCAACAAAAGGCAAGGAAAAGGACTGGCTTCATGCTGGGCGCTGGTTAGTTGCACAAAGATAATGGCATAGCTGGACGCCAAGAAGTGAGGCTTTCCAACTTGAAAACATGCAGTTTAATCCTGTGAAAACCCTATTTTTGCTAAAAATAAACGGTTCATGTCCACATCCATTCCATTGCGGGCGCACAGGGAGGAGTCCTTTTTCAAAGTGACTGATTTTGAAAAAAAACTGGAAGGCAGAGAGTTTGCCCTGCTCGACAAGAACGTGCTGCTCTACCGGGACAAGGCAGGCGAATACGTCCTATTGACCATCAAGAGCAAGAGCACCTACACCGTGGATGACTACATGAAACTGCCCGAAGGAGCGCCTTACGAACTGCTAAACGGAAAACTCACTTATACGCCATCACCTAAATCCCCTTATCAAGATGCCTCCGGCAACCTGTTTGCCTTGCTTTGGTTTTTCGTAAAGCGCCATAAACTTGGCATCGTTTACCATGCTCCTTTTGATGTTCACCTTGACCAAGAAAATATCGTGCAGCCCGACATCCTATTCCTTTCCAATGCCCGAATGGATCGCCGCAAGGATTTCATCTACGGTGCCCCCGACCTAATGGTTGAAGTCCTATCTCCTGGCACCAAGAAAAAGGACCAAAAGACCAAGCTGACACTCTACGAAAAACACGGCGTACTTGAATACTGGCTCGTGGACACGGACAAACGCACCATCGAAGTGCAGGTGGCCAAGGATGGGAAGTTCACCAAAAAAGCTTTGCTGCACGAGGGCGATACGCTTGTGTCGGAGGTAGTGACTGGATTTGAGGTGGGGGTTGGGGAGGTGTTTGGGTGAGGGCTTTATTTATCTGTTTACAACTTCAATGAGTCCTATAACCTCTAATGACGTTAATCCATAGTCAAATCTAATTCAATGAAAGCTATATTGCTATTATCGTTCATTTTCCTCACAAGTTCTATTGCTATAAGCCAGACGATACCTTATGTTTCAGAGGATGAATGGGGGCGCTTAATAGAGGCACTTGAAAATGAAGACTGGGCGACTGCTGAAAAATTGTCTTCCAAAGCACTGGAGCGAGTGCCAGTTGATAGCTCTGAGACTTATATGCCTGCAGTTTTTAGGTATATGAATCTGCTTACTATATCAGCTTTGATGAATGAAGGGATATATTCCAAGGATGAAGCTATCAAACTGGTAAAGCCTTATGAAGGGCATTTTATGGTATTGGCTGGGCACCCAATTTCCACAGGTTTTTGCCATAATTGTGTCACTTTGGCCGAGGACAGACCAAATACGCTTAGCATCAACTCAACCAACAAAAAGGCGACAAATATTTACACATTTGAGTACATAACCTTGACTGAAGGCATTACGGAAAACGAAATCAAGCAATTGGAAGGCAAGATTGGCACCTGCATGGGAGTGCTTGATTCGGTGACGGTCGAGGGTTTTTCATTCAAACGATTCACCCTTATGCTTAACAATGGAGAACTTTTTATTGAGTGATGCAGGAAGGGAAGGAATCATTCAGATATGTTGAGGTGGAAAATCATGGCCACCTTCCCCCTCCTCCTCCGCCCGAAAATACCCCTCCACCTTCCCCGCCGCCGCCTTCCCAATCGCCTTCTCCACCTCCTCCGCACTCGCCTCCCGCATCTTCTTCACCGAACCGAAATGCTTGAGCAATTTCTCGGCGGTCTTCGAGCCGATGCCGGGGATGTCTTCCAGTTCCGTTTTGGTGAAGTCCTTCGAGCGCTGGTTGCGGTGGAAGGTGATGGCAAAGCGGTGCGCCTCGTTCCGGGCCTGCTGTATGAGCTTCAGGCTCTCCGATTTTTTGTTGATGTAAAGCGGCACCGAGTCGCCGGGGAAGAAGATTTCTTCGAGGCGCTTCGCAATGCCAACGACAGTCACTTCAGGGATGAGGGGTGAGGGATGAGGGATGATAGCCCCAGAGTCACCCTTCATCCCTGATTCCTCATTCCTCATCCCTTTTTCATCCCTAATTCTGATGCCCAATGCTTCAAGGCTTTTCACAGCGGCGCCGAGTTGGCCTTTGCCACCGTCAATGATGATGAGTTGCGGCAGGGTTTGGCCTTCGGCCAAGAGGCGCTTGTACCTTCGGTAAACGACTTCCTCCATTGTGGCAAAGTCGTTCGGGCCGACGACCGTTTTCACGTTGTAGTGGCGGTAATCGCCCTTGCTGGGCTTGGCGTTCTTGAACACCACGCACGACGACACGGGGTAGCTGCCCTGCATGTTCGAGTTGTCGAAACACTCGATATGGAGCGGCACGTCGGCCATCTGGAGGTCGCTCTGGAGGGTGCGCAGGATACGCTCGGCACTGGTCTGCTTGCCCGTTTGCGAGGCTTCTTCCTTCTTTTTTTGAAGGAGGAAAAAATGCACGTTCTTCTCCGAGAGTTCGAGCAGCTTCTTCTTGTCGCCGATTTTGGGCACGGTGACGGTCATGCTGGCATCGGCCACGGGGATTTCCATCGGCACGATGATTTCCGAAGCAATGCTGTTGAACCGCTCCCTGATTTCGGGAATCACGAAAGCCAGCAGGTCGGCCTCGTCGTCGTCGAGGTTCTTGACCATCTCCTGCGTCCAGGTATTGATGATGGCCCCGTGCACGACCTTGATATAGTTCACGTAGGCGTTCTTTTCGTCGCTGGCGATGCTGAACACGTCCACATCCCGGATGGTGGTGCTCACGACGGTGCTCTTGCCCTGATAGTCCTCAAAGGCGAGCAGTTTCTCCTTTATTTGCTGGGCTTTTTCAAACTCCATGCGCTCGGCGTGGTGCGCCATGAGTTGCTGGAAGTGGCGCTTCACCGGGCCAAAATTGCCCCGCAGCATGTTCTTTATCTGCTCGATTTTGTCGTTGTAGTTCTCTTCCGTTTCAAAGCCTTCGCAGGGGCCTTGGCAGTTCTTGATATGGTATTCGAGGCAGACCTTGAACTTGCCACGGGCAATGTTTTCCTCCGTCAGGCTCAGTGCGCAAGTGCGCAGCGGGAACAGTTGTTTTATCAAATCCAGAATCGTTTCTACCCGCTGCTTGGAGGTGTAGGGGCCGAAGTAGGTCGAGCCGTCCCGTATCACCCGCCGAGTGAGGAAGACCCTTGGGAACCGCTCGTTTTTGATGCAGAGGTAGGTATAGCTCTTGCCGTCCTTCAGCATCACGTTATAGGGCGGCTGGAAGCGCTTGATGAGCGTGCTTTCCAGCAGCAGGGCGTCCGCTTCGGTGTCCACCAGCGTCATTTCGATGCGGTGGGCGTGCTTCACCATGACACGGGTCTTATAGGCCATGTCCTTGGTGTTGGAGAAGTAGGAGGAGAGGCGGTTCTTGAGGTTCTTGGCCTTGCCGACATATAGCACCTTGTCCTCGCTGTCGAGGAAGCGATAGACGCCAGGGTCGTGCGGCCAGTTGGGCAGGAGTTTTTTATAGTCGTCGGTGGTCATGCGGGATTGGGAATTGGAAATTGGAAATTGGAAATTAGAAATTGAGAAATTGAGAAATTGGGGAATTCACGTCATAAAATTAAGATGCGTCGGGCAAAATTAGTAGAAACCCTATTTGCTGTAGGCGCAAAGTTCAGCTTTTGAAATTGGTCGAAAAATCAGGTTTTTGATTTTTTGCGAAGCTATGTTTTTACTACACAAAATTTCTACTTTCGGCCTTGAGAATCGGGGTGCGGGCTGTTCATCCCTCATCCCTCGTACCTCATCCCTTTTATGAAGACACCTTCCAGCAGGCTCTACGACCTCATCAAGTCGCTCACCAGTGCGGAGCGGCGGTACTTCAAGCTGTACGTCAGCAGCAAGGACGCCAACAGCAACAAGTACGTGCAGTTGTTCGATGCCATCGTGGTCAGCGACCGGTTCGATGACGAACACCTGGCCAAGATTGTCTATGGCGGGCAACCCGTTGAGACCCGCAAGTACTCGGAACTAAAGTCGTACCTGTACGAGCTGGTCATCCGCAGCCTTCAGTCTTTCGATGAAAAAACCTCGGTGGACTACCGATTGAAGAACCAGTTGCTGGGCGTGCGCGCCCTGTTTAAGCGCTCGCATTTCGAGGACTGCAAGGCGATTTTGGCGAAGGTGAAAAAAACGGCTGCGGAATACGAAGACTTCAAGACGCTGGTGGAGGTGCTGGATTGGGAGAAGAAGATTGCTTATACGCAGAACGACTTCAATTTTTTGGACAAGGAGATGGAGCGCATCATGCAGGAAGAAAGGGACTGCATCGAAAAACTGTCCAATATCTCCGCCTATCGAAGTATTTTCTTCAAAATTTTGGTCAGTATCAGGAAGGATGTGTCGAGGAGCGCTTCGCAAAGGGAGGTGTTGGCCACGCTCATCCAAAGCCCTTTGATGAAGGAAGAGGCTTTGGCCGATTCTTTTGTAGCTAAGGTCTTGTATTATCGCATACTTTCCATCTACAATTTTTCCAATTCGAATTTTGAAGCGTTCTATGAGGCTTCCGCAAAACTGATAGAACTGTTAGGGCAAAACAGTTTGATTTTGCAGGAAGATGTTTCGGAGTACATCGCCGCATTAAGCAACCATATCGTCAGTTGCGGTAGGCTTGGCAAGATAGCTGAGGTAAGGGAGACCCTTGATAAATTGATAGCCGTGAAGCCGATAACCGATGATGACGAGGCAAAAATCAACCGTCAGTACTATATGAACAAGTTCCGTCTTTGCATCAGTACAGGCGAGTTCGAAGAAGGAGCGAGGGAGTTAAGGCAGCATCAAAAGATTGGTGGGGTACAGGATAAAGAGCAGTACGTCAAAAGCACTTTCTACCTGCAATATTTTTGCATCCATTTTGGCAATGGCCTCTACGATGAGGCCTTGAAAAGCCTGAACGAATGGCTAAAATTATCTGAAAACGTAGAGCGGAAGGATTTGCAGAGCTTAGCCCGGATCCTAAATTTGATAATCCATTATGAATTGGGGAATACGATGCTGCTCGACAGCTTGTTGAGGTCAACCTACCGCTACCTGAACAAGGCGAACAGGCTTTCAGAATTTGAACGGAAAATGATGACTTTTATCCGGGAGGTAGGGAAACCGCACTCAAAGGGCGAGACACAAAAAATCCTCGAAACCCTGAAACAGGACTTTGAGGATTTGTCAAGACAGCCGTCCTACGGTGTCTTTGAACTCTTTGACATCATCTCGTGGTTGGAGAGTAAAATCAACAACAAACCATATGCGCAAGTGGTAAAAGAAAGGTTTTTGCGTCAATCAACGCACCTTGGAACCAGAAGTTAGACCAACTTTTGGCGATTCGGAAGGGCTGGACTGAAAATTTGTCTCTCTAATAACCACATCATCCCAGTTGATATAACCCACAGAGCCTGTGTCGGTCGGCACGTATGCTTTGCCGCCTTTCACTTCGATGCTCTCCTTTGTATTGAGGGCTTTGCCCAAAAAATCGTTGAGTTGCTTAGTTGTAGCCATTTTATACGAGTTTTAAGTAAGTGTAAAGGTAGAAAATTTCAAGGTGAAAAATAGGGTACGCAACAGCCAAGGCCAAACCATAAATTTCCAAAAATCAGAATTCTGATTAACGATGTTCGGGCAATTTTGCGCAACTACAAAGTTAAATTGGAACAGTTGAATTGTCAACCCTGTTGAATGGTTGCGTCAGGTAGGCTGCAAAAAACGGTGACAGTGTTGCTTCACCGTAGGCGTGACGCCTCGAAGGGCAGCAAATTGTTTTTTTGCTGCACCTTCATTCATTTTCCAAACTAAGGTCGAACCGCTTTCTCACTTCGTCCACCAGCGGGTTCACGGCCCGCATGGCGTGGTACTTCTCGCTGTCGGTAAGGCGCTTGGGTTTGGCGGGGGCGGCATTGGAGCGGCTGGGGTCGAGCTTGATGGAAAGGGCAAGCAATGGGGCATGAAGCTGTTTCCGAAGGAAATCCATGAGCATGGACTCTTGCCGCACGGTGTTTTCGGCAAGCGAAGAACCGACGGTCACCATCACCTGCTCAGGGTTGATGTCAATCTCGGCACCCCGAAGGATGGTCTTCACGGAATCTTTATCAATGGACTCGATATAGGCGGCCCACGCCTCCTTCAGGTCGTCCAATGTGAGCTTGGGTGCCTGCGCTGGGCCGTTGTTGGCTTCTTGCTCCGCAATTTCTTCATGGATGCTCTGCAAGGAAACCGATGAAAGCCCCGGCAGGCCCGTTTTGCGCAGCAGCCCAGTTGGCGGTGGCGCTGCTGGCTCGATGGGAGGTTCCTTCACCGTGACCGATTCAACTGGCAGGGGCGGCACTACTTCCGCATAGCCCGGTGGTGGCGCTCCATTTAGTATTGGTGTGGGTTCTGGCGATTTGCTATTTGACTGCACAGTGCCAGTAGTCTGCCGTCCACCGTCCACCGTCTGCCGTCCACCGTTGCTCAGGTCAGGAGTTTTTTTTTCAACCCCAACTGCCGATGGCGAACCGCTGACCGCCAACTGGACAGCTTGGTTTGCGTAGCACATTTTTATCAAATACAACTCTACATGCAGCGGCTTTTGGCGGGCCATCTTGAAGTTGATATCACAGTCGTTGCAGAGGTTCAGGGCAGTAAGCAGGAAGGAGGTCGGAGCCAGTGCGGCCTGTTGGCGGTAGCGTTCCCGAAGGTTGTCGCTCACTTCGAGGAGGCGCAGCGTTTCGGCGTCCTTGCACACGAGCAGGTTGCGCAGGTGCTCCGCAAGGCCGTTGATGAAATGGTCGCCCTCGAAGCCATTGCGCAGCACCGAATCCCAAATGAGCAGCACTTGCCGTAGGTCTTCGGTGAGCAGGGCGTCGGTCAGGCGGAAGAAGTAGTCGTAGTCGAGTACGTTCAGGTTGGTGATGACGTCCTCGTAGGTTATTTTTTTGCCGGAGGCACTGGTAATCCTATCGAAAATGGAGAGTGCGTCCCGCAATGCGCCATCCGCTTTTTGGGCGATGATGTGCAGTGCGTCACCTTCTGCCTCAATCCCTTCGGCGTCGCAGATATGTTGCAAATGCGCCACCATGTCGGCCACCTGTATCCGCTTGAAGTCGAAAATCTGGCAGCGGCTGAGGATGGTCGGGATGATTTTATGCTTCTCGGTAGTGGCGAGGATGAAGATGGCGTAGCTCGGCGGTTCCTCCAATGTTTTCAAGAAGGCATTGAAGGCGGCCTGCGAGAGCATGTGAACCTCGTCAATGATGAACACCTTGTATTTGCCCTGTTGCGGCTGGAAGCGCACCTGCTCCACGAGGGTGCGTATGTGCTCGACGCTGTTGTTGCTGGCGGCGTCGAGTTCCATGATGTTGAAGGAGGCGTTCTCGGAGAAGGCTCGGCAGCTTTCGCACTCGCCGCATGGCTCGTAGTTGGCCGAGATGTTCTGGCAGTTGAGCACCTTGGCGAGGATGCGGGCACAGGTCGTCTTGCCGACGCCACGTGGGCCACAGAACAGGAAGGCATGGGCCACATGGTCGGTCTGCAACGCTTTTTTCAGCGTCTGCGACACGTGTGCTTGCCCAACGACATCCTCAAAGCGAAGGGGGCGGTATTTTCTTGCGGATACTACGAAAGCCATTTTTGAAGTTGGCAGTTTTACAGTTGGCAGTTTGCAGTCAGTCGTTTAGTTTACAGTCTTTAAGTCTCTTGCCGTTCACTCGGCCTGACTAAACAACTGTCTAACTGACTGCACACTGCCAACTGGCGACCTGTGGACTTAGGAACAAAGGTAGGAAATTAACTCCGGCGCAAGGCAAGCCACCAAGCAGCGGTTTTGTTTCTTTTTTTCCACATCGCTCAACCCAAGGTTTAGGAAACTGTTAAGGTTCTCAGATGAAAAGCTGTATTGACACACAATTGGCTAATTTCACGCCCGATTTCAAAAATCCTTTTCACATATAACTAAATCAACATGAAAAAATTTATCCTGACACTTTCAGCTTTGGTGGCAATTGGCGTTTTCAGCGTGGCCACTGCCCAAATCAAGACGCCTGCGGCCAGCCCGACGGCAAAAATCACGCAAAACGTCGGCTTGACAGATGTGACGGTCGAGTACAGCCGCCCCAGTGTAAAGGGCCGCACCATTTTTGGTGGCCTTGTGCCTTTTGGTGAAATGTGGCGCACAGGTGCCAACAAGAACACCATTTTCACCTTCAGCGCTCCGGTGAAAATCGGCGGCAAGGACCTCAAGGCTGGCAGCTACTCGCTGTTCACTGTGCCTGGTCAATCGGAGTGGGACATCATTTTCTACACCGACACCGAAAACTGGGGCGTACCGCAAACATGGGACGCCACCAAAGAGGCTGCCCGTTTCAAGGTGAAATCCGAGAAAATGGACTTCAACATCGAGTCGTTCATGATTGACCTCGGCGACCTCACCAATGATGGCTTTACCATCGGTATTGGCTGGGAAAAGACTTGGGTGAACATCCCCGTGAAACTGACCACCGACGAAGTGGTGACCGCCTCCATCACCAAGACGATGGCCGGCCCAAGCAGCGACGACTACTATTCTGCTGGCCGTTACTATTTCGATTCGGGCAAGGACCTGAAGCAGGCCTATGACTGGATTCACAAATCCAACGAAATGGATGGCAAAGAGCCTAAGTTCTGGAAGCTGCGCCAAGAATCGCTCGTGCTGGCCGCCCTCGGCAAGTACAAAGATGCCATTGCGGTAGCAGAAAAATCAAAGACACTGGCCGTTGAAGCAAAGAACAAGGATTACGAGCGCATGAACACGGCTTCCATTGCTGAGTGGACGAAGAAGTTGTAAGAAACTTTTTTAAGCTGTAGCTTCTCGCATTAAAAAAACATAGGCCTCCCATTCGGTCAATTGCCAAGTGGGAGGCTTTTTGTTTTTATGTGACTGCCATGTTGCGGTTCCGTCAAAATGCTCGTCGTTGAAACACGGGCATTGAAGGATAATACGCCTCCATTTTTCAAAAAAACAAAACAGGTTGCTTTCTTTGCTGTTTCATTGGCATTGCAAAAACATTGTTCACCTTAAAACACGATTAAGATGATGATATACTATGTGCTTACGATTGGCCTATCGCTGGTGGGCATGGTCGTCAGCGGAAGACTGAAAAGCAAGTTTGCGCACTATGCACAGTTTGGCCTGCGGGCCAATCTCAGCGGTGCGGAAGTAGCCGAACGGATGCTGCGCCACTACGGCATCAACGACGTGAAAATCACGATGGGGCAGGGCTTCCTGTCTGACCACTACAACCCGATGACGAAGACCGTGAACCTCAGCCCAGATGTTTACCAAGGCCGCAGCATTTCGGCGGCAGCCGTTGCAGCACACGAATGCGGCCACGCCGTGCAGCATGCCAACGCCTATGCTTGGTTGAAGATGCGTTCGGCCCTCGTTCCAGTTGTGAACGTGGCAGCTATGGCGCAGCAATGGCTGTTGTTGCTCGCCTTGGGCCTGTTCGGTGGTTCTGGCAATAGCACGATTTTGCTCATTACCATCATTGCCTTTGCTGTCACGGCTGCCTTTGCCTTCATCACCCTGCCAGTAGAGTTCGATGCCAGCCGCCGGGCGCTGGTTTGGCTCGAAGAAAGTGGCACCGCCCGTGGCGAGGAGCACGAAGGCGCCAAGGATGCCCTCAAATGGGCGGCTATGACCTACGTCTCCGCCGCATTGTCTTCACTGGTGATGCTGGTGTTCCTTGTGCTCCGCTTCATGGGGTCGAGCCGGGAGTGATTGATGTTTAACATCAATCTTGGAATGTTCCAGATTCCAAGCGTTGGGTTCACTCAAAAAGGGGTTCATCGGCTTTGCTCCGCAAAGCCGATGAACCCCTAAAAAAACAGGGGCGGCGGCATCTTCGATGCCGCCGCCCCTGTTTTTTATCGTGAGCCAAATCAATGCCCCCCTATCACCTCTGGCTTGTACCCGCCCCTTCCCTTGAAGTAGAAAATAAGGCCGATATAACAAAGCAGCATGACGATTGGCAGGATGGCCACCGTTTTCAGCGCCGACTTTTTGGCATCGCCCTGAATGGTGGCGACGGCAGCTTTGTCGGCATCGGGTGCAGCGTCGAGCTTGGCTTGGTCAATGCCCATGTACTTTCCGAAGAAACTTTCCTTTTCCGTTGTCACATAGGTGCTGTGCAATTGGGTGCTGTTCGCAGCGTCGTAAGCGGCGGTCTGGGCGTCCACTTGTTTGTCCTGCACGTTGCCGAGGAACGGTCCGCCCACGATGCCAGCGGCCAACATGCCCACAGCGGCCACGCCGTTCAGTGTGAGGGCGCCGCCTTTCGGGAATTGCTCCGCAACGATGCCCAAGGAAGTTGGCCAGAAGAAGCTTTTGCCAACGGCATAAATCGTTGCCGCCAGAAGAATCATGCCGCCCGTTGCACCAGAAAGCAGGTAGAGGCCGAGTGCCGCCAAGGCTGCACAGGTCGCCAACAGGCCGATGGGCGATAGTTTATGGATGATTGGCCCGCCGAAAAAGCGCAGCAGCATCATCAAAAGGGCTGTATAAATCAGTACCCAGCCGCCGCTGATGCCCATTTTCCCCATCTCGCCCGCCATGAGGTCGGCGCTCCAACTGTCCACCCCAAGCTCGGTGATGGCCAACGGAATCATGATGAGCAGCATGACGATGAACAGCGGTTTGCCCAAAGATTTGGTGTAGTACCCGAATGCGCCCGTTGCCAGCAGGATGACGACCCAAGTGGCCACGTTGCCAAGGCCGAAGATGACGCCCAACTGTTTGAACACCATCAAACTGATGATGAAAGCGCCCAGCACACCTACTTCCTTGAGCATTTCCTGATAGCTCACGCCAGCGGCCACCCGCTCGTGTACGGGGAATTTTTTGTTCCAAAGCAGCACGGCATAGAGGATGGTCGGGATGAAAATCAGCCCCACTTTTACTTGCCAGCCCACGCTTGCGCCCATCATCATGAGCAGGATGCCGCCCAGTACCATACCGCCCGGCCAGCCAGCGTGCAGGATGTTGAACCACTTGGTCTTGTCGTTGCGGAAGATGGTGCCCACCACGGGGTTGATGTACGCCTCCACCGTGCCGTTGCCAAGGGCACAGATAAAGGTACCGATGTAGAGCATGGTGTAGTCCTTGGCCGTGATGGTGACGATGGCGCTCACGACGTGGCAGATGAGGCCGATAATCATGGCCATGCGGTAGCCGATGCGGTCAATCACGAGGCTGAACAGGACGATGCTGATGGCAAACGGCCAAAGGCCGACGCCGAGGAGTTCGCCCTTCTGGGTCTCCGTCAGGTTGAAATCCGTGGCCCAGTCGCCGATGATGAGTGCCCGGATGATGAAGCCGAAGGAAGTGGCAATGAGTGCGATGAAACAGCCCCAGAAAAGTCCCATATCGGGGGCCTCAGTTGTGCGAGAAGTGGACATAGATGAATGTTTTCTTGCGGCTTTTCAGAAGACGGGAGGTTTGAAAAACGACATGCCTGCATTCCTCCCGCTCCCATCTGTTTGGCCACATTTGTTTTTCGTTTAGTTGTGAAATTGGCCGAAAATGTAAGGCGAAGGTGGGAAACCAAAAAGGAAATTGGCCTATTTGTTTTTTCAGGCGAGCAAAAACGAATGGATGACGTAGTGCATGGCGTCCAAATCCACCTTCTCGAAAGGGTGCGGCGTCTGCTCCAGAACACGCAGTTGGCCGTTGGGCAATGCGTCTGCGGCTTGGGTGGTTTCGGCAAGGCTCACCATTTGGTCGGCATCGCCGAGGCAGATGAGACAGGGGTGGTTTATTTTCGATAAAACAGCGGGCGGCAGCAGCGGGCGCTGGCCGAGTTCCAGCATCATGTCGGCGGTTTTGCGGAGCAAAAGCTTCCAGTCGTTTGGGGCATGGCGGTCGGCTAATTGCTGCGCAAAGGCAGGCACTTTGGTTTCTATCTTTTCGGGGTCGAGCATCTTAGTCTCCCGCTCGGCTCCTTCCGGCGTCCAGTCGAACTTGGTGGCAAGGGTGATGATGCGGCCTACCCTATCTGGGTATTGGCTAGCCAGGTTCAGCGCCACGTAGCCGCCCATGCTGTAGCCGAAGATGTCCGCTTTTTCGATGCCGTTTTCATCCATGAAACGCAGCACCTCTTCTGCAAACTGCCCGATGCCAAAGCCCTCCGCAAACGGCGCACCGCCGTGGCCGGAGAAGTTCAGGGTTTGCGGGGCAAAACCACTTCCGCTAAGCCGCTCGGAGAGTGGTTCCATCATGGACGCAGCACCAAGGGCACCATGTAATAGCAGCAGATTTTTCATGGAAAACGAATGACTAATGACCTAAATGACCAATGACAATCTACCACGCCAGCACCTCCCCCATCACCTTCGCCACCTTCTCAATGCTTGGAATCATCTCCCGTTCCAGTGTCTCATTGAGCGGCACGGCGGGCATGTTGGCAGCGCCGAGGGTGCGCACTGGAGCATCCAACCACTGGAAACAATGCTCGCCAATGCGGGCGGCGATGCTCTGGGCAAAGGTGTTGTTCACGGGTTCCTCCGTCACCACCAGCACTTTGCCGTGGCGCTTCGCAAGGTCAAAGATGGCGGCCTCGTCGAGCGGGAACAGGGTGCGCAGGTCGAGCACTTCCACCCGGCCTTCGTGCTGCTTGGCGGCGTTCAGCGCCCAATGGACGCCCATGCCATAGGTGATGACGCCCATCGTGCGGCCTTTTTCCACCTCGTTTTGCTCCGCAACGACCACGCTCCTCGCTTTGCCGAAAGGCAAGATATAATCCTCTGCGGGCATCACGCACTTGGCCGTCTCCGTGCCACGCACCTTCGACCAGTACAGCCCCTTATGTTCCAAAATCACGACGGGGTTCGGGTCGTAATAGGCGGCCTTCATCAGCCCCTTCAGGTCGGCCCCGTTGCTGGGGTAGGCGATTTTTATTCCCCTAATATTGGTCAAAACGGATTCCACGCTGCTCGAATGGTACGGCCCGCCGCTGCCATAAGCACCTATCGGCACCCGGATGATGCAGCTCACGGGCCACTTCCCGTTGGAGAGGTAGCACGAGCGGCTCACCTCGGTGAACAACTGGTTCAGCCCCGGCCAGATATAGTCGGCGAACTGCACCTCCACAATGGGACGCAACCCTGTGGCGCTCATGCCCACCGTGCTGCCCACGATAAACGCTTCTTGTATCGGCGTGTTGAACACCCGGTGGTCGCCGAACTTCTCGGCCAGTGTCGCCGCTTCCCGGAACACGCCGCCGAGCCTCCGGCCAACGTCCTGCCCGTACAGCAGGCACTCCGGGTGCTTCTGCATCAGCTCGTCAATGGCGAAGAGGGCGCAGTCCACCATCACCTTCACCTCGCCGTTGGCGGGCTCCCGCTCGCCCTGCTCCTCGGTGATGGGCGTCGGGGCGAAGTCGTGGGTGTAGAGGTCTTCCGGACGGGGGTCTTCGGCGGCCTTGGCCCGTTCGTAGTCGGCCTCGACCAGCTTTCGGGCTTCGCCCTCCAGTTTTTTCAGTTCCTTTTCGGCGAAACCGGCTTCAAGCAATTGCTGCCGGAAAATGGGGTACGGGTCACGGCTTTGCGCCTCCTCCAAATCGTCACGGTACCACTCCTTGCGCACGCCCGAAGTGTGGTGGTTGAGCAGCGGCACTTTCACATGCACCAAGAAGGGTCTGCGCTCTTCCCGCATCGTGGCTATGACTTCTTGTAGCGTTGCGAAGCAATCGAAAAAATCGCTGCCATCCATGCGCCGGGTTTCGATGCCGTGGAAGCCCTTGGCGTAGTCGGCGGCATCTTGGGCACGGGTCTCGGCGGCGTTGGCGGAGATGTCCCAGCCGTTGTCCTGCACGAAGTAGAGGATGGGCAACTG